>Ga0315274_10009512_pt1 | contig 14037 bp, 12 predicted proteins | sample YL17G02_20_MG_FD_203700 | JGI IMG/M metagenome (GOLD analysis project Ga0315274, IMG submission 203700) | Sediment microbial communities from Yellowstone Lake, YNP, Wyoming, USA - YL17G02_20 | ecosystem: Environmental > Aquatic > Freshwater > Lake > Sediment | place: USA: Wyoming | collected...
TCTATGAACAACAGTGGATATGTCCTATTTCATATTAATGAATGGGAATCATTATTAGACCAACTTGCTGCTGTTGCCTAAATGGTTAAAGTCGAGTTATAAGCACACTGGTTAGTTATATGATATTGAATAACCAGAGGACACCCTTAGATAATTTAGTGTATATACAGTAAAAAGCTGAAAATGGACTTGACAATCAAAGCATCTTTCCATATAATACAGCCGAAAGGAGAAGAGATGCTTGCTAAAGTCCAGAGCGCTGCTGTATTGGGGATAGATGCCTACATTGTCAAAGTTGAGCTTGATATATCCGAAGGTCTGCCATCATTCAACACTGTCGGTTTACCTGATACTTCTGTCAAAGAAGCAAAAGATAGAGTATCCGCTGCCATCAAAAACTCAGCATTCAGATACCCATACAAACGTGTCACTGCCAACCTTGCCCCTGCCGACATTCGTAAAGAAGGTTCCGCCTTCGACCTTCCCCTTGCCATAGCTGTGCTTGCAGCAACTGGACAAATCAGTATGGATAGACTAGACGATTTCGCTATACTTGGTGAATTATCCATGGATGGCAGTATACGTCCAATAAAAGGCGCTCTTCCAATAGCCATTGGTATCAGGAATGATGGTATTAAAGGTCTTATACTCCCAAAAGACAATGTAAAAGAGGCATCTGTAGTTAATGGGATAAAGATATATCCTGTGGAGAACCTGCGTCAGGTTGCAGACTTCCTAAACGGGCAAACCCTTATAAATCCATTCGATTATGATATAAATGAAGCTTTTACAAATAATAGAGAGTATTCAGTTGACTTTTATGATGTAAAAGGACAAGAGCATGTGAAGCGTGCATTGGAGGTTGCAGCATCAGGAGGGCATAACATAATAATGGTAGGGCCACCCGGTTCAGGTAAGTCCATGTTAGCAATGCGATTACCAACCATACTTCCCGACATGACTTTAGAGGAGGCATTAGAGACGACAAAGATATATAGTGTTGCAGGCTCAATGCCCATCAATTCAGCATTGATAGCAACACGTCCATTCAGGTCACCGCATCATACCATATCAGATGCAGGCTTGATCGGAGGGGGAAAGATACCCCGTCCGGGGGAAGTAAGTCTTGCGCACAATGGAATATTATTTCTTGATGAATTGCCAGAGTTCGATAAAAGCACATTGGAGGTAATGCGTCAACCGCTTGAGTCTGGAGTCGTCACAATATCCAGAGCTTCTGCATCTTTAACTTATCCTGCCAACTTCATGCTTGCGGCAGCGATGAACCCATGTATGTGTGGGTTTCATGGTCATCCAACTAAGGAATGCCGCTGTACTCCAAGCCAGATTCAGAAATATATGTCCAAAATTTCTGGTCCACTTCTGGATCGAATTGACATTCACATCGAAGTTCCCGCAGTTCCCTACGAAAAACTCGTAAGTGAACCGACAGGTGAAAACTCTTATGAGATAAGACAAAGAGTAAATACGGCACGTCAGATTCAACATCAACGACTAACCAAAGATAATATTTATTGTAATGCTAGTATGCAGTCCAGGCAGATCAGAAAGTATTGTAGAATGGCAGATGATGCAGGTAAACTGCTTGAGACAGCCATAAAACAGTTGGGTCTAAGCGCCAGAGCTTATGATCGTATAATAAAGGTATCCCGCACAATAGCTGATCTTGCAGAAAGCGATATTATTCAAGCAGAACATATATCTGAAGCGATACAGTATCGTAGCCTAGATAGGAATCTGTGGTTATATTAGGTGTATCCGGGACCCATGTTAGCATACAGGCGTGTTCTTCGTGTCTTGGTGTTTATAAGAAAATTCGATTATAACATGCCAAGTATGACATATTTTAACTCACCTGCTACACATATAGATAAAATAAGCGATAAATTATGAATTTTCTCTTCCTGAATCTGTTTATAATTATCGAATAGTGAATTATGAGAATTTTTAGGAGGGTTGATCCATGTTCTATAAGCAATATAAACTGGACAGATTTCAGGAAGAAGCCATCAAAGCAATAGAGCAGAACCATTCCGTGATTGTAGCCGCTCCCACTGGTGCAGGGAAAACTCTCATTGCAGAATATGCTGTTGAAAAACATATAGAATCCAGCGAACAAATTATATATACAGCCCCGATCAAAGCTTTGAGTAACCAGAAATACAGAGACTTCAGCCGTGATTATGGCGATAAAATCGGTATTGTAACCGGTGACGTAGTTATAAATCCTGAAGCGCCGATATTGGTCATGACCACAGAGATATTCAGGAATACCATATTTGAGAATGTTGAACGACTAAATGACGTTCGTTACGTCATCTTTGACGAGATACATTACATAGATGATATAAAACGTGGTACAGTATGGGAAGAGAGCATAATCTTTGCCCCTCAACATATAAACTTTATATGCCTGAGTGCCACTATATCAAATCTTACTGAGTTCTCTAACTGGATGAGGAATACACGAGAAAAGAGGATTGAGGTAATCAGTGAAACTAAACGTCCTATACCATTAGAACACAAACTCTATATGCAAGGATATGGATTGGGATGGTTGGAAGAATTCAAAAAAGTACAGAGATCCGCTAATAAAGGGTCAGAATTGAAAGGCAATCCTTTTGGTGAAAGATTCTTTCAAACCCGACAACCATCAAGAACGCAGGTTATGAATACTGCCACTACCGGGATCGAAGAACTGGAAGGAGAGGACCTGATTGAGCATATTCAATTAAAAAACCAGCTCCCCTGTCTTTATTTCTCCCTCAGTAGAAAAAGTTGTGAAGAAAAGGCTGTAGAAAACATCGAAAGAGATTTCCTTAAACCGGAGGAAAGAAAAACGATCCTAGATGAATATGATGAACTATGTTCTCGATATGGGATAAAGGACGAGAGGAGTGCAAAAGATATGCGAGAGCTAGTGGGGCATGGAGTAGCATATCACCATGCGGGATTGTTACCTACAATAAAGGAAGTTTTAGAACGACTCTTTACAATGGGGTACATCAAACTGCTGTTCACTACCGAAACTTTTGCACTTGGGATTAACATGCCAGCCTGTTCTGTGGTTCTCGACAGCATAGCAAAGTATGATGGTGTTGAATTCAGATACCTCAAAGCTCGTGAATACCATCAAATGGCTGGTCGTGCCGGACGGCGTGGGATAGACCCAAAAGGTTTTGTCTACGCATGTATCAACACTGAATTCGATAAATACGAGGACGTAAAGAAAGTAGTCTCTGGCGATATTGAAAGAATAGAAAGCCAGTTTAACCTTTCCTACAGCAGTATCCTGAATCTGTATGAGAAACATGGTGAAGGCATCTATGATATAAGCGAAAAAAGCCTTGGGAGTTATCAAAACGCTAAGGCAGCGGAGCAAAAGGACCTTTCACCGAAAACAATATGGGAACAGAAGAGAAACGGATCAATGGCAGAATATCGGAGACAACAGATTAAAAGCAGACTTGATCTGTTATGTGAATTTGAATATATAAACGATGATGGTTTGACGCCAAAGGGGAAAATAACCTCCCGGATATTTGGCTATGAACTACAGGTGACCGAGTCGCTTTTTGATGGATTTTTTCATCAACTGGACCCGGATTGGATAAATGTCCTCGTAATGGCTATAGTGTTTGAATCAAAAAAGGATTGCTGGTATCGAGAAATGGATAAAAAGATACTTAACCCGATCGTATCGGGCATGTCTCAGCGGATGAAAAAGATCATAGAAAGAGAGAAAGCACTGGGAATTGATACTCCATTGAAAGAGTTGGACACGAATCTCAGCACTGCTATATATCAATGGGGTAAAGGTTGTGAGTTTGATGGACTGGGAGATTATACAGATACCCCACCCGGTGATCTTATCAGATACGTCCGGCAGGCAACTGACTTACTGCGGCAGACAAGAAGAGCGGTATTCATAGATGACGAAATATTGGGTAAGTTAAATACGTGTATTGCTATGATAAATCGTGACATAGTTGATGCTGAAAGGCAACTTAGAGTTAGATGATTTGACACATAAAAAAACATTTAAACAATAGATCAGGACTCAAAGAAACCGTATGTGTGGAACCCCAGTATGATTCCCATGAGGTTCCATAAACAACCAACTGTATATTCACCCAGTATAAGTCCCAAAAAGAAAGGGATTGCGCTGCGATACGTTTTGATTCCTCCATGTTTCAGAATAAGCCACTTAATGAACCAGCTTAATAGGAATGAGAACCATATATAATTGATAATCCATCCGCTGGTGGATAGAACGTATCCAACAGGATGCAATGGCCACCATAAGAATCTTACCCGAAGGAACATCATTATCAAAGAGAAGAATAACCCAATCCCAATGAAACCAAGTTCAGGATAGTTTGTTCCTCTCGGTTCCTGAACCCACCACGCAAGCCTGTTAATTGATTCCGAGCCTATACCAACGTAAGCGGTAAATCCTGTGTCAACGCCGCTCCTGTATGCAGAATGTAGCAATACCCAAAAACCAGATATAAGACCAACAACGAGTGCTGTTATCATAGCCAGAACAAGCCTTTTAGAATTAATATTCAAGAGTTTTGCCATCTTAAAGGCTTCCAGTTCGTGAGGCATTGTGTGGCTCGAAACCGTTCGGTCGGTAAAGTAAAGGTATGACAGCATTGTCAGGTTCTTACCACCAAGACGCCGGGTTCCAAATAAAGTCACCATGATGGAATCTGGACCCACCAATTCCACCTCGTGTACTGGCGGACCAAGTTCTGCGCGCATTCGGGTAACAGTTGTCTCCAAAGCCGCTAGCAGAATAAAAAATGGTATCGCCACCCAGAAAGACATTCCACCGAATACACAAAACAGGATTAGAAAAGATAACCCCAATACGACCCCTGCCAAAGCCATTCGATAACCTATCAATTCCGTTTTGCTGAAAGAACCTTTACTATTCTTTGAGCAAAAACCCAGAGACTGAAGAAGGATTTCCTTCAAATGTTTTCGTGTCAACCATAATGCAATAAAAAAAAGTCCAAGCCATGCCCCTGTTGTTTGCTGGAATAGATATGGAAAACCCGGCAAGCTGCGCAAACCCATTAGATTTCCCAATATCATTTGTGATTTGCCAAATAGATAAAAGAACCAGGCAGAAAAGCAAAGATCAAGCGGTATGAAAAACGTTATACCAACTACCCAGGGGTAGACAGCTAAAGGCATCCAGCCTATGGCGTTCCAGGGTTTTTCCGTGAACAGATGCCCGATCTCTGTCCGCAGACGTAAATTGGGAACTGAAGGGAAATGGAAGTGTAAACCGTTTATTAATGTAAGCAGCGCTGTCAATCCGAATCCAAGCAAAAACAACCTGTTTTTGAAAAGCATATTTCCTGTGCCGTTTTGTGTCAGTGCTAATGGAAGCTGAATGATGGGATAAGACAGTTTCTCGTTTTCTGTCCATTGCTTTCTGACAAGGATAACGATGCACAGTAGAGTAAGAAGCCATACAATGGCAAAACTCCCCCAGAATATCAAGGGTTTCAGCCAGATGGTGATATTTTCTAGGTTGTAAACGCTGGATTCGCCTTCGTAGAATCCACGTAGTGCGTTTTTATCTTTAATGGCTAACCAGTCAGGCACGTATCGGAAAAAAAGCTCAGACCATTCATTTTCAGGTGTGGCAAACCAGAAGGGATGTCCTATGGTAAGCACAAGCGCTTCGAGGAAGTTGTTCCCTGGAAGGCTGGAACCCATACACAACATCACATAGATTGTGATTAACTCACCTTGCTTTAATGCCGCTTCTGGAGCATAACGTTTACAAATTGCATTTAGACCAATTAAAACCAATAACGTAAATGTTACGTTGAAGAAAAGTGAGACAATGGTAAGATAGGTTCCCCACCAGACTGCCTCACTTTGAACTACCCAATAGACATTAAGCGGAATCAGTACCAGACCTATCAGAAAAGCACGCAAAGTAACACCGTATGAATTTTTTTCTGGTTTTTGATCCACTTTCAATAATCCTGAATTAAAGGAATAATATACATAAAAGTGTGAAGAACACGTAGGTTCTCACCTACGATGCCAGTTAGACTATCCAGCGACATATTGGGCACTTTTGTGAATCCCGATATTAGAATAATTCTACCTCAGTCTTTTTGGTTTCAGTAATAAAATCGCCAATCCGCAAATATTTAAGACTTTCTTCTACTTTTTTGTTAAGGATTAAGAAGTTTATTTATTTTGGTTATCAATAATGATAAATCGAAAGGCTTAATTATGTAATCATCAGCCCCATACTTGTAAGCTTTGTAATGTGCCTCGCCATCAATATTTCCTGTAAGTATGATCACTGGTATTCCCTTTTGAATATCGTCGGCTTTCAACTTATGACATACCTCAAAACCGTCCATTTCAGGCATCTTTAGATCGAGTATTATTAGGTCTGGTTGGTTATTCTGCGCTTTTATTAGTCCATCATAACCATCAAATGCCTTGATAACATCAAACCCACGTTCTTGTAGCAAAAAGGATATCATGTCATTAACAATGATATCGTCATCTACAATAAGAATCTTATACTTATCCATTACCTTACCCTCTGCTATTGCATCTTATCGCAGTTACAGTTCTGTTACCCCTTAACACTATTTTTTTATGCTCTTACGAATCTCGTCAAGTTGGTTGACAAGTTCAATTATTTGGTTTATTGCTATTAACGTTTGGTCTAAAGCATCAAGAGCATCTCGTCTTTCCCATTTGTATAAGTGTTGCATTGCAAGTTCAAAACCACCCAATGCTCCTGTTAATGGGCTCCTAACAGCATGGATAAACTTGCTAACTTCCTTTTGCAAATCCACCGAATCTACCGGACTTTGCTCTTTAGAATTATTTTTATCATTCATAAAAATCCCTCTTGTGAAACATCAGGGTCATCCAGATGGATACTCTCCCCCATCTTCAATTAGAGGATCCCTGAAATTCTTGAAAATCATCACTACGCTGGCCTATACACTAGCGTTCCACCTTAATCTTTCTCTTGCATTTTCTAAAGTATTTTGTTAAACTATTCATTGAGAGATTTAATCTCCTCAATGAAAATGGAAAGGCTAATTTGATGAGGGGGATCCACAAGTTAGCCTTTCCTGATAAATCCTTCTCTAAACCCTTTGCACTATCCACCGGCATGTTGTACAAAATTATGAATCACGATGTTAGAAAATTGGTATTGTATTAAACGCTAATGAGATCGCCTATAAGCTAATGTAAATAGGCTTTTAGCAATATCGCTTAATTTTGTATAGTTCCATACGGGGCGGAATTATTCCAATATCGGAATTCACAGAAATGTCTAATATGTTACTTTATAGGCGTTCCATTTCCCCTATGGCGCAATTCTTTCATGAAGAAACACGCTGGTGGAATCTTATGGTATAATAAAGCGAACCAACTGGGATTCCAACTCATGGAAGGAGCTGCCTCATAGAAAGTGTTTCTTGGTAGTGCACCAGTAAACCTGTAAACAGACTTATGGGTCTGTCCCGATTAGTTTTTATGAAAGCTCATCAACATTTTCCTTAATCTTTACCACAGCATCAACAATATCCTCCATGTCTCTTTTTGAGCCAAGTAAAACCGAATGGAATATCCATATTGTTTTTCTACTGAGTTCCTCTGTAACAGGCAGGTAAAGGTTAGAGTAATAATCGGGGTTTCTGGTTACTGGACGGTATGTAATAGGGCTTTGGAATATACCGTCTCTATATAAGGGTCCATATCCACCACTGCACGGAATACCCTCTGCATTTAAGGCATCAATGAAATCTCCAATAGACAAACCTTTGAATCCCTCTGATTCATAAGTGATACATATAAAGTGGTATCCATGTCTTGTCACGTATGAAGGACGTGGTATATTAAAGCCGCCGATCTGTCTCAATTGCTCGGTAAGAAACATCCCATTTTCATCACGAATGTTAGATTGCTCGTTAAAACGCTCAAATTGTGTAAGAAGCACTGCTCCCTGAAACTCAGTCATGCGGAAATTCGTTCCCACGATGTCGCCCACATCACCGATAGCTTCAGATGGGAGCCGTCTACTGTTATGATGTGCCGAACATCTATCATATAATGCTCTGTCATTTGTGAGGACGATACCACCTTCCCCGCAGTTCAAGTTCTTACTGCTTTGAAAACTAAAACAACCCATATTACCAAGAGCGCCAACGCCTTTGTTTTTATATCTGGCTCCGTGAGCATGGGAAGCATCCTCTATCACTATTAGATTATGCTTTTTCGCTAAAGTCATTAAGACATCCATATCTGTGGGGCAACCGCCCAGATGTACAGTAATAATTGCTCTGGTCTTTTCTGTGATCATCTGTTCCACTGATTCAGGACTCAGGCAGTAATTGTCTGGATCTATATCGGCAAACACAGGAGTTCCATTAGCATCCAACACAGCCGATGCAGTAGCAATAAACGTATATGGTGGTATAATTACTTCATCTCCTGCGCCAACCCCTGCCGCTATTAATGCTGTAAGAATTGACGTGGTTCCGGAATTTGTGCAAATACCATATTTGGCATCCATATATTCAGCAAACTTTGCTTCGAATTCTGTAACTTTTGGGCCAAAACCAAATATGCCACTTCTTACAACGTCAGCAACCGCCTTGATTTCTCTTTCATCAACAATGGGCCATCCAGACCAGCCTGTGGTGTGGGCTGGCGTACCACCCTTGATTGCAAGTTTTGCCATTTTTCGTCTCCCATTTTTTTTATTTTACTAGCTACGAATATGCACGGATAAAAAAAGATGCTAAATGTTTGATTAGATCGCTAATATCTATCATCCTGTATCTTGTATCTTCTCTTTTCTTTTATCCGTGAAAATCTGTGTTTCATCTATGGTTAATTACATGATTCAGAATTATCTGCTTGTTTTCAAATCTCCCCATGTTGTAGTAAGCTTTCCCGTAGAGTCTACGGCAGCGCCCGGTATGCCAGGACCTGTTACGACTACATTATCATATAGTGTATCACCGTAAGTCATTAAACCTATTCCACCAGTAAGAATTGAATCTTGTGCATCTTTGAATTCTTTCTGCAATTTCCCTTCAAGATAACACTGGACATTATTGCCATTTACAACGACTTTAATGTTACTCCAGCTATTCAATTTCAGTATGTCCCCATCAGTTCCTTCAAGCATTGCCTCTGGACCAAGCATCGCCTTCCATATCTTGCTGTATCCTTTTCCACCGGCAGTTCCAAGCAACCAGCTAATAAATTGCCCCTGGCTCCAACCCGGAGCGGCTCCGCCAGGTCCAGTCTCCATAACCCTGAATACAACACCAGCATAAGGAGTCTGCACGGGCTTTACCTTAACCTCAAAAGTATAATCCTTCCAGGATTCATCCCCTACTGCATAAAATGAAAATAGGTTTACACCATCAGGTACAGCCTGATGATACTCCCCATTATCAACTTCCCATGTTCCTGTAACGACAACCCAATCTTTTGCTTTACCGCTATCAAAATTTTCATCAAAAGTCCACGATGAAAGGGTAAGTATCAACAAAAAGATTGAAACAAACATTATTATCTTCATGATCATTCTCCTATTGGTGAGTAACATAAATATTTTAAAAGCCATTAATATCGTAATACAATTTAACCATTTTTTCAAGAAGCTTTTCATAAAATGATGGTATATATCGAACTTAATTCAGAAAATGTCCATTATTCTACTTTAAGAAATACAGATCATCTTGTGTATATTTCTTTCTTATCCCAAGCGAATTCTGACATTCTGATCTTGTAATGTAGCCTTTCTCTGTGATAAGATTAAGCATTACTGAGAATTCTGATAAAGCCTTTACAATCAGACAATATAAGGCTTAACACTATATTGATCGATGAAAATGCTCTAAAACTCTCAAGTTGAATTAGTGTAAAATATTGTAGAGTGGGCATTGCACACAAAAATATGCTTAATTTGATGGGCGCTGCCTATCCTACATTTATAGCATTTTCATCTTTATATCTTATCAATTGCTTATCAATGGAGTATTGCAGGATAGCAAATGGTACGAGAAGATCACCATCCAAAATTGACACAAACTGCGGAATTCAGAATATTTGTTGACGGAATATGGAAGAATAACCCAACTTTCGTGATGATACTTGGTATCTGTTCTACGCTGGCAGTGACAAACCGTGTTACAAACGGCGTAGCGATGGGTATAGCTGTTATATTCGTCACCTGTGCGACCTCAGTAACCGTTTCACTTATACGAAAGATAACTCCCCGAAGGGTCAGAATGTTAATTTACACATCCATAATAGCAGTCTACGTTGGCATTGCTGATCAGTATCTAAGAGCTTATCATCCAACGCTGAGTGAACGGATGGGTCCTTACGTTGCGCTTATAATCACAAACTGCATAATCATGGGGCGTGCAGAATCTTTTGCCTCAGTAAACGGCTTATGGCGGTCGCTTTTGGATGCTTTTGGTGTCGGATTGGGTTACACGTTCTCACTGGTAGGAATATCCATTGTCAGAGAGATTCTGGGATTTGGTACTATCTGGGGTTATCAGATTATAAAGAATTGGACTCCCTGGGTAGTGATGGCTATCTCCCCCGGCGCATTCATCGTTTTAGGGATCTATATATGGATATTTCGATCTATATCCAGACAAAGAGAATAAATGTGGCGGAACGGTTACGTCCCGCCTTATATTGTGTTTTATTCCAGTCCAAGAAATTTGAGTGCTTCCTCGAATCTTTTGGTTGGCACTGTTTTGAGTGTGCCAACAGCTTCCTGCAATGGCACTGCGACAATGTCAGTTCCCTGCAGGCTAACCATGTGACCAAACTTGCCATCATTTACGAGTTCGACAGCATTCAATCCAAGTCTGGCACCAAGAACTCTATCGAAAGCAGTTGGCGCTCCACCTCTCTGGAGGTGTCCAAGAATCATTGATCTCGCCTCGAACTTGAATTCAGGATAAGGCTTCTTAAGGTTCTTAGTAAGCCAATCTTCAAGCCTTTTTTCAACCTCAGAGGCTATTCCGCCAAGCCTTACGTGACCAAATGCGTCCACAGCTTTTTCTTTGCTGGAATCCGCCTCTTCACAGCCTTCTGCAATTGCTATAAGAGTGTAATCTTTTCCCGATTCGTAACGTTCTTTGACTACTTTACAAATATCATCAAAGTTGAATTTTACTTCAGGGATCAGGATTATGTGCGCCCCGCCTGCCATACCAGCCTCAAGGGTGATCCAGCCTGCGTGCCTGCCCATTATCTCGACGATCATGACCCTGTGGTGAGACTTGGTCGTAGTGTGAAGGCGATCCATCGTGTCCATTGCGATATTTACTGATGTGTTGAATCCGAAAGTATAATCCGTAGCATTCAGGTCATTATCTATGGTCTTTGGAACCCCGACGATGTTGGGGAACCTTCCATCTTTAAATAGCCTGTTTGCCTCACCAAGCGTATCTTCGCCACCTATGGCGATCAAGGCATGAAGCCCTACTTTCTTTAAACCAGCAACTGCTTCGTCGGATCTATCTTTCTGTCCCTCTTTTTTGGGAAAGATAGGTGTTCTGGATGTGCCAATTATTGTACCACCTTCCCTGTGAATATCGTCAACATCCTCAAGCGTAAGTGACGTAGTATTGGCGTTTAATACACCAGCCCACCCATCTATAAAACCTACTACTTCGTATCCCAATCTTATGCCATTCACTACTATACCCCTGATGACAGCGTTCAGTCCAGGAGCATCTCCTCCTCCGGTTAATATACCTATCTTCTGCGCCATTTTTTCCTCCTTTCAGTCATTATGAACTTTAATTAGCGAGCGCGCTTGGTTTTGTGTTTCACTTTCTCGATTGGGGATTCGACTATCTCTACTTCTTCTATCCAATACAATATTCGTCCACAACTGTTGCAATTACGCAATTCTTTTTTCTTACGAACCTCATTAATCAACTGTGGTGGAAGCGTAAGGTGGCAACCTCCGCAAGTTTGTCCTTCAATTACAGAGACGAGGGAGCTACCTCTTTTTTTTCTCCAATCATCATATTTATTAATTAATAACGGGGTAACGTTATTTGTAAAGCCCTTGCGTTTCTTAACCCATTCTGCAATCTGCTTACTAAAATTTTTGATTTCAATCAGGATTTCTTCTTTTTTCTTTTGAAATATGTCCTCTTGGACTTGCAGTTCCTTTTTGATTGATTCCAGTTCATCGTTATTTTTGTCAATCTCTAACATCAGTTTTATTATTTCTTCTTCAATCTGAGAATTTGAGCTTTCCAATTCACTGATCTCAAGTTCAAGAGCCGTATATTCCTTATTAGTCTTAACGGATAATCTCTGAGTTTTATATTTATTAATCTTGTCCTCTTGAATGGTTTGCTGTCTCTCCAGATCACGTCTTTTCTTTTGTAATTCTTCAAGAACTTTAGTTTTAGAGTCAGATTTCTCTTTATATTTTGACAACTCAGTATTCAAAACTTGGAGTTTTGCTGGCTCTAACGATTTTTGACTTTCGAGTTTATCAATCTCACTATCTATCTTTTGGAGTTCTAAAATAGATTTCAGTTGATTATACATAAGGCTCTCCCTGGAAGATGATATTCCAAAACGGAAACTAACGTGATTATCCAGGCAGAAATTTACCCAATTAGTTGGCTTTGGCTGACACTCTGACTACCAAATAACGTTGCAAAACGGATACCAATTTCGTATAAAATCATAAGTGGAATAGCCATAAGGCACATTGTAAATGGGTCCTGCGTTGGTGTAAGTATAGCTGAAGCAATAAAAACAAGTACAATAGCGATTCTTCTCTGTTTCTTGAAGAATTTCGCATTAATTATACCAAGCCGTGCTACAAATCCCATGACAACTGGCAATTCAAAAGAAACACCAAAAGCCAATACGAGCCATCCTACAAAAGAGAAGTAATAATCTATACGCCATTGGTTCTGTACTGATGGAAGCAAGCCGGCAAGTATGGGAATTGATAAGGGTGTAACAATAAAAAAAGCAAATATAGCTCCTACACTAAAAAAGAATAAAGTTATAAAGAAAAGCGGAAGGAAATAGCGTCTCTCATTATGCTTTAGGGCAGGCAATACAAAAGCCCATGCCTCGTATAGAATCACAGGAGCGGCAAGGATTATACCAACGACAAATGACGCCTTAAACACCACCGTGAATTTTTCCATAGGAGCAGCAGCGAAAAGTGTTATAGTGTTGATGCTGTAAGACCTTGAACGGAGAAAGAGTTGGGCAAGCTCAATAACCGAACTTTCAATACCTAAACGTGAGAGGAAACCAAGCAAAATAACCATAATATCTGCGGAGCGTAAGCGTAGAGGGAGTGTTAGTAATCCATCTGAAAGATCAAAAAGTCTGCGATTAAAGGAAATACTTATAATCGTTCCTATTAATATAGCAAAGGCTGAAATGATAAGCCTCGATCGAAATTCGCCGAGATGTTCAAAAAAGGACTTTGGCTCATCTTTCACAACGACTTCTACCTCACTGCAAAAAATTATCTATTATTAAAGCTAAAAATGTCTTCAACATCAGGATGCCTTTTTCTCTTTATCTTTTTTTGATTCCGTAGCGTTAGAAGATTTTTCCTTATCGTCTTTTTCTTCATCAAGATCAGTTACTCCTGATCTCAACTCTTGTCCTGCTTTTTTGAATTCTTTTATAGCTTTTCCCAAAGCCTGCCCCATCTGCGGCAACTTAGATGGCCCAAATATTATCAGAACAATAATAAGAATTACGATTAGTTCCGAGCCGCCAAGTGGACCTATGAAAAGCATGTTGCCTCCTCGGAATGCTGGCAATTTTTATCATTCCTTATACAAACACCTAAAGAAAATTCCTCAAAAGTGTTTGTTGCCAGTAATAATGTCTATGAATTTTTGGCACCTATAGTTCTATAAGTTCATATTATATATTATATCCGAATAACCTTCATTTTCAAGGTTTTTT
>Ga0315274_10009513_pt1 | contig 14036 bp, 12 predicted proteins | sample YL17G02_20_MG_FD_203700 | JGI IMG/M metagenome (GOLD analysis project Ga0315274, IMG submission 203700) | Sediment microbial communities from Yellowstone Lake, YNP, Wyoming, USA - YL17G02_20 | ecosystem: Environmental > Aquatic > Freshwater > Lake > Sediment | place: USA: Wyoming | collected...
ACCCGTGTGCGAGACGGAACTCGAGGTCATGGAGTTTGTTCATGACGGGATGCAGCGGGGCGCTATCGGCATCAATCTGGGTCGAAATGTCTGGAAGAACCCGCATCCTGTTGCCATGATGAGGGCGTTGCGCGCGATCATCCACGAGAAAGCGATCCCGAAGGAGGCTCTCGAACTGTTCAACGAGCTGAAGGGCGAGACGAAAAAGAGCAAGAAGAAGTAAGTTGCATACCGCGAGAGGGAACGTGCCATGCGCGTAGCAATGTACTATAACAACAACGATGTCCGGCTCCAGGAGATGCCGAAACCGCAGATCGGTCCGGGTGAGCTTCTCGTAAAAGTCGTTGCGAGCGGCATTTGCGGCAGCGACGCGATGGAATGGTATCGCATTAAGAAAGCGCCGCTCGTGCTTGGACATGAGATCGCGGGCGAGATCGTCGAGGCTGGGGAGGGTGTTGACCGGTTCAAGGTCGGCGACCGGGTGTTTGTCGGGCACCATGTTCCCTGTAACACGTGCCGGTATTGCATGAGCGGGAACCATACCGTGTGCGAAACGCTCCACACGACGAACTTCTATCCGGGCGGATTTGCCGAGTACCTGCGCGTGCCCCGGATCAATGTTGACCGCGGGACGTTTATCCTGCCTGACGAGGTATCGTTTGAAGACGGCGCGTTTGTCGAGCCGCTTGCGTGCGTGATTCGCGGACAGCGAATAGCACGGTTCCAACCCGGACAAAGCGTTCTGATCATCGGGAGCGGTATTTCCGGAATGTTGCACCTGCTGCTTGCGCGAGCGTTGGGAGCAGGACGGATCATTGCGACAGACGTTAGCGAATACCGGCTTAAAAAGGCAAAAGAGTTCGGTGCTGACGCCGTCATAAACGCTCGCGAAGATGTGCCTGCACGTGTCCGGGAACTTAACGAGAACCGACCTGCTGATCTCGTTATTGTGTGTACGGGAGCATTTCCGGCGTTTCTCCAGGCGCTGAAATCCGTTGATCGAGGGGGCGTAGTTCTCTGTTTTGCCCCGACGGACCCGGGAGTTGAACTGCCGATCCCTGTGAACGAGTTCTGGCGGAACTCGATAACGGTGCTTCCGTCGTATGCCAACAGCCCCTATGACGCGATGGTCGCGATAGAGCTGATCCGGGCTGAACGAGTGCCTGTCAACAAGATGATCACGCACCGGCTGAGCCTTGCGGAGACAGTGATAGGGTTCAAGCTCGTGGCGCAAGGGAAAGAATCGCTTAAGGTGATCATCGAGCCACAGCGGTAGATCGGGATTCGTTAAGAACGCGCCGAGAACCATGCTGATGGTGGGTCAGGGTATGGGGCGCACGCCGTGCGCCCCTACGATCGGTCAGATTGATTCGTCCACAGCGCTTCAGCGTGATCCGTAGAGCATGCGGATGTACGACTCCGCGAGTTCGAGGTCTTTGACCGCATCTTCTGCCGGACTGATGCATGGCTTTCCGCGTTGTATCGTCTCGACGAATATCCGTGCCTGCTCGGCCATGCTCCATCGCGGCGGTATGACCAACTGTTCGCTCACGTCCGTGTTAGCACTCCTGTAAATCCTCACGTTACCGGAATGTTGTCGTGCCATCGGAGCTGTCAATGACAGTTCGACCTTGCCCCGTTCGAAACAGGCGGTGTAGAACTCGTGCCATTGTTCGCGCACGTGGTACGCTGCCATCTCAAGAACAATAGGGACGCCTGAAGTGGATTCCGCGACCAGCAAGACGCCGGAGGGATCGGCATAACGGACAACGTAGTCTTCATCAAGCAGGTATCGGATGAGGTTGACCTGATGGATGTAATAGTTCACGAACGCGCCGTAGCTCGCGGCGATTTCCGGCGACATCCAATCTGGAGCAGGTTCGGGCGTAATCCCTGCGTACTTGACGGGGGCATCGCCGCAGTTGATAGCCGGTTCAATACCGGCTGTCCAGTCGCCCGGTGGCATGCTGACGCGGAGGTAACGAGGTTTTCCGAACTCGCCCGTTCTCTTCCACTCTCCGATTTGGGATTTCGCCCGGATGGTCGCCGGATCGCACCGTTTCATGTACCCGATCTGATACGTCACGCCAGCATCGCGCGCTAACGCCGCCAAGCTCTTCGCCGTGTCAGGTCGCCCGCACATCGGTTTCTCGGTCAAACAGTGCAACCTGCGTTTGAGGACGTCTGGCACGATCTTGTGATGCAGGTCAAACCACGTGATGGCGACGACTGCGTCGAGCTCTTCGTTCTCGAGCATTGCTCGATGGTCTGGATAGACACACGGAATCCCGTACCGTCTCGCGACGGCTTCGGCGGTCTTCGTCCTACCTTCTGCGACGGCGGCAATTTCGACTTCAGGCAGAATGGCGTAATTCGCGATGTGCGCGAGTTGTCCCATGAACCCCGTGCCGACAAACCCGATTCTCAGCTTCTTCATACGAACTCCTTATAGCTGAGACAGCACGTTATCCAGATGTTCCTTGGATTGCCTGACCACAGTTTCGTGGTCGTCGTTCCAGTAGTCTTTGTTGAATATCTCGACGGATAGGTATCCTCTAAAGCCCATCTTCTTGAGCAATCGGAACTCTTCAACTAACGGGATAGCTCCCAGCCCGCAATACACTCGGTCTGAGTCAGCCAGTTGCTCGCGCGGTAGGTCCGGCGCATCGTTCACATGGCAGATCAGTAGCTTCGCCACCGGAACTGCCTGGATTTCCGGTAGCTGAACAGACGACTTGAAGTAATGGAACGTGTCCATCATGATGCCGACGTTCGGCAGCCCGGTGGTCTGGGCAATTCGGAGAGCCTCGCCCGGCGTGCTCATGAACGGCGCTAGACCTATAGGCTCCAATGCGACGGATAGCCTGAGCCGAGCGGCGACCTCACCGTACCGGCGCGCTCTGTCTCCTGCGAAAGTGAACAGGTCACTTTTCGCGACACCTTGAGGCGGCTCTTGAGCGATGTAAGCAAGCAGGACTGGTGCACCAATTTTTGCGGCAAGTTCCGACCCCGCCTTGAAATCCTCAAGATCCTTTTTCAGTTCCTCACCGCGTGCAAACGCTTTGAATGGAAACGCCATGAGCGCTGCCACGGCGAGGCGGTTGTCCTTGAGCTGCGATTTGAGGTCGGCAATCGAACGTTGCTCCAAGTATTTCGCGAGGTGCCCTTTGTCTATCTCGATCCCGTCATAGCCGTACTTACCACAAAACGTTATTGTGTTCTCAAGCGGTCGGTCCCCGGACGTGACTGTGTTAAAACATATCTTCATGAGGTAACCTCCAGTAAGTCGTTGTTTCGACGAGAAAACTCTACTCTACGCCACGCTATTCGCAGCATCATCTTATCGCAGTTGTAGTAACCGAGTCAAAAAGCCTTTCTGAGGCACACCCGCATGCTGAATATGGAGGTGTCTTGTGAAGACTCCCGTTCAGTAGGGCGGGATAGCGGGTGCAGCTTGTTGGGAGCGTGGGGTTCGCAAAGCGGGGATAGAGCGAGTGGTGCTTGACAGCTTGACGGTGGTATGATATCATAACATCTGAACAATTGCTCAGGAATGCCATGCAATGGGGTACGGAGATAGGATCGTGAAAAACGAGTTCCACAATGTGAGCCCGAGCGGAGCGGTGAAGCTGTTGCGATCTATGATCCACCGTGATATCGCGGCAGACCTAGCGGAAACGTTCGCGGCATTAGGTGATCCGACGCGCGTCAGGATCCTCGACCTGCTCTCTCGCAGGGAGCTCTGCGTTTGTGACCTGGCGAAACTGCTCGACACGACGCCGTCAGCGGTTTCGCACCAGTTGCGGTACGTGCGCGCGTTGAGGCTCGTTCGATGCAGAAAGGAAGGGAGAAGCACCTTTTATGCGTTGGACGATGAACATATTGTGACGCTTTTTAAGGAAGGATTGTCGCACGTTCGACACAAGTAATTGAGGAAGATGCCGCGCGATACGTGCGCGATAGATGGGAGAACCAGGATGAATGTTGTTGTGAATCACGGTGTAGGGATCGTGCAGGCATCGTTTCGGATACTGCTCGATTCGAGCCCGTACCTGTTGTTCGGGCTGTTTCTGGCGGGGGTGATCTACGTCGCGTTTCCGGCGGATAAGATAGTGCGCCATCTCGGTAGCAAGAGCGTTGGCTCGGTGCTCAAGGCGGCTCTGTTCGGCATACCGTTGCCGCTGTGCTCCTGCGGCGTTGTTCCAACGGCGCTCTCCATCCGTCGTCAGGGAGCATCCACCGGCGCAACATTGTCCTTCATGATAGCGACGCCTCAGACGGGCGTTGATTCTATCTCGTTGACGTACGCGCTTCTTGATCCGATCTTCACCATATTTCGCCCGGTTGCTGCGTTTCTGACCGCTGTGCTCACGGGTGTTAGCGCAAACCTGTTCTTGCGTGAACGGGCGGTTGGGACAAGTGCCCACGAGAACAACTGCGTTCTCTGCCACGAGACGGACGGTGAAGGGCACGTCCATGGTTTGTGGGAGAAGGTTGTCGCGATGATGAGGTACGCGTTTGTTGAGTTTTTCGGTGACATCGCGAAATGGCTCTTCATTGGCATTCTCATTGCAGGGATCGTGACACATTTCGTTCCGGACGATTTCGTTCAGATGCATCTTGGTTCGGGTCTCTCCGCGATGCTCATCATGCTTGCTATAGGCATTCCGATTTACATATGCGCATCAGGCTCAACGCCGATTGCGGCAGCGCTCGTCTTGAAAGGTGTCTCACCAGGCGCAGCTTTGGTGTTCCTGCTTGCCGGCCCGGCGACTAATGCGGCTACCATGACGATGGTAGCCCGGTATCTTGGTCGAGATGCGCTCGCCATTTATCTCGCAAGCATATCTATCGTGGCGATAGGCATGGGGCTGCTCCTTGACTTGTTGTACAGGGCTCTCGGAGTCGGTGCATTGGCAAATGTCGGCAAACATGCCGGAATGATTCCTCTCTCTGTGAAGCTGGGCGCGTTCATAGTTTTGGTGCTTCTTGGGCTGTATTCCTTGATCCGCGCGATTCCTCGAAAGAAAGACACGCCGTGTCCTGCATGTCACACCGAGAGCGAAAGCAAATGTTGTTCGGAATAGCCGCGCGCCCCTACCATGCGATTCCTAGAAGCGAGACGAGCAACCTGAACTTGTCCGTTACAAACTGGTCAAACGTCAGATAATCGTCTCGCGGGATTAAGCCAGCGTAATACTGGATGACGAAGAGCATGTTCCAGAGTATCGGCAGGAGCGAGATAAGGGTGCAGTAGCGCAAGGGAATGCGCCGGTGAATTCTGTTCAGAAACGCTGCGAGACCAAGTCCGAATAGTGCAGAACAATTGATGAACCGTCTCATCCCGAACGACCATCCGACCCATCCGGCGACGCTGTTGACGTAGAGTTGTAGCACGAACGCTATGGCAAGCACGTATCCGATATGACGCTTTTTCTTCGGGAACATGAACAGTCCGATGACGCCGAATACGAGGATAGGCGTCCAGCTAAAGAGCCCGTGTCGTGATGAGAAGAGGACGTCGAACAGCGCTATCTTGAACCAGCTGACAAATCCGGGTCCCTGCGGGATGGTGATGAAACTGCCGTACAGGACTTTCCAGACGACCATCTGGGGAAAAAATACGACAAGGAACGGGAGACCCAGCGCAAGTGCGTGGAGCGCTGTCTTGCGGAGCTGGGCGCGTTCGACACGGTGCCGACATGCTTTCGCGACGATGTCCGCAGCGGGTATCACGAGAAACAGAGAGTCTTGCCATCTGACCAACGCTGCAAGCCCTCCGAGCGCGCCAAGTGCGACGTACCGCCACACAGTCATTTTCTCTCGCCACACGAGCCACATCGTGATAAGCAGTGCCACGACGAACATCGAAGGCATGTGGGACATCGGCACGATCGGGAACAGGTAATAGAGAACGTTTGACGCGAACCAGACAAGCGTCGTTGCGAGCAGAGCGATGTTTCGTTCGAACTCGCGCTCGACAAGCCGATAGATCAAGAGGATCCCCGCGAGACCGTAAACAGTGTTAGCAAGATATACTGCAACATCGTATGGTCGCGAGAACCCGTCCGCAGGAAGCCCTGTCGCTAGCGCAACGAGATGTCCGACCAGGAAAAACGGAAGCCAGAGTACCGCGACACCGATCGAGTACGGGTTGGGCATTTTACCTGTCACGGTACGGGTCTGGTCGGGGCTCACGTACCCGATACTGTCAAACCTCTTGTATTCGTCAGCAAAATCGAGGTCCCGGTCGAAGATCAGCGATGGCAGATAAACGTAATAGCCGACAGGATCAACTCCTGCAACGCGCATGTATGAGATTGCCAACACGCCGAGCCACCGTAACCACAAGATCTGGAAGATGAGCAACGCGATGAGGACCGCGTAACCAGTGTAGTGTGGTGCACGAGATGAAACAGGCGCTGTCTTGGCGTGTCGTTTCATGGTAATAGACGGACCATGCTTTATCCGGGCGGCCAACCCATCTGACGTCCGCCGAGCAGGTGAAGATGAACATGAAACACGGACTGACCGCCGTGCTCGTTGCAGTTGAGCACGCATCTGAACCCTTCTTCGACGATCCCCTCAGCTTGAGCTATCTTGTTAGCAGCGAGAATCATCTTACCCATGAGCGAGGCGTCAGCATCCTTGAGATCAACGATTCGTTCGATGTGTCTTCGGGGTACGAGCAGTATGTGTACGGGAGCCTGTGGGTTGACGTCTCTGAACGCGAAGAACTCATCATCGGAATAGACCTTCTTTGAGGGGATCTCGCCGCTGATTATCTTGCAGAATATGCACCCTTGCATTTCATACCTCCTTTGACTCCGTTGTGATCGGATGAACCTTGTTGTTCCCTCACCGTGACACGCGCTATTGCTTTCGCACCGCCGGTATCCTCGACCGTCGCGGTGACTATCGTGTTCACCATGTCGTCGGTAGCGTTTCGCACCGCCGCCCGTATGTAGTTCGGTGCGAACCCCGTTAACCACCCCGTTGCCGCATCACGTTTGCTCTCTATCAAGATTTGGAGCGTTCTTCCGATGAACCTTCTCGCGAACTGTTCCGATAGCTGTCTCCCTAATTCTATCATACGGTTGCTCCGGTCTTTCGCAATACCAGGTGGAACACATCGCGGAAGTTTCTCGGCGGCTGTACCGGGTCGAGGCGAGTATTTGAACACGTGGAGACGGGTCAACGCCAGCTCGTCAACGAGCCCCAGCGTTGTCTCGAACGCCTCGTCTGTCTCGCCGGGAAAACCCACCATGATGTCCGAGGAGATTCCGAGATCTGGATCCATCTGCCTGATTCGCGATATACAGTACCGAAAATCGTCACCGGTATAATGTCTGTTCATGTTCCGGAGCACTGTCGCGTCCCCGCTCTGCAAGGGTACGTGAAAATGGTGTTGCAGCCGGTGTGACGATGCGACCAGTTCGAGCAACTCATCTGTGACCTCGTTCACTTCGATTGAGCTTAACCGTACCCGCTCGATAGCGGTCCTTTCGAGCACGGTTCTCACGAGGTCTGTCAGGTTGAATTTCGAGTCGAGGTCTTTCCCGTAAACGCCCAAATGAATCCCTGTCAGTACTATCTCTTTCGCGCCCGATTCGACCGCGGCAGCCACGTTCTTAACGACGGCATCAACGGGAACGCTTCGCGGCTTACCTCGCACGAATGGCACGATACAGTATGAACAGAACGAGTCGCATCCGTCCTGAACCTTGATGAAAGCGCGCGTTCGACGTGCCCAAGACGGTACATTCTCGCTTTGTGCGTCGTTTCGTTCGCTGCCAATAGCGTTCTTCGCTGTAAGGAAGTTGAACCACTCGTCAGCGTGTTCGACGTCAATTAGGCGGTCAACGTAGCCGGTGGAGAGCGCTGCATTGGGATCGCGACGCGCGAGACATCCTGTCACTACGATTACCGCGTTAGGGTTGGCTCGTCTTGTGGCGCGGATGCTTTTGAGGGCTTTGCTATCGCTTACAGCGGTCACCGTGCACGTGTTGATTATGCAGAGGTCGGCGGAATGCGGATCGGTTGTCGAATATACTCCCCACGATTCGAGCCGCGCTGCCAGCATTTCCGAATCGCACTGGTTGACCTTACAGCCGTGCGTTTTGATGCAGTATCGAGCCATGTCGTTTCAGCCCAGGTCTCCAAACTCGTACAGGATCAGAGATGCTGCCACAATCCCGGCAAGCTCCGACCTCAAAATGAGATGTCCCAGCGAGAACCGTTTTGCACCGCGTTGTTCAGCGAGCCGCACCTCTGCCTCATCGAATCCACCTTCTGGACCGATGATCACTGCGATACGATTCGCCTTCTCTGCTCCCTTCAGAACGTCGCGGAGCCGCTTCGTCTCACCTTCCCACGCGATAAGTATGATGTCCCACGTCTTGCAGTAATCAAGCACGTCGGCAACGTCCGGGAAATACCCGACCTTTGGCACAGTTGTTCGCCGACATTGTTTTGCCGCTTCGTTGACGACTCGTTGCCACCGATCCAGTTTCTCCTCGGTTCGCTCGTTCTGACGAATGCGCGGAACTGACCGTGCTGAAGAAAAGAATCCTATCTCGCTGACACCTATCTCTGTCCCACGACGCAGAACAAAGCTCACCTTTTCGGCGCCTTTCGGTAGCGCATGAAACAGCCCTATCTGCGCACGCACGTCAGATTCGCACGCGCGAGACGCGAGAATCTTGCCACATACAAGCCGCCGTGAAACCTGTGAAAGCAGGACGTCGTACTCCATTCCGCCGCCATCGAGGACTATGATGTTATCACCGGCGTCCAGACGGAGGCTTTCGCTGATATGGACTGCGTCTTGTCCCGATAACGAGACTTCACCATCCCGTATGTCGTCCTTAGAGACGAAGAATCTTCGCGGATGCATTGTCTAATCCTGACACCGCTTGCTCTGAAGCTCCTTTTGCTTACACCGTGACACAGACGACCGGTCTCAATGCTCTGTTAGGGAATCCTGCCTCAGTAAGGTTCTTAATTGACTACCTTTGGTTCCTTGGGCCGTATTCGCATAATTTACATGCGGTTTCGCGGCGATTTTCCGAGAGCATCGCCACCGTTTTTGCAGGTATCCTTCTCATGGTCAATCGTATCATGCTAAGATAATAATGGTCAACGCCTCAACGTGGCGTTTCTCCTTCCGCGGAGACTCTGGCTAGGTTCGCGTCGCCGGAGTCCCTTTTTTGTTTCTTCGTTCAGCAAGGAGCTCGCCCGCGACTTGCTCGCAAACCATAGCTTACCGATGCGCCTATCTCTAGCTGCCCGAAACGGCTCACGAAGAAGTGCGGAAGATTATATTGCAGGGGCTACGCGTGGTTCTGGAAGGCTCCCCCTGAATTCGTGAACGGCAGTATCAGAAGATCTCTTTGAGCTTCGCGAAAAAGCTCTTCCTCAGCGGGTGGACATCGTCACCGCTGATTCGGGCGAACTCCTTGAGCAGGTTTTTTTGCTGGTCGTTGAGGCGGGTTGGTGTCTCGACAATCACGCGGACAAGCTGGTCGCCAATTCCAGCGCCGCGGACGTGCGGAATCCCTTTGCCTCTGAGACGAAACACCTTGTTCGTTTGAGTGCCGGGCGGTATCTTAAGAGAGACCCTGCCGTCGAGTGTGGGCACTTCTATCCGGTCGCCAAGCGCAGCCTGCGTGAACCCGATAGGCACTTCACACAAGATGTCGTTACCGTGCCTCTCGAAGATCGGGTGCGGCTGTACGTTCAGGACGACGTACAGATCGCCCCTGCCTCCACTGAAACTGCCTGCTTCACCTTCGCCGGGCAGGTGCAACTGGTGTCCTGTATCAACGCCGGCGGGAATTCTTATCCGCAACTGCCGTTCGACCGTGACTCTTCCCGTGCCGCCGCAGTTGGAACACGGGTCTTTGATTATAGAACCCTCGCCGCGGCACCGTGAACAGGTCCGGCTGATACTGAAGAACCCGTGCGACTGAAGTATCTGTCCTGTCCCGCCGCACTGCGGGCATGCTGACCGGCTTGTTCCGGGTTTTGCGCCGCTTCCGCCGCACTGCTGGCACGATTCAGCGCGTGGAATACGGATGATCCGTTCTGCACCCGTTGCGGACTCCTTGAGCGATACTTCTACGTCATACCTGAGGTCTGCACCACGTCGAGCTGCTGTTCGTCCACGCGAGGGGCGCCCCACGAAATCCTGGAAAATGTCGCCGAATATGTCCTCGAACCCGCCAAAACCGGTTCGGGCGAACCCCTCGAAATCCTGAAATCCTGCCGCTGGTTCCGCCGCATGCCCGAACTGGTCGTACTGAGCCCGTTTCTGCTTGTCGCTGAGGACGGAGTATGCTTCCCCGATCTCCTTAAACTTTTCCTCGGCTTCCTTATCACCACCGGTCTTGTCGGGATGATACTTATGCGCCAGCTTTCTGTATGCCTTCCGGATCTCTTCTTCTGAGGCGTTTTTCGGTACGCCCAGTATCTCGTAATAGTCGCGTTTTGTCCGTGGCATCAGCTCTCTGCAACCTCCTCATGCGGATTCTTGCATATCGCGCGTCAATGAGGAAGTAGCCCCCTTAAGACCGCTTTCCCTGCTCAGCGTTTTTTCTTATCCTGCTCGTCGTCAACAACGTCGAAATCCGCGTCAACGACGTTCTCCTTGTCCTGCGACTCCGACGAGGCAGACCCTCCTTGCTGTTCGGACGAGGACGCCGTGGATGATGCGGTTTGTTGTTGTGCGGCTGCTTGACGGTACATAGCTTCAGCGATCTTGTGCGACGCCTGTTTCAGCTCTTCAACGGCCCGTTCGATGGCAGGGATATCGCTTCCTTCAAGCGCTTTTCGGACCTTGGCTACTGCCTCTTCGGTTCTCGCCTTATCTCCCGCGCTGATCTTGTCGGCTTGCTCTTTGAGCATCTTCTCGGTCGTGTATGCAAACGTATCGGCGCTGTTCCTGACTTCGGCATTGTGCTTCTTGCGTTTATCCTCCTCGGCGTGAGCCTCGGCTTCCTTGACCATTCGCTGGATATCTTGTTCATTGAGCGCGCTGGAAGACTCGATCCGTATCTGCTGCTGTTTTCCGGTTGCGAGGTCTTTCGCAGAGACGTTCGCGATACCGTTCGCGTCAATGTCGAACGTCACTTCGATTTGAGGTATGCCGCGCGGTGCTGGCGGTATTCCGATCAGGTCGAACCTGCCAAGCGTCCGGTTGTCCCCGGCCATCTCGCGTTCGCCCTGAAGCACGTGTATGCTCACGGCGGTCTGGCTATCGGCTGCTGTCGAGAATATCTGGCTTTTGCGCGTCGGTATCGTTGTGTTTCGCTCGATCAGTCTCGTGAACACGCCGCCCAGGGTTTCGATCCCGAGCGACAAGGGGGTCACGTCGAGCAACAGGACATCTTTGACCTCGCCCGAAAGCACGGCAGCTTGAATGGCTGCTCCAACAGCAACGACCTCATCCGGGTTCACGCCCCTATGCGGCTCTTTTTCGAACAACTGTTTCACGAGCGCCTGGACCGCTGGCATGCGTGTCTGACCGCCGACGAGCACGACTTCGTCTACATTCGCAGAAGTCAGACCTCTATCTTCCAGCGCTCTCAGTACCGGCAGTTTCGTTCGCTCGACGAGATCGTCAACGAGCTGTTCGAGTTTCGCGCGCGTGAGCGTCATATTGAGATGTTTCGGTCCGCTGGCGTCGGCAGTTATGAACGGGAGGTTGATGTCCGTGGTCAGAGAGGTCGAAAGTTCGCATTTCGCTTTTTCTGCCGCCTCTTTCAGGCGCTGTAACGCCATCCTGTCTTTTCGGAGATCAATGCCCTGATCCTTGAGGAACTCATCTGCTAACCAGTCTATGATCCGCTGGTCGAAATCGTCACCGCCAAGGTGGGTGTCACCGTTCGTTGACAGCACCTCAAACGTCCCTTCACCGAGCTGAAGGACGGATATATCGAACGTCCCACCGCCCAGGTCATAGACGGCAATTCTCTCGTCCTTCTTCTTTTCCAAACCATACGCGAGCGAGGCCGCGGTAGGCTCGTTGATGATCCTCAAGACTTCAAGCCCGGAGATACGACCGGCATCTTTCGTCGCTTGTCTCTGAGCATCATTGAAGTATGCGGGGACAGTGATGACTGCCTGAGTCACCTTCTCGCCCAGGTAATCCTCAGCAGTCTCCCTCATTTTCTGGAGTATGAACGCGGAGATCTCCTGAGGGCGGTATCTCTTCCCCATGACTTCGACGAGCGCGTCACCGTTGTCTCCTGCGACAACCTTGTACGGAACGAGCTTCATCTCAGAACTCACCTCGCTGTATTTTCGTCCCATGAACCGTTTGATTGAGAAGATCGTGTTTTGTGGGTTCGTGACCGCTTGACGTTTCGCCACCGTGCCGACGAGTCGTTCGCCGTCCTTGGTGAATGCGACCACTGATGGCGTCGTCCGACCACCTTCCCGGTTGGGGATCACTTTTGGTTCCCCACCTTCCATGACAGCCACGCAAGAGTTGGTAGTCCCCAGGTCTATGCCGATAACCTTTCCCATCAAGAATCCTCCTTAAACCCGGCGTGCTTTCACGCTCAACGACCGCTGTGGGAAACGCACGGTGTCTGCATTCCCCTTTTAGTCTCGCGACTATGTCTGAACTTGTTCCGTACCACTACCAGAGAGAAACCCCCGCTCATGTGCGCACCGGATCAACCGGTTTCCTTTACTCCTCAGCGCCGCCTCCCTGATCGTTTGGAACGTCTTTTTCGCCTTTCCCTGCACTCACCGCCACTTTCGCGTGTCGGACCACCTTGTCGAACAACGCGTAACCTTTTTCAAACTCCTGGATAACCGTTCCCTCATCATGATCATCGGACGGCACGTGCATCACTGCCTCGTGAAGATGTGGATCAAATTTCTGTCCAACCGTTTCCATGGGAGTCAGTCCGACTTTTTTCAGCGCATCATGCAATTGTTTATGGATCACTTCGACCCCTTGCCTTACCCCTCTGTTTATGTCTTCAGGCAAGGTGTCGAGCGCTCGCGCGACGTTGTCCATCACAGGAAGAATCTCAAGAATGACATTCTCAGCCGCATACTTTCTGAACGTCTCAAGGTCTCTTTGCGCTCGTTTCTTGTAGTTCTCGAATTCCGCCTTCAGCCTGAGAAGCCTGTCGTAGTATTCCTCTTTCTCAGCTTTCAGCTGTTCAAACGACTCCGCAGGAACAGGTGTCAATTCTTCCTCTTTCTGTACTTCCTGCTGCTCCGGCTGAAGCCCCGTAGTTACCTCCGGAACATGCGCTTCTGTTCCGGCAACGCACGGAAGCTTCTCCCCAGCGCTTGAGCCAGTTTGCTGGGCGGTTGTAACTCTATCCGGAACGGTCTCCGCAGGCTTCTGTGCCAGGTCTTTCTCTGCGGCGGAAGGCTCGCGTTTCTCCGATCCTTGAGGTTTTTCTCTTTTTCTCGTCACCGCTCAATACACCTCGCTATTGCACCGGCCGCACACTATCACCGTTCTTGAACATCCTCTAGTGCCGTACCGGAACGTTCTTGAGATCGTTTTCAGGAAAGCTTCAGACTGGGATCGTACCGATCCCGATATACTGCCTATTGGCTCGCCGGTATCATATCTGACCACTGCAATCTTTAGAAAATAGTGTACCAAAACGACTCGTTCACTGTCAAGATCGCACGCGAGCGAATTGGACGAAACAATTCGGGACTCTTCGACGGTGATTGATAAGGGGAATACGATTTGGTACTATGTGCTTTGAGGACTTCAAGGGGCGCCAATTCGAATGCAACGGCGAAGATGCAGCGATCGGGGCATGGGGAGTCGAAACACATGAACACTCGTCAGATCGAACCGGCGGATAGGCTCATAGTTGCGCTCGATGTCAAGACGGCGGACGACGCGAAACGGTTGGTTGACCGGCTTGGTAATGTCGTCTCATTTTACAAGGTCGGGATAGTACTTCATACGGTCAGCGGGACTGACCTGGTGAAATGGCTCATTGGGCGCGGCAAGCGCGTGTTCCTCGATCTGAAATTCTTTGATATTAGAG
>Ga0315274_10009515_pt1 | contig 14034 bp, 9 predicted proteins | sample YL17G02_20_MG_FD_203700 | JGI IMG/M metagenome (GOLD analysis project Ga0315274, IMG submission 203700) | Sediment microbial communities from Yellowstone Lake, YNP, Wyoming, USA - YL17G02_20 | ecosystem: Environmental > Aquatic > Freshwater > Lake > Sediment | place: USA: Wyoming | collected...
GGATCCTCTCACAATTTGATAAGAAAAAGAGGGAGGCGGTAGAGAAGTATAAGAGATTTGTGATGGAAGGGATAAATGAAAAATCCCCATGGGAGACTTTAAGGGGGCAGATATTTTTGGGGGCGGATGAATTTATTGATAAGCTGGGCCACCTTTTAAGCGACAAAGGGGAGTTAAAAGAAGTACCCAGAGAACAAAGATATGCTGGAAGGTCGTCCTTAAATAAACTTTTTAAAGATAAAAAGATAAAACCTCAAAGGGCGAAGGATGAGGCTGTTTATGCGGCTTATATTCAGCACGGGTATCGGATGAAGGAGATTGCAGAATATTTGGGCATTCATTATGCTACGATAAGCCGTGCGGTGAGGCGGGTGGAGCAACGAAAGAGATGAAATTCAAAATGTAGGATTGCAAGACCTGACCCCGTACTCCCAGTCTCCCCATTGTTTTCTTAAACGGTAAAGGCAGGGCAGATAGCTCTGCCTTTTTTTATATCGAAATGGGGGAGGGGGTCTTGTATGTATGGGGTCAATTAAGTTCCCCGGACATAAAGTGTTTTAGAACCGTCGTCCCCCTCGTCCGGTCATTATGCTACCGTAAGCCGTGCGGTGAGGCGGGTGGAGCAACCAAAGGAATGAAATTAATAATGTAGGATTGCAAGACCTGAGCCCACAATTTTGACCCCATGCAGTTTAGGGCAGGGCCATTTCTGGCCCTGCCCTAAACTTCGCAAATCAGCCGCGCGAGTCCGATTATTAGCCGAAAAGGCAATAATCGGGAATCCACGATTCTATTGATTGCAGCCCGTAGGCCCTACATAACAATAGCCCGATGGATAGCATCTTTTAACGCACGTCGAACTCGCGGTTACAATATTAACTGTGGGACAAATAGGATCAGAACCTATTCCAACCCAAGTTATATGCCCTGTGCCAGCTGTGACCTGTGAGAATTCGGCTGTTGGCCAGGGGGTCTTCAATGGATCGGAGCAGCTATATACCAGTGTGGGACATCCTGATGTGTTTCCTGGCTCCGGTTCTGAACAAATATCAACGTTGCCAATTTTCTCCTGCCTGAATGTAACAACAGGGGGAGGGGGCGGCGAAAGGATTGCCGAAGCTACTGCAATCCCAAAGACCGAACTACCCGCACAGCCCGGAGGCCCTACGTAACAATAGCCCGATGGATAGCATCTTCTTATACATGTCGAACTCCCGGTAATAATATCGACTGATAAAGGATCAGGACCTGGTCCAATCCATGTTATGTGGTCCAATCCTGCCTGAATATCAGAAAAAGGTTTAAGGGGTCCCCAATCTTCCTTCGATGCTGGGGGACAATTACAGGCGGAAGAGGATGGATCAAGGCAATTATACATCTTCGTGGGATATCCTGATTCGTCCGTGAACTCACTACAAATCTTATAGCCAGCTGTTTCTTCTTCCCTCTTTGTGGTAGTGGCTGCCGATAAGGCATCATAGTTCTGCTGAGTCTGGTTCCCGATGACGTTTGTATAAGTAGTTGAGTCCGGTATAAAAGTGTACCCCGTCTTCCCAGGCGTGACCGTGCCGGACCAGCCATAGGGTACAGTCCCGGAATAATAACCATTCCCATCAGTAACCGGCGGGGTACCTGGGAAACCATCCATGGTCACGCCTGCAAGCACTCCTTCTTTATACCTGACCGTGCCGGATATTGTGAAAGTGTCGATGGCAAAGCTTGCAGAAATTGTATGGGGTTCCGTCACATTAGTGAAGGCATAGCTTGTTACTGCTCCAACAGAACCTCCATCCACCAACACATCTGCTACATGGTAGCCAAAAGCTGGATTGATCGTGAAAGTCTGATTAGATCCGTAATTGACGGTAATCACACCGGAGGGTATAATTGATCCATGCGCCCCTGCTGAGGCAGAAATTGCGCGGGTATCGCGGATCTTCGGATTAAACCCTAATTGGTATTCCTGAAGGTTAGTTAAACCATCGCCATCAAAATCTTCCGATGCTCCATGGTTTAAATCTCCGAAGTTGGCCATTTCCCAAGCATCGTCCAGGCCGTCCAGATCGGAATCCACAGCAGTTATCACTACATTGTCGAACGTTGCAGCAACATAAGCCCATCGCGCTGAACCACTGGGGATTTCACTCACACGGGTGCCAATGCCCTTACGGCCTTTGGGTGTCCCGTCACCCGATACAACTGGGCGAATGGAAGTGGGGTTGTAAGACCTTACATCGCCATCGCAACCAAGAGCAATATTCAATCCATTCCAGGAAAGAGAGAACTTGTGAAACTCATTTCCAACATTTTTGAAGATTCCTGAGGTAAGAATCTCGTATTCGCCCGGTAAGTTGCAATTGGGTGTGGTGCATCTCGACACGGCGTAGAATGCTTGTGGTCCGCTACCCTGACCGTTGTCTAAAATCCCAACCATGCCGACAACATCTCCTTCCAAATCACCCGGTGTACTGGTTCCTGTACCATCGTTATACAAAGCGGCATAAAGTCTGCCCTGCGGACGAACCGGGAAACCCGGATTATACTGAAATTCCACAACTTTTAAATCCGCCTCAAATCCCAAAATTTGCTGGGAGTCAACAAAACTCATATTGTTGGTGCCGTTTGAGCCGTAACGGGTCAACGCTGATTCAAGCATTCCCTCATTGGATTGTCTTACGAACTCCCAGGGATTCCACTTATCCACCCTAATCATGGTGCCTGACGAATCATTGAAATCGTCATAAACTTGAACTTCGTCGTTTTTATACACATTATCGAAGGTCGCTGAGATATATCCTGATTCGGTAGGACCCTGGAGCCAAACCCGCGTCCGGAGGCCTTTAAATGGGGTGTTAGCATTTCCAACCCAAGGTGGAAGGCCATCCCCAAGACCGAAAGTTTTTGTTATACCCCCAATCTTGAAAGTAAATTGATTAGGTTGGTATTTTATATATAAAGTGTAGCTTTCTCCAAACGTAACAGGAACAGCAGGTACAAAATTCCCCTCTGCAATAAGTTGCCATGCGGTGCCTTCGGGATTCGTGAACCTATAAACTTCCCATCTCGCTTGAAGCCCCCCCGCAGGCGTTGCTCCAAGAAGAACAGCTGCCCAAATGTCTCCTCCTCCCGGCGTACCGTCGTTATACCAACGGCCCGTCAGCATTGCTCTTGTGCCTCCTTGTGGATTGGTATGGATAATTCGGAGAACAGAAACATCGGCTTGAATCGAAGTAACTTCTTCTGGTTCAGGGAAATTAAGGGAATTGTTAGCCCACCGAAAAGTAGAGCCTATGGAGTCATTGGTGTTTGGAGCTCTGACCTCAGACCTCAATTTTTCGTTTACTATCTCTCTTACAAACTCCAAGTCCGCCCACTTGGCACTATCAATCATACCATTGTAGAGTTGCAATATTTCACCGTTTGTAAGAGCCCTGTTGTAAATGCGAATATCATCGATAACGCCATTCAAATAATTCTGTGATCCATAGAATATCTCTTCAAGACCAATCTTCAGCGGTTGCATCGAATTTGGATTACTTACCGAAAGAGCCACGGAGGCGTCCTGGATGCCATTAACAAATAGCTGCACTGAACTGCCATCAGATACCATGCTTACAAAAATCCACTGATTTGTGGTTAACGTAGTGGCACCATACAAAAAATAATGTCCTAAACCTCCCGATCGGGGCACGGCTGTAGCTAATTTAGAGCCGCTAACATAAAGGATATATGCGTCTCCGCCCTCTCCCCCATATCCCCACTGACCCACGATACCGCCTTTCGAATTGTCAACCAAATAAACCCAAGCTGTGAGGGTAATAGGGTAATTAAAACTGAAATACGAATTATACGGCACTTCGATGTAATTATTTGTTCCATTAAAACTATAGGCACTGTTTGCATTGCCAAATCTGTCCGCAGTTAAAGTCGCCCCATAAGCTGTTCCGTTATTTCCGTTTCCGCTTTCGTCATTAGCATTGCCGTTGAAAGGGTAATAGGCAACGAGGCCCGTCTGCGCCGTCGCAGGACCGGGAATGCCCCCAATTCCGGCAAGGAAAAGAAAAATGCTGAATAACAACAATACATTTCTAATGTTACCCCTTGGTTTCATAACCTCCTCCTTTATTCGCGACAGCTTTGTTACGTTCAGGTTAACCGTCCTGAACCAAGAACCTTGTCTATCGTTTCTCTCTTTCCCACTTCGTTTCAAGTTGTTTACGCCTTTGGTCTAACTTTTGTAAGGATGACACTCCCCTCAAAGGGAATTGGTCCCCATAAATGTGATCAAGATCAAAGTGATAAGTATTTCCCCCAAACTTCTAATAGGATTTCTTTTGCGACCTCCATTCCTATCTTGTATCTTACGCATTTTGAAATCTTCCTTCTGCCTTTAAAAGACATATCGCCTACCTACATTAAAGGGGCTAACTTTGGCAGGTAAACATCCTCCTTCCCAGTAAATCTGTTGTGGAAGGCAGGTGGCGCACAAAATTTCAGAAAAAAGACTCATAAGACGCCCGCCAACGGGAGTTAACGTATCTCCCCAGCTATGGAGTACAGCCCTTGGGGCCTACATAACAATAGCCCGATGGGTAGCATTTTTTAACACATGTTGAACCGGAAGTAATAATATAAGTTGCTGGGGAACGGGGATCGGGATCTATCCAAACCTGCTGTAAAGTCGACGGATCTATATGGAGTGCTGACAGCGGGTATTTGACCCAGTAGTCCCTCTTCTCTTCGGGGCAATTACATGCAGGGGTACCCACCAGCAGAGGGTCGCAGCTATATACGCTTGTGGGAAATCCCGATTGGTCTGTTGATTCTATACAAATTTCAACGTCGCTAATTTTCTCTTGCTTCTTTGTGGCAAGGGGTACTTGAGGAGGAAATACTTGAACAGAGACCAGGCCACAGGATGGGGCAAGGATTTGACCGTAAACATATTCTCTTAGAATCAAACCCACCCTCACCAGCAGTGCATTCTGAGAAGCATATGTTTTGCCTTTAAAGGTGAAGGAAACCGTTATGCTATCCCTTTCACTAAGCATATTCCAATTCCATGTGTCATTTGTTGTCAGCCCCAGTCCGAATCCAGTAGAAGGATCCCCGGAGCCACCCTTGTAGAACTTTCCTACGCAGACAGGGGGACTACAAGACCAGGCAATTGGGTTCCCGAGGCTCTGTGTACAGACAGGGATGAGAATGTCGACGTCCCTAAATCTTTTTCCCGTGATCTTTGTAATTTTGTATGTATAGACGCTGTTACCATCCACAATGACCGGGAAAGTGCCATCTTTCGGAATTGGATCGCCATTAGGGTATGCGATCACAACCCTGTACCCCTTGTCTTCAAAACACCATCCAGCAGGGAGTGTAGGATCACAAGCAGCACCGACCTTTGTGGCTGCAAAAAGCATAAGGACAACAACCATAACAGATAACACCAAGCATATCTTTTTCATCTTCGTCCTCCTTTCACAATTGTGCTTAAAAGAAAAAATCGCGTTCTTATATCACTCTCTATCTCATATGGATCGTCACCTCCTTATTACAACGTTGCATTGCCTTCCAACTTCTATGGAAGGGCCAGTGTGATTTTGGCAAAGATAAAACGATCTGGCAGTATAGATGGGTTAAAATAGTCCGCATCGAAAAACTTGAAATGTTTGTTAAGTAAATTCTTCGCCCCGACTGAGATAAAACCAAGGCGTTTAGGCAGGCGGTAACTGATTGCGGCGTCGAAGAGCCAGAACTGATCGTCGCCACGTTCAAATATTCCAGTGGCAAATGGAGTTTGTCGCTCAAAATTGCCGTGCTGGTTTACATAACTTGCCTTAAACATGGCACTCAACCCGCAGGGATGGAAAAAATTGATTCCCAGGGGAACACGATGAGTGTTAACGTTTTTCACGCCCAAAGAGAACTCTATCTCCCTTTTGATTCGCTCATACAGGTATTCCGCGCTGAGTCCCAGCCATTTATGCGGTGTCCAATAAAGGTAGCCGCGGCCCATCTGTTCTTTCCATTTCTCTTCCTTCGCCACTGGAAAGCCTGTTGTCCTATCAAGCCACTGGAAATCCAGATCCCTAAAGGAATACTCTCCCCCTCCGTATATGCTTTTGGAAAATTTCTGATCTGCAGCGATACCATATTTCCATGCCTTTGTTCCATTCCAGTCATCAAAGAACTGATTGAAACCAGCCACCTGGGTTGGCTCAAGGGTCTGGTTGGTAATCAACGTTCTCTTCAAAGTCCTGAAAATGGCACCGCGGAGCGTAGTTCCTGGAAACGGGTTCCAGGTGATTCCAAATTTCGGGTTGAACTGTTTTCTATCCTTGTCACCACCTTCTAAGAAGTCTGCACTTCCACCAACAGTGACCGTCACATTTTTCGGGAAGTTGATATAGGAGTACACGTAGAGATTGGTGTGATCAATATCTCTTTTGATGATGTCAGGAATTGCAGTGGGAGGTGGAAAATCTAATACGAAGATAAAATTCTCTTTTGAATCGATGCTGAAATATCCGGCTCCGATGACGGTTTTAATGAATTTCCACCTGAACAGGTGTTGAAGCTCGGCGCTATAAGCATCGGCCTCGTACTTATAACTGGAGTATAAAAGAAATAGAAAGGGATCAAGTGGTTTATCATGCTCGCTAATATCCTGGTGTTGATACATGAAATTCCCGATGAGATGAGAATCCGGGGAAAAGGCATGATGGAAACCAATGCGCATCGAACTTTTTTCGTTGGTATCACGGAGATTCGGCGCAAAATCGTCTGGAAAGAACCTGAGTGTGAGATCGCCATTCTTAGTATCTCTGTACCTAAATTCTCCCTGAAGACTCGTTTGGGGAAAGAGGCTGTACTGGAGAAAGGCATTAAAAATGCTGTCCCTAAGTTCATTGCCTTCACGGAATCCGTTTGTCTTAAAGTAGTACTGACCTATACTAAAAGCAGCGTTATCATAGATGCCGGAGGCGACCACTTCCTCACCAAATGTGGCGTTGTTACCCACAATAGCACTTGTCTGTAAAGCCAAACGGTTCCGGTTGAACAGAGGATTGAATTCATTGAATGAAAGCTCTGTGGGACCTCCGCCACTTATAACGAACAGATTGCTTTCTGCCATGTGGGGTTGAATTGGGGTGATGTTAAGGGGCTGAAGAAGTTGAGACTGGAGCAATTCACTCACTCTCGCAATCTCGTGTCGGGGTAGAGCGGCATAGGTGTCGGCAAGAAACCTGTGGCCGGAAAAGTCAGCCGGGTCAGTATTGACCGATTTCCAGCCCTCTACCAGAGCACGCTGTTGGAATCCAAGGTCATTGTAAATCCGAGCCTGGCTGGCGCTCCTTGCGGCCAAGTCGGCATCCAACAACAGCTTCGAACGGTAGACGGCTCGATTGTCATTTAATTCGACGGCTTTTTGTAAGTCATACAACGCCTCTACCGGCCGGTTGGTTGTTTGCTTTTCAATAGCATCGTAGAAAAAAGGAGTTGGATCTGAGGGATCAAGCTTCTTGGCCATCTCAAACTGGTCTGTTGCAAGCTTGTCTTGTGTCTTCTCATAGTAAGCCTTACCCAGATAGCTTCGGATAAGAGAATTGTCAGGATCAAGGCTAACGGCGATCTCGAGATCCCTGGTTCCCTCCTTGAGACCACTGTCAATCATCTTCATCAAATCTTTTTCCCATTTTGGGAAACCTCCCTCACGAATTTTTGCCAATCCTAGTCCGAGTCTTGGAAGTGGGTCTGCCTGATCCAGCTCAATCGCCTTTTCAAATGCTTTCTTCGAATCTTTAATCTTGATCTGAGTGAGATAAGCAAATCCCAGAACGGTCTGCGTTCTCGACAGGTCTGGATTCAGGTTAACTGCCTTTTGTGCCGCTTCAAAACCCTTGTTAAGCTCGGCGAACATCAGCCAGACCTCTGCCAGCCTTGCCCAAGCCAGGGCATTTTCCGGATTTAATTTCACCGCCTCTTCCAGGCTATCCCGCGCGCCTTTGAGATCGAAATTGGCCTGCTGGGCATAGGAGAGAGCAATCCGCGCTGATGCGGACTTAGGATCAGCCTCAACAGCCTTTTTTGCAAGGGTAAGCGCTTTATCCTTTTCATTTTGTGTGACTGCAATGATGGACTGAAGCGCCAAGGCATCGCTGTTATTGGGTGCGATACTGAGCGCCTTATCAATGTCCGCTTTTGCTTCATCGACTCGGCCAACGCCAAGGAGCAATGAAGCGCGATAGGTGAAAAGACGCGCGTCACGCACATCTTCAGGTAATCTGGCGATGCTTTCAAAGGCTGATGAAAAGTCACGCTTCATGTAAGCATCGATGGATTTTCTGATCATGGCTTGGACGCTTTCAGGAAGACCCTGAAAATCGGAAGGACGATAATAAAAGACAGGTGGATAATAGAGCGTCCATTGGACGGCATCTCGAGGTTTAACTACGACACGCATCTCGGGTGCTTTGCCTCTCTCGGCCACAGCCGATTGACCGCTGGTAATCGTAAGTTTACCGGCTTCGTTCGATGCCAAGACCTTCCCTTCGAAGATCGATAGAAAGGCTTTATCTTCATCCACTCTTACGAAAAACTCTGTCCCCTCGATACCAGCGTTTACAAAGGCTGTATTCACATCCAGGTTCTTGGGAGCGCGGCTGAAGAAATGGGCAGCTCCCTTGACCAGTTCTACTATGGAAGTCTTTTCCTCTTTCACTCCTCTGAGGGTGAGCGTCGTGTTCTGATCAAGACGGAGGACTGGCTGGTTGATCAGGGCGATGTCTGCACGGCTTCTATCCAGCACTCGTATGGTATCTCCAGGACAATAGGTACTGTTTAATTTAGCGGGTTGCCACTGGGTCTCACCCGCCATTCTTACCTGCACGCTCCCCTGGATTGAAACGACCTTGCCAGCCCACTGCTTACACCTTTCTTCAGGATAAGCACAGGGGGATAGCAAGACAATAATGATGATGAATGTTAAAAGGCCCAAAAAGTGTGAGGGGATTCGGTTCATTGCCGACCTCCTTTCTTGGATTTTTATATTCATCCAAAGACTGTTTCTATTTCTTATCCATACGAACCACCCCATCCCATTGTTCCTGGGACGGATTCTGTTTATAGTCTTCACAAAGCTTTATGTAGAAGCGGGAAGGACCATCTTCTCCTAACTTTTCAATGGTTCGGGAAAATTTTTCTCTCGCCTCATCCCAGGATTGACTTCTGAAAGCACCGAGGGCCTCGGCAAAGATCGCACATGCGTTTTTTAGATTTTCGTCAGCTTCCTCCTTGCGACCTAATAATTCATGGATCACAACGGGTTTAATCTTCCCAGCCAACCTGAATTTCCCGAGTTCTCTTGTCAGGAGACCATTCAGCTGATGAATCATCTCGTCAGAGACGAGTAGGCCTGTACCCAATTGTTTATTGAGGCTTTCGATTCTTGAGGCTGTGTTGACGATATCGCCCATGGGGGTATACTCGTAATGGTCTAAGGCGCCAATGTGTCCGAGCAGAATCTGACCGCAATGCAGGCCGATGCGTGTCTTGAGTTTTACATCATCGGATGATTGATCAAAGAGCTGTAATTCCTTCTTGATATCGAGGGCCGCCAGACATGATTTATCTCTGAGGGCAGCCTCAGAACTTGCCGAGACCCAGAGCGCCAGCATCGAATCACCAATGACCCCTGAAACAAATCCATCATGTTGTTTTACGGGCTTAAACATCGTTCCATAGTATCGGTTCATAAATTTTCCTAACTCTGCGGGCTCCATGGTCTCGGATAAAGCGGTATAATGTTCTGCATCCGTATATAAACAAATTCCATAGACGACTTTGCTACCTGTCTGGATATAGGCAATATCTTTTGCCAAATGATTGACCACATCTTTGGGAAGGTAGTGCTCAAAGGCTTGTTTGATGTTTTGACGCTCCTTATTTGTATCGATATAGTTCCACACGACTGCTCCGAAGAAGGCGAGGGGGGCCTGGAATAGTAAAGGGGTCACAATGGGATACCAGCTATCGCTGGTCTTGAATTGATACTTCGCCACGAAGAGATAGAGAATGCTTAAGCCAACTACACTTAATGCAGAGATTACGATAGGGGACATACGACAAATGATGCCCAAGAGGATACCCCAAAGAAGGATCATGAGAATAAGAAAATATAAGCTGAGAGGTCTCAACGGCTTATCTTCCATAAGGTTTGAGAATGAGGTTGCAGCAATTTCTACCCCACTGATAAATATGCCGTTTGCTTGTGAAAAAACCGTATAAAAGCTATCTTTTCTTTCGGCGAGCAGTACTTCCGAGAGTCCCACAAACACAGCCTTACCTTTAAGATCAATCTTTTTGTCGCCAACGGCTCCTTGGTGGAGTTGAAGGGCTTGATAATACGGTATGGTGGTAATCGTGTGAGGGGGTCCATAGTAATTGATATATCGACTACTGGGACCCTGGTACATTTGGATGAGCGATTTGATCATTTGACGCTTTTTTGCATCGGCAGAGAGGGTCTTTGAATTTTCAAGCTCTCTGAACATGGTTTCGCCAATCAGAGGATTGCTTTCAAAAATCTCCCTGATCTCTCTAACCAACCCCTTCATGTTTCCTGTCTTGATGACTGCGTCACGATCATGCGGCAATTTTTGAGCCTGATTTGGAGTGACTTTTTCTAACAAATGGATAAACTCGTCATATTCCTCTAAAGTGAAAAGTTGGAATACGACGACCGGCAAAGTCGGCGAATCTCCTGCTCCTGTCTGGAAGGTCCAATATTGGTTCACCTTGAAGGGGATTCGGGGTAAAACGAAAGGCGCTGTGGCAGCAGCAGGGTCCGAAAAGAGATCAAGGGGCTTCATTATCTTCACAATGCTATGAACATCTGCATAAGAGCCACCTTTGTTCGATAAGGGAATCTCCTTGGCTTTGAGGGGTTCACAGAGCACCACATTGGCGGCCTTCCTGATGGCCTTTGCAAACAATTGGTCGCCCTCAGGGGAACGGGGTTCAATGAAATGGACATCAAAGGCAATGACTTTGGCACCCTCTCTCACCAGATTTTCAACTAACCGTGCATGGAACGAACGAGGCCATTTATCGGGGTTGTCAGGCAGGTTGAGGTGTTCAGAAGATTCTTTATCGATACTCACAATGGTGACATCAGGGGATGTTTGTTTTTCCCCCCTCAGCTTGAACAACAAACCGAGACCCATGTTTTCATCAAGGCTATGCCCAAATGGAAGAACACTGACGATGACCCCCACGACGCCTATGAGGAAACCTAAGATCACTGCTTTAGATATATGAGAAAACATAAATCAAGTCGACTTTCTTAAAAAGAATTGAACCCATGGCCTGCCTTGAAAAGGCATGGGGCGTTAGACTGAATTTCGCTTCGTGTTCTGCGTACCATTTGAACACTTGCCTCTTTTAGAACTTGCCTGCTCTTTTTTTATTGGGTTCAGAATATCCCACAATTCATAGAGGTTCCTGAAGGCCTTCTTCTCCTTCACTCCAGGTTCTTCTACCACTCCAACCAACACGCGCGGATTATTCTCCGCTTTACGGTAAATACGAACCAAAAAACTATTCATGAAAACCTCCAATTCTTAGCGAATGATACGAATGACACCGAATTATTTACAAAGGGAGGAGAATCCCTGTTCCCTTTTTCTAACAAGGGGTAAGGGGTAGGTGAGATATTCGATTCATTCGCTGTCATTTCATTCGCTATCATTCGTGCTATTCGTTTTAGCAGTTATGAGAGAGGGTTCCCCAAAAAAAGCCCGGCATTGAGATTCTTGATGCCAGGCTTTTAAGATTCCCCCCATTTACCCCCCACTTAAGTGATTGGTTAAACGTTATTGGTTATTCAACGATTCATAAAATTGACTCCATCTATATCACAGGCAGGTAACCAAAAGGTAACCAAAATAGTTGGATGGTAATTTTTGAAAACCGTGTTATGTTATTGATAATAATAAGAAATCAAAGAATGGAAGAAGTTTGCCACTAATTTTTTTATTTTTGGGGTCCTAATTGAAGGTGTCAAATTAGGTAAAATCGTGACAATATCTAAATGCAAAGAGCATGGGGCATGGAGCCAAGAGAAAGATAGGGAGATGGGGTGATGGAAATGAAGCATTTTTTAAACGTCATTGGCTTATCGAACTCACCGTATAAACAAAGCGAAGTCCCTAGCGAATAACTTGAACGTAAAGCGTAAGGGTCTGGGGTAAGGCGAATCCTCAAATTCACGCAAAGAGCCCGCCTACGTTCAAAAGGCTAATCTTCGGCGGGCAGGCATAGAGCCCACCTACGCAGAGATTTTAATGCGGGTAATCATTTTACAATTGGTTTGTCTTCTTTCAGTTAATCGAGGTGAAGTCATTGTTGTGACAGCAGAGATGTCAAATTAAATATGGCGATTCTTTCGTTCTGGCTCTGCAAGTTATGCACAGGCATACTTAAATTTCATCGAAAAAAACGCACTGTGATTATATGCATCTGAAAGCTGAATCAGAAACACCGCCATACTTTATTTGGCACAAATTTTATTAGTACCAACAAAACATGAAAGAAAACACTTATTTCCAATTGTAAGAACTATTTATGCGTTAAACAAATTACCCCGCTAAAATCTCTGCCTACGCTGGACATCCCAACTTCGGCGGGTAAACATGGCGCCTGCCTCCGGCAGGCAGGCATAGCGAAAACCTGTTAAAATTGACAGCATGTGTTTTATTCACTGATTGACTTTTTTTTAAATATCTATTAGATTTTGTGTAGAATCTACTGTTTTGATAACCAAATGATCCGTTGGAGACAGCGATGGACAAAGATGATCTTTGGATTGTTGAACATTTTAGTGAGCTTGTGATTAAGTTTCCGGGCAAGGCTATTGCTGTTGTCAATGAGCAACTCGTTGCAGTAGGTGAAAACGAGGCGGATGTCGAGTTGATGGCTAAAGAAAGGTATCCCGATAGGATTCCCTCAGTGCTCACGGTCCCTCGTGAAGAAGATATGGCATGTCTCTTATAGAAAATCTGGAGGTTCTTATGAAATTGCATGTAGTGATTGAACAGGATGAGTCTGGATATTTTGTGGCGGAAGTTCCAGCACTTCCGGGATGCTTTTCGCAAGGCAAGACCCGCCAAGAGGCCATCACGAATATTAAAGAAGCCGTAGAAGGCTGGCTTGAAGTAATGGAATCCAAACAGTCGCTCGATCGTTCTCACCTTGTTGAACTCACCGTATAATGGATGAAAAACTAAAACTCTGCTCAGGTGCCGAAGCCGTTCGGAAGCTTCAAAGGGCAGGGTGGTTATTTGCCCGCCAGAAAGGCTCCCATGTAATGCTAACAAAGTCTGGTTATCAATGGACACTGTCAGTTCCCCAACATGATGAACTTGGTCCCGGCCTACTTCGAAAATTGATCCGTCAGGCGGGACTCACCATAGAAGAATTCAATGAACTTTAAGTTGTTGCCTCCATCCCCCCTCACCCTCGCCCTCTCCCGCCTGGAGAGAGGGGAGACTTGGAGGTTTGCCTCCACATACCGAAGGTGAAGTCACGGGTTACTCACAGATTCCGGTTTTTTCTTCCCATCCCATTGCCCTCGGTCTTTCTTTGCTTTGTCTGTTTCTCTTTTTTCGGGTTCAAGATATCCCACAGTTCGTAGAGGTTACTGAATGCCTTTTTCTCCTTCACCCCAGGCTCTTCTACCACTCCAACCAGCATGCGCGGGTTATTCTCCGCTTTGCGGTAAATACGAACCAGGTAACTGGTCATGAAAACCCCCGCCCCTTAGCGAATAACGCGAATGACACCGAATGTAGCGAATAAAAAAAACGGGATTGAGATTCTTGATGCCAGGCTTTGGAAAAAATCCCCCTCATTTACCTCCCCCAATAATTCCGTAATCAGTTACCAGTTATGGATCATGAAGTGAGTCATAAAATATTGACTCCATCTATATCACAGACAGGTAACCAAAAGGTAACCAAATTTTGGAAGAGGAAT
>Ga0315274_10009516_pt1 | contig 14034 bp, 11 predicted proteins | sample YL17G02_20_MG_FD_203700 | JGI IMG/M metagenome (GOLD analysis project Ga0315274, IMG submission 203700) | Sediment microbial communities from Yellowstone Lake, YNP, Wyoming, USA - YL17G02_20 | ecosystem: Environmental > Aquatic > Freshwater > Lake > Sediment | place: USA: Wyoming | collected...
TCATCGGGGGAAACCTCCGGAAGTGAGGCGTTCACAACCATCGGCAGCATAACTTCGCCGCGGAAAAAAGGCAATCCGAATGTGGCGAAGCAGTATTAGGCCCCCATGCTCCCCGGGGGGAAACCCGAAATCCGAATATCGAAATCCGAAACAAATCCGAAACCCAAATCCCCAAATCCAAAACCCAGCGAACGGCCCTCCCCGCCAGACTCCCTGAAGATCCAGAAGGTGTCCGAATCCATGGACTCCAAGCCCTCTCCCATTGCCGGTGAATCCTTTGCGCCGTCGCGTGGTCCAGGAACGGCCAAGAACGGCGAGTCAATGGAGCCGCCGGGGGTTCAGCGGGGCGGCCGTCCTCCCCCGCCCATCCCCAAGCGACCTCGAGGGACGCTCCTTCGCCGGCTACTGACTCTTGCGCAGTATCGCGCCGAAAATGCTCGTCAGTTCCTTTCCCTCTTGAACCAGCCTCTCTCGTTCGTCCTCGAGGTCCGTTGCGTCTGCCGTGTAGAGGAGTCGCAGCCAATATGCGCTCTCTTTGGCCTCCTTGCGGCAGATCTTGATTCTCATTACGAAGTCCTTCTTGCTCAGCGCTTCGTTCGCCTCAATGTAGTTGGCGCCCACCGATCCGGAAGCGCGCACCAGTTGTCTGACATCCTCCACGTTTGCCACGGTCTTGGGCAGCTTCTTGGCAAAGGCGCGAACGTTCTTTGCGAATTGAGAGTTCTTTCCTCCAGATCGTATTGCCCTGAACCGCCGTCATCCCTCATCGTGCATCCGCGTTGAACTCCATCCCCAGGTTCGTTGCCCGACGCCGCTCTTGCGGGCGCTCCGTTTGGGATTTCGGATTTCGAGCTTTGAATTTGTTTCGGATTTCGGACTTCGTGCTTCGGATTTCCCTTCCTTTCGCGCCTGAGGCCTCACCTCGCCCCTTCGGGATCACTTCTTCCCCGCGAATCTCGCCATGACCGACGGGAACTCCTCGATATGGGTGTGGGGGAAGAAGCACGCCGATGTGAACTCCTCCATGAACTTCGGGTCCGTGCTCAGCTCGAAGTAAGTCATCTTGCCGGCGATCTCACGGGCGTGATAGTAGCGCTCGCAGCTCAGGGCGGCCATCTTGGCGCCCGCGATCGAGGTGTTGCCGGCGAAACGCAGTTTCTCGGCCGGCAGGTCGGGCAACAGGCCGATGAAGACCGCGTTCTCGAGATCGAGGTAATTGCCGAAAGCCCCGGCCACCATGATCTCATCAATGTCGGAGAAACGAAGCCCCAGGCCTCGAAGCAGCATCTTCGAGGCGGCGTAGATCGCGCCTTTCGTTCGCACGAGGTTGGAGACGTCCTCCTCCGTGACCACGAGATCGCGCTCCGCCCCGTTCTCGCCGGCTCGCACGACGACGAACTCCGGCGTTCCATCCGACCCCAAGCGCAAGCGGTCCGAGCCGTTGGACATGTCGAACTTCCCCGTCTTGTCGATGGCGCCCATGCGCAGCATTTCGGCCAGGAGATCGACGTAGGCGGTCCCGCAGATGCCCACCGGCGCCTTGTCCCCGATGGTCGAGTAGCTGAGCTTCTGGTTCCAGCTCCGCACGTGGTCGACGGCGCCCCGCGTCGCCCGCATGCCGTCGCAGTTTCCCGCGCCCTCGAAAGAGGGACCGGCCGAAGCGCTGGCGCAAACGAGCCAGTCCCTGTTGCCGATGACGATTTCGCCGTTCGTGCCGATGTCGATGAGCATGCGCAGACGGTCCGACTCGTCGAGGCCCGTGGCCATCACTCCGGCCGTAATGTCCGCTCCGACGAAACCGCTGACGCAGGGCAGACAGTAGAGAAGTCCGCGCGGGCTGATTTTGAGGCCGACTTCCGCGGCGCGGAACGGCGGCGGCTGGTAGGCCACGCCGCTGTAGGGCTCCCGGCGAATCCAACGGGGCGTGGCTCCCAGCAGGAGGTGCATCATGGTGGTGTTGCCCGCGGCGACAACGACGTCGATGTCGTTCTTGCTGATGCGCAGCTTCTTCTCCACTTCATCGATGAGGGCGTTGATGTCGGCGGCAGTGGTCTCCTGGAGTCGCTCGAGACCGTCGCGGTGGTTGTCACACCAGATGATCCGTCGGATGACGTCCGCCCCATAGGCCGTCTGGGAGTTGTACTTGACCGCCGTCTCCAGAGTCTGACCGATCGAGAGATCCACCAGATGCACCATGATCGTCGTCGTTCCCAAGTCCACGACGACCCCGAGGTTGGTGCCGCTCGTGTCGCCGGCGGCCACGTCCGCAATCTCGGTCAAGCGCCCGCGGTTGCCGATCGTGGCGGTGACGCTCCCGTTGGACCGGCGCATCGCCTCGGGCAGGGTCCGCATGATCTTGAGCCCCATCTGGTACTCGTGATCGCCGCCCAAGGCGTTCCTCAGCGCGAATTCCAGGCGCTCGAGGTCCGCGCTGTTGTTGTCCAGGGTCGGCATCGGGACCTGGAGGTGGATGCGCTTCACGAGCGGGTCGAGAGTCGCCGGTTGGCGCGCCCGCGTCGCCACTTGGCGCAGGTGGCGGCGGGGCTGGCCGACTTCCGGGACTTCCTCGTGGAGCTGGGCTTTGGGCGGCACTTCGACCACGACGTCGCTGATGACGCGCGTCTCGCAGGCGAGCACATAACCTTCCCGGATTTCCTCGGGGGTCAAGAGGAAATGCGGCGTGCCGCCTTTGATTCGCCCCCCGCGGACGATCACGCGACATTTTCCGCAAACGCCGTCGCCCCCGCACAAGCTGTCGACGAAGACGCCGGCCGCCCGCGCCGCGTCGAGGATCGTGGCGCCGCGTGGCACTTGCACCCGCGGCCCATCCTCGCCGCCAAAGCGAACGACGCACGTGGGTTGCGGTTTCTTGTCTTGTTCCTCGCCCATTGTCCCTGCAAAACCCCGAACGCCCAGGTCCGGAATCCGGATATCGAAATCCGAGATAGACTCAACACGCAGACGCCGAAACCCAATCCGCGCTTCGCGCTTGTTTCGGATTTCGCGCTTCGGATTCCCTCCTCCTATGCCTTCCACTGGGTCTTCAGATAGGAAACCAATCCCGAGGCTTCCTTTGGCCCGACAAGGGCTTCCCAGCCCGACTCGTCGCTCGTCGAGGCGCTCAGCACGGCGACGTGACCGGGCAGCACGAGTCGCTTGTGCCGGACCTTCGACTCGACGCCGCTGTTCTTCACGGCCTTCGCGATCGTCTCGGCGTTCAGTTTGTCGGCCGCCCAAGCGGTCAGCACGCTGGTGCCTTCGGTGTCGACCGACACGATGTAGGAGGGAACGCGCGAGGCCTCGACTTCCGATTCCACGGAATAGTAGGAGAGCGCGAAATTCGTGGTGACGAGAACCGGGGCGTCCTCGCCGGGATCCCCCACGACGTGCAGCCCCGGCTGGACCTGCACGGGGATCTGAGGATCGGTGTAGATGTCCTGACGGGTTGTCAGGATGCCGAGAATCTCCTCCGGGTTGGAGGCGCGGACGACGACGAGTCCGGCGTACTTCAGAATATACCAGCAGGCCTTGATGATGGAGAGGGGCGGGTCGCCGTCAAGGACCGGCATGGCGACCGGAAAGCCCATGGGGCGGAACTTCTTGCCGATGGCGGCGCGGCGACTCTGCGCCAGGAACTCAAGTCCCGCCCGCGTTTCCACCTGGCCGGGCGAGAGCATCAGTTCCTTGAGCCCCTCGCTCCGGGCGGCCTCGGCCGCCGCCGCCAGAGCGTCGAATCCGGGCGCTTCCAGGCAGAGGGGCAAACCCAGGTCCTTGGCGACGGCAATGGCGTCGTTTTCACGGACCCCGTCCGCGCCCGCCTGCATGGCCCACAGCAACGGACGCTCGCTCTTGAGCGCCTCGCCGGCGGCGCGCAAGTTCCCGGCGTGGGGACTCACCAGGACAACCACCTTGCCCGAAGCCCGGCTGGCCGTCTTGGCGGCGTCGGTGAAGGTCCGCGCGTCTTCCGACACGTTGTAGAGCGCAACGGCGTCGACCTGGAGCGTGGCGCCCAGGCGCTCGAATTTCAGGGCCGCGATCTCGCGGCACCGCTCGACGAGGGCGTCCGGCGCCAAGTTGTCGTTCAGGCAGATGGCCAGAATCGTGGGATGATGGAACTTCTCCTCGTGGCGGTAGAGGACCGTTTCCTGGCCGACCTGAATGGCCTTGTCGCCCGCGCCGATGGTAACGAGTCGCTGGGGCGGCGCGCTGGCGTCGGACAACGCCTCGCGCGCCTTGTCGTCGAGCCGCGGGCACTGGTCCAGTCCCGCCTGGCCTCCGGCGACTTTCATGGCGAAGGCCAGGCACGTCGCCACGCCGCACTCCTTACAGTTGGTCTTCGGCAGATGCTTGTAGATGTCCAGTCCGGTAAGCGCCATCGATACGTCTCCTTTGCTATGTCAGGATCCGAGGGAACGCTCCGCCTTCGCTCCCCTCGCCGCGGGCGGAGGGCCTCTCTGAGATCATCCGGCTTCGGTCTCAAACAACTCCGGGAGAGACTCTTCGAGCCACTCCAACACTTGGGACGCCGCTTCTCGCGCTTCTTCGGCGTCGCTTCTGGAAGGCATGCTTGCCTCGCCGGGATAGCGAACCTCAACGGCGTAGGGGACCAGAATCGCAAGAGCGTCTCGCACCCTCTCGGCGCCAGGCTCAAGAGGGAGTATCCTCTCAAGGATCAGGAACAGATTGTGAGTGATAGGATGGGGTTTCCCCTTTCCCGCCAGGTAGGCCTTGAGCAGTTTTTCGGCGGCCTGCTGGCAATGGAAGCAGACCGCGTCAAAAGGAGTCTGCGCCGCCTGAAGGTTGTTGTCGGCGGAGAGCAGATCACTCCTTGCCTTGGCGAGCCACTGTCTGCCGGCTTCCATCTGTTCCGACATATACCGTCTTCCCTTCCCGAAGCACCGTCGAGACAAAAGAGAGAGGATCTTGAACGCCCCTGTGCACTTCTTCCGGCGTATAGACAAGGATATCCATGGCGAATGGGTAAGGGCGGAACATCGTGTGCAAGGCCCGGGCTCGTTTGAAGCGGGGAAGATCGCTCTCGGCTATGACCAGAAAGTCCACGTCGCTCGTCTCCCGTGCATCGCCGCGCGCGTGCGAGCCGAACAAGATGACTTCCTCGGCATCAACGGCCTCACCGATGCGCGCGGCGACTCGCCTTATGTCCTCGGAGTGAATCATCCGCCCATCCCCGGGGCGCCGGCCCGCTCGGTCTCCGCGCCGGCCAGCGGAAGTTGAGAAAGCGCTACTTCGCGGAGGATAGACGTCGTCTGACGCCAAGTCAAGCCATTCCCCACCCCCTGAAAGCCCCCGGGGGGAGTTCTACATCATCGGCGTGAGCGCCAGGACGGGGTGCCCGACCTTCTCGAGATGGACCATAAGCGTCTCGCTGTCGGTGGCGATCGTTTCGTCGGCGATCTTGTCCACGAGGCCCTCCAGCCCCATCTCCTGGGCGCGCTTCTCGATCTGCGGCGCCACGGCGTCCTTCAGCTCCTTGGGCATCCACACCAGACGCGCCAGGCCGTCTTCAGCCCGGATGAACTTCTTCGAGCTCAGGTACAGCCGCCCAACGCCGACGAAGCCGGGCGTCTGGGCCCCGCCGCCCACGGCGCCGGCCAGGGTGCTGAATTGCATGCCGATGGGCGTGTCGCCCACGTATTCGCGGTTGACGGCGAGCACCCCGTTGCACTCGGGAATGATGGCGACGATCACCTCGAAGCAGCCGCACGAGGTCATGGGATTCTCCATCAGGGAGTAAGCGGAGAAGCGTTCGACCGAACGATTGGAGTGGGCGAACACGAATTCGTTGACGCCCTGCCATTCCCCGCGCCTCTCGTCGATCACGGCACCTTTCCTGATCGGCTGATTCGCGCCGATCGGGTTGATCTCATGGGCCGCCTGACCGTCGAGCCAGTTGTAGGCGCCGCAAAGCCCGAGCCGCTCCGGCGTAATGACGCAGACGTGGTTCGGAGCGTAGGACTGGCAGATCGTGCAGGAGTAGAACGTGTCGACCGACTCGTCCGTCATGCCCGCCACGCGGGCGTCGCGGGCGTCAAAGATCGGGCGCGCCTTGACAAGGAGCTTCGTCACTCGATCCGGCTCGGTGTAGATCGTCGCCTGCACGCGGTCGACGATCCCGCTGAACTCGTCCAGGAACTTGGCGTGCAGGATTCTGCCGAAGTGGTGGAGGCGGAACCCCGCCTTCACGGCGTCCTTGCTGATGCGGACCCAAATCTGGTCGCGCTGGGCGATGTGCATCACGCCCATGGCGTGGTTCAGGTAGCGGTGAAACTGACGCTCGAGAATCCCCTCGAAATCCTGCTTCATCTTCCGTCCGGCCACTTCGACGTGAATCCCAAGCGGCAGAACCCCGCCTTCTCCGACCGTGTCAACGTCGGGACCGACGACTTCGACCTTGCCGTCCTCGATCTCCTCGATGTCGCGCGTCGTCAGGAGTTCCACCCCATCGGAGTACTTGCCGCCGAACTGGATGTGCATGTCCTCTTTGCGCACCCGCTCGCCTTCGAAGGCGGCGGCGTAGGCGACCGGGACGTCGATCTCCTCGACTTTGACCTTGACGCCGCGAACCTGGATGGCCGTCTGGACGAGTTTGGGGTGATCGGTCTCGCGAACGATCTCCTCATAGGTCGTCACGCCCGTCGGGCGAACCTCCGGGGTGGACTCATGGTCCGAGATGACGGGGAACCCCATCACGATCGCCCCGCTGCCGACGGCGTACCAGTCGTCGGGAATGGGTCCGAAGGTGAGGCCGAAAGCGAAGATTCGCTCGCGGGTGTACTTTAGGCAGGCCCGGAAATCGCCTCTCTTGTGCCCGCCGAAGGTCAGGGCGCCGCGAATCGCCCAGTTCAGGACGTAGATGGACGAGGCCGTGTCGCTGCCGACCGGAACGATGTAGGTGTTCCAGCCCATCTCCACGCCTTCCTCCACGAGTTGCTGATACATGGTCCGGCCGTCGCGATTGCAGAGAAGAAACGTGAGGATGCTGCGCTGCTGGAGCGCGCGAACCGTCTTGACGGCGATCTCGTTAGTGGGGGCGGGACCGAGGACGGCGGCGAAACCCGGCATGCGGCCGTCCACGAGCTGGATGCCGAGCTCGCGCAGGATCGTGTCGGAAATGAAGCCGGTGTGCTCCGGCTCGGCGGCGTCGCCGTCCAGGTAACGAATGGCGACAATCACCTCCTGGGCCAGGAGCGTCGCCGCGCCGCTGTCCAGGCCCCGGCCGAGGTAAGGCAGCCACAAGGCCTCCGGGATCTCCGGCACGATCATCGTCTCGCAATGCTCCACGATGGTTCTGAGGTCCTTCAGTTTCCTCGCTTCGATCCCCATCAGGGCGGTGGCCATCGGCAGGTAGAAGGCCGTTCCGGGGAAGGAGACCTCGCGGTTCTCGCCGTGGGCCTCGATGGCGGCGTCCAGCGCTTGCCGCGCTTCTCTGATGAAATGGTTCGCTCCCCGCGTCACTGCGGCAAACACTTCTCGGCTCATAATGGTCCCTCACTCCGTTTGTGTGATGGCGCCTGAGGCGCCCGCGCGGTCTGCGCGCGGGCGTGGGCAATCCGCTTCCGATGCTCCCTGCCACAGCCGGTAGGGCGGCTGTGCCACAAGTTGTTTCCTCCCTCACGACCGTTTCGTCACGAGGACCTTCTCCATCGCCCTTCGGTGCTGCGTTCCGCGGCATCGCGGGCAGGTCTCCGCGAGCTCGGCGGGGAGACTCAGCCGCTCGCGAACCCTTGCGATCTGCTTCTCGGTCGCGAAGGTTTCTCCGCAGGTTCGACACTTCAGCAGAGGCGTCTGCGTGTTGAACTCCTTCATCGTCCGCAGCCCGTCCGTGTCCTCATAGTGCAGGGCGCCGGTGGGGCAGACGAAAACGCACGCCCCGCACCCAACGCACTCCTCGGACTGGTCGCCAAACGGCGTGCCGACGGCGCGCCCCAAACCGCGACCCGAGTACCCTAATGCGCTCGCGCCGACGACTTCGCTGCACACGCGAACGCACAGGCCGCAGAGAATGCAGCGCTCATACTCGGCCGTCCCGCCGGGCGTGAAGCGCGTCCTCTCGACCCCGTACTCTCGCGCCAAGTCGGCGAGAGCCGGAACGTCGGGGTGGCGCGACCAGAGCAGTTCGATTACCATCGCGCGCGTGCGGCGCACCCGCGCGTTGTTTGTCTCAATCACGTCGCCTTCCCACGGCTGGTAAAGGCACGCGGTAACGATCTTGGAGCGTCTTCCCCAGATCGCCTCGACTACGCAAAGGCGACACGAACCGTACGGCGTGACGGCGTCGTGGTGGCAGAGCGTCGGGATGCGGACCCCGTTGCGCTTGGCCACGCCGAGAACGGTCTCGCCCGGCCGAGCAACCACCGCCCGTCCATCGAGCGTGAAGGGAACTTCTTTGTCTGGCGACGAATGATCCGACACTTGCGCTCTCCTGCCGCCCTATCGCTTCTTCCGCGCGGTCGTCTTCTCCGCGTCCGTTTTCCGCGCCTTCGCTCCTTGCGCGTTCGTTCCTTGCGTGTTCGCTCCTTGCGCGTTCGCTTTCTTCGCGGCGGTTTCCCTCTTCGACCTCTTCGCCGCCGGTTTCTTCCCGCGTTTTGTCTCGGTCGCCGTCTTCGCTGCGCCCCCGGCGACGTTGCCGGCCTTCGCTTCGTCCCCAGGGGCGGTCTTCTCCGCCTTGGCCTTCGCGCGCGCCTTCTCCTTGGCTTCCGCGGCCTCCCGCAACGCGGGCAAGGCTTCCCTGGCGGCGGCTTCGACGCCGTTGGGATGGAACTTCGCCACCTTGGCAATGGAGAAGAAGGCGCACGTATCGAGGCAGATGCCGCACTTGACGCATTGGTTCTGGTCTATCTCGTGCGGGGTTTTCTTCTCTCCGGATATCGCGTCAGTAGGGCACCTTCGCTTGCACGCGCCGCAGCCGGTGCACATCTCGGCCAGGATCGCATACGCGACGAGCTCCCTGCACGCGCCGGCGGGGCAGCGCTTCTCATGGATGTGAGCCTCATACTCGTCGCGGAAGTACCGCAGCGTGCTCAGGACCGGGTTGGGCGCCGAGCCGCCCAGGGCGCAGAGGGATCCGTCGATCACGGCGTCGGACAGTTCCTCGAGGAGTTCGACATCTCCCTCGCGGCCATCGCCCTTCGTTATGCGGTCGAGGATCTCGTGCATTCGCGCCACGCCCTCGCGACAGGGGATGCACTTGCCGCACGATTCCTCCATCAGGAAGTGCAGGAAGTACTTGGCGACATCGAGCATGCACGATTCCTCGTCCATGACGATCATGCCGCCGGAGCCCATCATGGACCCCGCTTTCGTCAGTTCGTCGAAGTCCACCGGAAGATCGAGCAGCGACTCGGGGAGACAACCTCCCGAGGGCCCGCCCGTCTGAACCGCCTTGAAGCGTTTGCCGCCCGGTATGCCGCCGCCGATGCCGAAGATGATCTCGCGCAACGCTATCCCCATGGGAACCTCCACCAGACCGGTGTTGGCAATCTTGCCGACGAGCGAGAAGATCTTGGTGCCCTTTGATCCTTCCGTTCCGATTGACGCGAACCAGTCGGCGCCCCGGCCGATGATGAGGGGGACGTTCGCCCACGTTTCGACGTTGTTGAGATTCGACGGCTTCCCCCAGAGACCGCTGTCGACGGTGTGTATGTACTTCGCCCGGGGTTCCCCGGCCTTGCCTTCGAGCGAGGCCATGAGGGCCGTGGACTCTCCGCAGACGAAAGCGCCGCCTCCGCGAACGACCCGCACGTCAAAGTCGAAGCCGGAACCCAGGATGTTCTTCCCGAGGAATCCTCTCTCGCGCGCTTGCACGATGGCCCGAGTGATGTGTTTGACCGCCAGGGGGTACTCGTCGCGAACGTAAACGTAGCCTTCGTTCGAGCCGATCGCGCGGGCCCCGATGATCATCCCCTCCAGGACCCGGTGCGGATTGCCTTCGAGGAGACTGCGGTCCATGTAGGCCCCGGGATCGCCCTCGTCGGCGTTGCATATCACGTACTTGGGCTCCCCAACGGCGGCGCGGCAGCTTTTCCACTTTCGGCCCGCCATGAATCCGCCGCCCCCCCGACCCCTGAGACCCGCGCGCTGCACCTCGGCGATGATCTGCTCGGGTTCCATTCTCAGGGCCTTGCGCAGCGACTCGTACCCGCCCCTGGCGAGGTAGTCGTCGATCCGCTCAGGCGAGATGTGGCCGTTGTCGCCGAAAACGATCCGCTGTTGACGAGCATAGAACGGGATATCGTCTTCCTTGGCGATCACGTTCGCCCCGACCGGATCGCGGTAGAGCAGGCGGTCGATGATTTCGCCCCCGACAACGGTCCGGCGGACGATCTCGCCCACGTCGTTGGCGCCTACCTTGCGGTAGAATATGCTCTCCGGCCGGACAACGACGATCGGTCCCTGCTCGCAGAAGCCGTGGCAGCCGGTCTTAAAGAATCCCACGCGATCGCGAACCCCCAGGCGCTCGAGCTCCGCCTCGAGCGCCGAAGCGACGGCTTCGCACCCGTAAGCCTGGCAGCCGCTGCCGCCGCAGACGGAGACGCTCACATTCCCGGAGTCGATTCGGGAGAGGTCGCAGGGCTTGGGGAAGGCGCCTTCAGGGACGGCGACCAGAGTGTCGGAAGTCCTTCCCTCCCTCACATCGGCGAGGAGTTTCCCGATGGTTGAGGGAAAAACCTTATGGTAGTTGTTATCAACGACGATCACCGGACCGAGCGCGCACGCCCCGACACAGTTGACCGTCTCCAGCGTGAACTCGCCGTCGGCGGACGTTTCCCCCGCCCCGATCCCGAGCTGCCGGGAGATCTCCTCGAGGATCCTCGGCGATCCGCGCACGTGGCAGGCCGTGCCCATGCAAACCTTGACCATGTGCCTGCCGCGCGGTTCGAGACTGAAGGCCTTGAAGAAGGTGGCGACGTGGTAAACCTGGCTGCGGGAAGCGCCGAGTTCCTCGGCGGCGCGGTTCAGCAGCCGGCGGGGCAGGTAGCTCAGCCTCGCCTGCACGTCCTGCAGCACCCCGATAAGCGATGCCGGCTGACGAGCGTGGCGCGCCAACACCTCGTCGAACACCTCGTCTATCTCCAGTTCGGCAACCGGACTCACTTCTCTCCCCCCGTCATGCTGCGCTCGATCTGCAACAGGTAGGCCTGACGCTTTTCCGCCACAACCTCGTCAATGGTCTTGAAACCCAGCGCCCGCGAAGGACACGCCGAAACGCAAGCCGGAAGCTCGCCGCGCTCGACCCGCTCGAAGCATTGGTCGCACTTCGTGATGGTGCGGCCGTTGCGGTCGAAGTTAATCACTCCGAACGGACAGGCCAACACGCACCAGTGGCACCCGATGCACAAGTCATGGTCAATGACCACGGGGCTGTCCGGGTCGGCCCGGTGCAACGCGCCCGTGGGGCAGACTTCCATGCACGGGGCGTCTTCGCAATGTCGGCATTGCAGAGGGACGGCGAATCCCTCGCCCTGAGCCACGGTGAGGCGAGCCCGAGGGACGGTCGATTCACGGATGGCCTGGTACAGGTTCTTGGACTCGGAATGCTCCACGGCGCACGCCAGCTCACAGGACTTGCACCCCAAACACCGGTCCACCCTCACTACGAGCAAACTCTTCGTTTTTCCCATTTCCCGCTATCTTTCCGCAGGTTTCTCCCGGCTTCCCCGGGTCTCCGGCTTTCCCACAGCCGGGGGCGGCTGTGCCACACTGTTTTTCTCCCTTGCCACAGCCGGGGGCGGCTGTGCCACAAGGGCCCCGGCGCCCGCGCGTTTCGGGATGGGCGTTTACTTGGCCGCGGCGACAAGTGCCGCCTCCGGCGCCCACACCTGCCCCAACGTCTCGACGGGGCGCGGCTCGTACATCATCGGCGCGATTTTCAACCCCTCGCGCTTCCTATTCAAGTGCTCGACGATGATGTGGGCGCCCTTGAGCGGATCCGGCTCAAAGACGAACTTCCCGCCGAAATCCCTCTCCATCCCGTCGGTCAGGTAGTCGTGAACGAGCCGACTTCCCTCGATCGGGAGGGGGCGATTCAGCAGGGTCGTCACCCCGGACCCGACGAAGTAGAACCCGATGGCGATGGCCTTCTCGCTCATCCATTCCGGGGCGGCGCCCGCGACGGGCAGATCGGCGAAATCGTCGCCCAGCCCCCCTTCCCGGCATATCTCGATGCAGGCCGTCAGGATTCGCGAGTTGTCAACGCAGGAGCCCATGTGGAGGCACGGCGGCAATCCCACGGCCTCGCACACCTCCAGCAGGCCGCGCCCGGCGTACCGGGCGGCCGCCTCGGGTCTCAGCAGACCGGCTTTCGCGCAGGCGATCGCCGAGCAGCCGGTCTGGACGATCAGGACGTCGTGACGGAGAAGCTCGCGAACCACCGCCAAGTGGTTCGCGTCATGCACGGTGTCGGTGTTGTTGCATCCGACGACGCCCACAACGCCGCGGATGCGGCCCTCGACAATGGCGTTGTTCAGGGGGCGGTAGGACGGGCGGTAGCGTCCGCCCAGGTGATCGAACACGCCTTCCGTGGTAAAGCCCGCAATCAGCGGCTCCTTCTGCGTCGGGATGTGGACGCGCGCGGCATCGCGCCTGCTGAAGTTCTCGATGCCCATCAGCAGGAGTTCTTTGGCGCTCTCAAGGGCGCGACTCTCGTCAAACTCGATGTGTTCGACGCCCTCGAACTTCGCCTTCGACGACGTGCTAATGAGCCTAGTGTGAAAGTCCTTCGCCACGCCGCCCAACGCCGGGAACACGCACTGGATGTCCACCACCATCAAGTCCACGACGCCCGTGAGGAGCGCCATTTCCTGCTGCAGGAAGTTGCCGGCGATAGGAATGCCGTGGCGCATCAGGATCTCATTGGCGGTGCAGCAAATCCCGGCCAGTTGCAGCCCTTTGGCGCCCACCTTCTCGCACGCCGCCTGGATCTCCTCGGCTTGCGAAGCCGCGACGATGGCGTCCGACAACGTCGGCTCGTGCCCATGAACCACAACGTTGACGCGGTCCTTCTTCAGGACCCCCAGATTCGATTCCGAGACGACCGGCGCGGGCTCGCCGAAAAGGATGTCGCTCAGTTCCGTGGCGATCATCGAGCCCCCCCAACCATCCGCCAGGCCCGTCCGCACGCAGGCGCGCACCAGTTGGACCGCCTCGTTCGAACAGCCGATGTGCGTGCTATGGAGCGTGGATACCACCTCGCGGTCCACGCCCCGCGGAGTCACGCCGATCCTCTCCCATCGCTGGCGCACCTTCTTGGGGGCTCGTTCGACGAACCGGAGGGCGCCCTCTTGCCTGCCGAATTCCTCCAGGGCCATCTCGGCCACGTCCTCGGCGATCTGCTCGGCGGCTTTGCCGTCGGTCTGAATCCCCCACTCCGCGGCCAGCTTGCGCAGTTTCGCGAGCCCCTTGATCTTGTAGCCCTGCGTCTCGCCTCTGGCCGTCGCCAACAGCGCATGGGCGATGTCCCGGCCATGATCCGAATGCGCGGATGCGCCCACGGCCGTCGCCCGCGCCAGGTTCCGGGCGGCAATCACGTCCACCGACGCGCCGCAGACCCCCTCGCTGGGACCCTCGCCGAAGGGGTCGATGCGACAGGGCCCCATCGCGCAGTTCCGGCAGCAGATCCCCAGTTCGCCGAAGCCGCATTGCGGCTGCATCGCGTCCCAGCGGTCGTATGCCAACTTCCAGTCCCCACTCGCGGCGACCTCCAACATCTCCTGAGCGGCGGGATCGACACTTCTTCCTCGCGGATTCCTCATCGCTTTTCCTCCATAAAACCCCCGTCGAGCATTGAAAAGCCGAGAATTCTGCTGGAGATTCCCGGCCTAGGCATCGAACCAGCAGTCGATTATTGCGCCGGGCGACGGAAAGTGTCAAGCGAATTTCCCCCGCATTTCCACCGCAAGAAGGGACGAGCTGCCTCATAATAAAAGCTACCGAAGGAGGGGGGGAGGAAGAGAGGGGGGTGTCGGGGGGAGAGGCGGTTGCCTCATAATTCGGGTTACCGAACTCGAGGAGGCA
>Ga0315274_10009520_pt1 | contig 14032 bp, 13 predicted proteins | sample YL17G02_20_MG_FD_203700 | JGI IMG/M metagenome (GOLD analysis project Ga0315274, IMG submission 203700) | Sediment microbial communities from Yellowstone Lake, YNP, Wyoming, USA - YL17G02_20 | ecosystem: Environmental > Aquatic > Freshwater > Lake > Sediment | place: USA: Wyoming | collected...
CTGACGGGCTCGGAGGTCGTGATAGACGGGGGGAACATTCTGCAGGAGGAGTTCCTCGGCCCATACTCGCCCAAGTAGCCCGGCTTATGGCGTGCTACCCCTCATAACGGGAAAAATATTTTTCATCCTCTGTAGGGAATAGATGCTTCTTTTGCGTAGATCGGCGCACCATCGAAGCCGTTTCAGGGCGTCTTTAGGCGAATAGCGTATTTTCCGAGCAAATCAGGGGGACCCCCTACTCCCTATGGTTTTTAGAGGCGTAATGAGGACGTGTGGCTCAAAACATGAATCATAAGGGTCTTTTCGCACCGTTCCGCGGATAAAATATGTCGAGTTCCACGTCTTTTTCGAGCATTTTTGGGTCGATTTATGTACGTTTTTGTACATTTTCGATCCTGATTGGGGCAGTTTTATGGCTTCTTTGGATGAGAGAGGCTGTTTTCTACGTCTATCTTGGGACCCCTCCTCCCCCCCTTTTGGGTTTGGTAGCGAATTTGTGCTCCTTTTGACTAGATCGGCGAGTCGTCGGAACCGTTTTATGCCTCCTTTCGGCTGACGGGGTCTTAGAAGTGGAGATCGGGTTGACCCCTTTTTTCGCCGTGTCCGGTTAGGTCATATTTTATATCTTCATGAGAAGTTTACGATTGGGTTGGATTATAGCATCTATCTGATGACCCTCTGTTACGCGGGGCTTCTTTCTCTGCTGGGGCTAGCGGTCGTCTTGCGGCACAGGGTGTCTGGGATACCGGATTTCTCGATCGTCGTGTACCTCGGTCTGGGCGTGACGATGTCGGCGGTCGCCGTGACGCTGGGGTTGAACCTCTACGTGGGGCCTGTGCTCGCCTTCGTAGCTGGGTGCCTACTCGGCCTGGGCGAGTACCGAAGCGTAATGGGGGTGATGGAGCGGAGGGACGACAACGCCGTCAAGCGCTCCCTCGCCACGATTGGTATCCAGATCCTCGGCAGCGCTTTGCTCGCCTGCGGATCATACTGGTTCCAGACACGCGAAGCACCCCTATCGTATATTTTCCACAGCATGAGTCTGTACGACTTCACGCTGTTCGATTACAAGGGCGTCTTCTTCGTCGTGCCCATCGTCTGCGTGGCCGTCTATGTCCTGCTTCTGAGGTTGTCTCGGAGGACCATGTATGGGGCGTTGGTCACGGCCTCCGGGGAGGAGCCCGAGCTGGCGATGATCCAGGGAGTGAACCCGTGGAGGGTTAGGCTCGCCGTCTGGGCTCTCTCGGGGAGCCTCGCCGCGGTCGCGGGCTCGCTGTTCCCCCCGTTCTGGCACATGACCCCCGGTTATGAGGCCGTGATCCTAGTGCCGATCTTCGCAGTCGGCGTCCTCAGCGGCTTCGGGTCGCTGCTCACCACAGTCGTCGCCGCGTACATCGTCGGCTTCAGCGAGATATTCGGGATCCTCTGGGGGCAGTACAACATCGGTAATTGGGTGGGCGAGTACAGGCCGCTGATATCCATGGCCTTCATCTACTTCGGCATGCTGCTCATCCCCCGAGGGCTCGTCGAGCTGAAGGAGCTATACACGGACATCAGGGAGGGCGTCAAACCCGTCAGGCGCAGGCTGTTCGTCGTGTCCCTCGTCGTCTTGGCCCTCGTCGGCATGGTTGTGGTATCCGACATCGTCTACGTCAAGTCAGTGGAGGCCTCGATGGGGGAGACGACGGCGGGCTGGGTGAACGCCGCGAACAGGGTCGGGGTCGCGGGGGCAAGGATCTACCCAGACACGCACGACCCCCGCCTACCCTCCAGCATGTACTTCGAGAACGTCTACCCGCCCGAGAAGATGAACGCCGTCTCCTCGCTGATCGAATTTACCCGGATCATCAATGACAGCAAGGCGACGATCGTCTACCTGCACGATGGTTCACTCTACCTCATACGGGACAATTCACTCGGCTACTCCTACGACCCTAGGAACGACAACTTCGGCCGCTAGCCGGCCCTGATTCGGTAGACGACCCTTCTGCCGTAGTCGGTGATGACCCGCGTGTAGCCGGTCAGCTCCGCGTCTAGGGCGGGGTCGCCCGTGTCCACGAGGAGCGGTTTGCCGTGTAGGGTTTCGAGCTTCGCTGGCGTCGCCGCTATGACTATGTTCTCCCTGCCGACGGCGCGTATGACTCGTGGGCTTATCTGCTGGTTGCCCCGGCCGAAGACGAATCCCTGTCCCCCGATGACGGTGACGACGATCTTCGCCCTCCTGCCGGTGACGATCTTCAGGAGCTGCTCCTCGTTCACATCCGAGGCCACTATCCTGCCCCCCTGGACGACATCTACGCCGAGGAGCGTCTTCGCTAGGCCGAGGTGCTCGGCGACGCTGCTTATGGTCGAGCCGGGGCCGAGGATGTAGAGTGTGTCGGGGGTCATCTCGTCGGCGAGGTCCGCGGCTATCGCCTTGAGGTTCTCCTCCTCCTGGGCTGGGGTCGCCTCCTTGGAGCCCTGTATGTAGGCTTCCTCGCGGGGGACGCGCAGGTACCCGTAGAGGCGGGCGCTGAGCCTGTTCCCGCGGAAGGCCTCCTCGTCTATGTCCATGACCTCTGACTGCTGGACGGAGGACACTTCGCCCCGGAGGTACTTGGCTGCGAGTTCCCCCGCGGCGGCCGGGGAGACGGCGTAGACGCCTGAGTGTATCTTGACGCCAGTCGGTATCCCGAGGGCGGGGACATTCCCATCGATGGCCTCACATACATCCCGTGCTGTGCCGTCTCCGCCCGCGAAGAGTAGCAAATCAACGCCGAGCCTCGCCATCTCTGAGGCTGCCGCCTTAGTGTCGGCGGAGGTTGTCTCCCCCGTCTTGATCTCGCCTAGCACCTTCGGCTCGAAACCAACTGACTGGGCCTCATCCTCCCCCATCTCCCCGGGGTAAGTATACAGTTCAATCTGGTCCTTCATGGCGGCTAGGTGCTTCATCGCCTCGGCGGCCCTGGCGGGGGAGGTCTTGGTGGCGCCCAGTTCCTTCGCCCTCCTCAGCGTCTCCGCGCCGTCGCTCCCCTTGAGGCCGACGCGACCACCCATCCCCGCCACGGGGTTAACAATCAAACCGAGGCGCTTCAAGGACCTCTCATGGAACAAGGGAGTCGGGGATTTAAACTGAATCCGCCGAAGCGTATTGATTCTATAGAATCTATGGGGTATGTCCTTTTACCGCGGGATACATCACCTCTATCTGAAGGTAGGAGTGATTGAAGAATGGCTCTGTTTGATCTAACAGGCGGCTCGGCAATCTTCACGTTAACGATAGCCATCGTACTGCTCGTCCTATTGCTGATCTTCGTCCTCCCCGGCTTCGCCCTAGTCAGGGACAACGAGGTCGGGATACTCACGAAGAAGATGTCTGGCAAGAAGCTCCCCCAGGGCAAGATCATCGCCTCCGAGGGGGAGATCGGTGTACAGGCAGACACCCTCATGCCGGGGCTCTACTGGCGCTTCCCCATAATCTGGAAGATAAACAAGAGCAAGGTCACACAGATCCCGCAGGGCAGCATCGGCATAGTCGAGTCCATCGACGGCCAGTCCCTGCAGAAGGGCAGGCTGCTAGCCGACGATGTCGAGTGCAACTCCTTCCAGGACGCCAACACGTTCCTTAAGAACGGGGGCAGGAAGGGTCCACAGGTCGCCATCCTCCTCCCAGGAACTTACCGCATAAACACGGTGGTCTTCAGGATCGAGCTCGCCCCAGCGCTAGAGGTGCCGAAGGAGATGATCGGCGTAGTCGTCGCCATGGACGGCACACCCCTCCCCTCCGGATACATAGTCGCACCCGAGCCCCAGGGAGACCACAAGCACTTCCAGGACGGCGAGGCGTTCGTCAGCTTAGGCGGCTACAGGGGGCCGCAGCTGGAGACCCTCCAGCCGGGTGAGTACTACATCAACAAGAGGCTATTCGAGGTCACACTGTACCCCGTCACCGTCGTCGCCCCGGGCTACGTCGCCGTTGTGATATCGAGCGTCGGCAAGGAGCTTGCGACCTCCCCCGTGGCGCCCACGATATCGGCGACCCCAAACCTCAACCAGCCCGTGCACGAGGCCGTGGAGTCCCTGCTGATCACCGACAAGAGCCAGCGCGGCATATTCAGGGACCCCATCGCCCCGGGCACATACAACCTCAACCACATAGCCTACAAGGCGGAGCTGGTCCCGACGAGCGCCATCACAATCGACTGGGCTTCAACGTCGGGGCCATCCGAGACAAAGATACTTGGGACCCAGAGGCAGGAGGGCGGCCAAAGCGCGAAGATAACGGAGTTCTTCAAGTTCAGCCAACTCAGGGTCACCTCGAAGGACGGCTTCCAGCTCGACGTGGACGTAAGGCTCATCATACGCATCCCGCCACCAAACGCGCCCTTCGTAATCGCCCGCTTCGGGACCGTCAGCAACCTCATCGAGCAGGTCGCCCACCCACTCATCGACAGCAGCTTCCGCAACGAGGCCGGCAAGAAGGCCGCTATGGAGTTTGTCCACAGCCGAACCGAGCTGCAGCTACAGGCGCTGGAGAAGGCCCGGGAGGAGTTCAGCAAGTACCACGTAGAGGTCCAGGGACTCCTCATCGCCTACATCAACGTCGACACCCAGCTGCTTGAGACGCAGACTAAGAAGGAGATCGCCGTCCAGCAGCAGAAGCAGTACGAGCAGGAGGCCCTCGCACAGGAGCAGCGCATCGCAGTCGCCGAGAAGACGGCGCGCGCCAACCAGCAGGAGAACGTCATCTCCGCCAAGCTCAGCATCGAGATAGCGGCGGATAGGGCGGAGGCGGCCCGCCGCGAGGCGGAGGGCATACGCGACGCCACGAAGACGAAGGCGGACGGCACCGAGTACGAGAACGAGCGCGTCGGAGCCGGAATAGCCGCCGCATACAAGGCGCAGACCGAGGTGCTCGGGCAGCAGAACGTCGCCGCCCTCAAGCTCTTCGAGGAGATCGCCAACGGCAAGATAGTGATAACACCCGAGGTCCAGGTGACCGGCGGCGGGCAGGACTCGGGCAACCTAGTAAACGCCCTGCTCGCGACGATGCTCAAGAAGAACAAGGCGAGCACCCAGTAGGGGCCCCTTTTTTAACCCGTCTTCTCCACCTTCGGCGGCTCGCCTAGGAAGACGTTGGCGCCAGCGACGGGGTTGCCCGCGAGCCTCCTGAAGGAGTTTATCTGCCCCGTGTGCGTCAGGGCGTCGGAGAAGGGACCGTTGATCAGGTTCCAGAATGGCTTATCGCGGATGTGCAGCTTCCCCAGGTCCCCTTCGCTCATCGAGAGCATCGTCTCCCTGAGGTCGTGGATGATCCTGAGGGCCTCCCCCCTCGCGGCTGGGCCGTCCTTAGGCTCCTCGTAGGGCTTATTCAGCGCCGAGCTGCTCACCCAGTTCATCAACTCCCAGACGTGGGTGACGAGTTCACCGATGCTCATGGTGTCCTTGGCTGGGCGGAACGCGTAGTCCTCGGCCCGTAGCCCCTCAGTCGCCCAGTAGAACCTGAAGCCGAGACCGTCAAGCAGCCGCGTCATGACACTCGTGGCCGACACATGATCCGGGTAAGCGGGTATCCGATAGTATTCATCCAACTCTGAGACGCCTCGATGATTCTCTCCTCCTTAGCCCCCTATAATAAGTGGCGTCCCGGATCGGGATTTAGCCGCACCAGCGGAGTATGGAGAGGGCGTAGGTCTTCGCCGCCTTCTCCAGGTTCTCGACGCTTACGGACTCGTTGGCTGAGTGGGCCTCCCGCAGCTCACCGGGGCCGAAGATCATCGTCGGCGTGGAGCCGAGGTTGACGAGGAGGCGCATATCGCTGCTGTAGGTCTTCCCCTCGACGCGTGGTAGGGAGCCGGACACGTCCCTGTACGCCGCCTTCACCGTCTCCATTATCGGGTGGTCGACGGGTATCTTCGCGGGGTCGAAGTGGTAGCCGTTCCAGTCGACCCTCGGCTGGTGAGCCTTAAGCCACGGGTCCGCGTCCGCCGCCCCCTTCACGGCGGCCTCGACCTGCCCCTTAACCAGATCGCAGGTCTCGTCGGTGTGGACGCCGACGCGCCCCTCGAAGTAGAGGCTCTCGGGGACCGTCCCCGGCCACTCGCCGCCCACTATCTTGCCGATGCTGAGGGGGGAAGGTATGTCGTAGCCGGCGTAGAGCGGGTCCTTGATCCTGGCGTTCCTCTCCGCCTCAAGCCTCTTCATGGCCTCGTAGAGGGGTAGGAACTTGTCGATGGCGCTCACGCCGTCGGTGCGGAGACTTGCGTGGGCCGCCTTGCCTTGGACGGTGACCCTGAAGGCCATGACGCCCGCGTGGGCCGGGACCGCGCCTAGCTCGCTCGGCTCCGGTACTATCGCCGCGTCGGCCCTGTAGCCCCTGAGGACCGCGTCGAGGGCACCGGCGCCACCGTCCTCCTCCCCGATGACGGTCTCAAGCATCACCCTCCCCTTGAGCGGGGCGCCTGAGTCGACGATGGCCTTGACGGCGTAGAGGGCCGCGACTATGCCGCCCTTCATGTCGGCGGAGCCGCGCCCGTAGACCCTGTCCTCGGAGACCGTCCCCTTCCACGGCGGGTACCTCCACTTCGACTCGTCGCCGGGGGAGACGACGTCTATGTGCCCATTGAACATCAGGCTCTTTCCAGCCCCTTCGCCGTAGCTGCCGACGACACCAATACCCTCCTTACGGGGTATCGGCATGCTGAAGGCGGGGTGGCCCCGTAGCTTCTCGAAGTCCACGTCCCAAGTCTCGACGCCGAGACCGAGCGCCCTCATCTTCGCCGCTATGTTCCTCTGCGCGGCGGTCTCCTGTCCGCCCACGCTGGGGAACGAAATCAACTCACACAGGTATTTCACTAGGCCGTCGACGTCGATGGCGTCGAGCACCCGCCTCTCAGCGTCCCTCATAGGCTTCATGGAGAGATACCCCGGAGGCGAATTAGAGCGTTGCCCACCGGGGAAGCGTTTAATCCGCGACCGGCGCCCATAGCCATGTAAAGGTGCCAGCGATGAGAGCAGTCGTCAAACGCAAACCGGAGCCCGGTGTCGAATTCGCCGAGGTCCCCAAGCCGAGGATCGCCCCGGACGAGGTCCTGATCGAGGTCAAGGCGGCCGCCATCTGCGGCAGCGACCTCGGCATCTACGACTACACCCCCGCCTACTCGAAGATGAGGCTCCCCGTGGTGATGGGCCACGAGTTCTCGGGCAGGGTAGCCGAGGCCGGGGCACAGGTCCGTGGCTACGCCGCCGGTGACAGGGTCCTCGCAGAGTCCGTCAAGGCCTGCGGAGCCTGCTCCTACTGCCGCGGGGGACACCAGAACCTCTGCGACGCCTCCACCCTCTTCGGCATCCACGCGGACGGCGGCATGGCCGAGTACATCGCCGTCCCATACAAGCTCCTGCACAGGCTCCCCGACGAACTCAGCTACGAGGTCGGCGCCCTCATCGAGCCACTGAGCAACGCCCTCCACTTCGTCAAGGACTGCACGCCAATCAAACTCGGGGACCTCGTCGTAGTCCAGGGCTGCGGACCCATCGGCCTGTTCAGCGCCCAGTTATTCCGCCTCGCCGGCGCCGATGTCCTCGTCACCGGCGTCAACGTCGACGCGGAGCGCTTCAAGATAGCCGAGGGGCTCGGGCTGGAGACGGTGAACGTGGAGAAGGAGGACCTCGCCGCCCTCGTCATGGAGAGGACGGGCGGCCGGGGCGCCGACACCGCCTTCGTCGCCACGGGTGCGCCTCCCGCTGTCGCCCAGGCCACACAGATAGTCAAGAAACGGGGCCAAGTCACCATTATAGGCATCTTCGGCCGCCCCGTCGAGGTCCCCATGACCCAGATCGTACGCAGGGAGATCACCCTGAGCGGCGCCTACGACGCAAAGCCCGAGAACTTCGACCAATCCATCAAGCTGGCGATGAGCGGCGCCGTCAAGGTAGAGACACTCCTCACCCACCGTCTCCCCCTCGAGAAGGCGGCGGAGGCCTTCGAGGCCGCGAAGAGCCGAGTCGGCTGCAAGGTCGAGTTCATCCCCTGAGTAAAAATGTTTAAATGAGGTAGCCCAGCCTCAAGCCGCGGAAGTGAATGATTGTGAGGGATTGCCTTCACCGGGTTGGATCGCGTTCGTCTGTGAACGCCTCAGTTTCCTAGAGTCGATTTCCCCCCGTTCACCCAGCGGTTATTCTATCGAGCCCCTGTCCCAGTGGGCTCGCCCTCTGGTTGATGGGTGCACTGGAGGCGCGGCGCCGTGATCCAGAGGGTCGGCGTCCTCGCCCTGCTAATCTTCATACTCGCCGCCACAATCGTCCCCCTCTACGCGGGGAGCCGGGGGCGGTACCGCAAGCCACGCCTCATCTACCGACGTGGTAAGAACCACCTCTCCGCCTTCGACGGCCTCGGGGCGAAGATAATCGACCCCATCAAGCTTAGCAACTACTCCTGGGAAACCCGACCACTCTTTCTGTCCCACCTATACGCGACCTTCACAGCTTCGATGCGAGCATCAGCCCTTGGAAAACCTTTATAATTATAGACGTGATGTAGGCAGGATGCATCAGGCAGCCCGAGCCGATGAATAGGTTGAAGAAGCGATGAGCACAAGGACAATCATAGACGCCGACGGCCTCATTCTTGGTAGGATGGCCAGCGTCGTCGCCAAGAGGCTACTAGCCGGCGAAACAATAGAGCTAGTGAACGCACAGAACGTAGTCATCTCCGGCAGCAGAAACAAGCTGATTAATGAGTGGAAGGAGTTCATAAAGGTCGGCGGCTTCGGCAAGGGCCCCGTCCACCACAGGAGGCCCCACGAGATCGTCCGCAGGACCGTCCGCGGGATGCTCCCCTACAGGATACCGAAGGGCGAGGCTGCTTTCAAGAGGCTGCACGTCCACATCGGCGTCCCCGATGAGCTCGAGAAGGCGGAGAAGCAGAGCCTACCAGAGTGCCACAGCAGCAAACTCAACCACAGGTCAGTGACCGTCGGCGAACTCGCCGAGAGCATCGGCTGGAACAAGATGGGAGTAAAGTAAATTGTCAGCCCCCGTAGTATCGAAGAAGAAGCCAACCCTCACAACCGGCAAACGCAAGACCGCGAAGGCACACGTAGCCATCATGGAGGGTAAGGGCAGGGTCAGGATCAACAACGTCCCCGTCCACCTACACCAACCCCTCATGGCCCGGGAGATGATCCTGGAGCCCTTCCTCATCGCAGGAGACGTCGCTAGCAAGCTCGACGTCAACATCCGGGTCGACGGCGGCGGCCCCCTCGGTCAGGCAGAGGCGGCGCGCATGGGCCTAGCCCAGGGACTCGTAAAGTACACAAAGAGTAAGAGGCTCAAGAGCACATTCATCGAGCACGACCGCACCATGCTCAGCGGCGACGCGCGCAGGAAGGAGCCGAAGAAGTTCGGTGGCCCAGGCGCACGCAGGCGCAAGCAGAAGAGCTACAGGTGACCCCGATGTCCCGATTCATCTCACCAATGGTATTCCGCACTGAGACCGTCAGGGAGGGCAGGGGCTTCAGCGTCGCCGAGGTACAGGCCGCTGGCCTGAACCCAGGCGAGGCACAGATCCTCGGCATCCCGGTGGACCTCCGCAGGAAGTCGACACACGAGGAGAACGTCGAGGTCCTCAAGGAGTTCATAAAGTCCGCCAAGGAGAACGAGATCAAAGTCCCGAAGCCCAAGCAGACCAGCAAGGGTCAGAGGGGCAGGGCCGAACGCAGCGTCACGAAGGCGGGCCAGAAGTCCAGGGGCCTAGTCAGAAGCATCCGCAAGAACTAGCCCCGCAAATAATTTCTACACCGACATTTTAGAACTCGAACAACCTGCCTAGTGTCAACTAGGTTGAAAAATCTGAAAAATGAGGGGGAGTCTATCGGCGGCTCTACTTCTTCTTGGCGGTCTTGAGGGCCTTCTCGATCCTGTCGAGGGCCTCGTTGAGGATGGACTCGCTTGTCGCGATGGTCATCCTCATGTGCATCTCCCCCTCGGGGCCGAACTCCGTGCCCGTGCCGAGGCCGACCTTCGCCTTCTCCTGCATGAGCTTGGCGAGCTCCTCGTGGGTCATCTTCGCTTTGAACTTGGGGAACATGAGGTAGGTGCCCTGCAACTCGGGGACGGTGCAGCCCATCTCCGTGAACCGCTTCGTGGCTATGCCCCTCACCTTGTGGAGCTGCTTCATGATGTCCCTTATCCAGTAATCGCTGTGCCTGTCGAGGGCGGACTGGGCGGCTGCGAGGCTGAGGGTGGTCGTGCCGCGGAGTACGCCCTTCGCTAGCTTCTGGCAGTTCGCCAGCATCACCTTGTTAGTGACACCCATGTAGCCGCATTGGAGGCCGGGTAGGCCCCACGTCTTGCTGATGCCCCAGCTCGTGATAGTGAGGTCAGCGATCTCGGGGCTCAGGGTCGCGAGGCTGACGTGCTTCCTGTCGTCGAAGACGATGTCGTCCCAGAGCTCGTCGACCATGACGTTGATCTTGTGGTCGACGGCGACATCGGCGATGCCCTCCAGCTCCTCCTTGGTCATTACGCGGCCGGTGGGGTTGTGGGGGTTGCAGACGAAGATGAGCTTGGTCTTCTTGTTGACGACCTTCTTGAGTTCCTCGATGTCGAACTTGTAGCCCCCCTCCTCGTGGAGCTTCCAGAAGGCCGGCTTCATGTGGCAGGTCTCGACGGCGGTGAAGAATGGGTAGTACATGGGGTCGTTGACGACTACCTCGTCTCCGGGCTTTGCGCCGCTGTTCTGGATGGCGAGCCACATCGCGGGGATGACGCCCTGCGTGACGTAGATGTCGTCCTTGGTCAGCTTGAAGCCGTTCTTCCTGTTGACCCTGTCCGCCATGGCCTCTCGGGCCTTGACGTCGCTCCCGTAGAGCAGGTCCTCGTCCTGGACCGCGTTGATGAGCGCCTTCTTGATGAAGGGAGCCGTCGGGAAGTCGGGGTCGGCCAGCCACATGCCGATGACGTCTGGGGGGTCGCGGTGCCACTTGATCCCGGGCGCCGCGAGCATGCCCTCAATAGTAGCTGAGTTGAGAACACCTTCATTATACATAAACAATCACTCTTAGACAATTGAAGGCTCTGCACGCCGGTAATAATGGTTTTGATGATGGTCCCGGGCTCCCTTGAACGCGAATAAACGATAACGATATAAGAGTAATGGCAAACGCTTACGGGAGACTGACAATGAAGATCCTCCTCTACTTCGACTGGGCCGGAAGCAGGAAGGAGCTTAAGGAGCACGACAAGCGGATGCAGAAGTCGTGTGAGGAGACTGGTGTGGAGTACATGGGCATCCACGGCTCCATGAATCAGAAGTGGAACTACTGCTGGCTCTTCGACGCCCGCAGCTACGACCACTTCATGGAGATGACCGCCAAGGTCCCCCGGCCACCCCAGATGACCCACTACATAACAGAGCATCTGATACCCGTACAGCTCCCCAACGAGCAGCCCAGCCTCTAAAACCGCGTCGCCCCTCAGGGGCTTCTAGACGTTACCCTCGCTCCCTCTTCATCGATCCCCACGACGACGGCCTCGCAGCCGGGGAAGAATTTCTCCAGGAGACCCGCGGCATCAATGGCCCTGCTCCTATCCATGACGCTGAAGGCGACCTCGCCGAACATCGCCATGGTGAAGGTGTAGCCGGCGGCGTCCATCCTGTCGAACACCGTCCTCAGCCTAGGCGTCACGAGGCCGACGTGCTCAGTGAACTGGCGGCTGAGCCTCATGAACCTCTCGGGTGTGGGCTTATTGCTCAGCTCGTCGACGAAGCGGCCCCCCATCTCGTTTATCTTCACCCTCAGGGCGGGGTTACTCAGCGCCTCCCTTGTCGAGATGGGGCCGAAGTGGAGGTAGACGACGCGCAGGCTACTCTGGTCGGGGTAGGAAACTGCTTCCCCGATGCCGGGGGCGCCTGGCTTGGTGAGGACGCCGAAGCCCCCCCGGACAGCCGCGAAGACGCTGCCTAGGCCGGTCTTGCACTCTATCTCGGCGACGTGTGCGATCTGGGTCGCCTCGACGCCGGTGAGGCCGGCGCCCGTGGCCTCGTTCAGCGCCAGTGCGAGGCTCAGGACCCCCCCTCCGCTGCTGCCGAAGCCGGCGACGACGGGGGTCTCCACGAAGTGCTCAACGGCGAGGGCGTGGGGAGCCATGCGCCTAGAGAACTTCGAGAGAACGTTCTCCGAGACGAAGGCCTCACCTGTCTTCTTACCGTTGATCTCTATGCTCCACACAGTGGCGTCGGCGGGCTCAGCGGTGACCCTTGTGTAGACGCCTATGTCTAGGCTGACCCCTGAGCCGCGTGCCCCCCTCCGCAGGGGGTCGGCGGCCTGATCACATATCTGGAATAATCCGGTTAGGTGCCCCGGCGCGAAGACCGTGGAGGTGCCCATCGCGAATCGCGTCAGGGGTATAGCTCGGTCGGGATAAGCCTTGCTACTTGAGGGAGTGATAGTCGAAGGGCTTCTTCGGGTCGGCGACGAGCGCCTTGACCGTGAAGAGGTCCGTGTACTTGAGCCCCGAGCCGGTGTTGAAGAGGACGACGCGCTCGTCCCTGTCTACGTGACCCTGCTCGACCATCTTCCTGAGGGCCGATATGGTGGCGGCGCCCTCGGGGCAGGCGAATATGCCCTCTAGGCGGCTTACGAGGCGCACGTCGGACATCAGCTCCTCGTCGCTGACCGCGATGGCCTCCCCGCCGCTCTCCCTCACCGCCTCTAGTATGAGGAAGTCCCCCAGGGCCTTCGGGACACGTAGCCCCGCGGCGACGGTGCTCGCCCCCTCGAAGAATGTGCTCTCCTCCTTCCCCTCCCTGTAAGCCCTGACGATGGGGCTGCAGCCCTCCGCCTGCACGCTTATCATCCTCGGCCGCTCGCTGCCTATCCAGCCCATCTCCTCTAGCTCGTCGAAGACCTTCCACATGCCGATGATGCCCGTGCCGCCGCCGGTGGGGTAGATGATGACGTCGGGCAGCTTCCAGTCGAGTTGCTCCGCGACTTCTAGGCCCATCGTCTTCTTGCCCTCGACCCTGTAGGGTTCGCCGAGGGTGGTGACGCTGAACCACCCCATCTCCGGGACCCCGTCCTTGACTAGCTTTCCCGCGTCGCTGATGAGGCCCTTGACGTAGACTACTTTGGCGCCGACGACGTCGGACTCGACGGCGTTGACCTTGGGGGCGTCCTCGGGCATGAAGACGTAGACCTCGAGGCCAGCGCGTGCCCCGTATGCCGCCATGGCACCCGCGGCGTTACCCGCTGATGGTAGGGCGACGCACTTAATGCCGAGTTCCTTCGCCTTGCTTATAGCTGCGGAGAGGCCTCTGGCCTTGAAGGAGCCCGTCGGGATAATCCCCTCGTCCTTAACCACGAGGTTTCTGAGCCCAAGCGTCTCGCCGAGTCTCGGCGTCGGCGTTAGGGGCGTCCAACCCTCCCCGAGGGTGACGATGTTCTCGTTCCTGCGGACGGGAAGTATCTCCCTGTACCTCCACATCGAGGAGACCCTGCCCACAAGCTCCCGCTTTGTGAGGGTCTCCTTGGCAGCCTCCAGGTCGTACCTCGCGAAGAGGGGTTTGCCGCACTTCTTGCAGACGGTCTGAACCTGATCCGCGTCGTGGCGCTCGCCGCACTTTGAGCATTCGAGGTGTGTTAATTGGCTCATCGGGCTCAACTCTCTGGTGGTTACTCAGTCAGAGGGGGTGTTAAGGATAACTAATCGGCCCCGTCCTTATGGTGAGAATTCCGAATAATCTTAATATTCTGACTAAGAAGCTCATTTCTTTATTAAGAAAAGGCGATTTAAAACAAGGACTGGGGGTTATTCGGAATCCTCTGGTATATATTTTCACAAACCTTTTATTCGGTGCCGCCGCTCTTCCCCCTGCATACCGTTTGGAGATTGGTGTCATGGGGTATCGCTTTATCATGGCCGCCGAGTGGAGTGTGGCGTAGATGGGGTATTGCTTTATTCGGTAGCTCTACCCCGAAGGATCCCCAAAAAGTAGCTTGGAAACGTTTCTCCGGTAAGGACCCTGCCTCGGCTTGGCTGGGCCCCCGATTCG
>Ga0315274_10009521_pt1 | contig 14030 bp, 10 predicted proteins | sample YL17G02_20_MG_FD_203700 | JGI IMG/M metagenome (GOLD analysis project Ga0315274, IMG submission 203700) | Sediment microbial communities from Yellowstone Lake, YNP, Wyoming, USA - YL17G02_20 | ecosystem: Environmental > Aquatic > Freshwater > Lake > Sediment | place: USA: Wyoming | collected...
TTTTCTCTTGACAGACTTCTGCTGTTCGTTTACTATCTACGCAATATCGCATAGCGCGATATGTCGGCCGCCGGTGTGTAGCCGGGGGTGGATGACAAGCGAGGCCCGCGTGGGTTGAGGACCCACCTTGCGACCCAGACCACAGTTGAATGCCAGATGGAAAGATGGGCAATTTGGGTCGATTCGTCATGGCCGCTGGAGCACACATGCCCGCCGGCCGGCGGGGCGACGAAGAACGGGTTCCGCCTTGCTGGCAGTGGGGAGCTTGATTATGCAAAACAAAGCCAATTGGGAGGAAGTGTCAAGTTTGGAGTTGCGGGTGTCAAGCAGCGGCCCTGCCCTTCAAACTTCACACTCCCCTGAAACCGCCTTCCGGCGTCGGCAGGGCCTGCCGTGCCAAACAAAGCCAATCCACAGGCCTCTCAGCCACGAACAGAGGGGCTATCGTGCAAAACAAACCCAATTCCTACTGGAAGGCAAGACCCGGAGCCTGTACCCGGGAAGAGGCTGCTCTTGACCCGATCCGGGGCGGAGGACGGCCTCGCCATGCGTGCACGGCCGGTTGTGCAAAACAAAGCCAATTTGAAAGAAGTGTCAAGCAGGGGAGGCCAAGCATCGAATCATCCGACTTCACACTCCGCGGAAGACGCCTTATGGCGTCAGCAAGCTCTGCCGTGCAAAACAAAGCCAATTTCCGGGGCCGGCTCCGTTTCGCCCGGATGGCGGGGAGATCGCGACGGCACCGGCAGTCAGGAGAGCGAGAAGTGCTGCCCGGTTGTGGGCCGGGGGCGATTTCCGCTTGCCATTTCCACCGATGCCGATAACTTCATCGTTGACAGGCCAGATCGCCGATAATAGTGTGTTATCCGAAGGACCGTCATATCGGCGGGTATTTCCTGGGGCATGTATGGAAACGTCTTTAGGAGGCCAAAGAGATGTATGCTCGCATGAATCATTTCGAGCAGTCGCTGCGCATAGCTTCATACCACCGTTGGTTTCTCGTTTTGTGCGTTGCCGGCATGCTAAGTCTGTCGGGGATGGTATGGGCTCAGACCGACGTGAATATGGCCGCTCAGCCGCCTGTGACCGTCGCCGCACCCAAGCCGCCTGAGACGCCGACGGGCTCCTACGTGGCCGAGGCGATCGGCGACGACGTATTCATTCGCTCGGGCCCCGGCACGAACTACTACCAGTGCGGCAAGCTCTACAAGAGCGACCGCATCCAGGCGGTGAGCACGCAGCAGGGCTGGGCCTGCATTCTGCCGCCCCCGGGGTGCTTCTCGTGGGTCCCGATGCAGTACGTGAGCATCAACCTGGACAACCCGACGATGGGCATCATCACGGGCGACAACGTTCGCATTTACGCGGGGTCCGACTTCGTCGAGCCGATGCATTCGACGAGCGAGCAGGTCAAGCTCTTCCGCGGCGATACCGTGAAGCTGCTCGGCGAGGAGAAGGATGATTACTACAAGATCGCCCCGCCGCAGGGCGCGTACCTGTGGGTGAGCACGCAGTTCATCCAGCCCGTTCAGACAGCCCCCGGGCGGGCGGCGCCCGTCCAGATAGAAGGCACGCCTCAGACGCCGGGCCAGGGCCAGCCGGGCACGGAATCCGAACTGCTCGACGCCTACTACGCAATGGTCAAACAGGTCAAGGCGGAACGGGCAAAGCCCATGTCCGAGCAGAACTACGCCGGGCTGAAGGAGAAGCTCGAGGAGATGGCCAAGAACCAGGCAGCCGGCAAGGCCGCCCGGTATGCGGAATTCACGCTCAAGCAGATCGAGCGATTCGAACTGGTCTGCACCATAGGCAAGGAAATCGAGCTCCAGAACAAAGAGCGGGCCAATGTGAACGCCAAGATCGACGAGGCCCGCCAGGCGAGGCTGGCCCAGATCGAAGACCTCGGCCGGTTCGCCGTGATCGGCAAGCTGGCCGGGTCCAGCCTCTATCCTTCGAGCGACCAGACAAAGCGCTATCGAATCCTCGATGAGTCGGGCAAGACGATCTGCTACATCGCGCCGGCCGCCGCGGCGATGGGGCTGGACCTGAGCACGCTCATCGGCAAGAAGGTCGGCATCGTAGGCGAGATTCAGCCGCACGAGCCGACGGCCCGGGCCTTCATCAAGTACACCCAGGTCCTTCCGCTGGAGTGAGCCCCGGCGCATGCGTGCCGCACATCAGAAAGCAAACAGAGAAGTCGCGCCATTCACGACGCGACTTCTCTGTTTTCCATCGAGGTTCTTCTCCGTGCCGCGGGTTACGCCTCTTTGCCCGGGACGGCGGGGACGTCATCCTTCGGGGCAACCACCTCGCCCGTCTCGAAGTCTTCCGCCGTCGGCTTGAGCGTCAGGTTGTACCACGGGGACTTCTCGTTCTCCACGACGTCCTTCCACAACACCATCTTGCCGGTGTAGGCGGAGATGCGGCTCATGATCGCCGTGAGCGTGGACTCCGCGACGTGGCGGGCCTCGTTGAGCGGCTTCTCCTGCATGATGCTGGTCAGCAGGTCGACGTGCTCCTGCACGTATGCGTCTCGGTCCGGGAACTGGGGCACGGCGATCTCCTTGCTGCCCTTGAGACCGCCGCCGCCGGCGGTCTCGCCCTCGGTGCCCCGGAAGAATTCGCGGACATCGCCGTCGGTGCCATTGATCTGGCGGCACATGCTGTGGATGTGGCAGCCGTCGCTATAGTCCAGATCGACGCTGAAGAAGTCGAACTGGTTTCCAGTCTTGCGGCGTGCGCGGCCGCCGAAACCGAGCGCCCTGGCGGGCGGACGGCCGACGTACCAGTTGGCGATATCGATGTTATGGACGTGCTGCTCGACGATATGATCGCCGGACATTTCCGTGAAGCTGACCCAGTTGCGAACCATGTAGTCGGCGTCGCTCTCATTGGGCCGTTTCGTCTGGTACCACAGGGCGCCGCCGCACCACCAGATGGCCCCGCCGGCGATCTTGCCGATGGCGCCGCGTTCCACGGCGTACTGCGTCCTCAGGTAGTCGGCCTGGTGGCGTCGCTGCGTGCCGGCGACCACGGCCAGCCCCTTCTGCTTGGCCAATTCGCCGGCGGCAATGACCCTTCGGCCTCCCGGCGGGTCCACGGCCACGGGCTTCTCCATGAACACGTTCTTGCCCGCCTTGATCGCCGCCTCGAAGTGCACCGGCCGGAAGTTCGGCGACGTCGCCATGATGACCACGTCGGCGTCGGTCTCCAGCAGCTTCTTGTACGCGTCGCCGCCGCTGAAGCACTTGGCCGGCGGCACGTTGAATTTCTTGCCGGCGCCTTCGGCCCTGTCCTTGAACCAGTCGGCGGTCGCGACCACATTCAACTCCACCTCCATGATCTTGGCGGCCGCAAGGCAGTTTTCCATGGCGCCGTTTCCCCGGCCGCCGCAGCCCAGCAGGGCCACGCGGAACTTGCGTTTGGCCGGACCGGCAAACATCACGTTCTTGCCGGCCAGCACTGCCGCCATGCCCGCTGCCGAAGTCTTGATGAAATCCCTGCGAGAGACACCAATTTGCTCAGTTGATCTCTGCTTCATGGGTAGTTCCTTTCCAAAGAGTTCCGACAAATGCTTTCAGACGGTGAAGTCGTCGCAGGCGCGGTAGGCCTCGATCACCGCCCGCTCGCCTTCCTTGCCCTGTTTGCTCTTGCCATGCTCCATGCACAGCACACCCTGATAGCCCTTCTTGTACAGGTGCCTGAAGATGTTCTTGTAGTTGATCTCGCCGGTTCCGGGCTCGTTGCGGCCGGGGTTGTCCCCGATGTGGAACGAGGCGATCTCGCTCCAGGCCTTGTCGATGTTCGGGATCAGGTTGCCCTCGGTGATCTGCTGGTGGTACAGGTCGTTGATGATCTTGCAGGACGGGCTGTTGACCGCCTTGCAGATCAGGTAGGCCTGCGGAATTTTCTGCAGGAACAGGCCCGGATGGTTGGCCCACCAGTTCAGCGGCTCAAGGACGATGACCACGCCCGCCGGCTCGGCGACCTCGACGCATCGGCGCAGGTTGTCAATCAGATTCGCCGTCTGGTAGTCCACCTCCATTCGCTGGCTGATGCTACCCGGGGCGATGAGCGCCCACTTGGCGTTGGCTCGCTTGCAGGTCTCGACGGCCCGCTTCGTGCGCTCGACGATGTCCTTGCGGACTTCCTCGTCCTGGGTCACCAGCGTGGCCTTGCCGAACTCGGCGTACAGGACGAACGGCCCAACCGTGATGCCGAGCCGCTGGGCCTCTTTGCCGATCTTCTCCTGCAGCTCCGGCGGTTTGCCCATCAGGCCGTTGTCGAACATTCCACTGAAGCCCTCATCGGCCATGAATTTGAGATTGTCGATCGGGTCATTGCCGGCATGCTGGCGGAACGCGCCTAAGTCAGGCGCGTATTTGAGCTTGAATTTCTTGGGCGACTTGTCCGCCTCGGCGGCCACGGCCGGCATGGCAGAGACGGCCATCGCCGCTGCGGCAGCCCCGGAAATGAAATGGCGGCGAGAAACGCTTTCCAGACGCCGCTCGGAGGAATCCTGATGATTCTTCATTTGGGTGCTCCTATGATCTGTTTACGAATGGCTCCACTCCTCCACGAGTCTCAACATGAGCTGTGGTTGTTCCCACCGTCAAGGATCGCCGAACGGCGTCACATTTGCGATCAGACAGCAATCTGCCTCGGCGGCTACTTCTTCATGGGCATCCACTTCTGCTTGCTCTTGGAGCTGGCGACGACGGTCTCGATGAAGAGCATGCCCCTCACGCCGGCTTCGACGGCGGGAAAGTCCAGGGCCAGCTCACTGGGTTTCTCGCCGGCGATGAAGCACTTGACCGTCTCCGCGAAGTTGACATAGTTGTTGGCGAAGGCTTCGAGGAAGGCTTCGGGGTGGCCGGAGGGCAGGCGGGTGCCTCGTCCAGCGGCGGCGCTATAGGCGCCGATGTAGCCGTTGCCCCGCTTCCAGACCTCTTCCGGCTTGTCCAGCCGGCGGACGTACAGGTAGTTGGGATGCTCCTGGTGCCACTCCAGGCTGGCCTTTTCGCCATGGATCCAGATGGCCAAGTTGTTCTCCTCGCCGATGGCGATCTGGCTGGCGTGCAGGACGCCGTTGGCTCCGTTGTTGAACTTCAGGAGGCAGTTGCAGTCGTCATCGAGCGGCCGCCCGGGGACGAACGTGGACAGATTGGCGCAGATCTGGGCGATCTTCAGCCCGCTGATATACTCGGCCAAGTTGGCCGCATGGGTGCCGATGTCGCCGACGCAGCCGCCGGCGCCGCTCTGCTTCGGGTCGGTCCGCCAGCTCGCCTGCATCTGCCCCGTCTTCTCCAGGGCCGTGGCCAGCCAGCCCTGCGGGTACTGCACGACGATCTTGCGGATGGTGCCCACGTCACCCTTGCGGACCATGTCACGGGCCAGCTTCACCATAGGATAGCCCGTGTAGTTGTGCATCAGGCCAAACACCAGCCCCTTCTTCTGGACCAGCTTCTGCAGCTCTTTGGCCTCCTTGGAGGTGAGGGTCATCGGCTTTTCGCACATGACGTGGAAGCCGGCCTTGAGGAAGTCCCGGGCGATCGGGAAGTGCCAGTTGTTGGGCGTGGTCACCACGGCAAAGTCGATCCGCTCCTTGGGGGACAGCGCCAGCTCCGCCTTGATCATCTCGTTGTAGTTGCTGTACACGCGATTGGGATTCAGGGCCAGGTGCTTGCCCATTTCCTTGGATTTCGCGGGATTGATATCGAACGCTCCGGCCACAAGCTCGATCTCCCCATCCAGACGCGAAGCCTTGCGATGGACCTCGCCAATGAACGCCCCCGGGCCCCCGCCAATCAAACCCATTCTCAACTTCCGGTCGAGTTTCATACGCGCTCCTTTCAATTCAGCATTTGCTCGGTGGTCAAAGTCGATTCGATGCACATGTTCATAGGACTCTCATGCCGCAAAACGCGTTGCCTCCTGCACGCAACACCCTGCCCGATTATAGGAACCTACACCCGCAAAGCAACCCCAAAAGGCCGCTCCTATGCAGGCACGCGGGTCTCTGCACGGGCCAATATACCCGGCGACAAGCCCGCCCGCAAGCGTTCCGTGACACATTGGCCCGGTAAGCTGCCTATAATACTCCCGGTTTTTGGGACCAGTAGATAAGGTGGTGTGGCTGTGGTAGGGTGGCGTCCGACAGGAGGTTATCATGGCACAGCGGAAGCACCATGGCGGTGCGTTCAAGACGCGGGTTGAGGTACTCCCGGTTGTCAAACCAGATTCTTAATTCTTTAAGGTAGTATTCTGTAGTAGTAGCATCTTCTTTCTTTTTGCTTCTTTTTCTTTCTTGTTGACACCTGTTACATTGTTACATCTGCTGGGGCCCCTTACCCCCAAAGGCCACCGAGATGGAGGTCCCATCAACCCGACGCCAAGAAGGGTGCCGGTAGAGTACGCAGGCAGCCCAGGATGCGGGCGAACAGGTCCTGCAGCGGATACCCTTCGGCCAGATGGATCACGATCCGTCGCACGGAACAGACGACCCGGGCTCCGATCTTCAGCAGCACGCGAAACTGGTTGGCCACGAAGTCATGGCAACTGGTCCGGTCGGCAAACAGCCCCAACTGCTGCTCTTTGATCCGGTTCTCGGCCTCCCCTCGTTGGCAATACAATTCGTCATATAGTCCTTGCGCCTCACCGACCAGATTGGTCACAACGAATCGGCTGTTGGGCCCCTGATCCAGGTATTCGGCCTTGACGATCACCCGACGCGGGCGGTCCCACGTCTCGGCGCCGTAGGGGAATTCCCCGAAGAGCCGCTGCTTTTCATGGGTCTGGGCAAACTGTGCGGCGGAGACATCCGTCCAGGGCCGGGCCAATCGCTCCAGCACGGCATTGCGGGCCAGACCGATGATATAGCCGACATTATGCGTATCACACCACCGCATCAGTTTCCAGCGAGCAAAGCCGCTGTCGCCGCGAAAGATGATCCGCACATTCGGCCACTGCCGGCGAAACCGCTTGACCAACAGCTTCAAAATGGCCCGGCTGTGCATCGCCCCATCGATGTTGGCCGGCCGAAGATATGCCACCAGCAACTGGCGGCCACAGAATACATAGAGCGGCAAGAAGCAGTATTGGTCGTAATAGCCGTGAAAGAACCGATGCTCCTGGTTGCCATGCACCGGATCGTTGGTGGGATCAAAGTCCAGGATCAGTTCCTCCGGCGCCGTGGTGTGAGAACGGATGAACGTTTCGACAAAGACCTCGGCGATCTTGCCCAGGGCCTTGCGATCCACCCGATTCTCCAGACGGCACAAGGTCGGCGGTGACGCCAACGGCAGGTCCTTTTGAATCCCCCGTTCACACAAGAGCTGAAACAGAAAGTCCTCCCGCAGACTCTGGTCGTCGTTGAGGTCTTCATAGTCCAGAGCGATCCCGAAGATTCGCTGGGCCAGGAGGACTCGTTGCGAATGAACGGTACAGAAGGGATTGCGGGGATCGCGGATGCACGCGTTGATGGCGCCGATCAGCCCCAGCGATCGGTCCACCTCTCGCAACAGCAAGGCCCCGCCATCGGAGGTCAGCCGCCCGCCCCGAAAATCGGCTTGGAGGCTCTTGCGTTTGAGGCTTGAAAACAGCAGGGGTTCCGTGGTACAGTCTGTCATAGAAATGGCCTTTCTGTTGGAGTACGGGATGCGTTACAACCCCTTACGCTACAAGCAGTTAGGCCATTTGTCTATACAAAAATACGAAAACCTGTGAAATATGCGGGTTAACGCCTTTGCAGGAAAAGGGCTATGAGCGTTCTACTCGATTTCCCGGTGATGCGAAACAAAACCAATTCCCGGCGGCGGGGAAGGGGTTGCATTGGCGCGGGGATTCGGGTATCCTGTGGGGTACTCGTGGAAGGCATCCGTAAAGGAGTCTTCTGGCCGCGTGGATTCGGGCATACCTGTGGGAGGCAAAGCATGAGTGGCATCTTTGGCGTAGTATCCAAGGCGGATTGTGCCGAAACACTGCTCTATGGGACGGATTACCATTCTCACCTGGGCACGGAATACGGCGGGATGGCCATCCTCGGACGCGAATTCTCACGCCACATCCACGACCTCCGGCAAAGCCAGTTCAAATCGAAGTTCTACGAGGGCTACAAGCGGATGGAGGGCAACAAGGGCATCGGTGTGGTCAGTGCCTCTGAGGAGCAGCCCATCTATCAGAACTCCCGGTTCGGGCCGTTCTGCCTGGCCACCAATGGCATCATCGAGAATGAGGATGAGCTGGCCGCCAAGCTGCTCAAGAGGGGCATCACGTTCAGCGAAGTCGGCCGGCGGACCGTGAATACGACCGAGCTGATCGCCAAGCTCATCTGCCAGGGCACGGACCTCGTGGACGGCATCGAGAAGATGTTCGACGCAATCGAGGGCTCCTGCTCGCTGTTGCTGCTGAACCGGACCGGGGTCTATGCCGCCCGGGACCGGTTCGGGTACACGCCATTGACCATCGGAAGGAGCAGGGACGGGTGGGCGGTGACCACGGAGAGCTGCGCCTTCCCGAACCTCGGTTTTGAGGTCGTCAAGTATCTTGAGCCGGGTGAGGTAGTCCTGATCAACGAGGACGGGCTCGTGCAACAGAGGCCGGGCCGGGGGAAAGTGAATCAGGTCTGCGCGTTCCTGTGGATCTACACGGGCTTTCCGGCTTCGGACTACGAGGGAATCAACGTGGAGATCGTTCGGGAGCGGTCCGGTCGCTGCCTGGCAAGACGTGACAAGGATATTCATGTGGACCTGGTCACGGGGGTCCCGGACTCGGGCATCGCGCACGGGTTGGGCTACGCGATGGAGTCGGGCAAGCCGTTTCGCCGGCCGCTGGTCAAGTACACGCCCGGCTACGGCCGCAGCTACACGCCCCCCTCGCAGCAGACTCGCGACCTCATCGCCAAGATGAAGCTCATTCCGATCCGCGAGGTCATCGAGGGCAACAGCATCGTCATCTGCGAGGATTCCATCGTCCGGGGCACGCAACTGAAGAATTTCACGATCAAGAAGCTCTGGGACGGCGGCGCCACACAGATCCACGCCAGGCCCGCCTGCCCGCCCCTGATGTTCCCCTGCCTCTTCAACCTGTCGACGCGATCGATCGGCGAGCTGGCCGCCCGCAGAGCCATTTGTGCCCTCGAAGGCCATGACCTGGCCGATGTGTCGCCCTACATCGACCACACCACCGACAAGTACGCGCGGATGGTGGATTGGATCGCCAAGGACCTGGGCGTCACGACGCTGCGATATCAGACGGTGGACGACATGGTCAAGGCGATCGGGCTGCCCCGGGAGAAGCTTTGTCTGTACTGCTGGACGGGGCAGTGTCCCAAGGGGGCCTGCCCGAAAGCGGCGTTCGACATCATGGAGGCGGCCAGGCCCTCGCGCCGGAAACAGCCGGCCGACAGCGTCGATCAGCAGAAAATGTGGTGATCCCGCACCGCCCAGCGGCCGCTATTTCGCCCGGACAATGTCGAGAATCTTCGTCAGCCTTGTGATCTCGAAGACCTTGTAGATTCTCGAGTCGAGGTTGTAGAGCTGGAGCTCCCCGCCGGCCTCGATGGCGCGCTTGTGGATTTTGACCAGCAGACCGAGAAAGGCCGAGGACATGAACTGCACGTTTGCGAAGTCGAGGATGAGCCGCCTCTCGCCGTTGTTGGCAACGATGGACAGCAGCTCGGACTCCAGGTCGTGGATCTGCTGGTCGTCGAGAATAGTCAAGTCGTTGAACGTCGCGATCGTCACGTCCGTCCCGTATCCGACGGTAATGGCAGGCTGATTCGGCTCCATAGGCCCTGCGAATTTACTATTTACAATTTACGATTTTCTATCCGGTCTTGTCCCGGCGATCCATCGCCTGGGAACGCATTAGGATACACGCCGGGGGCATCATTCTCAAATAGTAAAGTGCAAATCGCAAATCGTCAATTCCGCGTTTCGCGGCTGACGGTGCGACTCATCGTATCCAGGCCTGCGGCTCGGCCAATGCGGCGGCGATCGTGGTGCCGTTGAACAGGGCGTGCATGAAGATCGGGCGAAACAGCGAGCCGCTCTTCTCGTACGAGTATCCCAGCCCCATGCCCAACACGAACAATGCCGGCCAGTGCGTGCCGTTTTCGTGAACGCTGGCGAATAACGCGGACGTGGCGACAATCGCCAGCCAGGGCCGGCCGGAGTAGGTGCGGAACATCGTCTGTATCAGCCCGCGGAACAGCATCTCCTCGACCGCAGGTGCGATCACGACGGCCAGGAAGATGATCAGGACCTTCAGGGGAATCGCGCCCGATTCGGTGATCATTTCCAGGCCCATATGCTGGGGAATCTCGAATTCCTGGCCCAGGAGAGCTTTGCCGATAGCCATCGTGATGACGATCATCGCCAGGACAATCGGCCAGACCGCCAGAAGATCGACGCAGGCCCAGCCGAGGTCTCCAGGGATCGTTGCGGGCCTGAGCCCAAAGCCCCGCAGCCCCCGGGCAAAGGTGAATCTTGCCACGAGAAGGATCACGGCGATTGTGATGGCCGCGCCGACGCAATAGACGAGGTTATCGAGGAACACGCCCTGCCAGCCTGCGAGGGTCCCGACGAGGCCACGCGAGATCGCCTGAAGCAGGGCGGTGCCCATGAGCCAGATGGCAAACGGGAGGAACGGGGCGTACAGGGCCATCCTGTTGCGGCGGGGCGGCGTATCGACCAGGGCCTTCCGCCCCAGCGACGTGCCGAGCAGCCATTTGGCGAACAGCAGGACGCCGGCCATGAAGATCAGGTCCATCACAAGAGCGGCGGCCGTCAGTTGTTTCGGTTCGTCTGGCACAGATTCGGGATTTACATTTGCTCTTTTCTATTTACAATGACGCATCAGATGCGGGCAGGCAGTGCCCACCATCCGGCACGTTATCGGCGGGAAGACGGTGGACATAACCCACCCTACGTCTGCGGCATCCCGTTATTTGTGAATAGTAAATGGTAATCATGGATTAGTAAATCAGAACATGGACGTATTTCAGATTCAAGGACCGGTCCGGCTCTCCGGCCGCATCGAAGTCGGTGGTTCCAAGAACGCCGCCTTGCCGATCATGGCGGCCTCGATCCTCGCTCCCGGCTGCTCCACGCTGGTCGGAGTTCCCCAACTCGCCGACATCGCCGTCCTCAAGGAATTGCTCGAGCATCTGGGCTGCAAGGTCCAGAGGCAGGAGAACGGCCCGGTCGCAATCGATACCACCACGATCGACAATCCCATCGGGCCGTACGACATCGTTCGCAAGATGCGGGCGAGCATCTGCATCCTCGGCCCGCTGCTGGCGCGCTGCAACCGGGCGGAAGTCTCGATGCCCGGCGGCTGTGCGATCGGCGACCGGCCTATCAATCTCCACTTGACCGGCCTGCGGCAGTTGGGCGCGGAGATTCACCTCAAGAACGGGTACGTGATGGCCGAGGCCCCGCACGGCCTGACGGGGGCGAATATCTTTCTCGGCGGTGCCTTCGGCTCGACCGTCCTCGGGACGGCCAATGTCATGATGGCCGCCGTGCTCGCCAAGGGCAGGACCATTGTCGAGTCCGCCGCCTGCGAGCCCGAGATCGTCGATCTGGCCAACTGCCTCAACACGATGGGTGCCCGCATCAGCGGGATCGGGTCGCCCCGACTGACCATCGAGGGAGTCAAGTACCTGCACCCGGTGCAGTACCGGATTATCCCGGACCGCATCGAGGCCGGCACGTTCATGGCTGCCGCCGCGATCACCGGCGGAGAGCTGCACGTTGGCAACTGCCGGCTTGAGGACATGATGGCCGTGGTGGACAAGCTCCAGAGCATGGGGATCACTGTGGAATCGAACGGCGACGGCTGCAGCGTCGTCGGCCGCGAGCGAATCGAGCCGTCGGATATCACGACCCAGCCGTATCCCGGCTTCCCCACCGACCTGCAGGCGCAGTTCATGGCCGTGCTGGCCCTCGCCGACGGCAATAGCGTCGTGGTCGAGAAGGTCTTCCCCGACCGGTTCATGCACGTGGCCGAGCTGAATCGTATGGCGGCGAACCTGCGCAAGGAAGGGCCCGCCGTCATCATCGCCGGGGTGAAGAAGCTCATCGCGGCCCCCGTGATGGCTTCGGACCTCCGCGCCTCGGCCGCCCTCGTCCTGGCGGGTCTGGCCGCCGAAGGGATCACCACGGTCCACCGCGTGTACCATATCGACCGGGGGTACGAGCGCATGGAAGAGCGGCTCAATCGCGCCGGCGCCAAGATCATCCGCGAAGAAGGCGGAACCGTCTGATCGCGCATTGCGCACCGCGTGAAGCATTGCTTGCAGGGCGGCCGGTGGCAGCAGCAAGCGACAGCTTGTCGATGGCGATCATCCATACAAGAGGCAGTCGAAATGCGAAAGCTGATAAAGAGGATTCGGTTCATCATCGTCATGCTGGTCGTTCTCGTGGTCGGGGGCGCCGTGGCGGTGGCTCTGCTGGCCGATAAGGCGGTGCGGACGGCGGTGGAGACGGCCGGCACGAAGACCTTGAACGTGGGCGTGAAGGTCGGCAAGGCGGACGCCCACATCCTGCGCGGATCGGTCGGTCTGCAGAGTATCAGCGTTGCGAACCCGCCCGGCTATGAAGGTCCGGCCCTGCTGAAGCTACAGCGCGTGGACGTGGCGGCCGACACCCGCTCCCTGCTGAGTAGCCAAGTGCATATCAAGGACATGCGGCTGGCGGATATGGAGGTCTTCGTGGAGCAGAAGGTCCTCCAGAACAACCTGTACGACGTGATCAAGCCTCTGCGCGAGCCCGGCAAGCCCACCGGCAAGAGCCTGCTCATCGACAACATAGAGATCGCGAACATCACGGTCCACGCCAGCCTGTCCGGGATTCCGGGCAAGCCCCAGACGGCACAGTTCACGCTGGCCACCATCACGATGACGGATGTGGGCCGCAATGAGAAGGTCGATACCGCCGTGCTGATCGGCAAGATCCTCCTGGCCGTCGCCGCCGGAATCGCCCAACAAGGCGGAGACATCCTGCCCAAGGAAACCCTCGGCGAGATCACCGGCATGCTCGACAAGGCCATCGACATCGGCAAGATCATCTTCGGCCCCGCCGGCAAAACCCCCGATGGAAAGCCGCAGGACAGCCTCGGCAGATCCGTCACCGAAGACCTCAAAGACCTCCTCGGCGGCAAGAAAAAAGAATAGCCGCAGCCAAGCGTACTCAGTTGTACCCCCGCCTGCCGCGCCAACAATCGGAGAAGTAGAAACGAGATTCCATCAGGAATGTCTGCGTCCTTTGCGGCGACGTGGGCGGGTGGGTACAGTTGGCGGCAAGGCTTCAGGCGGGCCGCCTTCGGCAAGACGTTTGACGTGCTCGACTGCGTGGTCGAAATCGCTGGTGGGTTGGGCAGCGTCCGAGTGAAGACGCTGTTGCTCGAACACGGCGAACTGGGCCAGGGCATGCTCCTCCGCCAGCTCGTGCGAGATCGTGCCCGCGTGGGTGAGGACAGTTCGCTCGTTGAATTGCAGAAAGGAGTCGAGCCTTGCGGCCCACTCGCTCATGTGCATGGGCCGATGGCGACGGGCCTGATCCTCCGCGTAGTCCAGATACATCGAGACGACTCGGTTGAGTTCCGCGATCTCCTGCTGGGTGAGGTAGTTCTTGGCGACCGTCACATCGGTCCTGCGGATGGGCCCGCCGGGAGCGTTCTTCCAGGCGGTCAAACCCATGTTGGGCTTGTCTGCATCGGCTCGATGGTGGATGACCTCGGCGGCGGTGTGGCCGTGAGTGGCCCAATGCAGCTTGTTCTGTACGGTCGCGTAGAATTGGCGGGTGGTCTCGGCGTCCGGATCGTAATCGACGCTGGTGGCGTAGATGTCGGCGATCTTCTGGTAGAAGAGGCGTTCGGATGCTCGAATGTCGCGGATGCGAGCGAGCAGCTCATCGAAGTAGTCCTGCCCGATCGTCCGGCCGGCCTTGATCCGCTCGTCATCCAGCACAAAGCCTTTGACCAGCAACTCACGCAGGCGCGAGGTAGCCCACTGGCGAAACTGAGTG
>Ga0315274_10009524_pt1 | contig 14027 bp, 9 predicted proteins | sample YL17G02_20_MG_FD_203700 | JGI IMG/M metagenome (GOLD analysis project Ga0315274, IMG submission 203700) | Sediment microbial communities from Yellowstone Lake, YNP, Wyoming, USA - YL17G02_20 | ecosystem: Environmental > Aquatic > Freshwater > Lake > Sediment | place: USA: Wyoming | collected...
TGCTCGGCGCTTGCCAGGCACCGCACGGGGCGGCCGTCCGCCTCGAGGGGCTTGAGGCCGGCCGCCGCGCGCTTCCGCTCGAGGATTTCGCACCCGACGCGGTCCACGGCCACGGGGTCGGTCCCGAGGAGGATGCCCCCGTAGGCCCACTGCCACTCGGCCCGCCGCGCGGGCCCGAGGTGGTACTGCGGACGCGCGGCGTCGCAGACCACCAGGCGCAGACGGTCCCGGATGTGCGCGTGGGCGCACACGTCGGCGATGAACGGGTCGCACCCGTGGTCATGGTATTTATTAGGATTGTGGATAGCCCCATAGAAGTTCTTCAGGCCCGCGGACAGGCCCGCCAGGTTGTGGTCCTTGAGGACCGGCGCGCTCACGAGGGCGGTCGCCTCGTCGGTGACGATGCGGCTGAAGAGGCTCCCGATGGCGCCGCTGGAGGCAATCTCGGCCACGTAGCCGGCGTTGCCGCGCGATGCGAGGGCGTCGGTGCCGAAGCATCGGACGCCCCGCGGGCCGTCGCTCAGCGTGTAGCCGGCGGCCTTGAGTTCGCGGCCCGTGCGGTCCCAGACGATGATCCGGCCGGGCGCGACCTCGGCGGCCTGGATCGCGCGGGCGAGGCCGAGCGCGACCGCGGGACGGGTCGGATAGCCCAGGCAGTTGACCTTCAGGGCCACGCGGTCGGCGGGCTTGAACCATCGGGCCCAGGCGTCGGCGGCCTTCGCGTCGCCGCCGAGCGCGCGGGCCGCCTCGTCCAGGACCTCGCGGACGCGCTCGGGTGCAAGGTCGTCCGCCAGGAGCGCGTCGTGGCGGATGACGACCACGCGCGACTTGGCGGCGGGTTTGGCCACCTCGGCCGCCCCGACGACGCGCGCCCACACCGCCCCCGCGGCAATCCCGGACATTGCCAGGAACTTGCGCCGACCCATCACGGTTTCACCGCCTCTTCCTTCTCTCCGAACACACAGGCCTCGAAGCGATAGACCGTGACGCCGGGCTTCTTCCACGCGTCCGGCGCCAGCCCTGCCTTCTCGACCGCGCAGTGGGAGAGGAACTCCTCCTTCGACCACCCCGTTTCGGTAGCGACCTGCGGGAGGAAGCAACCGCTCCTGCCCCGCCCTTCGATGTAGATGCCGTGGCGACCGATCTCGATCTCCTTGAGCGGGTCGCGGACCTTTTCGAGCGGCGTGAGGACTGAGATCTCGATATCCATGTCGGCCAACTCCGCGCTCGTCACCGGATCGCCGCGAAACCGGAAGTCCTGGGCGGCAGCGCAGGCCATCTGGGCAATCGTCTGGTACAGCGGCGCCTGCGCGACGAACGTTCCGATGCAGCCCCGCAGGCGGCCGTGGTTCTTCAGGGTGACAAACGCCGCCCCGGGCTTCTTGAGCGTCCCGGCCAGGTCGTACCGGGTCTCATCGAGGGCCGTCTTGTGCGTCTCAATAAACCCCTTGAGAACGTCACGGGCAAGGTGCAGAAGCGTCCGCCTTTCCGCCCGCTTCAGATAGGCCTCCTTGCCCGTCCGCCAGAAGACGAGCGAGGCGTACGTGACGGAGTTCGTGTAGTCGCCGGTCATGCGGCCGCTGGTGTCGAACGCGGCCCGCACGGCCTGGACGTCGTCCCACGGCTCGAGGACCTTCAGGACGAGGCCGATGGCCTTGGCGCCGCACACCGTGTCGCGCGTCCGCGCGACGTGGGCGTCCCAGCCCGGCACGTCGACCTGGAGCAGTTCCTGGACGGCCATGTCGTTGAGGGCGCGAAGGTTCTCGGGCACGCGGTCCTTGAACGGCACGAAGCCGTAGTTCGGCCCGTAGTGCGTGAAGTCGCTGCTCACGACCAGGAGCGTCCCCTCGCCGACGAGCGCCCGGACAGCGTCGGCCAGGGTCGCGCGCTCGTCGCTCGTCATGTCGCCGACCAGCACCTCCACCATCCGGAAGTCCTTCAGGACGCCCTGGAGGAGGGGCAACTCGTTCTCGACGGAGTGCTCGTTCTTGTGAGCGGCGGGCTGCTCGGAGACGACGGGGCACTTGAGGAGCGCGTCCCGCGCCTCGATGTCCACGGGGATCCGCCCGAGCGGCGTCTCGTAGGCGTCGACCCGAAGGACGCTTGCGCCCCGGACCCGCGCCCGGTGGCTCGGCCCGAACAGGAGGACCCGCCGGTAGGTCCGGCCCTTGAGCGTCGCATAGGCCTTGCCTGCCACAGTGCCAGAGTACTTGTACCCGGCGTGGGGCACAATGAGGGCGATTGGCGGTTTGGCCATAGGCACAGTCGGGCCTGATAGGCATGCATCCACCAGGCGCCTGAAGCCATCAGGGTCTTCAGGAAACTCGCCCAATCCTCCGCCCCACGAGTGCACCTTGCTGGCAACCTCTGTTGCGGAAGGCTTAGGGACTTCGGCGGCGCACCCGCCGACGACGAAGATTCCCGCCGAGGCGACCAGCAGGCGCATGCCCCCCAGGAAAGCACTGCGGCGAATTGTCATAGCAGGCCTCCGTGTTCTCGGCCCGGAGAAGAGTACACCGGCACAAAACCACTATGATTATAGAACCGGCGGCGGGACAAGACAACACGTACTGTGCTCGGGAGGGCTACGTGTGGGGGCAACCACCCCGGCGAACCAGCGTGTCCAGTCGGTGGCCGCAAGGGACTTGTGCCGGTTAACTACTCTTTGGGCTTCGTCAGGGTGGACAGGAGTTCCCGAGCCTCCTTCGCATAGGGACTGGATGGCAGTTTCTGCACGATCTGCTCCAAGACAACGCGGGCCTCTGCTAACTTGCCGGACTTGATGAAACTGCGCGCCATTAGAAGGTAGACCTTGGCCATCAACTCGGTCGGCTCCACATTTCCTTGCCCCTCGGACGCCCGCAAGGCAAACCAAGGGACGACGGCTGGCTTACCGCTGAACATGTCTTCCCCGAATGTCAGTGTCCCGCCAGCAAGATCAGATGAGAGGAAACACCCCTTGATGGTGCATGTCACGCCGCTGCCGCCCCTCAACTCCGGGAGCTCATTGCCGACGATTGGTGCGCCTTCCTTAAGGGATTCCTCTGCAGGCTGATCCACCTGAGCAACGGTGCCGTGGCTCCGCAAGGCGAGCTCGCGGTATACATAACGCGTCCTGTATCGAATGCAGGCATTTGCCTGCACCTCAAACTCGAAGGACTTGCCCTGTGCTGTAAACCCCCGCCAACACCCATCGTAGAGGTTCTTAACCCATTGACCTGTCAAGGGGTCCTTAAGATATCCGAGTTGCTGGCGGATCTTCGCGTCGTCCTTGGCGATTTGCAGCGCGTCGACCTCGGCCTGATCGCCCTCGGACTTGAGGTCGTACGTGCGGCACCATAAGGCAAGTTCCGCCAAAGCACTCGGGTTCTGGCCCGACGCCTTGAGCTTGAGCGGGTAGATGGCACGAACACAGGCCGGCAGTGTCACGTGCGGCAAAAACCGCGAGTCCACCTGCCCGAGCATGCGTTCCAGGAGCGCGAGGTTGCCTGAGGAAACCGCCCCATGAAACGCAGGCGCCAGAAAAGGCTCTCCCCAAGAGAGCTTGTTCCATCGGCCACACCACACAGCAAGGTCCCACTGGTCCTCGGGCGTCTTGCATGCCTCCTTCCGCGCGGAGTAGGCGACCTCAAGGCATTGCTCCCGCTCCGAGGCCCTGTGGCGGTCCCAGCACCATTCGATCAGTTCGTCGAGTTTGGCGAGGTCGCTTCCTGCCTGGGTCAACCTCACCTTGTACTCGAGCGCGTCGGCAAGCGGCTCACAGTCTGCAGCCTGCTCTGTCAGGCCGTACTTACGGCACCATTCCACAAGAGCGCGCAATTGCCGAGAATCGCCCTCAGCCGCGGCGCGACGGGCCGTGAAACTGGCATGCAGTATCTCCTTGCGTTCTTCGTCCATCCCATGCTTGGCAGCAAACTCCAGAAGATCGGCGAGTCTGGCGTCGTCCTTCAGATCCGTGGTCTTCGCTTGGGTCGCGAAGCGGACGCGGTTGGCTGCCTTGCCGCAATCCTGGGCTTGCACCGTCAGACCGTAGCCCTGGCACCACTTCGCCAGGGAATCCAGCGATTCCGCTTTCCCCTCAGCCCCCCGGCGACGGACAGAGAACGCGCAAGCGAGGACGGCCTTGAGTTCATGAATCAGATCGGCCTGCTCCGCAAACCTCACCAGATCGGCCACTTGCCCATCGTTAGTCAGATCGGCACCTTTCGCCATGGCCTGAAACTCACTGACCAGTTTCTCGCGAGTGATGACCTCCCTGACCACCTCCTTCGGGAAACGCATTTTCTCGCCCTTGGGGGTGGTAAGCAGGTAGGCATCGCCCTTGTCCTCGATCTTGCCCTCCCACCGGGCCCCGCTCTTGGTGATGAGAGCTTCGCCTCCGGCAGTGGAGGCGAGCACTCCGAAAGGCAGCAGAACCAGCAAACAGAGGAAGCACGCCTTATGCCTTTGGCTGCCCATAGCTCCTCTCCTGATGCATGCGCGACTACACAGATTGTGTGTTCTACCTTGAGACAAGCGAGTCTAAGCCTACTCGCGCGGGCCGGGGCACGCAAGCCGATTCCCCCGCTACCGTGTGGCAGCGTGAGCTGTGGCGTCCCCAGAGGCATGCTGAGACTGCGGGTGCATTCGGCCTCGCCCTGCAAAGGGAGATCGTCTCTCAGAACTTCTCCCAGTGGATCACCTCGGCCAGGGCCCGCTTAGCGGGGCCCTCGACCTTCCCGGCCGGATAGCCGACGGCCACCAGCGCCACCAGGCGCACCCCCTCGGGGGCGCCGAGGAACGCGGCCCCCTTGGCGGCGTAGGGCTTCTTGTCGCCCGCCACCCAGCACGCCCCCAGCCCCAGCGCGTGGGCGGCAAGGAGGATGTTCTGCGTCGCGGCCGAGCCGTCCTCCAGGTAGTACTTCGTCTCCTTGGCGAGGACGGCGATGCAGACGGGCGCATCGGCGATGAAGCGGCCGGTGTCCGTCATGGAGGCCAGTTGGCGGCGTGCGGCCGCGTCCGTGACCACCACGAACTCCCACGGCTGGACGTTCCGGGCCGAGGCCGCCAGGCGACCGACGTCGACGATCTTCTCCACCAGGTCCCGCGCGACCTCGCGGTCGGAGAACTGGCGGCACGATCGGCGCGTCCGCAAGGCTTCGATGGCGTCCATGGTTCCCTCCCTCCGGCAGGAGGCGTCCGCGCGGCCGTGCCGGCACAGCGATCGGCGCCGCGGGGGCCGCCCTTACTGCCCGATGATGATCTCCTTCTGGTCCTTCACCTCGACCTTGCCGGTCGAGGGGATGAACGTGATCGTGCCGGCCTCGATCTGGCCGTACTGCTGCTTGGCCTCGTTCTCCTGCCAGAGCATGGCGTAGGCGTCGGGGCCGCGGAAGAGGCGGACGATCTCGGGGTCACGGGAGTAGATCAGGCGCCTGCCGCTGCCGCGCCGGTCGTCGACCCAGAGGAGGACGCCGCCGTCGGCGATGAGTTTGTCGATGGTCATGCTCTCCTCGGGCGCGGCCGGGGTCGGCACCGCCTTCGGCGTCCCCCCATCGGCCTTGCGTTCGCCGAAGACGACCTGGAGGTCGGCGCTGCGGATCCGCGAGTCGGTGGGCCGCGTGCGGGCCCGCCCCTGCTCGCCCGGCACGCCGCGCCCGACGTGCCTGGCGTCGACACCGCCCTTGAAGTAGGCGCGCATCGACGCGCCTTCGTAGGCCATGCTGTCGTCCCAGGCGATGTCGGTGCGTGCGTAGCCCGGCGGCACGGCCCCCTGCCAGGCGCCGGCGACGTCCGCGGGGGCGATGGCGGGAGGCTCGCGCTCGCCGCGGCCGGGCTTCTCGCGCTCGCCGCGGCCGGGCTTCTCGCGCGCCAGCAGCCGCAGCCGCCCGGGCCCGCGCATGTAGGCCTTCCGGTCCTCGGCCAGGTAGGTCAGGTTGTCGCCGACCATCTCCATTTGGTGGCGGACCGTCCCGTCCGGCGCGAGTTGCCGGTCCATGGTGTGGACGTCGTCCTGGGCATAGAGACGGTCGAGGGCCTTGCGGCCGAAGAGGTTGTCGAGCCCGTCGGACGCCGCGGCGTTCGCCTTGCCGGGCGCGGGCTTGGCGGGCGCCTCGGGGCGATCGAGGAAGTGGACCCACATCTTCTGGGCGGCCAGGCGGCTGCCGCCGGTCTCGGCTGTCACGCCGCCCTCGAACTGGGCGAAGTTGCGGCGGTCCTCGAAACGCATGCCGTTCTTCCAGGTCACCAGGAGCGGCTCGGGCTTCTTCCGGGGCTGGCCGCGAAGGTCCGTCGTGGCGGGCGCCTCGAGTTCACCCGCGCCGCGGACGATCGCGACGCCCTCGCCCTCGCGGAACTCGATGTAGGGCCCGACGACCCGCGACTCGCCGCGCTTCGCGCGCGCGGGCTTCCCCTCCAGCAGAAGGACGCCGCTCTCCAGGTCGCGGCGGACGTGGCTGCCCTCGGCATGAAGGTCCTCGCGGTCGATCAGCACGTCGCCGAAGGCCTCGAGGAACCGGGCGTCGAGTTTGCCCTCGTTGGTGCGTCCGAACGTGACGGCCAGGTCCTCGGCGCGGATCTTGCCCTTGGGGTCGTTGACCGCCACCTTGCCCACGGCCTTCAGGCGGCGCGGATCCGTGCCGCCGGAGGCGTTGCGGGCAAACGTTATGTCGAGGTCCTGGCACGCGATGTCGCCGACGCTCACCCCGCCGACGCCGCCGGACGCCCCGGCGCCCGGCCGATCGTTCCGGACGAACACGTCGCCGTGGCCCACGAGGTGCTCGACGGCCTGGCCGCCCGCCCTCAGTCTTGGCGGGGCCGCCCGGAAGAAGTCGATGACGAGTTCGTCGCCGCGCAGAACGCCGTCCTTCTGCTTCACCTCGGCCTGGCCGTGGAAGGCGGCCCGCTGGATCTCGCCGACGCCGGCGTCCTCGGCGCCCGCCTGGCGCGCGGGGAGGCGGTAGAACTTCAGGTTCATCGCCTTCGCCCAGCGGGCGTCGAGCGTGCTCGGCTCCTCGGCGGGAGCCTTGGCAGGCTCCGACGACACGCCGGTCAGGCCCTCGGTGTTGACGCGGGCATGGAGTTCGCCCTCGCCCAGGACGTTCGCGGTCGCCTGGCGCTGGTCGAACTCCAGGCGCTTGCCCACGAGGTGCATCCGCTCCGGCTGGTCGAGTTGGACCACGCCCTCGCGCCCGTCGACGATGCCCGTGCCGCGGGCCATATTGTAGCGGACGAGTTCGCCGCGGACCGTCATCTGGCCGTCCTGGACGATCACGGGCTTGCCCTCGGCGGCGACCTCGTTGCGCTCCTCGCCGATGGCCGCCTGTTCGGCCGCGTCCACGGGGCTCATCATGAGCGGCCCGTCGGCCATCACCACCAGCGGGCCGGGGGCCCCTTCCTTCAGGAACGGCGCGTCGGCGGCCTTGGCCCGGGCGGGGCGAGCCGGTTTGTCGGAGACGGCCCGGCCGTCGGGCCCCAGGCGCGAGCCGGCCGCGCCGCCAGCCGCGGCGGTCGGACTTGCCGCGCGGGGCAGCCCCGTCTCGGTGGCAGCCCCTTCGCCCGTCTCGGCGGGCGCTCCGGGCCTGAGGAGCGACCCGGCCGTTTCGCTGTAGAGTTTCAGATGATCGCACCGGATCCGCTGGCTCTCCTGGCGCGCGTCAACGTCGCCGCCGACGTCGATCCGCCAGAGGTCCTTGCCGGTCTTCGGCGGCTCCGTCGGCGGCGCCGCGCCCAGGCCGCCCGGTTTCGCGGCACCCGCAACGGCCGTCGGCGGAGCGGCAGCGGCACCTGCGACCGCGGGCGTCTTCGGGGCAGTTCCCGCCGCCGCCGGCGGCTCTTCGCCCGGCTCGGGCACGAGGCCCATCTTCAGGCGCTTCTCCGACTCCAGGGTGATGAGGATGTCCTCGAGGAACGTCAGGGCCGTGATCCGGCGGGTCTTCCGGTCGAGGGCCATCCGCATCTTCCGGGCCGTCAGGTCCATCTGGAGACCGGCCATGACGACCACGCCATCGGTCGAGAGCGTGTAGGCCTTGTTGTCGAACTGGAGGTCCTCGAAGCCGACGAGGGTGTCGTCGGTGCTGTCGTCGGGCGTGGCGTTGTCGTGCGAGAGGACGACGTGCCCGCGCAGGTCGCCCGACTCGATGTCGTCCAGGTTCGCGAGGGAGCCGGTCGTCACGACGGTCCCCTCGTCGGCGACGATCGTGATGACGGCCCCCTGCTCGCCGGCCTTGCGGGGCTGGGTGAAGTACTGGATGCTCGGCAGCGTGATGTCGGCCGTGTTCTTGGCATAGTGGACGACGCGCTTGGCCTTGAAGATGCTCGTCACCCGCCGCTGCTCGTCCATGCGGATGAAGTTGACGTCCTCCGAGACCTTGTGGCCGCCCTTCTGCATCGCCATCTCCTCGACGCCGCGGGGCTGGCCGAGGTCCGCCTGCGCGGCCGTCCCCGTGTCCTCCAGGCGGCCGGCCTCGTAGTCGAGGTAGAGGCGCCGCAGCAGCAGGAAGAGGAAGGTCATCGCCAGCAGGGGCAGCACGACCAGCATGACGCGCCGGAAGATCACCGCGAGGCCCTCCAGGGACGCCGCCGGTCGGGCAACCCGGGGGACAACTGGCGGTCGTACCGCTCCGTGACGCCGGCCCACCGGCCCTGGTACTTCAGGATCATCTCGATGACCTCGCGGACCGCGCCGGCGCCGCCGCCGGCGCGCGTCACGTAGTGGGCCACGCGTTTCACCTCTTCCGAGGCGCCGGCCGTGGCCACCGCGAAGCCGACGTACGAGAGGATGGGGACGTCCACCAGGTCGTCGCCCACGTAGCAGGTGCGCTCGGGCGTGCGCTTCAGCCGCTTGAGGAGGTTGCGAAACACGGGCAGTTTGTCCTTGGCCCCCTGGCGGACGAAGCGGATGCCGACCTCGCGGGCGCGGCGCCGCGCGGCGGGCGACGCGCGGCCCGACAGGACCGCCGCCTCGTGCCCGGCCCGCAGCCAGTACCGCAGGCCCTGCCCGTCCGGCGCGGAGAAGAACTTGAGTTCCCCGCCGCGCGCATCGTAGACGATCCGCCCGTCCGTGAGGACGCCGTCCACGTCCAGCACCAGGAGGTCGATCGCGTCCAGCATCCGGCGCTCCTACAGCCCGACCCCGGTGGCGAACAGGTCCTGGACGTCGACGAGGCCGACGAGGCGGCCGCGGGCGTCGACGACGGGAAGTTCCTCGATGAAGAAGCGGTTGATGATGCGGATGGCGTCGGCCGCCGTGTCGGTCGACCGGACGAACTTGGGCCCGCGCGTCATGACCTCGGCGATGGGCCGGTCCAGGGCGCCCTCGCGCCCGGCCTCCAGCAGCCGCCGCAGGTCGGCGTCCGTGAAGATGCCGGTCAGGCGGCCGGCGCGGTCCACCAGGACCACGGCGCCGCTGCGCCGCCGCATCCGCCGCAGGGCCGCCAGGGCCTGCCGCACCGAGACGTTGTCGCGTGCGGCCGGCAGGTCCTCGCCCTTACGCATGACCGTTTCGACCATGAGGAGTTGGCGGCCGAGGCTCCCGGCCGGATGGTAGAGGGCGAAGTCCTCGCGGCTGAACTTCCCGTCCTGCTGCCTCATCTTCAGCACCGACAGGGCCAGCGCGTCGCCCAGGGCCAGCATGGCGGTCGTCGTGGCGCTGGGCGCGAGGCCCAGCGGACACACCTCGTCGATCCGGCCCATGCACAGGAGCACGCGCGCCTTGCGCGCCAGGGTCGAGTCGCGGTTCCCGGTCATGGCGATGACCGGCACGTCCATCTTCTCGAGTTGCCCGAGGAGGCGCGTGACCTCGGCCGTCTCGCCGCCGTAGGAAAGGATCAGGACGACGTCCTGGCGGCGGACACAGCCGAGGTCGCCGTGGACGGCCTCGGCGGCGTGGAGGAAGTGGCTCGCGGTGCCCGTGCTCGAGAGCGTCGCGGAGATCTTCTGAGCGATGATGCCGGCCTTGCCGATGCCGCAGGTCACGACCGCCCCGCGGCACCCATAGAGCATCCGGGCCGCCTCAACGAACGACTCGTCGACGCGCTCCGCCAGGCTCGATATCGCCACGGCCTCCGACTCCAGAACGTGGCGGGCGTAGGCGACGTCCACGCGCGGGGCGCGCCGCGAACTCGACTTCGGCCGCTTGGCCATGCCTCCCCTTCTCCTTGCGGGTGCCTGCCTGCGGCCCTAAGTCTATCCCCGTCCGGGGGCCCCTGCAAGCCTTCTTGCCCCGTCGAGCCGCTGGCGGGGCGCCGCAGCCGCATTTTCCGCTCGCGGAACGTTGCCGGCCTCGCCTATGATGCGACCGAGGAGGCCCCATGCGAATCGACGTGCGTCGTGCGATCCTGGCGGCGTTCGTAATGGCGGCGCCGGTCCTGGCAGCAGGGCGCGCGGCCGCCGCCGAGGCGGTCCGATGCGTCGAGGACTTCGAGGGCGACTGGCCTGCCGACCGCTGGGCGTTCTCGAACGGGCCCGAGTTCCCGGGGGCCGCGGGCGGGTTCGATCGCACCGAGGCGGCCGCCCACGCCGGCCGGTGGGGCGGATGCCTCACGTTCGACTTCACGGGCGGCGGGAACTACGTGGCGGCCGTCCTGCGGCTCCGGGACGCCCCTGAGACGGCCGCCGTCCGCCTCTGGGTCAAGAAGCCCCGCAAGAACCGGATGACGTTCCGCTACACCGACGCGACGGGCCAGACGCTCCAGCGGTCCTTCAGCGCGCCGGACGAGCGGTGGGCGGACGTCACGATCCCGATGGCCGGCTGGACCGGTCACTGGGGCGGCGCGGACGACGGCGTCCTCCACGGGCCGCCGGGCCTGATCGCGATCCTCGTCGAGAACGACGGCCGGTCCCGCGGCCAGGTGCTGTTCGACGACGTCCGCCTAGTCGAGGGCAAGCCGGGCGAAGGAGGCGGCATGGTGTCGAGCGAGTACGCGGCAGCGCGCTTCGGCGACGACGAGGGGTGGCACGCCTGGGCCGTCGGCGACGGCGGCGAGACGAAACTCCAGGGGCGCCTCCTGCGGTTCGACTTCACCAAGGGCGCGTCGGCGGTCGCCCTCGTGCCCCCGGAGTTCTCGCTCCTCGGGACGCCGACCGAAATCCGCCTGCGCGTGCGCGGCCAGGCGCCGGGCCATCCCGTGCGGGTCCACCTGGCGACGCACTTCATGACGTTCGAGAAGACGGTGGGCGAGTTCGCGGGCGACCCGGAGAGCGAGATCGTGGTCGCGGCGCCGCCGGGCGAAGGCTGGCGCTGGTTCGGCGGCGAGAACGACGGCAAACTGCACGGCCCGCTGCGCCTGCGCGGCATCTTCCTGGACGCCGCCGGCCGGCGCGACGCCGGCCAACTGGAACTCCTCGAGGTCCGCGCCCGGACCGCTTCCGCGCCCGACCGGACGATGGTGATGACGGCCGACCTCTGCGAGCGTGACGGCGCGAAGGCGTTCCTCGCAACGGTCCGCAGCGTCGCGCCCCGGCCGACCGCGGCAACGGTCCGCTGGACCGTCCGCGACTGGGCCGGCGAGACGCTCGGCGAAGGCAGCGCCGCCGTGACCGTGCCGCCCAGCGCGGAACCGGTCGAGGTTCGCGCACCCGTGCCTGCGGGCGAGAGGCCCTTTGCCGAGGCCGAGTTCACGCTCCAGGCGCCGGGCCTCGCCGTACCGCCCGTCCAGGCGTGCTACACCGCGCCCCTAGAGCCGCGCGACGCCGCCCAGCGCGACCCCGCCTCCCCGTTCGGCATGGGCCTCTACCTCTACCGCTACGACGGCAGCGAACGCGGCCTGGCCGAGATGGACCGCGCGGCGCGCGTGGCCCAAGACGCGGGCGTCAAGTGGTCCCGCGAGGAGTTCGGATGGGCCCGCGTCGAACCGCGCAAGGGCGAGTTCGACTGGTCCTTCTACGACCGCGTTGTGGAGACCGCCCGGCGGCACGGCATCAGCATCTACGGCCTCCTGTCGTACTGGTCGGCTTGGACCAAGCCGTACACGGACGAGGGCATCGAGGACTACTGCCGCTACGCTGCGGCGGCCGCCGACCGCTACCGCGACGACATCCGCCACTGGGAGGTCTGGAACGAGCCGAACATCTTCTTCTGGCAGGGTCCGCGCGACCTGTACGCCGACCTCCTGAAGCGGGCCAACGCCGCCATCAAGAAGGCCAACCCGGAGGCCCTCGTCCTGGGGTGCTCGACGGCCGGGATCGACGAGAAGTTCATCCAGCGGACGATGGAACTCGGCGGGCCGTTCGACATCCTCACGATCCACCCCTACCGCGCCGCGCTGGACGACCGGCGGTTCCTCCGCGACCTGCGGCACGTGGCCGAGATCGCGCGGCGCCCCGACGGGGCCGTCCGCCCCGCCTGGATCACCGAGATGGGCTGGGCCACCTACACGCCGCACAACGGCGCCGGACAGGACTTCGTCGTGACCACCCAGCGCGAGCAGGCGGGGTTGCTCGCGCGCGCCTATATCGACGCGATCGCGTCCGGCGTCGCCCCCAACATCTCCTGGTACGACTTCCGGAACGACGGCACGGACCCGTTCAACTTCGAGCACAACATGGGCGTCGTGATGCGGGACTTCCGCCCCAAGCCGGCCTGCCGCGCCTATGCGACGCTCACGCGCCTGCTGGAAGGCAAGCGCCCCGGCGGGGAGTTGAACCTGGGCGAGGGCGTCGTGGCATTCCGCTTCGTCGGGCCCGACGGCGGCGCCGTCGTCGCCCTGTGGAGCACCGAGGACCCGTGCGAGGTCCGCGTGCCCTGGGAGGGCGCGGCAGCCCTGACGGACCTCATGGGCGGCGCCCGGTCGCTCGAGTCGGCGGGAGGCGCCGTGACGGTCCGCCTGCGACCGGAGACGCCGGTGTTCCTCGGGCGGCCGAGATGAGCCGGCCGCGGCGGTCCGGAGCCGGGCCCGGGCCGCCTAGGCTCCTGCGCGGGCGGCCTTGGCCTTGTCGATGAGGGCCTTCAGACCGTCCATGCGGTCCTGCTGCGGATGGCGCCAGTCGTCGGCGAAGGGGAGGCCCGTCTTCTCGGCCTCGGCCTTGAGTTGCGCGCGGACCCGGTCGATCTCTCCCTGCAACTGGGTGTGGAGGGCCTCGAGGTCGTCCAGTTCGTGGAGCGCCCCCTCCCACTCGATGATGCCGGCCTTGAGCCGCACGGACTCCGGCACGGTGCGCAGGGCCTTGATGGCCTCCTCCAGGCGGGTGTTGACGACCGTCTCCTCGCGCCCGCACGAGAGGATTTCCCCGTTGACCGTCTTCAGGGCCGCTACCACCTCGGGCTGCTTGGCGTCGGCGTCCTTCTCCATCTGGTCCAGTTTGGCGAGGAGCGCCTTGATCTTGTCCAGGACCTTGTCGAGGGCCGCCTGCGCCTTGGCCTGCTTGGCCTTGTACTCGGCCATGTCCTGCTGGTACCGCTTCTCGGCCTGCTGGTTCTGCTGGTTGACGCGCTGGCACTCGACCTGCCAGCGGTAGTAGGCGTCCTGCGAACTGTCGGTCCCGGAATTGGAGCTGCTGGACCGGACGGCCGGCCTGGGCGGCAGGGGCAGAAGTCTCGGGCGTGCCGGCGCCCGCTCGCTCAGGGCGCGGCGGGCCTCCTTCTCCTCGGCCCGGGCCTTGCCCAGATCGGCACGGACCGGGGCCTGCTCCGTCGCCAGGTCCTTACGGCCCTGCGCCTGCTGCCGCTGGAGTTCCTCGAGCCGGCCCCGCGCGACTTTCTCCTTCTCGGCCACCTCGTCCAGGTCCTTGTGGATCTTGCCGTACTCCTTGAACAGGTCGGCGATGGACATGCGCTGGTCCCGGTAGACGACAGTGGCAGCCTCGTTAGCCGCCGCACTGGGGGGGGCCGGCGCCTGCTCGGCCGCAACGGCCGACGTCCCCGCAAGACCCATTGCCGCAAGGAGCACCACCCACGTGATTCGCCGGTCCGACATGGTTCTAGCCCCCATGAAATGGCGTGCCCTCTCCCACTTTATACGCGAACGGGGGCCGGTCCGGCAAGGCGAACCTGCCACCCCCCTGCCGGGCACGGCCGCCGCGGGCCGCCCGTAAGGTACAACCCCCGAAAA
>Ga0315274_10009525_pt1 | contig 14026 bp, 10 predicted proteins | sample YL17G02_20_MG_FD_203700 | JGI IMG/M metagenome (GOLD analysis project Ga0315274, IMG submission 203700) | Sediment microbial communities from Yellowstone Lake, YNP, Wyoming, USA - YL17G02_20 | ecosystem: Environmental > Aquatic > Freshwater > Lake > Sediment | place: USA: Wyoming | collected...
GGCTCAAGGCCGCCGACCTCATTCATCCCGCCCGCCTGGCCGTGAGCGGCAAGACCAAGGGGGCGGGGTTGTTCGAAATGATGGAGCTTTTGGGAAAGGAAACCGTGCTCCGCCGGTTGAGAGGATGGGCCGCATGAGCGAGATCAAACCTAAGGACAATTTCGTCCGCGAAATCATCGACGGGGACCTTGCCGCCGGCAAGAACCAAGGCCGGGTCATGACCCGATTTCCCCCGGAGCCGAACGGCTACCTCCATATCGGCCACGCCAAGTCGATCTGCCTCAACTTCGGGCTGGCCGCCGATTACAAAGGCGTCTGCAACCTCCGCTTCGACGACACGAATCCCGAGACCGAGGAGGAGGAATACGTCAAGTCGATCAAGGAAGACGTCCGCTGGCTGGGCTTCGACTGGGAAGACCGGGAGTATTACGCTTCGGATTATTACGAAAAACTCTACGACTTCGCCCTCGACCTGATCAAGAAGGGCAAGGCGTACGTGTGCGACTTGAGCGCCGAGGAGGTCACGGCTTACCGCGGCACCCTGACCGAGCCGGGCAAGGAGAGCCCCTGGCGCGACCGCTCGATCGAGGAGAACCTGGAGCTTTTCGAACAGATGAAGGACGGCCGGTTCCCCGACGGCTCGCGGACCCTTCGGGCGAAGATCGACATGGTCGATCCGAACCTCCTCCTCCGCGATCCGGTCATGTACCGGATCCGCCGCTCCCATCACTATCGCCGGGGAAATGCCTGGTGCGTCTACCCGACCTATGACTGGGCCCACGGCCAGTCCGATTCGATCGAAGGGATCACCCATTCGATCTGCACTCTCGAGTTCGAAGTCCACCGGCCGCTCTACGATTGGTACCTGATTCAGCTCGGGATCCACCGGCCCCGGCAGATCGAGTTCGCCCGCCTGAACGTCAGCCACACCGTCCTCAGCAAGCGCAAGCTCCTCGAACTTGTCCGGGAGAAGTACGTCGACGGCTGGGACGACCCGCGGATGCCGACGATCTCGGCCTTACGCCGGCGCGGGTACACTCCGGCGGCAATCCGCCGGCTCGCCGACCAGATCGGCGTGGCCAAGGTGAACAGCATTGTGGACACGGCCTTTCTCGAAAGCTGCGTCCGCGAGGACCTCAATAAGGCCTCGCGACGGGCCATGGCCGTTCTCCGGCCTCTGCGCGTCGTCCTGACAAACTACCCCGAAGGCCGGACCGAGCTCCTCGATTGCGTCAACAATCCCGAAGATCCCGGGGCGGGGATGAGGCAAGTCCCGTTCTCTCGCCTGCTGTATATCGAGCGCGAGGATTTCATCGAGGATCCGCCGAAAAAGTTCTTCCGCCTGTCCCCGGGCAAGGAAGTCCGCCTCCGTTATGCCTACTTCATCACCTGCACGGACGTGATCAAAGACCCCGCGACGGGGGAGGTCGTGGAATTGCGCTGCGTCTATGATCCGGCGACGCGCGGCGGTGACTCGGCCGACGGCCGCAGCCCCAAGGCGACGCTCCATTGGGTCTCGGCCGAGCATGCCATCGAAGCCGAAGTCCGGCTCTACGACACGCTCTTCACCAAACGCGATCCGAAGGATATCGAAGAGGGGGAGGACTGGAAATCGAGCCTCAACCCGAAGTCGCTCGAGGTCGTCCGCGGGGCCAAGGTCGAGCCGATGCTCAGCCATGCCGCCCCCGGCAGCCGATGGCAGTTCGAGCGGATGGGCTATTTCTGCGCCGACACGAAGGACACGCGGCCGGGCGCGCCCGTCTTCAACCGGACCGTAACCCTCCGCGATACCTGGGTCAAGATCCAGAAGTCCGGCCGCGAGAACGAATAGGTCTCGTAATTACCGGTTGACGAACTCGAAGACCGTCAGATAGCCCATCTGGCTGATCTTGGCGATCAGCTCGCCCGAGACCTTTTCGACGCTGTCGCTCGGCTGGTGGTAGTCCGAGGTCATGGCCGCCATGTAATACACGAACGGCTTCTTGACCTGGGCGAACGAAGCGTGATCGCTTCCGCCGCTGCCGACGCCCAGGGCATTCATTTGTAGAGCCAGGTCGAGCCCGACGTACTTGTTCATTTCCCGGGTGATGTCGGCAAAGGGCGTCCCCTCGGTCAGGTTGACCGTGGCGAACCAGGGGGCCCGGATTTTCTTGACCAGTTCCTCGGCGCCCGCCACGCCGTACCGCGACTTCACTCGGGCAAGCGTCGTCTCGTCATAAGGCCGGCTGATCATGTCATAGTTCAGATACCCGACCGTCTTGTCCATCAGGAATGCGGGGTTGATCGTGTAGTATCGGCTGCCGAGCAGGCCCTTTTCCTCGCCCGTCCAAAGAGCGAAGACGATCGACCGCTTCGGCTTGACCGGATTCATAGCCATCGCCTTGGCGATGTTCATGACGCCCACCGAGCCCGAGGCGTTGTCGTCCGCGCCGTTCCAGATATAATCGCCCCAGATGCCGTTGTGGTCGAAATGGGCGCCGACGACGAAGTATTCGTTCTTGAGGCTGGGATCGGAGCCTTCGATATACCCGATCACGTTGCTGACCCGGACGAGCGAAGTTTTCGCCGTCGTCGTCATCGTGAACTTGGTCCCGGCTAAATCCATGGAGGCGGAAATGTGCGTTCCCGCGGTCTTCCCCTTCGACTCCGTGACCTTGTTGATCTTGGCTTTGAGCTCATCGATCGTCTGGCCCGTCGCTTCGAGGATGGCGTTGGCCATGTCGCGGGTGATGGTCAGGGTCGGGACGCTCGCCCCGCCCATCGGTCCGCCGCCGCCCGCCGCTCCGGGGATCGAAAAGCTTCCGCCCCGGGGCCGGTTGATGATCGGCCGGTCGTCGTTGATGTGGACCACCGGCGGCACGGACATGTTCCGATAAAAAGCGACGTCGTTGGGGACATTCGCAACCTGAAGAATGGCCGCCGGCCCGAGCTTCTGGATTTCGGCCAGCTTATTGAAGCGGCCTTGCCCGCCGCCGCGGGGGGGCATCATCATCATCATCTCGCCGGACGGCCCCGCGGGGAAGTACTTGTCCTTCAGCTCTTTCGTGGCGTTGAAGGGCGACTTGGGATCGTCCTTGCCCGGAGCTTCGGTCAGCACCAGGACGATCTTGCCGGCGAGGTTGAGCCCTTTCAGCTCCTCGAACTTGATCGAGGGCTCCTGAATGCCGTAGCCGACGAAGACGACCGGGGCGGTGACCGTCTCGGCGTTTCCGCCGCCGCGCCCGAATCCGGCCTGGTAATCGACTCCGGCCTGGAACTGGCGCGTTTTTGCAGCGCCGCCCTTCTGAACTTCCAGGCTCGCGGAGCCTTGGACGTCCGAGGTCTGCTTCAGGGCGAATTCCTGCAGATAGCTGCGCTCGCGGGGAGCCGCCGGCGCGCCGCCGCGCTGGCCGCTGCCGCCGCGCTGGCCGCCGCCCATCGTGGGCATATCGCCGCCGGGCTTGATGCCCCACATTTTAAAGAGCGAGGCGACATAGTCGGCCGCAAGGGCATAACCTTTTGTGCCTGTTTCCCGTCCCTCGGTCCAATCGGACGCGAGGAACGTCAGCATGGCCATGGTGTCCTTGGCGTTGATGGCTTCAAATCCCGCCTTGTACTTGTCGGGCACGGGCTGGGGTTTTTCAACCAGGCTCAGGGCCTTCTGGACGTCCTCGAGCTTCATCTGAGGCGGCTGCGGAGGCTGCTGCGCGCTCAGGCTGAAGACGAGGCCGATGGCCAGAAGAGCCGGGAAAATACGCTTCATCATGATAGACTCCTCCTTCGAGTATTCACGTGCTTTAGACGACGCCTCGCGGCATTTTCTTTCATTTTTCTTCGAAACGCAATCCGGCCTTGCCTTATTTCCGGGATTAGGCTATAAAAGAGCCGAATTCCGGCCGCGTGCCTGTAGCTCAGCTGGATAGAGCGACGGCCTCCGGAGCCGTAGGTCGGAGGTTCGAATCCTCTCAGGCACGCCACTCCTTACGATTATTTAACGCATAAAGCTCGCCGAACGGCGGGTTCCAAAAATACCGAAAAAAATAGGGACGCGGAGTATCATGATCCCTGAAGGAGGGTGACATGAAGATGGGCCAAGTCGTTTCGCGCTCTCACGATCACAATCTCAGGGAGGGCAAGGGCACGCCGGGACACCTGCGCATACGCATGGCGCGGTACCTGATCGAGCACCTGCCGCCGGGCTCCCGGCAAAGGTGAGATCTTTCTTATCTTCAGGAGCTTCGCCGATGAAATATATGGGTGGAGACAGAATGAAAATTATTAAGGAGTTGAGCATGAAAAGAAGACAGTTAAAAGTGCAGATTGTTTTCTTTTTGCTTGCCTGGCTGACCGGCATCCTCACTATGGGAGGATGTTCACAGTCCCAGGCAAACGATGAACAGACTGTTTCAGTCCAGATGGGCCTGAAGATCCCGATGCGAGATGGGATCAACCTGGCCGCAACAATCTTCAAACCGAAAGATATGCAAAAGCCTTTGCCGGTCATCCTGCACTTCACGCCGTATATCGCGAACCGCTTTGCAACTCGCGCCATGTGGTTCGCGAGGCGAGGGTATGTCGTCGCGGCCGTTGACGTCCGTGGGCGCGGTGACTCCGAAGGGGCATTCAAACCATTCGTCAACGAGGGGCGTGACGGATATGACGTTGTGGAATGGCTGGCCCGCCAGCCTTGGGCGAACGGAAAGGTGTCCATGATCGGAGGGTCCTATACGGGTTGGGACCAGTGGAGCGTCATGAAAGAGTTCCCCCCCCATCTGGAGACGATCGTTCCGGCGGTCTCCACTATTCCGGGAACAGAAGGGATACCCAAGAATCGCAATATCGTCCTTTCCTATATCATGGACTGGCTCAATTCGGTCAGCGGCGTCGCCGCCGGCCCTACGTTCGACGGGGCCTTCCCGCTGGAAAAAAAGTATGAGATGTACCGACAGCATCTTCCATTCAATACACTCGACAAAATTTATGGAAATACATTGACTGAGTTCCAGACCATGCTCAAGCACCCCGCTGTTGACGCCTATTGGGACGCGATGAATCCTTCCGCCGAGGATTATGCCCGAATCGACAAGCCCATCCTGACGATCACCGGCCACTATGATGCCGACCAGACCGGAGCCATGACTCACTACCGGCGACACGTGCAGTCCGCTTCTCCGGAGGCCGGAAGAAAACACTATCTGACCATCGGCCCCTGGGATCACGCGGGTTCACAACAATCCAAAAGAGAGAACGCAGGTTTGACGTTTGCCCCGGCCAGTCTTATTGATAATAACGAGGTGCACAAACAGTGGTACGATTGGACCATGAAAGACGGCCCAGCGCCGGAGTTTCTGAAAAAGCGCGTCGCTTATTACGTCATGGGCGCGGAGACATGGAATTACGCCGATCGTCTTGAGGACATCCCAACGACACCCCTCAAACTGTATCTTGACTCCCCGGAAACTGGAGCAAACGACGTCTTTTCCTCGGGCACCCTAGGAAAGAAACTGCCGCGTCTGTCGACCTCAGACAAATACGTTTACGATCCGCTGGACATCCGCCCGGGAGAGTTTGAAATGGAACAAGGGGGTGAGCCGGACTCCTACAATATCATGAACACAAACGCCAAAAGCCAGCGATACGCCATATCTGCGTCACGTTTCGGCAGCGGCCTGATTTACCACAGCGAGCCCGTTCTCGAGAAAACGGAACTCACGGGATATGTAAAACTCGTTGCCTGGATCTCGATGGATGTGCCGGATACGGACTTCATGGTGACTCTCCATGAAATCCTGCCCGACGGAACGAGCGTTCAGCTGACGGATGACGCCCTGCGGGCGAGATACCGGGAATCCCCGCGGAAGGAAAAGCTGGTCACACCAGGAGAAATTACCCGTTACGAATTCAATCAATTTTGGTTTTTCTCGCGACAGATCGCCAAAGGAAGCCGGTTGAGGCTCGTCTTCTGGTCTCCGAACTCCATTTATTTCGAGAAGAATTACAACAGTGGGGGAGTGGTCGCTGAAGAATCCGGAAAAGACGCCAAGACCGCGCATATTACGCTGCATCATGACTCCGAACACCCGAGTTTTCTTGAGATTCCAGTGGCGAAATCAGACAAGGAAAAATAGAATGAGGAAAATTCGTCTTTTGTTAATGATGACGGCTTTAGCGACGCTTTGCCTCTTTTCCTCACAAGAAAAAAAAGAAGAGGCGAATATCATCGCCCTCATCGGGGGAACTCTGATCGATGGAACCGGTGCCGCGCCCGTTCAGAACACAACAATTCTGATCGAGGGAGAGAAGATCAAAGCTGTCGGTCCCGCGGATAGAGTGAAGATCCCTCAGGGAGCACAGATAATCAATGTTTCGGGAAAATGGATCCTCCCCGGTTTCATCGATCTCCATATGCACCTCACTTATCCCGCCGATACGAGGCAGAGTTTCACTCAAACGGACAGTTTGGCCACTCTCAGGGCGCTCCATTTTATGAATAGATACTTGAGAAGCGGCGTTACCTCTGTCAGGGATGTGGGAGCGCCTGTTGAGCCCATGAGAGCTTTAAATGAAGCGGCGCGATTGAGATATATCGATACGATTCGGCTTTTTAGCTGTGGAAATCTTTTTACTGTCACTGGCGGTCATGGGGACGGGATGGCATTGTCCCGGGCTGTTGATGGACCATGGGAATGGCGAAAAGCCGTGCGCGAGATGTTCAAAGCGGGCTTTCGCCACATCAAAATTTCTCCAACTTTCACGTTGGAAGAAGTGCAAGCGGCTGTGGATGAGGCAAAAACTCTCGGGATGAGAATAACCAGTCACGGCGGGGGCGTGAGTGATACCGAGCCGCCCTTAATGACCCGGAGGGCTGTTGAAGGGGGTGTTCAGTGTATTGAACATCCTCCTAAAATGGGTGAGGGGACTTTGGAGCTGATGGCCCAAAAGGGTGTCCATTGGGTGCCGACCATTGGAGTCTATCTGCGGCAGATCCGCGTCCCCGACTTCCATCCGATCCTCATCAAACGCGGCTGGAGCAGCACAATGCACGAAAACGATTTCAAGAAAGGAAAAGCCCTGGGCATTCTCATGGGCATCGGCACGGATTTCGTGGCCTGGATGCAGGAATATCCTCAACTCTACTTTGTGGAGATGAAAACTTTTGTCGACCTGGGCTACACGCCCATGGAAGCCATCGTTTGTGCCACGAAAAACGGCGCGATCATTCTCGGGGAAGAAAACAGGTTGGGAACGATCGAGACCGGCAAATGGGCTGATCTTCAAGTTGTCAACGGCAATCCTCTCAAATCTTTGGATGTCCTCGGCCAGCCCGAAACCGTTATTGTCGGCGGTGCCGTCCATGATTTTAAATAACGGTGATTAAAAAGCTTTTTTGAGTTTTTTGAACCAAGTCGGATCAACTTCGGCGGAAATTTTAGGCAGTTTCAGAGGAGCTGGCCCAGCGCTTTTCTCTTGGCCCCCGATAAAGAAATTCTTTAGTGAAAGAGCGCCCAATCCCATGACGCTGAAAAAATCTCGCCTGGTATGATTCATGATTTTTCTCCGTTCATTGCGGCAGCCTGAGCTCGGCCTTCTGTTGGAGGAGGAGCGTCTGGAGTTCCCTGACCTCCAGTTTCCGGGGCGGAACGCCCTTCCGTGCCGCGAGAGCCGCCGCGCACCCCGAAGCGTGTCCGACGGCCATGGCCGGGGCCATCGACCTGGCGGACTGGAAGGGGGCCTGCTCGCAGGAAATGCAACGGCCCGTCAGGACCAAACCTTCCACCTTCCGGGGAACCAGAGCCCGGTAGGGGATGTCAAATCCCTCATGTTCGAAGAAATACCGTTTTCCGTGATAGCTGGGCATGGGATTGGAGCTGATGGCGACGACGTCGGGAAACCGCGTCCCGCGGATGGCATCCTGTTCCGTAACCGTGACCTCCCCGAGAATCCGCCGCGTTTCCCGCACTCCGACGCCGGTCGCCGTTTGGAGGAGGGACACGCCGCCCATTCCGGGATCGGTGCGCATCTTCTTGAACTGCTCCCAGAGCTTCAAGCGCGATTCGACTTCGGCCTTCGTTAAAACGGCGGCGTCCAATCCGTCTCCCGAAAAGCCGGGACCCCAGCGGACCACCTTGTCGCCGATCCGGATTCCGCTCAGGCCGGCCGGGGCGCCGCCGAGCCGGTACATCAGGCTCATCCCCATCCTGTCGCCCTGGTCGGATGGGCCCATGAACGGCGCCCCGGCCCGGGCGGCGATGTCGCCGTCGCCCGTGGCGTCCACCACGACGTCCGCGGCGAAAGCCCGGCGTCCGGACTTGGATTCGGTGAGGACGCCGGCCACCCGGAGACCGTCGAGCAGGGGACCGCAGATCCAGCTGTGGAGCAGCAGCGATACGCCCTCCTTCTGGATCATCTGGAACATGACGACTTTGGCCACCTCGGCGTCGAATCCGATGCTGTAGACGAGATCGCCGTTCTTGATGTCGTGCCTGGCTTGGGGGTAAGTGTTGGCGTTTCCCTCGTCATCGCACAGCCCGCCCTCCCGGACAAGTGCCGCGATATACTCGGCCGGAATCCCCTTCACGGTCTGCAAGGCTTCGGGAGGATGCTGGTTCCGGAAGCCGTTATAAGACGTCATCAAGCCCGCCGTCCCGTTGCCGCCGAGAAACGGGTAGCGTTCGATGAGCAGGGTCTTGGCTCCGCTGCGGACGGCGGCCAGGGCGGCGATGAAGCCGCTCGGTCCCCCGCCCGCGACGATGACCTGGTAGCGATCGGCGATCGGAGTTTCAAGAGTTTCGCGGACCGAAGAGCCGGCTGGATCCGGTCTTGCCCCGTCCCTCGCCGGGGCCGCCGAAGCCGTTTGCCTTACGACTAAAGAGGCGCCCGCCGCCGCGCCGAAAAATTCCCGGCGCCGCAGAGCGCCGACCGGCCGGCCGCTCGCCGGCTCCGCGACGGCCGAGTTCTTTTTTCGTTCCGGCATGGCAGGCCTCCTCATTTCCGCGGGGCGATTTCGACATCCGCGAGCTTCAGGCCTTCCCGTACGGCCCTCAGATTGGTGAACGTCGCGCCGTCGTAATGTCCGATCGTCAGGCCGTCCGCGCCGCATTCCGCCGACACGACGACGCCCCGGCGGATGAGATCGGGCGTCGCCTCGGGCCGCACCCCGATGGCGGACAAGAAAAATTTCTCGTCGCCGATGGCCCGGCGCACGGAGAGCAGCCATTTCCGCTTGGTCTCGATCTGGGCCGGATCGCCGCTCTGTTCGTTGTAGTTGGAGGACCGGATGGAGTCGACATAGGGCTTCAGGGCGCGGAGATCCAATCCGCTGTAGGCCAGGTTCGCATAGATATAGACGTTCAAGCGGAGGTCGATCGCGGGCTTGATGGCATGGATCCGGTCGTGGACATCCTTGAAAAAACGGGTGAGAGAGTCCCGGCGGAATTCGAGCCAGGCGAACAGGTCCGGATTCTCGAGGAGAAGGGCCTGCGGATCTGTGTTGCTGGCTTTCAGAAGCGCGATTTCATGGGCCTGTTCGAGAGTCGGCTTCTTCAGACTGTCCGCGAGGCGAAGGAGAGAGGCTTTGATCTTGACCAAATCCCTTCCGTGGGCCGAGGCGGCTTTTTGACAGGAATCGCAGAAACAGCCTCCGAGCGTCGTCCCCAAGAGGCGAACGGCCTCATGCGCATCCCCTCGGCCGCTTTGGAACGGGACGAGACAGGTCTGAATAAAGTCCAGGTCGTAATGGGTGACGAGGTCGGCGAACAAGCCGAGGACGTAGGCGCGCGCGTCGGGATTGTTGAAACAGATCAGGTTGGACAGCCGGTTCCCATAGATGTCGCGTTGCATGCAGTCCGGGAACTCTTTTTCGGCCCGCTCCAGATCGATGAGCGTGTGCGAGAGCTCGACGCCTGTCTTCATCCCCCGCTTCCGGGCCGCCTCGATCATGACCTTGAGCCAGTCGGTGCCCTTGAGGAAATCCCGATCCGAGGTGAGAGGTTTGATCCGGCCGTAGAACTTCGGGTCGGGGCGGAAATAAGCGCGGCTGTCCTCCGGGAAAAAGGTTTTCCGGACGGGATTGTGGGGATAGTAGAAATCCGTGAGCGGCCTTTTCTCGTGGTGCATGATGCCGATGAGGTAGGCCGAGTTGCACCCCGTCATATCCTGGAGGTTGCTGAGAATCCGGTCGATGCCTTCGTCGGCGATATCCCAGGCGTAGATGCTCCCCGAGATTTCCGAGAAAACCCGGCTTCCCCGGCCGGAGGGGCTTCGGTCCTGTCCGGCGGAGGCTCCGGCGCCCGGCCAAAGCCCGAGACAGATCGCCGCGAGCACGATCAAAAAGCAAGGGCGCTTTCCCTTAGGAGCTCTTATCATTACCGACTCGCCGAGCGAAGCTCTTTTGAAGAAACGGGGCTGATGCATGGGATGATTCCTCCTTTTCTGATCGATTTCCCGCGGTCAGGGAGTCATCTTTTATGAACTTTATTATATATTGTAAATATCTTTCGCATGCAAACGCTCTTTTTTTGTTTTATAAAATTGGTTATGGTTCCGCCGTCACGGGCCTGGAATATTCCAATTTCTTGACTTCAATCCGTATCCCGGAATATCTTTCTTACGTGACGAACGGAGCTTATTCGCATCCTGACGAAGCGAAAAAAACCGAAACCTGGACGAAGGAGGACCTATGAGACAATCGTACAACAGCAAGTTCGCTCGCTGGACGCGTGCCTTCGCCGCCGTCGCCATGTTGGCCGGGATGGCGGGAAACGTCGTCGCCGCCGAACAACTTTATCAACCGACTTGGAATTCCCTGAAACGCTGGACCGTCCCCCAATGGCTGCGCGACGGCAAATTCGGTATCTATACGCATTGGGGGGTATATTCCGTCCCGGCCCAGGGGCCGAACGCCACGTGGTATGCCAACAAGTTCTATTGGCAGCCGGATTCCGCCGAACGGAAATACCAGGAGGAGACCTACGGCCCGCTCGAAAGATTCGGCTACAAGGATTTCATCCCCATGTTCAAGGCCGAAAAATTCGACGCGGAGGAATGGGCCGACCTTTTCCAAAAGTCCGGCGCCCGTTTCGCCGGCCCGGTCGCCGAGCATCACGACGGGTTCGCCATGTGGGACACCAAGTACTCGGAGTGGAACGCGGCCAAGATGGGTCCCAAGCGGGACGTCGTGGGCGAACTCGCCAAGGCGATCAAGAAGCGCGACATGAAATTCGTGGCCGCCTTCCATCACGCCGAAAACTGGGTTTATTTCCCGACGTTCGACAAGCGCTACGATTGCGGCGATCCGCGCTACTCCGGCCTCTACGGCTTCATTCACGAGAAAAACGAGCTTCCGTCCAAAGCCTTTCTCGACCAGTGGGAAGGCAAGATCATCGAAGTGATCGACAAATATGATCCGGACCTGATCTGGTTCGACAACGGCCTGGAAATGATCACCGACGTTTACAAAAAGGATATGCTGGCCTATTACTACAACACGGCCGCGGCGCGCAAAAAAGAAGTAGTGGTCACCTACAAACGCAATACCCTGCCTCCGGGGACCGGCCTGCTCGACCTCGAGCGGGGGCAGGAGGCCGACCTGACATACTACGAGTGGATCACCGACTCGACCGTGGATATCGGACGAGGCTGGGGCTACGTCAAAGGCCTGGGGTTCAAAACGCTGGACAATCTCGTCGACAACTTGGTGGACCGGGTCAGCAAGAACGGCTTCCTCCTCCTCAACGTCGGCCCAAGGCCCGACGGGACCATCCCGGATGAGGCGAGGGATCTGCTGCTCGGGATGGGAAAGTGGCTCCAGATCAACGGGGAGGCCATTTACGGGACGACCCCCTGGGGGATTGCCGGAGAGGGACCGACCCGGCTTGCGGCGCGGGGCGATTTCAACGAGAAAAACGATCTGGTCTACACGGGACAGGATGTCCGCTTCACGGTCAAAGGCGATACTCTGTATGCCACGGTTCTTGACTGGCCCGGCGAAAAGCTGCTGATCAAAAGCCTGAAGCCCCGGGTCCAATCCTGGACGGCGTGGCCGGGGCTGTATCCGTCGGAAATCGCCTCCATCACGATGCTCGGGGACGGCAAGGAATTGAAATGGGAAGTCACGAAGGACGGTCTGTCCATCGAAGCGCCGACGACGAAGCCCTGTGATTATGCGTTCGTCTTCAAGATCGTGCGCCGGAAGCCTTTTTAGGCGCTTCCGCGCGGAGATCGGCCTCGGCTCCGGCGGCTCAATAATCGCGGACCGAACCGTCCGGCGCGTTCAACCGCGGCGTCAGGCCGGGTTTTTTGAACGGCCGGGACCGGGCAAGCGCCTCATCGAAGGCGACGCCCAGGCCGGGGCCTTCGAGCGGCAGGGCGAAGCCATTTTCCACCTTCGGATACGGCGAGACGACGTCGGTTTTGGCCTCGTCGTTGACCCATGGCGCCTCGATCATTTCGACATTGGGGATCGACAGCGCCGCGTGCAGCGTGGCCGCTGTGCCGAGCGGACCCGCATTGTTATGGAGGATTAAGCTCAGGTAGAACGCCTCGCCGAAGGCCGCGATCTTCTTCATCTCACTGAGGCCGCCGCAGTGGCACACGTCCGGCCTTAGGTAGTCCACATATCGGTTCACGATCGTTTCGCGGAACTCCCACTTGCTGTGAAAGCGCTCGCCGATGGCCAGGGGGATGGGCGTCATGGCCCGGACCTGGGCCAGGGCTTCCGGGTTTTCGTGGCGGATCGGATCCTCGATGAGAAAGGGATGATAAGGCTCGGCCCGCCGCCATCGTGAGCCCGCTTCCGGCGATGGTTTTGAAGAGGCTTCGGCGATCCATTCCGGTTTCGCGCTCATCCATGTTTTCTCTCCTTTCGGAATTCGACCTTCGGCTCTCCGCCGCGGAGAGCCTCCCGGCGTCCGAAGACGGCCGGAATGTGATGAGGGTTTGCCGCCCCGCAGGCGCTCTTCGAGGTTCCCGTTTTCGGACGCCGAGGCTCCAGAGACCATCAATGCCGACCTGAAATCTCGGAGCTGGTGAAGCGTGAGGAGCGTAAGGTCCGAGGCGCCAAGAAGGAGCGCCGAGGAGGCGGTTCATCAAACCCGATCTGGAGTGAAGGCCGTTCTCGGACGCTCAGAGGCTCGATTGGCCGTTAAGCGACAAAGTGTATATCGGTCAGTTCTGAGGCGTATTGACATCGTTCTTCGGAATGTGGTTCTAAATAGGCGATTCATCCAGGATCGGAATACCAGTCATATCGATCAGGATGACGAGGAGAGATTCGAATGAAGAAGATCATCATTCTCGCCTGCCTGGCGATCGGATGGGGCGTGTCCTCGCATTCCCCGGCGCGCGCGACCGCCGATCCGCAAGGGGCCGGACCGACCCGGGAGCAGCGCCTTGCCTGGTGGCGCGAGGCCAAGTTCGGCCTGTTCGTCCACTGGGGGTTGTATTCCATTCCCGCGGGCGTCTGGAAGGATCGAACCCCCCGCGACAACTATTCCGAATGGATCATGTTCGACGAAAAGATCCCGGTCGCGGAATACTCGCGGCTGGCCGCGGAATTCAATCCGGTCAAGTTCGACGCCCAGGCCTGGGCCGCCGTCGCCAAGAAAGCAGGCATGAAATACGTCGTCCATACGGCCAAACACCACGACGGATTCAGCATGTTCAAGTCCGCCCTGACGGACTTCGATATCGTCGACGCCACGCCCTTCAAGCGGGATATCGTCGGGGAATTGGCCCAAGCCTGCCGGGCCGTCGGCCTCAAATTCGGCTGCTATTATTCCGTGGACCGCGATTGGCACCGGCCTACCGGTCCGGGGAACGAATACAAGCAGACCAACACCTGGGACTTCCCGTCGTCCCGAAGAGAGGATTTCGACACGTATTTCCGCGAGTTCGCCAAGCCCCAGGTCGAAGAGCTCCTGGTCCAATATCGGCCGGACGTCCTCTGGTTCGACGGGATCGGCTTTAAGAGCGACAGCCAGCTCGAAGATCTCGTCAAGACGATCCGGACGTTCGGGCCGGACTGCCTCATCAACAGCCGGATCAAGAC
>Ga0315274_10009526_pt1 | contig 14026 bp, 8 predicted proteins | sample YL17G02_20_MG_FD_203700 | JGI IMG/M metagenome (GOLD analysis project Ga0315274, IMG submission 203700) | Sediment microbial communities from Yellowstone Lake, YNP, Wyoming, USA - YL17G02_20 | ecosystem: Environmental > Aquatic > Freshwater > Lake > Sediment | place: USA: Wyoming | collected...
TCATGTCGTCGATGTTCGTCTCGATCATCCGAATCCGGTCCTGGTCCTTTGTGGATTCGGATTCTCCGACCACGAGCCTCAGCACGTTCGGGATGGACAAATTCTTGAAACCCGCGCCGTATCCGGTTTTTTCGATCCACATGTCCGGGAACGGCCCGAATCCGGCCGCCAGAGTGGAGAGGATGGCCGCGCCGGTCGGGGTGACCAGTTCGCCCTTCACGTCCGAGGAATAGGCGGGCACGCCCTTCAGCAATTCCACGACCGCCGGAGGCGGAACGGGGAGGCGGCCGTGCGCGCAGTCCACGAATCCCGAACCGAGGTGGAGCTTCGAGGCGCGGATTTCGCCGATTTTCAGCGCGTCCAGACCGATCACGGCGCCCACGATGTCGACGATGGCATCCACGGCGCCGACCTCGTGGAAATGAATCTCGTCCACCGGACAGCCGTGGACCTTGGCCTCCGCTTCGGCGAGGCGCCGGAACACAGACTTGCTTTTTTCCTTCACGGATTTGGACAGACCGCTTGCATCGATGATTTTAACGATGTCTTTGAGGTTTCGGTGATGATGGCCGTGTCCGCGGCCGTGATCCTGGTCCTGAGCTTCCGTCAGTTCAACGTCGAATTTCACGGCGGCGAGGCCAGATTTGGCGGTCTTCGATGCACGGAGTTTGTAGCCCTGCAAATGAAGCTTCTTTAATTCCTTTTTCAGAAAGTCGAAATCCACTCCGGCATCGATCAGTGCGCCGACGATCATGTCGCCGCTCGCTCCCGCGAAACAGTCGAAATATGCGATTTTCATCCAAGATGTCCTTTACATTATAAAAGAAATGGAACGCGGATGGCGCGGATTGAACGGATCTACACGGATAAGAAGATCAATTTATAATATTCTAATCCGCGCGAAACCATATCATCCGACGAAGGCCCGTATTCCCAAATGTTGTTTAAGAAAAAAACACGGATTAATCGGATGAAACAGATTGCCGCGGATAAAAATATAATAAATTAAAATTTTATCCGTGCAAATCCGCCTGATCCGTGCCGAAGGTCCGTGTTCCATTTTTTTTAATTAATCCCCGAGGCGGTTGATGAGACTGGCGAGGTACCCGGCGCCGAAGCCGTTGTCGATGTTGACCACGCCGATTCCCGGCACGCAGCTCGTCAGCATGGTCATCAGGGCGGAAATCCCTCCGAGGCTCGCGCCGTATCCCACGCTGGTCGGCACCGCGATGAGAGGTTTGTCCACGAGACCGCCCACGACGCTGGGGAGCGCGCCTTCCATGCCCGCCACCACGATCAGCACGTTCGCCCTGAAGAGGACGTCCCTGCGGTCGAGCAGGCGGTGAAGCCCGGCCACGCCCACGTCGAACAGTTTTTCCACGCGGCTCCCCATGACCTCGGCGGTGAGCGCCGCCTCTTCGGCGACCGGGATGTCCGCGGTACCGGCAGACACGACCAGCACGGTTCCCTTGCTGGTGATGGGGGGCTTCTTCCCCACCATGATGGCCTTGGCGTCCCTGTTGAATTCCACCTGATCGGAGACCTCCCGGACGGCGATGTACGCCTCCTCCCAGGCGCGCATCCCCAGAATGAAGCCGCCGTGGCCGAGCATTTTCTTCACGATGCCCGCGATCTGCTCCACGGTTTTCCCCTGGCAGAAGATCACCTCGGGAAATCCCTTGCGCATCGACCGGTGCGTGTCGATTTTCGCGTATCCGATGTCGTCGTAGGGGAAAGACTTCAGCTTTTCCATGGCTTCTTCCACCGGAGTCCTTCCGGCGCGGACCTCCTCGAGAAGTTTTTGAATGGGTTCCTTGTTCATGTTTTTCTCTTTCCCAATGCTTCGTTCAGGCTGCCCGTCCGGTACCCCTCCAGATCGACGGTCACGTAATCATAACCGATGGATTTGAATTTCTTGACGATCCTCGCGGCCAGGCCGGGTTTCCGCACCTTCGGCATCTCGTCTGGCGCGATCTCGATACGCGCAATGCCGCCGTGGTCCCGCACCCGGATCTGGACGAATCCGGCCTTGCGGAGGAACGTTTCCCCCGCGTCAATCCGCATCAGCAGCTCCGGGGTGATCCGCGTGCCGTAGGGGATGCGGGTGGCGAGGCAGGCAAGGGCCGGCCGGTTCCACGTGGGCAGGCCCCATTTTCTGGACAGGGCGCGGATCTCTTTTTTGGTGAATCCCGCCTCCTGCAAAGGGCTCAGGATGCCCAGTTCATGGAGGGCTTTCCGCCCCGGGCGGAAGTCGCCAGCGTCGTCAGCGTTAGTTCCGTCGATCACGTGACGGAACCCTTGCTCGGCGGCCAGAATTTGCAGCGATCCGAACACCCTTTTTTTGCATACGTAACAGCGTTCGGGCGGATTGGTCAGAAACGCGTCCTCCTCCATCTCGCCGGAGCGGACAAGCAGGTGCCGGGCGCCGATGGATTTGGCGAGCCGTTTCGCGTCACCGATCTCACCCTCAGGATGAATTTCGGAAACGGCGGTGACCGCGAGAACCCGGTCGCGGCCGAGAACGTCCTTTGCCGCGCGAAGGAGAAAGGTGGAATCCACGCCTCCCGAAAAGGCGACGACGACTTTGTCCAGTTCCTGAAGCCGTTTGTTCAATCGGTCGAGTTTCGCGGGGGGCACGGAAGATTCCTCATATTATTGGATGATTGATCCCGTCGTAATTCAATGCAAAATTATCGATTCTTGCGAAGAAATGCAAATTGTTTCTTGTCCATCATCCCCCTCCGTCCTCCTTCTCCGCGAGCGGAGGAGGGGGACGAATCAACCAGGAACGTAAAAAATCAATTGCATTTCTGAAGGGGAATGATTAAGATTGTCTCATCCGACTTCTCATGATCGTGATGAGATCATTCAAACACCGTTGAAGGAGGTTCGCATGAAGGGCAACGAAAAGGTCATCGAACGCCTGAACGCGCGGCTGGCGGATGAACTCGCCGCGGTGAACCAGTACATCGTCCATTCGGAGATGTGCGCGAACTGGGGCTACACCAAGCTTCACCAGGCCATTGAAAAACGCGCCATTGAAGAAATGAAACACGCCGAACGCCTCATCGCGCGGATCCTCTTTCTCGAGGGAAGGCCCGTCGTGAGTCAGCTTTCGAAAATAGACATCGGCGCCGAAGTCGAAGCCCAGCACAAAAAGGACTGGACCGCGGAGGACGGCGCAGTCAAGGCGTACAACGCCGACATCCGGCTCGCCGTGGAAGTGGGCGACAACGGTTCACGGGAATTGTTCGAATCCATTCTGAAGGACGAGGAAAACCACATCGATTGGATTGAGTCGCAGATCGACCAGATCAAACAAATGGGGATACAGAATTATTTGGTCGAACAGACGGGTTGACCGAAGTTTGGAGGGTGGTTTTCTACCAATCCGGCGGCCTTTCCTTAGCGTGTCTGCAGCAGTCAAAAAATCCTCCGAAAGCATTAAAAAATAGCGCTTTGTGCATCAGTGATCAAATGCACGGGTTCCCCGTTTTTCTGTAAAAAATGGTAACAAACGTCCGTAACTGTAATAAATTTCTTGACAAAAAAAAATAAATTCATTATACTAAATAAATAATCTGAAAATATTGGGATGGTTTCCCGCCTGTCGATGCAAACAACATTTGAAACCCACAATCGTTCCGGATGATCTCAAAACAAAGGAGAGGGTCTATGCGAGGACGTTCTTTGTTTTTGGTAGTGATTTCCTTGCTGATGTTATTCACCTTTTGCGGCAAGAAAAACGACAAGGGAACCAATAACGGAGACAACGGCAATAACGGCAACAACGGCAGTGAAGTCATTCCGAACTGGAAGTTTTTCAAATTCGCCGATCACGGTGTTCAGATACAGAATCCCAACTACGTCAACATCATGTTTCAAGTGTTCGGTCCGGACGCAAAGGCGGCGTGGTTCCTCAAGCTGAACCAGTTCCAAGTCAAGGAAAACGACACTCCCCTCAATCCAGTCACTACACTCCTCCAAGTCCGAAAAAAGAACAACATTCCCTATGAATTAAAAACCGTTCTTCTGCTCGACAACAACGCGGGCACCAACCTCGACTCGCTCAAGGCGGCCGCCAAGCAGTTCGTCATCAAGATTACATCCAAACAGACGATCGCCCTCTACACGTTCGCCGACGCACCGGTTCAGGCCTTCGGCTTCACGAGCGATGTCAACGCGCTGACTGCCGCAATCGACGCGGTTCAACCCGGTGCGGCAGGCAGTGACCTGTACGGCGCGGTGATCGCGGGCACGGGCGCCTTCGAAGAAAAATACGAATTGAAGAAGGTCGTCCAGGGCGCGGTCGTGGTGCTGACGGACGGCCCGGATACCCAGGGTTCGCACACGCCGGAAGAAGCGGCCCAGGCAGCTGATGAGAGTCAGGTGTATGCGCTCGGAGCGGGCGGGGCCGACAGCACGGCGCTCAAGCAGGTGGCGAAGGGCGGATTCGCGTTCGCCTCCAGTTCCTTCGTCAACAAGGCCGCCGGACTGGCGGATGAAATCGTGCATTATTCCCAGAGTTTTTTCGTTCTCAATTACATGAGCACGCTCAGGGGTTTCAGCACGCAGTATCTGAAAGTCACCATCGGTGACAACGAAAACACGGGTGACGGATCCCTTCTGCAGGGCGAATTCCGCAGTTCCTATTTCGAGAACCCCCCCTCCATGGGGCTTTACGTCGATTATTCCACGGGCAAGCCGACGGGCATCGATTCTCTCTCGCTCATGGTCAACGACACCACGACCGTATCCGCCCTCACGATGGTCGCGACGAATCCGCCCAACTATATTTGGAGCACCGAAAACAGCGCCATCGTCCAGGTGGAGCAGGACGAATTTGACGGCGCGAAGGCGTTCGTGATGGCGCAGGGACAAATCGGCCAAAAAGCGAACATCACGGTGACCGATCAGGCCAACAGCCTGACAAAAACCGTGGGCTGCCGCCTCGTCAAATATGAGGCGTTCACCGTGGGCAGCATCCTCTTTGAATGGTGGGCCGGAATCGGAAGCGGCGTCTTGATCTCCGACCTGCGGAAAGTCAAGACCTTCCCGTTCAATCCGACCGGGAGCAAACTGTTGACCTCATACGACATGCTCCCGATCGATTGGGCCGACAATTACGGCAGCCGGATCCGAGGGTATCTCCAACCGCCGGAGACCGGGGAATACACGTTCTGGGTCGCCAGCGACGACGCCAGCGAATTGTGGCTGAGCACGGATACGGATTCGATGAACGCAGTAAAAATCGCCTTCGTCGCCGCCTGGACCAATCACAACGAGTGGGGCAAGGAACCGAATCAGAAATCGAAGCCCATTCCGCTGAGCGCCGGGAATTTCTATTACATCGAATCCCTCCAGAAGGAGGGCGGAGGTGGAGACAACCATACTGTGGCCTGGCAGGGGCCCGGCATTCCGACGAGGACCATCATCGCGGGGCAATACCTCGCGCCTCCGATCAACAAAATGCATATTGGAGAATAACCGTTCTTTACCTCATAACTTTAGGATGGAGCCATGAAAAAACGTCAAGGAATTTGGTTCATCGCCTTGTTGACCGTGGGATTCGGCGCCGCGCTTTTCGGCCAGACCACGGGGAAAATTTCAGGCAAGGTCTTGGACGCTGCAAACGGCGAACCCCTGGTGGGGGCCAACGTGCTCGTGGAAGGCACGACCTACGGCGCCGTGGCGGAGGTGGACGGGTCGTTTTACATCATCAACCTTCCCCCCGGAAGCTACAACCTCCGGGTTCAATACATGGGGTACACCCCCAAAGTCACGACCGGCCTCAAGGTGTCGGTGAACCGGACCACGGAGCAGGTCGTCCAGCTCAACCAGACCATGCTGGAAGGCAAGGCCGTCGTGGTTGAAGCCGACAAGATCTCCATCAAGAAGGACCAGACGAGCTCCATTCGTAACGTGTCTTCACAGGAGATGAGCGCCCTTCCCGTGCAAAGCGCCGACGGTGTGGTCAACATGCAAGCCGGCGTGGTCGGCGGGCACTTCCGCGGCGGGCGCACCGGAGAAGTTTCCTACATGATCGACGGCATGCAGGTCGACAACACGTTCAGCCAGGACCGCGGCCACTCGGTGGACGTGGACAAGGACGCCATCGAGGACATGGAGGTCATTACCGGAACCTTCAACGCCGAATACGGCAATGCCATGAGCGGCGTGGTCAACTACGTCACCAAAAGCGGATCGTCCAAATTCCACGGCAGGGCCGAAGGATACCTGGGCAATTACCTCACGCCCCACAATAACTTCATCGGGCTGAAGTCCAGCGAGATGGACCGTGATCAGGACTTCACCGGCGTGCTGGAAGGGCCGATCTGGAAGAACAAGGTCACGTTCTATGCCAACTACCGGTACGAACACAACAAGGGTCCGTACAACGGCATCCGGCGGTTCAATCCCTGGGACATGAGCGATTTTGCCAACTGGCCCGACGGCGTGTGGGTCTCCGAGTACACGGGCGACGGCAAGTACGTTCCCATGAGCTGGGGAATCAACAAGAAATTCAACGGCAAGCTCGCATACAACAGCGGGGGCACCCGCCTGTCCCTCCTCTACATCTATAACGACGACGAGGGTCAATCCTACAACCATGTCTGGAAATACAATCCCGACGGAAGGCCCACGGGCTACCACACGGGCAACTGGTACACCGTGCAATTGAACCAGATGGTCAGCAAGAAGATGTTCTTCGAACTCAAGGCTTCGTACCTGAACAATTTCGGGGGATATTACATGTTCAAGGATCCCACCCAGATGGCAACTCTGACACCCGAAGGCATACCCTTGAACAACGGCTACATCGCCGACAAGTATCTGACCGGAAACGTATGGACCGGCTTTTACACGGGCGGGCAGGACAAGAGCCACGGCATGGACTCCACGAACCGGTACGACGGCAAATTGGACATGACCTGGCAGGTGAGCAAACACCACAGCATCAAGACCGGAGCCCTGTACACGCGGCATAAATTCAACCACATCTCCCAGACGATCAAGAACCTGTATGAAACCACGCCGTTCGGCAACGATATCTACCAGCCGGTCGTTTATCCGGACACGACCATCTATTCGGACGTCTACATCAAGGAACCGACCGAAATATCGGCGTACATCCAGGACAAGATGGAATTCGACGAGATGACCATCAATCTGGGCCTGCGATTGGAGAGACTCGATCCCAATACCTATTATCCATCCAACTGGAGAAACCCGACCAACCGGCTGCGGTTCCCGGACAATCCCGAAAAGATGTCGGAGGACCTCAAAGCGCCGGTTATCATGCAGGTGAGCCCGCGCTTCGGCCTCGGTTACCAACTCGGCCAGACCGCGACCCTGCACTTCGCCTACGGGCATTTTTTCCAGCCGCCGGCCTACGAGAACATGTACCGGAATGACAATTTCCTCATCTCCCCGACGAATTACGCCACCCGGGTGGGCAATGCGAAGGTGAAGGCGGAGAAGAGCGTGTGCTACGAGGTGGGCCTGTGGCAGGCGCTGTCAAACAACATGAACGTGGACGTGGTGGTGTTCTACAAGGACATCTATGACCTCTCCACGGTGGACATCTACACGACGTACAACCAGACCCGGTTCGGGGTGTACGGCAACAAGGACTACGGCAACGCAAGGGGCCTCGAGGTCAAGTACAACGCACAGTTCGGGAGCATCAACACCTCGGTCAACTACACCCTGCAGTTCACGCGCGGCAACGCCGACGACCCCGTGTTCACATTCAACCGCGCCGGCGGGAATGCCGACCCCATTACCGTGCTGATTCCGATGAACTGGGACCAGCGGCACACGCTGAACGTGTCGGCCGGGTACAACGCCCGGTCTTACGGCGGCACGCTGACCGCCTACTACCAGTCCGGATTTCCGTACACCTATTCTCCGCTGTCGTACACCGCGGTCAGCCGGGTCAACCTGTACCCGAACAACAGTACGAAACCCAGCACCTTCTCGATGGACCTGTACGCCTTCTACGACATCCTCAAGGTGAAGGGCATAAGCCTCAGGGCCATTCTCAGGGTGTACAACCTGACGGACCGCATGAACGAATACGGCGTGAACGGCACCACGGGCCGCGCCAACCAGGTCATCATCCAGGGATCGGATCTGCGCACCCAGAAGAGCGATTTTAACGATTACTACGACCGTTTCAGCGACCCGACGTCCTACAGCCAGCCGCGGCTGGTCAAATTCGGATTGGCACTGGTATTCTAAGTTACCCGAAACAGCGAATATAAAAAGAGGTAATCCATCATGAAAAAACTTTTGCAAGTGATATGCTTTTTCAGCTTGTTCCTGTCGACAACCATGCTGGCATATGGCCAGGACGGCGGCTCCGGAAGGAAATACAGGGGTCCGGACGACCCGCCGGCGGATCCGCAGTTCGAACGCGAGGCCAAGATGACGGGAAACCGGGTCATGCTTCTTTTTAAAAACAACACCGAACTCGGCGATTACCCGAGGCCGGACGCCTCGCGGTGGCCGAACGAATACACCGGTAACGTCATGCACGACGGAATCGGCATTCTGATCGCGTCGATGGTCGTGATTAAAAACGACAGCACTCCGCTCGACACATGGACGCAGATCGACTCGACGGCGCTCGCCGCGGCCAAGGCGGCGGGCGACAGAATCGACACGCTGTACTTCTGCCAGAGCAACTACCGCGAGGAACAGGACCGGGATCCCACCGGAACCATCGAATGGTCCCTGCATCCCGTTTACGGCTATCTGAACATCAATTCCGAAACCCCGGCCATGAGCAACAAGCCGGATTCATGGCCCCCGCAAGGCTGGCCCTCGACCGGCAAGGAGCTCCACTGGAAGGGCGAGTGGGACGGCAGGTTCGGCAGGGGCATACAATACGCGAGTCAGGAAGCGTACTTCGTGGCGAACGACGCCCAGGACCAGGAGTATCTTGTGCAGACGGGCCGTGTGCATTACTACCCAAGGCCGGACGTGATGCGCATGGCCGACCTGTTTCCCGAACTTTCGGTGCAGCGCGAGAGCCCCTGGGGCGGGCTCGGCATCCGAGTCCAGCAGCGCGGATTCCAGTGGAACAACCCGCAATCGCGCGACGCCATTTTCTGGGAATACACCATCGCCAACACAACGCCGTACAATCTGCTTCAGATAGCGTTCGGGTACCATTTCGACAACGACATCGGCGGCAACAACAGCAACGACGACGCCTCATTCAGTAAAGAACTGAGCATGTGCTATTCGTGGGACATGGACAAGGCGGGCACCGGCGGCTATGTGAGCGGCGACCAGGGTTTCGCCTACCTTGAAAGCCCGGGAGTGGCGAACGACGGCCTTGACAATGACGCCGACGGCATTGTTGACGAGACGCGGGACAACACTCCAATCTCCAAAGTCGCCGCAGGATATGAATTCACGAAACCCGGTTCCGACCCGCAGAGGTTCCTGGATTTCAACGGCTTGAAGGAATCGGATCTTCGGGAACACTGGGACGCGGACGAAGACCAGGACTGGGTGGACGGCATCGACCCGAACAACGACGGAGTCTACGAGGTGGTTGATTTCGCGGGGGACGACGTGGGGCTTGACGGGGTGGGACCCGGCGAACTCAATTACAACGGCCCGGACGAAGGGGAAGGCAACCACAGGCCGGATTTCAGCGAAGGCGTGGGATGCGAGCCGAATTTCAACTGGACCGATATCGGGGAGTCGGACATGCTCGGGTTGACCACCCTGCTGCTGTTCGACGCCGCCGTGCACTCCGATCCGTGGCTGGCCTGGTTCCGGAACGACAAGGACATGTGGCTGAGGATGAACCGCGACACGCTCATGAGCGGCGCGTCGAAAATCCCAAACCTTTTTGAACAGTTTGCCACGGCTCCGTTCTCGCTTTTCAAGGGCTTGACCGAACGCATTTCCATGGCGGAACTGCACGCCTATGATGATCCTGTCGGATTGAAATCCGCCGACCATCTGGCGCCTGTTCTCTTCAACCTGAAAAAAGTGGTCCAGGTCATTTATGAAAAGGATTACCGGTTCGCGCAGCCGCCCAAAATGCCGTCCCTTACGGCAACGCCCGGAGACGGTTACGTGATGCTGTCGTGGAACGACATCGCCGACACCCGGACTCGGGAACCCCTGCTGAGCGGCAAGAACGATTTCGAGGGGTACAAGCTCTTCCGGGCCACGGACAAGAAATTCTCCGATCCCGAAGTCATCACCGACGGCACGGGCACGCCGATGTTCAAGAAGCCGATTTTCCAGTGCGACGCGAAGGACGGGCTGACCGGCTTCACGAACTACGGCCTGCAGAACGGCATGGGCTACAATCTGGGCTACGACTCCGGCATCACGCACAGCTTCGTCGACAGCACGGTCCAGAACGGAAGAACCTACTACTATGCCATCGTCGCCTACGACTACGGCATACATCCCGACAGCCTGAAATGGAAAATGAAAACCACGTCCTCCTCAAACGCGGAAGACAAATTCGGCATCGCGCCGACCGAAAACGACGTGGTCATGGAACTCGACGACATTGAGGATATCACCTTCATCGGCAAGAACGTGGCGATCGTCACGCCCGGACCCAAGGCTCCCGGCACCGAGAAGACGCTGCGGGATTCGACGGTCAATTACAACAATGCGCTGGGCGTCGGAGTGATCTCTCCCGAATTGGTATCCGAAGGCGCGGTTAAAAACGGTCACACCTATGCGGTCAAATTCGGCACCACGCTCATCGACAAGGCCACGACCAATTACAAGCGTCCGATGCGTTACGTGACGAGTGCATTGAGCGTGTACGACGTCACCAAAACCGACGGACAGCCGAACAAAATCCTTGTCTATGAAGACCAGCTTGTGGTCGATACGCGATCTTCGACCTCCACCAAGACCCTCTATATGCCGAAGAATTACCACACGGTTCTGATGAAGGCGAACGGAACGGATATTCTTAAAAATGCGGATGGAACCGCCACCCTGCCCGCGAACGAAACCAGGGTTTTCTGGTGCATCAGGCCCAGCAGGCCCGATTCGACGCTCCACACCGACATTTTCGACGGCATCCGGCTGAAAGTTCAGGTGTCGAGCATCCTCGCGAAATTCAACCGCGAAAACTCCAACTGGGTGGCCGGCAATCCGGATACGCCGATCAACATCAAAACGAGCGCCGCGGAATTCATGAAATTCCCTTGGACCTACAACATCGTGTTCACCGCCGACAGCATGGCGTACGACGGGGCCAATGACGGCATGAAAAACCTGTCGAGCATGGTCATGTATGATGAGACCGGCCTTTCGATGAAAGTGCCGGCCATCCAGAAGGGCAATTTCAGCTTCTACGTCGAGAACATGAATTTCAAGGATCCGAATGACTCGCTTAGGCAGGACCGGATGGGCATGATCTACCGCGACGTCAACACGAACGGGAAGTTCGACATACTGGATGACCTCGTGTACGTGGGCGCCCTGGATCAGACCGGACGCTGGGTGGGCACGGTATTCGTCTTCGATTTTTCGACCACGGCTTCGGAGGATGAACTGCCCAAACCCGGGGACGTTTTCCAGGTGAACTTCGACCGCCCGTTCTCGGAGACCGATTCGCTCACCTTCACCATAAACACCCAAGGCGGCGAAGATTCGCAAAACTTGAAGGGCAAAATGGATCTCATCAAGGTGGTGCCGAACCCGTACGTGGCGACCAACGTGATGGAGTCCTCGGTGGCCAACCGGCAGCTCAACCAGCGCCGAAGGCTGATGTTCACGCATATCCCCGAGAAATGCACGATTAAAATCTTCACGGCCAGCGGCGTTCTGGTGGACGAAATCCACGCGCCGGATGACGGCCTGGTGAAGGTGGAGACGACGAACAGGTACACCGAGGAACAGGAGCAGCTGGGACTGTACACGACCGGCGTGATCCACTGGGACATGCTGACCCGCGAAGGGCTTGAAATCGCGGCCGGCATCTACGTCTTCCACGTGAAGAATGAAATCACGGGCGAAGAGAAGATCGGCAAATTCGCCGTACTGAAGTAATCCCGCCTTGAAACGCGCAACTCAAAAGAAAGGTTTGGCTATGAATCGTTACAAATACAGTCGGATCCTAATGATCGGCCTGCTGGGAGTGCTGGTCGCGGCGCCGGGTTTCGCGCAAAAGCCTTACCGCGTGGGAACCACGGCGGCCAATTTTCTGGAAGTGGGGATCGGCGGCTCCGCGAGCGCGATGGGCGACGCCTACGTGGCGGTGGCCAACGACATCACCTCCATTTATTGGAACCCGGCCGGCCTCGGGTTTATGAAAAAGAGCGAAGCCGCATTCTCGCACCAGCCCTGGATCGCGGACATCGGCATGGAATTCGCCGCCGTGGGCCTGGTGCTCCCGACGATCGGCACGGTGGCGTTCGGACTCACCTACATGGGGTTCGGAGACATGCCCGTCACCTCCATGGACTACACCGAGGGGACCGGCGAACAGTTCACCGCCAGCGATTTCGCGTTCAGCGTCGCCTACTCGAGGCGCCTGGCGACTTGGTTTTCGTTCGGCGCGGCCGGGAAAATGATCAGCTCGAAGATCTGGCACTGCTCCGGCTCCGCCATGGCGGTGGATCTCGGCGTATTGATCAATTCGAGCTTCTTTTCGCCGACCGGAAACAAGGATGACGGCATGAAAATCGGCATGAGCATCTCGAATTACGGATCCCGTCTGCAGTACGACGGCATGGATCTGCTTCAGCCGATCGACGTCGAGGCTTCCCAAATCGGTATCAGCAGAAACGAGGGCAACTACAAGGATGCCAAGGGCAAATTCGAATTGGGGAAATGGGAATTGCCCCTGATCTTCCGGATCGGCGTTTCGGTGAATCCGATCGTCAGCCGGCATCACCGGCTGACGCTGGCGGCGGACGCCCTGCACCCGAACAACAACCAGGAATCCGTCAACCTCGGCGCCCAATATACGTTCAGCATGACCGGCTTGGGCGATTTCTACGTCCGGGGCGGATACAAAGCCCTGTTCATGAAGGAAAGCCAGTACGGCCCGACGTTCGGGGCGGGTCTGGTGATGCGGATGCCCGGGGTGTCGATCAAGCTCGATTACGCGTACCGGAGCCTCGGCATTCTGGGAAACCCGGGCTGTTATTCGTTCGGGGTCATGTTTTAATCACGAACCACAACGCCTGAAATTAAAAAAGGCCGTCCCCCTCATCAAGGGACGGCCTTTTACATAACGGTTTTGATCAACCCCCTCGGTCCCGATCCCCTCCCCTGAACGTGAATTGTTCGGGCTCGCCGAGACGGGCGGCGGCGAGCTTTCCGGCATTGATGTCCGTCAATTGTCTCAGTTTTTTCCCATCCAGCCGGACTGAGTAGAGTTCCACGGGCGACTTCAGGTGATCCATTCCACAGACGAAACGGTCCCATGCTTCGGTCAGAATCCGCTCGGGGCCGTCCGGCCACGCTTTCAGAACAATCCGGAACTTGTCCGCCTCGTACCCGGGACGGGCCACGGCGAGATAGGCCAGGGTTTTCCCGTCCGGAGACACGCGGGGGTCGTCAATCCTGTCCATTGCGAGCAGGTCATGGACGGTGAAGGGATGGGGGTGCTCCGCGGATTTAATTTCCGCTCCGGCAGAGAGCATTAGGAACAATCCAAAGGCGGTGAACGTGAACGGGCAGCGCATGCCGAGTCTCCTTTTTAAAGGTTCACGCAGAGGACGCGAAGAAAAACCGCAAAGAACGCAAAGATGAATGGAATGGTTATCCGAAACAACCCTTTATTCCCCTTTGCGCTCTCTGCGCCTCCTCTGCGTCCTTTGCGCGAAACTTTCTTGTACTGTCTTAGCAGAAGGACAAAAAGGTCAGCTCCAAGGATTTCTGCGATTCCCTGCGCGTCCGTACAAACCGGATCAGGGTGTCCGTTTCTGTTTCAGCATCCAATTCCTGCGAACTCTTCAGGGGGACGACGGGGTCCTTCGCTCCGTGGAACACCCAGACGGGAAGGTTTTTCAATTTG
>Ga0315274_10009531_pt1 | contig 14019 bp, 12 predicted proteins | sample YL17G02_20_MG_FD_203700 | JGI IMG/M metagenome (GOLD analysis project Ga0315274, IMG submission 203700) | Sediment microbial communities from Yellowstone Lake, YNP, Wyoming, USA - YL17G02_20 | ecosystem: Environmental > Aquatic > Freshwater > Lake > Sediment | place: USA: Wyoming | collected...
TCGGTTTCGGCTTGGGAACGACCGGAGCCGCCTTAGCCACCATTTTTTGCGAAGTAATCAACACTTTGATTGCTTTGTGGATTATTCTTAAGTGCAGAAGCGGAATTGTTTTAGAGTGGAAGAATCTCAGGCCCAATTGGAAGGAGATAAAGAAGATTTTAAGGGTGGGAGTTCCCGGGTCTTTGGATCAGTTTTTCCGTTCGGCCGGCCTGGTCTTTATGACAGCTCTTGTTGTCGGATTCGGCACATCAAGCATCGCCGCTTACGGAGTCGGGGGAGAGGTTTTGGGCTTGGTCATGGTCATCTCTCTTTCTTTTATGATGGCTACTTCTATCATGGTCGGGAGGAGCGTCGGGGCGGGAAAGATGGAAAGAGCCGAGGCGATAGCAAAATCGGTAGCCAGGATTTCCTTTTTTGTTTTGTCCTTTTTGGGCATATTTGTTTTCTTCTTTGCCGGCGATATTTCAAGAATATTCACTCCCAATGATTCGGAGGTGATAAGGCAGAGCACGGAGTATATTAAAATTATGGCCCTGTTTTTCGGCTTTATAGGATTACAGCAGATATTCAACGGAACTTTTATCGGAGCGGGAGATACTGTTACTTCAATGGTCTTGTCAATATTTTCTTTTTGGATATTAAGAATTCCCCTGGCTTTTGTTTTGTCCAAAACTCCTTTGGGATTTTTAGGAATATGCTGGTCTTTGCCCCTGGCAAATGTCATTGCCGCGCTTGCCGGTTACCTTGTTTTTGTATCCGGAAAGTGGAAAGAGAGAAGAATGAGGCATTAAGATAGGGTTTTGATTTTTTCCTTTCTCCAAAGTTCTACGAAGTATCTGAAATTGCCGGCAATTGTCTTTACAGCTTTTTCTTTAGATATTTTCCCCTTATTGTATTTTTTAAGAGTTTCCAGGAACGTTGTCCTGCCAATGGCAAAGCCGATTATTTCCTTGAAAGGGGCGGCGGCTTTGAGCCATTTAATAACTTTCTTTTTGTCTTGGCCCCGGCCGAGGAAGATAATCTGGTCTCGTTTTTCAACAGAATCGATTATTTCTTTCCATTGGCTCTTTTCAAATCCCTCCAGCTTCCAAATGTCGATGTTTATGGCGGTTTTTATTTCCTTAATCGCTTCAATAGTCCTTTTGTACCTTATCTCTTTGTCGTAGTTCTTCATGTCCGTTTCTTTTTTTGACGGAGGGACAAGCAGTTCGAGGATGACTTTGTATTTTTCTTTTTTGCAGAATCTATTTATTTCCGACAGAACTTTCAGCTGTTTTTTGTTGGTTTTTGTATTCAAAGGATTATACCTTATCAGTATTTTTACGAAATCGGGCCTGAATTTATCAATATGCTCTTTGAATTTTTTCCCGTATTCCAGCTGCAATTCTTCTTTCCCGCTTTCTTCTACGGGCAGGCATATTTTGATTTTTTCTTTTCTGGCCTTATCCAGTATTTCTGTTCCGTATTTTTCATCGACTAAAATTCCGAAGTTCTTTTTGCTTCTTTCTTCTTTTATGGCAGAAAGGAAGCCTTCAAAGATTATTTCCTTCAGCTCTTTCACCTTATCTTCTTCTTTTTTATCCGGGTTTTTTGATAATCCAAGAATATCCTTTAAAAAAGAGGAGCGGTGGTCAAAGGGTAAAATTAATAGTTCTTGTTCCATATTTTCCTTAAATATACCATTTTAAGCGTTTTCCCTCAAGGGGCTTTCGTGGTATAATCGGGGCATGAAAGGGAAAGTGCTTTTGTTAATATTTGTTGCGTTTTTTTTGTTCTGTTCAGGACGGATTTTCGGCTGGTTTAAGGCGGAAAGCGCTCCGGCCGATATTTCTTCTGTTATCAAAGAGATTAAAAAAGAGGAATATGTGCCGGAAAAGATATTTTTTGCCGGCGACATGATGTTTGACCGGGGAGTGGAAGCCTTGATGCAAAAATCATCTTTTACCTATCCTATTGAGAGAATGAAGGACTTTTTATCCGTTTTTGATTTTTCAGTGGGAAACCTGGAGGGACCCTTGAACGAAAAGCCGAAGTATTTTTCCGACCAATCGCTGAAGTTCTCTTTTGACAAGAGGAGTATTGAATCGTTGAAAACGGGAAAGTTTGCTTTGGTCTCTCTGGCCAATAACCATACGCTTAATATGGGCGATGACGGCCTTGAAGAAACAAAAAACATCCTTAAGGAAAACAATGTCGGTTTTACCGGAGACCCGATAGAGTGCGATGCCGATTACATCTATCAGAAAGACGGCATTACTTTTTACGGAGTCAATGTCACTTTTCCCAACAATTGTTCGAATAAGGAAATAGGCGATTGGATCAAGGGAACCAAATTCTACAATCCGGAAACTTTTTTCGTTGTTTTGGTCCACTGGGGGGATGAATACAAAACAGCAAGCTCCAAAGAGCAGCAAAATTTAGCTCATAATATGATTGATGCCGGGGCTGATTTGGTCATCGGGGGTCATCCTCACGTCGTGCAAAATATTGAAAAATACAACGGAAAATTGATATTCTATTCCTTGGGCAATTTCATTTTTGACCAGTATTTTTCTACAGAGACCAAAGAAGGATTGGGGGTGGGAATGGAAATATATCCTGACAAGAAGGTATATAATTTGTATCCGATTAAGAACAATCTAGCTCAGCCCCAATTAATGAATGAAGAAGAAAAGAAAGTATTTTTGGAAGCTTTGGCTAAAAAGTCGAGCGAAGATTTAAAAGAAAGCATTAAAAGTGGGAAAATAGAAATCAATGAATAGATTATTCAAAGCAGCTTTTACTTTGATTGAGCTTTTGGTGGTGATAGCCATCATCGGAATCCTTTCCGGCCTGATTGTTGTCACGATGAATGGAGTGACTGCTAAAGCGACCATTGCCAAAGCACAAGTCTTTTCCAATTCTTTGAGAAATGCATTGATGATGAATTTGGTTTCGGAATGGAAGTTTGACAGTGATGCGTCTGATTCATGGGGTGATAATGAAGGAACATCATTCGGCAGCCCCATTTATAAATCTTCTTCTGAATGTATTTCTGGGCAATGCCTTAGTTTTGATGGAACGGATGATTATGTGAATATTCCTGATAGTAGCAGCTGGACTTTTGGGACTGGTGGTTTTTCTATTAATTTTTGGGTAAAATTAAACGAAGCATCTCCAGCATCAAGAAAACCAATAATATCTGGTGGGCCAGTTTATACTAGCGATAGTGACACTTTTTCTTTCTATCAATCAGATGGAGGTAAGTGGGAAATTTCATTACTTACTACAAATAAAGGATGGGCGAGTGGCTCTGCAAGCGATATTACCAACTGGCACAATATTACAATAGTGCGTGAATCAGGGATAAATGATTTTTATGTATTTTTAGATGGTGTTAGGCTATCCGGAACTGTTCTATCGGGTGGGTGGGGAATAGCAAGCGTTAATTTTAATTGGAATGTTGTTAATTTTGGACGTAGTTGGGACTCAGGAAAATTTAAAGGTTTAATTGACGATGCTCGAATTTTCAATGCTGCCATGCCTACTTCTCAAGTTAAGGAACAATATTACGTCGGATTAAATAATTTATTCGCTAATGGAGAAATAACAAGAGAAGAGTATTTGGAAAAGATAGTTGGAATTAAATAATATTATGAAAAAGAAATTATTAATAATTTACCTGATTATAATTGTTGCCTTGGTTGTTGCAATCTTTTTATTTGGGGGGAAAGTGAAGGTTCTGGAAATTGCAGGCGTCAATATTTATAATTCTACTTCAAAAAACTGTATTGATAATGGTGGAATTCTGGGAAAAAAGAAGAAAGGAGATGGATCAGAATACAGTGTGTGTATTTTTGAAGACAACCGTCAATGCGAAACCTTATCTTTATTGAATAATGAATGTCCGAAGGGAGGCCTTAAAATTACCGGCTATATCACCGAAGCGGCGGCGTATTGCGCTGTTTTGGGCGGAAAGTATGAAATAACGGGGAACACTAATGAAGTCGAAGACGGAAACTGTTCTTTTTTCAGCGGAAAGGTTTGCAATGTCTGGGATTTGTATAACGGCAAGTGCGAGAAAGGAGTCGTTAATCCTATTATATATACAAACAGTGAATTCAGTTTTTCTTTGAATTTACCGAGAAGCTGGGAGAATAAGTACGAGATTAAAAAAGAGGAAGGAGAGAATAACATCAAATACGTTGCTTTTAATCATGGAGAAGCCAATCTTTTTAAAATATCAATAGTTCCTTTTTCTTTCTGGGAAAAAGAAAAAAGCCACGAAGGAGAGTATTTAAACAGGGACAATATCAATGTTTTCGCTTTTGTCTATTCTAAAGACCCCTTGAGAAGCGATAAGCAGTGGGGGGAGGAATATTTGTCGATGATTTCCCGCGTTAAAGATATCAAGGAAACTTTTAAAATAGTGAAGCCGTATGTATTTTTGGAGGAGAAAAAAGAAAAAGGAGGCAATTATACCATAGAAATCATGTACCCCTATGTCGGGGCGGTGGAAAACGGGCAGGTGAATATTGAAATCAGCGATTTTGTCGAGGAAATAGTTTCAAAATTCAAAGAAACCGTGGGAAAATCGGATGCCTGGCAGGGAGAAAACAGTTTGAAGATATTTTACGACCCTTTTGAAGTAAATAGCGATTTTGTGAGCATCAGGTTCGAAACATCGGAATATACGGGCGGAGCCAATCCTTCAAGCCTTTCTTACAGCTTTAATTATGATTTAAAGAGGAATAAGAGGATATTATTATCCGACCTGTTCGATTCTTCAAAAAATTACATCAATGCCATTTCCGAGCGTTCGATACAGTATTTGTTGAAGATAAACAAGGAGGAAAGTTTTAGCGACGAAGAATGGATAAGGGGAGGAGCGGGTCCGAAGGAAGAAAATTTTAATGTTTTCACCTTCAATAAGGAAACCATCGTTTTTAACTTTAACGAATATCAGGTAGCCCCCTATGCTGCCGGACGCCAGGAAGTGGTTTTTCCTTTGAGCGCGCTTAAAGACGTTTTAAAGGCGGACGCTGTTTCTGATTACGGGCTAAAAACGTAAAATAATATAAAGATATGTCAAGTTGCCTAATCAAGAGAAAAGAAATATAATTTATTTATCATGAATAAAAAACAATGAAAGAAGATATTATTGAAAAATTAAAAGAAGCTGGATTGAAGGGTCGTGGCGGGGCCGGTTTTCCCACGGCGACAAAATGGGAATTGGTTAAAAAGGCCAAAGGGGGCAAAAAGTATGTTATTTGCAATGCTTCGGAAGGTGAGCCGAATGTTTTTAAGGACGGGCATATAATAGAGAAATATCCGAAGGAATTGATTGACGGAATCGATATTGCGATGAAGGCGATCGGAGCCGATGCGGCTTACATCTATTTGAATAAGGATTATTACAAGGAGTTCAAAAGCAGATTGGAAGAAATCATCGGTGAGAAGAATATAACTCTCTTTAAAAAAAAGGCAAGATATATCGGAGGGGAAGAAACATCCGCCGTTGAATCAATTGAGGGCAAGAGGGCCGAGCCGAGAAAGAGGCCGCCCTTTTTGACCGACTACGGCTTGTTCGGCTGTCCGACCTTGATGAACAATGTCGAAACCTTTTATTACGTTTCGAAGATTGCCAAGGGAGAATACAAGAAGAACAGATTTTATTCCGTTAACGGAGATGTTAACAATAGCGGAGTTTTTGAGTTACCTGAAGACATGACCATCTTTCAGGTTTTGAAAAAAACCGAAAACTACCCTTCTTTTGATTTTTTCGTCCAGGTCGGCGGAGGGGCCTCGGGGGAAATAATGTTGCCGGAAGAATTGAACAGAGCGGCTACCGGAGCCGGTTCGATTACGGTTTTTAACAGGAAAAAGACAGATGTTTTTGCTTTGATGCAGAAGTGGGCCGATTTCTTTCATGTCGGCAATTGCGACAAATGCGTTCCGTGCAGAGAGGGGGCTTTCAGGATTTCCGAGATGGTTAAAAGCAAAAAACTGGATTACGAGGTATTGGAATCTTTGTTTTTAAGCTTAAGAGAATCGAGCTTTTGCGCCTTGGGAAGAGGCATTCCCGTTCCTTTTCAAAGTTTAATTGAAAAAGTAATCAAAAATGAAAAATATTAAATTTAAAATTAACGACAAAGAGGTTGAAGGAGTTGCGGGAGAAACCGTTCTTCAGGTGGCGAGAAAGAATAATATCAGGATTCCGGCCGCCTGTTATCACTCCGATCTGGAGCCGGGAACAAGCTGTCGCCTGTGCCTGGTTTCAATTGCGGGGAAAAAGGGATTACACACTTCTTGTTCAACGGAAATAGAGGAAGGAATGGAAGTTACGACCGATTCCCCGGAAATAAAGAAGATAAGGAAGACTAATTTGGAGCTTCTTTTTTCCCAGCATATTGAAAGGTGCGGAGATTGTGTGAAGAACTACCATTGCCACCTTTTGTCTTTAGCCAAGGAATGCGGGATAAAGATAACCGAGTTTGAAGACAGAAAGAAAGGATTTCCCAAATATCAGTTCGGCCCTTCAATTATTTTCGACACTTCAAAGTGCATTGATTGCCATAATTGCGTAGCGATGTGTGACAGCCAGGGAGTTGGATTTTTGACGGTTGAGGAAAACAGAAATTTTTGGGAAGTAGGGCCGTCAAAAGACCCAAAGATAGATTGCATTTATTGCGGTCAATGTTTGGTTCATTGCCCGAGCGGAGCGTTTGAAGACGTTGATGCGATTAGAGACGTGGAAAAAGCATTGAAAGATAAAAAGAAGTTCGTCGTTTTTCAGTTCGCTCCTTCAATCAGAACCAGTTTGGGCGAAGAGTTCGGCATGGATTACGGAACAGTAGTGACCGGAAAGATGATCGCGGGGATAAAGAAGCTTGGAGCGGACAGGGTGTTTGACGTTTCGGTCGGAGCCGATATTACGACCATTGAAGAGGGAGGGGAGTTAATCGAGAGACTGACCAAAAAGAAGGGTTTGCCCATGTTCACTTCCTGTTGCCCTTCTTGGGTTAAATATGTCGAGTTCTATTACCCCCAATTCATGAAGAACATGACTACCGTCAGGTCTCCGCAGATAATTTTGGGAGGTTTGACCAAGACCTATCTGGCGGAAAAGGAAAAGATAAATCCAAAGAAGATTGTGGTGGTTTCAATTATGCCCTGCACTTCAAAGAAATACGAAGCGTTGAGGGATGAACTGAACGTTGACGGCATGAAGCCGATTGATTATGTTTTGACAACAAGGGAACTGGCCTGCATGTTCAAAAAACACAATATTGATTTGAATGAAATCAAAGATGAAAATCCGGATACTCCCTGGGATAAATATACGGGAGCCGGCGTCATCTATGGAGCGACGGGAGGAGTGACCGAGTCGGCCCTGCGAACCGTTTTTGAAAAAGTGACGGGAAAGAAATTGAAAAATATCGATTTCAAGGAAATCAGAGGAATGGAGGGGTGCAGGGAAGGAATAGTTAAGATAGGAAGCATTCCGGTTAAGATTGCCATCGTCAACGGATTGGGCAATGCCCAGTGTCTTTTGGAGGAGTTGAAGAATAATCCGAAACTGTATGACTATGTCGAGGTGATGGCCTGCCCCGGAGGGTGCATCGGCGGGGGAGGACAGCCCATGCCGACGGACAGGGAAATCAGGGAAAAGAGAGCGCTGGCTTTGTATGAAATAGACAAGAAATGGGGATTGCGTCTCGCCCATGAGAGCCCGGTGGTCAAAATGATGTACAAGGATTTTTTTAAAAACAAGAAGATTATACACAAGATATGCCATACTCATTATTCTGCCAAGGGAAAAGACGAAATTAAAATAATTAAATAATATGGAACAAGCAATATCTTTAAACAAAAGAATATTATTGACAGCTTCGCAGTTTCTTATGCTTTTATCCGTTATTTCTTTTGCTCCGCTTTTGAACAATCAGTTCGTAACCGGAACGATAGTCAATGCTTCTTTGCTGATTTCCGTTGTTCTGTTGGGGATGAGCGGATCGCTTCTTCTTTGTTTGTTGCCCAGTTTGATTTCTTTGGCTGTCGGATTATTGCCCGTTGTCATGGTTCCGATGGTTCCCTTCATAATCCTCGGGAATATTATTTTCATTCTCACTTTCAATGCTTTAAGAAAAGGCAATTACTTCTTGGGATTGGTTCCGGCCGCTTTATTGAAGTTTTCTTTCCTGTTTTTGATAAGCAATTTCTTAATTCAATTTTTTATCAAAGAGGCGGTTGCGTCAAAGATAGCGGTGATGATGAGCTGGCCCCAATTAGTTACGGCTCTGTTAGGTGGAGCTATTGCTTATTTGATAATCTTTTCTTATAATTCTTTTGGAAATAATAAATAGTATAAAAATATGACATTTCAAGAATACCAGGAAGAATCAAGAAAGACAGCCATTTATCCCAATAAAGACAATAATTTCATTTATCCGACCTTGGGATTGGTCGGAGAAGCCGGAGAAGTAGCCGAGAAAATCAAAAAAGTTTTAAGAGACGGAAACGGAATGGTCTCCGAAGAAAAAAAAGAGGAATTAACTAAAGAGTTGGGAGATGTCTTATGGTACGTTGCCAATTTGTCCAAGGAGCTGGGGATTTCTTTGGAAGATATTGCGAGAAAAAACATTGAAAAACTGCAATCAAGACAGCAGAGGGGAGAGCTTCGCGGAAGCGGAGATAATAGATAATTAAACATTTGAATAATATATGCCTTCCTTTATCAAGGTGGTAAAATTCAACGGATTAAGAGAACCCTTTTCCGTTAAGAAAGTATATAATTCGGCATTGAGAGCCGGCGCTCCCAATTCTTTAGCCAAGACCATTTCGAGAGAAATTGAAAAAGAAGTTTATCAGGGAATTACCACCCGGGAAATATTTAAAAAAGTTAAAGACAAATTAAGAAAGGAAGATCTTCAATTTGCTTTGAGGTTCAGCCTGAAAGACGCCATGAAGAAACTGGGTCCAGCCGGCTTTATTTTCGAGGACTTTGTAAGAAGAATTCTTTCATTCTACGGATTAAAAGTCGAGACGAATAAGATTTTGCAGGGAAAGTGCTGCAACTACGAAGTGGATTTTCTGGCGGAAAGGGAAAGCATCGCCTACATTGGAGAATGTAAATACAGAAATGATCCGGGGGACAGGGTTGATGTTAATGTTTGCTTGAAAAGTTTTGCCATTTTGGACGACGTTAAGGACGGCGGAAGATTCAAGAACAAAGAAGTTATTTTTTTAATTGTCACCAATTCCAAATTTACCGAAGAAGCATTAAGGTATTCTTCGTGCAAAGGGATTGAATTGTTGGGATGGAATTATCCCAAAGACGAAGGGCTGGAAGATATGGTTGAAGCGAAGAAGCTTTACCCCGTAACTATTCTTCCTTCTTTTAAGGGATATTTGGCCGAAGCTCTGAAAAGAGAAAGGGTTATGCTCGTCGAAGATGTTTTGTCTTTAAATGTGGACAAATTTGTTAAAAGAGCTAATATACCAAGGAAGCAGATGGAAAGTTTGAAAAGAGAAACGGAAATACTATTAGGCAAAAAATAATGTCATTACATATTGGAATTGTCGGCTTTCCCAATGTGGGAAAGTCAACTTTGTTCCAGGCCATTACCAAAAAGCAGGTGGATATCGCCAATTATCCTTTTTGCACCATCGACCCCAACATCGGTGTTGTTGCCGTTCCAGACGAGAGGGTGGACAAATTGGCCGAATTGACCCATTCGGCAAAGAAAATTTATACCACAATTGAATTTGTTGATATCGCCGGACTGGTTGAAGGGGCCAGCAAGGGAGAGGGCCTGGGCAATAAGTTTTTGGCGAACATCAGGGAAGTCAATGCCATTGTCTACGTCCTTCGCTGTTTTAAAAACGATAATATCGTTAATACCAGACCGGGCATAGATATTTTGAAAGACAAGGAGATTTTGGACATGGAAATGATTTTTAAAGATATGGAGACGGTTGAGAAAAGATTGTCTTCTTTGGAAAAAGAGACTAAGTCGGGGGATAAAAAAGCTCTTAAAGAGTTGGAAGTTTTAAAAAAAGTTGAATCATTTTTAAAGGAGGGAAAGATGCTTTCGGATTTAATACGGGATGAAGAAGAAAATAAAATCATTAAGAGCTATCAGCTACTTTCTTCAAAGCCCCGCTTGTATTTGTTAAACGGGGAGGAGAAAGATGTTTCTCCGGAAATTTTGGAGGTGTTTAAGAAGAACGGATGGCCGTATCTTTTTATGGATGTTTTAATCGAACTTGAGAGTGGGGATTTGACCGGAGAAGAAAGAGAAGCTTTGGGATTGTCTCCCGAGCCGAAAATCAATGAATTAATCAAGGAATCTTACAACCTTTTGGGGTTGATAACATTTTTGACTACGGGACCGGATGAAACAAGGGCCTGGACGATACACAAGGGAGACAAAGCTCCGCAGGCCGGAGGGGTGATTCACAGCGATTTTGAGGAGACCTTTATCAAAGCGGAAGTTATCAATTGGAAAAAATTGATAGAATGTGGAGGTTTTTCCGGAGCGAGGGAAAGGGGATTTATCAGAACGGAGGGCAAAGAGTATGTTGTTTTAGACGGAGATGTTATAGAAATTAAAAGCGGCAAATGATATGGAATACGATGTTATCGTAATCGGCGGCGGGCCGGCGGGAATGATGGCGGCCATTAAAGCCGGAGAATCGGGCAAAAAAGTTGGTTTAATTGAAAAGAACTCTAAATTGGGAGTTAAGTTGTTGTTGACCGGAGGAGGGAGATGCAACTTGACCCATATTGAAGAAAAGAGGAGCTTTTGTTCTAGATTTGGAAAAGAAGGGGATTTTCTTTTGTCTCCTTTTTCTTTTTTTGGAGTCAAGGAAACAATGGAGTTTTTCCGCAACAATGGAGTTGACTTGATAATTGAAGAAGGAAAAGTTTATCCCGCTTCGGAGAAGTCAAAAGATGTTTTGAATGTTTTGATTTCTTTATTGAAAAAGAACAAAGTTAACGTTATGGTTTCTTCCGAAGTTAAAGAAATTAAAAAAGAAGGAAACCGCATTTCTTCCCTTGTTTTATCGAACGGAAAGGAAATGAAGGCCAAAAAGTATGTAATTTGTGTCGGAGGAAAATCATATCCTGTTACCGGTTCAACCGGGGAAGGATTTTTTTGGGCGAAGAGATTAGGCCATACGGTTAAAGAATTGAAACCGGCTTTGACTCCGGTTGAGACCAAAGAAGAGTGGACAAAGAATTTACAGGGAATTTCTTTGGAAGATGTTTCTATTTCTTTGATTCAAAACGGGGAAAAGAGCAAAGAAGAAAGGGGAGAAATATTATTTACCCATTTTGGATTAAGCGGTCCTTTGATTTTAAATATGAGCAGGTCGATAGGGGATTTGCTGGAGAAAGGCAAGATTAAAATAATCATTGACTTGTTCCCCGGTAAAAGCATTGGAGAAGCGGATAAATATTTACAGAAAGTTTTTGAAAAGAACAGAAATAAGCACCTTTTAAAATGCTTATCGGATATTTTTCCCGAAAAGCTTTGTTCTTTTATCATGAATTTCAGCGGAGTTTCGCTGGATAAAAAGCCGAATTATTTGACCAAGGAAGAAAGGGAAAGGATGATTAAGTTCATGAAGAAAATTGAATTGAGCGTGGTCGGGTTGTTGGGTTTTGACAAAGCGATGGCAACTCACGGCGGAGTTTCTTTAAAGGAAATAGATTCAAAGACAATGAAATCAAAAATAGTCGACAATTTGTATTTTGCTGGAGAGGCGGTTGATTTGGATGGTCCGTCGGGCGGGTATAATTTGCAAATGTGCTGGACTACGGGATATGTGGCTGGGCAAAGCGCCGCAAGTGGTGTAAAATAGCATTATGGTTAACCTCGATAAAATATCAAAATACATATTCTGTGCTTTTGTTTTTTTATTGCCTTTCTTTTTCATTCCGCAGATAAAGGTTCCTCAGGTTTTAAATGAAAAGGCCCTTCTTTTAATTTTCGCTTTTATCGTGTTTTTTATAGAGCTTTTGGATATTTTTATCTCCAGGAAGATTGTTTTTAGGGACAGTCCCATCCAAAGATTAATGCTTTTCCTTTCTTTTTCCTTTTTTGTTTCCCTTATTTTTTCCAAGAATCTTTTTTTGAGTTTTTGGGGAAGGCCCGTTCAGGCCGATTCTTTCGTGGTTTTCCTCGCCTGCTTGGTCGTATTTTATTCCGCAAGCTGGCTTAAAAGAAGGAATGTTTTGAAGCTTTTGGAGTTTTTTATATCTGGCTCGGCGATCCTTTCAATCCTTTTCCTGATCCAGAAGTTCACCGGAATCAAACTTTCTCTTTTTGACGATGTTGCCGCTTCGTCCGTGGTGATTTCAGTCGCTTTGGTAGTTTTGATTTCTTCGGTTTTCAATAATCTTAATTATTTCAGAAAGGGCTCGGGATACAATTTGAGCAGGGTTTCTTCAATGGGAGTGTTTTTCACTCTTTTTTTCGTTTCTTTGTTTTTGATTGATTTTAAATTGTCGTGGTTTTTTGTGGCGATCGGCTTGTTCTTTATTTTCTGGAGGAGCGTTCTTGAAAGCGGATTTAAATTCAAAAGGAAAAAAGCCGTATTTTCCCTATCCCTTCTCTTCATTTTTTTAGCTTTGTTTTTTTTGCCTAATCCTTTCGGAGGCAATTACGGCGAATCAAAACTTTCCTACGAATCAAGCTGGAATATTGCTGAAAAAAGCTTGGGCGAGAGCGTTAAGAACTTTTTTATCGGCTCGGGCCCGGCCACCTATCACTATCAGTTCGCGCTCTATAAAGACAAGGCGATCAATTTGGCGGACCCTTCTTTGATTTTTGAAGAGGGGGCGATTCCCTTATTGACTTTTTTTACCACCATCGGAGCATTGGGAATGCTGTTTTTCCTTCTTTTGATTTTTTTCTTCTATTACCAGGGGTTTAAATATTTTCTGGATTTTGCAAGGGAAAAGAAAGACACGACGGTCAATGTGAGGGACATATTGTTTCCCGTTGTTTTTTGCCTGTCCCTTCTCATGTTTTTCTACAGAATAGATATAATCTCCCTTTTTCTTTTCTTTTTCGCTTTGGGGTTGTGGGACGGACAGCAGAAAGGAGAAGAAAGAGTTTTTGAAATTTCCAGATGGTCGAAGAATGCGTTGAGAACTGCTTTTTCTCTGTTTTTTATATTTTTAGGAATTATTGTTTTTAATTTTGTTAATTATTACCGGGCTGAATTTTTCTATCAGCTGTCGGTTAAAAATTTCAAGGAAAAGGGGGCGATTATCGAGTCGATTCAAAATATGGAAAAGGCCTCGCAGTTATGGAAATCGAGCGATTATTACATCAGCTTGTCCCAGCTGTATTTGCTAAAGGCCGGAGATGATTTTAAGCAGAAATGGACGACTGAAGAAAAGAAAGACGAACAGAAGAGTTTGGTTAAAGAAAACGCTTCCAAAGCCGAAGCCACAGCCAAGCTGTCTTGCGATATCGACAGGAATAATTTCCAAAGCTGGCAGAATCTGGGCTTGGTTTATGAAAATACCAACTATTTGGTTGAAGACAAGACAAAAGAGGCGGTAGATGCATACGGAAAGGCGGAGAAGCTGGCTCCCCAGAACTACGATATATATGTCGCCATGGGAAGATTGCTGGAACAGAAAGGAAAAAAAGAGGAAGCTTTGGATGAATACAAAAAAGCTTTTGAATTATATCCCTTGGATTATCAGTTGGGGAAAAAGATAGAGCTATTGACGAAATAGAAATTGTATTTTAGACTCTCAGGAGTTATAGGAGTCGTTTGTCGTGTTTAGAACAACTATTATCGCAGGCAAGAAGGTCATCGTTTTCGACTTCGCAGGCACTATTGCTTGCGGTTTCGAAGAAGAGGCAGTAAGAGATTGCTGCATCATGTATCGTCTTGATATCGTACAGCTTATGAATGTGATAAATGGACGGGGGTCGGAAAAAGACATTGACCCCTCCGTTTACCAGGGTTGTTTCGATATTTTCTCTGAGAGAATTATCGAGGCGTGGATAA
>Ga0315274_10009532_pt1 | contig 14018 bp, 6 predicted proteins | sample YL17G02_20_MG_FD_203700 | JGI IMG/M metagenome (GOLD analysis project Ga0315274, IMG submission 203700) | Sediment microbial communities from Yellowstone Lake, YNP, Wyoming, USA - YL17G02_20 | ecosystem: Environmental > Aquatic > Freshwater > Lake > Sediment | place: USA: Wyoming | collected...
CGGGCCTTTTCTGACAATATCTGACTGCAGCCGGGCAGCATCTGACTGCATTTAGACAACATCTGATCGCGAGCGGACACGACCCGACCGCGATTGCGGGCCTCCCCGCGAGGTCCCCGGCCAGGACGCCCCGATGTCAGCATACGCCATCCAAGTCCAGAACCTCGGGAAAATGTACAAACTGTTCCGTCGTCCGTCGGATCGCATTCTGGACGTCTTCGGACTGCGGAAGTGGCTCTTCTGGCGAAAGAGCGCGTATCAGGAGTTCTGGGCCCTTCGCAACCTCAACCTCGACATCCGCAAAGGCGAGCGCGTCGGCATTATCGGCCGAAACGGCGCGGGCAAGAGCACGTTGCTCAAGATCATCTCGGGCAACGTCTCTCCCACCGAGGGCGCCGCGACCGTGAACGGGTCCATCCAAGCTCTGCTCGAGATCGGGACGGGCTTTCATCCCGAGTTCACCGGCCGAGCGAACATTCGCGCCTCTCTTGCGCTCAACGGCCTCTCGCCGGCCCAGATCCGCGAAAAGGAAGAGGAGATCATCGACTTCGCCGAGCTCGAGGAGTTCATCGAGCAGCCCCTCAAAACCTATTCCTCCGGCATGGGCGCCCGCTTGGCTTTTTCCACGGCGACGGCCATCGAACCCGAGATCCTCATCATCGACGAAGTGCTCGGCGCGGGCGACGCCTACTTCAGCGGGAAGTGCGTCGACCGAATGAAGCGGCTCACCCGCGACTCGGGCGCCACGGTCCTCTTCGTGAGCCACGACCTGCACAGCGTTCAGGCGCTCTGTGACCGCATAGTATGGATCGACCGCGGCGTCATCCGGCAGGACGGCGAGCCCTTGGAGGTGGTCAAACAATACTCGGCCGTCGTTCGCAGGGAGGAAGAGGCGCGCTTGCGGGCTCGGGACCTCAAAGTGATGAAGAAGCAGGCCGTCCTGCTCGACAGGCACGAGGACATCTACGACAAACTCGTCTTCCATTTCGTGCGCTCGGGCGGCGGCGCGCCGGCCGACGCCCAGTGCGTTCGCTCCCTGGCGTTGTTCGTGGGCGCGGAGGAAGTCGGGCGGATCGACGTCGGAAGCCCCATGGACAATTCCGCGGAGTACCAGAACTATCTCATGGACGACCCGGGGTTCATGGATTGGGGGCCGCCGAGGAAAGACAAGCGCGGGAGTTATCGCGAGTACAAGGATCTTCGGGGCAAGTTCCGCCACGCGCCCTTCGAGTTCGCCGTTCCGAAGACCTACCTTCAGGGCGCCGTCAGCCGTCCCATGCGTCTGGAAGTCGAAGCCGACGTGTCCGAGGACGGCGTCGCCGTCGAGGTCTGGAACGGCAAGGACTACGTTCGGCTGGGGGTGTGCAGTCCCGAGACCGCCGCCCACGCCTTTGAGATAACCCGCCGACTCCTGCACCCGGCGGAAGCGATCGAGGCGCAGGCGCCGGGGGAAGTCGCCGCCGAGACGCTCACGCCGCAGGCCGTGGAGACCAAGAGCGGCGAATACGGAGAAGGCGGCGCGCGGATCACGGCGGTGCGCATGCTGAACTCCCGGGGGGAGGACACGCGCAGCTTCCAAGTCGGAGAATCGATCGACGTCGTGCTCGAGTTCGAAGCCTTCGAGGAGCTGCTGAACCCCGTCTTCGTTTTCTGCGCCTACCTTCCCGATGGGCGGTGCAGCTCGCAATGGATCGCGACTTCGGAACAGATGGGGCGCTCGCGCGTACTGGGCAAAGGGAGGGTCACCTTCCACGTCGACAGGTTGGCCATGGGGCGAAGCGCCTACGTCGCCAGCGCCGCCATCTTCAAGTTCCTCCGTAGCGACGGCCAGGAGCCGCAGAGTTATCACGTCATCGATCGCGCCGTCCATTTTCAGATTCTCCAGGACCTCGAGACGAGCTACGAGATGGGGCTATGCGTCCAGCCCGCCAGGGCGGAGTTGACCGATGCCTGAGAACCCCGCGGAACGCGAACCGCATGAGCCGCCTCGCGAGACGCTCATTGCCTCCAGCAGCAGTTCGATCGCCAAAGCGATCCGTGGCGCAAAGGGGAGAACGCGGAAGCGCGTCCACATCCCCCGCGAACCCCGGATCAGGCAGTTCGGGAAGGCCAATCAGTACGCCGCCCTGCAGGCCGAGTGCCGGGAACTCGAAGACGAAGTGGAACGCCTGAGAGCCGAATGCCGCTCCATGCGTGGCTTTCGTGGCGGCGCGCGCGAGATGCTTTACAGCATCAAGAAAGCCATCCTCCATCCCCGAAGGACCCTTTGCCTGCTCGGTGAGAAGATGTTCGGGCCCCAGCCCCAGATGCCGCACGAGCCCTTTCCTCCCGAGTGGGAGCCCCTTGAAGCGCCGCCGCCGGTGGAAGACGACCGGCTTTGCGTACTCGTCCTCTCCCACATGTTCCCCCACCCCGAACAGCCCGCGCTGGGCTGCTTCGTGCTCGAGCAGGTTCGAGCCCTTCGCGAGCGCCTCCACGTTGACGTGCGCGTCCTCTCGGGTCACCCTTTCTGGATGAACCTCTCGCGTCACCCCCGGACCCTCTGGCGCGCGAACCGGAATTTCTGGCGCTTCCTCGGCCAGGTCTCGTGGCGAAGCCTCCAGGGTGTGCCCGTGATGTTCGTTCCTTACCGCGTCGTGGCGCGACCTTGGCTGCATGGGTGGTCCTACCGGCAAGCCATGTGCCGCGTCATCGACGACGTGCGGCGGGATTTCCCCTTTCAGATCGTCCACGCCCACACGGCCTACCTCGACGGAACGGCCGGACTCGCCATTGGCAGGCGCTTCGGCGTCCCCCTGGTCATTACCGAGCACACGGGGCCGTTCTCGCAAATCCTGCGGGGACGCGTCATGACGCGCCTGACAACGGAAGCCCTGAACGGCGCCGACGCCACGGTGGCGGTTTCGGGAAGCCTGAAAAACGAAATGGCCAAGGTCATGGAGCCCGGTCGCGCGGCGATGACGGCCGTGATCCCCAACGCCGTGGACCTTTCCCTGTTTCGCCCTTCCGACGCCTACGCGCCGAACTGCCGAGCGCCGCGCCTGTTCTTCGTGGGGGGGCTTGTGGAGGTGAAAAACCTGCCGCTCCTCTTCCGCGCCTTCGCCACGCTCATCCGGAAGTTCCCCCAGGCGACCCTGACTCTCGTGGGGGAGGCGGAACGGCCGCAAGACAAGGAAGCGCTGATTCGCACGGCGCGGGATCTCGGCGTTTCCGAGAACGTTCGGTTCGTGGGACTGCGGCGCCGAGAAGAAGTGGCCTTTCTTCTCCGCGAGCAATGTGACGTTCTCGTGCTGCCGAGCCGGACCGAGACCTTTGGCTGCGTTCTGGTCGAGGCTCTGGCGTGCGGCAAGCCGGTGGTTGCCACGCGCTGCGGAGGACCCGAGGACATCATCACCGACGACTCGGTCGGCCGACTCTGCGCGAATGACGACGCCGAGGATCTGGCCCGCACCCTTACTGAAGTGATCGAAGACCTCGAGTCCTTCTCGCCGGCGCGGATTCGCGAGTTCGCGGCCTCGCGGTTCGGCGCCGAGGCCGTGGCCCGGCGGATCGCGGAAGTGTACGGTCGGCTTCTCGAGAGGAACGGATAGCCCGAAACGGCGCGGGTCTGGGTCTCCGTCCCGGTCAGCCCCCAAAATCCGGTTGATCCACGCAGGGGAAAATGCGACAATACGCGATGTGACGGACGGCAAAGCCGTCCGCGAAGGGTGAAAGCGGGCGCGTCGCGCTTATGATACCGGCAAGGAGATCAGTCCCCGACGCGATGGCGGGTCGGCGAACGCGCCGGATGGCGCTCGCGGCCGCGGTCGCCCTCGTCCTCCTCGCCGCCTCGCCTGGCGCCCGCTCCGAAACGCCCTCCCCTTCGAGCCAGGCGCTCGATGAGACGAAGCGCATCGCGTCGGACATCCAGCGACTGACAAGCGCCCTGGAGGAAGCCGGATCGAAGCAGGATCTTCTTCTGCAAGCGATGCTCTCGGACAAAGTCGACGAGATCACGGAGGGCAAGGAATCGGACCAGGAAATCTGCCTGGCCGTCGCCCGTTGGATCTCGGCCAACATCGCCAACCGCACCGCGGGCACGGCCGACCCTTACGAGACCTTCGCAACGCGGTCGGGTCTGTGCGGGTCGCGGGCGCGTCTTTTCGTCGAGATGGTTGGGCGAAAGAACATCATCGCGCGCATCTTCAATATGTACAATTTCGGCTATGTTGGAGGCGGGCACAGCTGTGCCCAAGCCTACTACGACGGGCAGTGGCGCTTCTTCGACGTCACGTACGCCGGGGTCTTCATGCGCGACGGAAAGGTCCTTTCGTGGAACGAGATCGTGGCCGATCCCGCGGCCGCTCTCGAGAACATGGTCGTCTTCGAGAAAACCATCGACTCAGACATCATCACACTCGAAGACGATCCGTTTTGCCCGAAGGTTCAAAACAGGGACCGCGTCGACAGAGTATACACGATGGAGGCGCTCAGCAACGCCCGTAGCGCCGGCTTCCTTGGATTTCCCGACATCAAGACCCTTTACGTGAAGATCGACGCCGCCGGAGACCTCAAGAACCCGATACTCCTGGGGAAGATCGACCGGTCGGGAAGCGACGTGAACGCCGCCGGCGTCGCGGCCAAACTCACGGAGAACCTTGCCTACACGCTCCACACTCTGGACGACTATTATCACACCCAATGGCAATTCGTGAATCTCAAGCCCGGCGCGACCTACGTTCTGCGCTACCACCTCTACTCCGCCACTTCCGACAAGATCGCTTTCTGGGCCCGCGCCGAGCGCGGCAAGATCATCTCGGGCGGGAGTTTCACGGCGCCCGCCACCCTGGGGAACAATGCTCCTCAGACTTGGGAAATCGTCTTCCAAGCCGCCGAAGACGGCTCGTGCGCGTTCCTCGTGGGCTACGACTTCCGGGACAAAGGCGTCGGGGTCTTGATCGACGCGGTCGAGATCAGACAGACGGCATAGAGTTGGAAGTCGCGGGTGACCTACCGGGTCTATGAGGCGCAGAGGCTGTTATCCTGGGGCGCTTCGCGCGGAGTGTCTCCCTGTTTCCCAGCGCCGTTTCCATTCACGCCCTTCGCGTGAGGGAAAGGCGAGACCGAGCCAAGGAAAACGCGAAGTGGCAGTCAAGCGCTATGACCCCCGAGTACATCCCGAACAGGCGCTCCAAACGCCCCTTGCATCGCGGCGTTGTAAGCCCGCATCACGCCGTTGTAAGCCCACAACACGGCGTTTCACCCGTGCATCGCGGTGTTCCACCCTTCCATTGAGTCATTCCACCCTTACATCGAGGCGTTGTAAGCCCGCATCGCGGCGTTTCATCCCTGCAACGTCGCATTTAACCCTTGCCTTGCGGCGGTGAATCGTTACAATGGCCCGCAGTTGGTCCGAATCAAGACGAAGCAACCGCCTCGAAACCCGATTCGGAGCAGCGGAAATGGCGGTTAACTCCACTAAATAGAAGGAGATACGTAACATGGCTCAATTCCCACGCACCGAAGGCGATATCCTCGTTCTCGCCCAAAACCTCATCGCCGGACTCACGGCCAACGCGGCCACCTATCCCGCGCCGCCTGTCGCCCCGGCGGCCCTCCAGGCCGTCCTCGACAGCTTCAACACCCTCCAGGCCGACGCCGCGGCGGCCAAAGCCGCCGCCGAACAGGCCACCGCGCTCAAGATGGCCGGTCTCGAAGAACTCACCGACGCCATGAAATCCGACTTGCGCTACGCCGAGAACAAGGTCAATTACGACGACGCCCTGCTCAAGTTGCTCGGCTGGGCGGGACGGAAAGCCGCCGCCGCGCTCGAAGCCCCCGGCCAACCCCGCAACCTCGAAGCGCCCCAGCAGGGCGAAGGCTGGGTCTTCCTCGACTGGAAAGCGCCCATTGACGGCGGCACCGTCTCGGCCTACAAGATCGAGCGCCGCGAGCGGCCCGCCGGCCCGTGGGAGGAAGTCAAAACCGCCTACGATAGCGAGATTACCCTCATCGACCAGGAACGCGGGAAAGACTGGGAATACCGCGTCATCGCCGGAAACAAAGCCGGTGCCGGCCCCGCCAGCAACACCGTGGCGGTGGTGTTGTGATCCTTCGATAACAGAACGCTTAGGGTTGGACCCAGCCCTGCGAGAATGGGCCGTTCAAGTGATCCTCCTTCCCACAAAGATCGAGCAATCGGGTCCCGGTGCCGATCTTCACGACTACGCCGAGGCGGGTATCTCGATCGAGATGTCCGATCCCGATCCGGACCTGGCCTATGCTCGGAATGTGGTGATGCTGACCTACGATCTGTCGGGGTTCGAGAATGTGGCGCTGGCGTTTGACGCGCGGGAGTTCGGCGACGAACCGCACTTTCCGAAGGATGAAGGCGGAAGCATGAAGGATGAAGGGGACGAAGGGGTGTTTGGGCCGGTTCTGGACTTCGACTTCGACGGGGTGGCGGTTAGCGACGACGGCGCGCGGTGGTTCGAGGCGCGGGGGCTGCGCGATCTTTCGAGTGCAGGTGCGCGGCGGATCGAGGTTGATCTGGACGCGGCCATTGTGGCGGCGGGTCTGGCCTACGGGCCGACCTTTCGGGTGCGCATCTGTCAGTATGACAACAAGCCGAAGCTGATGGACGGGATCGCGCTGAGCGGGATCGCGCTGACGGGCGAGGTGTGGAGCGGACCCGAAGACCCCGATCTGCGCCTCCACCTCAGGATGGATGACAACGCCCTGACGCCCCTCGTCCGGGACGCCACCCGTAACCATCATCAGACCTTGATCGACGAGGCGGGCGATCCGAAGACGCGGGCGCATTCCGTGACGGGGGCGGGCGCGGGTACGGGGACGGCGCTGGCGTTCGACGGCGGGGACGACCGCGTCTCGATTCCGGGGAGCGACCTGGTCGGCGTTTTCGTCGGCGACTGGGCCATCGCCTTCTGGATCAAAATGGAGCCGATCACCGACGGCAACCAGAAGTATTTCCTCTACAAGGTGGCGGATCCCGGCGGTGGAAACACGGGACCGCGCATCTGTTTCACGTCTTCAGGCCGACTCTTCGCGAGTTTCTACCTCGGGCCAAATGGCGTCAAACAGGTAGGCAGCCTGGAGGACGCCGACGATTCCGTCTGGCGGCACGTCGTGATGCAGAGGGAAGGGACTACGCTATCCCTCTGGATCGGCGGCTTACTCAATGCGAGCAACACAGCCGCCGGAAACGACATCGACATGTCAAACACCCGAAACATGGACTTGGCAGGCGGCACATTGGCTACAGGGCGTTGCGCGTGCTCGGTGGATGACTTTCGCGTTTACAGCCGCGCCTTGTCGGCAATGGAGATTGCCGACATATACGAAATCAGCGGGGAATAAAACGGCGGGGACGCTGCACGCCAAACGGTACTGACGGGGATGTGCCGCTCCATTTTTTCCACCACGAAGAGGAAACAAGGGCCTTCATCGATCCAATCGAGACCATCGTGCTTGGCGAATAGATTAAACGGTTCTTGCGCAAAGGGGCCAGGCCTGTTTCCGTAACGCGCAGGCATTTCGGTGCACATATTCGGTTGGCCGCACAACGCCTCGTTGCAGCGAGCGGAGCCTCTTATCGAAATGCGGAATAAGCTATCCCCCAAAGCAGAAACGCGTTCATGCGCTGAAGGCAGCGCTGTTGGGACTTTGGGGCGGAATGGGGGCTGGAAGTCGGCTGGGAGAACGGGCCGTATTGCTCGTCGATAATCCTGAAGCATCGCTCTGCTTGTTGAGGCTTGGAATAAGCCCCATAAATGGCCAACATCATGCCGGTGCCCCATAGAGGCGACGGCATCTCGGTGAACTTCTTGCGGTCCTTTTCCTGAGCATAGTCCACGTCTTGAGGAAAGGCCATGATCGCATCGCCCTTGAAGAAAGCGTCGATTGAGCGAATGGACTGGTCGGTTGACCACGCAAACTGCGCTTGTCCCCTGTGCTTCCGGTAAAGCTCCATGCCCCAGATGACAAATCCGTGATGGCACAGGTCGTTCAGTCCATCGCGGCTCGGGTCCCGGATGAACCGGTAGTATTTCCAGAAGGGCCCGGCATCCCGAATCTGAGCTTCCTTCACGACCCCCCTGGCCGCTAAGTCTACTATGCGGCTGAGCGACTCTCGTTCGCCGGTGCCAAACAGTCCTGGTTGTTCGTCTAGAAGCCTTGAGAGAACCCCCAGAAACATAGCGGAGGCGTTGATTACGAAATAGCGATCGTTTGCGCCAGCGCTGTATTGGAAGAACCCCTCATCTGTTCCTTCGGTCCAAAGCTGAGAGATCCAGGAAAGAGCCGTTTCCTTGAGAATTTTGCGAGTCCGGGCGAGCTTCTTGGGCGACAGAACTCCAGGGCAGACTAGCGCATCCATCAGTCCCTGCATGACGAAGGCGGTGGTAATCGTGTACTCGTGGTTTGGCGGGTTCACCGAACCATCGTTGAAAGCGTCCCAAGCCTCGGGAACGCCCCACCCCGGAAGCCCGTCTCGATCCAAGTCTGAGTTGTCCAGAAGCCACGCGACACAGTTTTGAATTCTGCGTTTGCTCTCGGGATTCGCCTGATGTCTCTGGCGCAGACACTCTGCGGACAGGACAAGTCCATATGTCATAGGTTGAGGGAGTCTAGGAGCATCGGGACGAGAGGAGTAATCCAAGCCGAGACTGTCCTTATCTTCGGGAAAGAGAGTTAGGAGTTTCAGGTAAGCCAACTCAGGGGAGGGGCGCGTTGTGGTTGAGAGATCCTGACAGAACGCTGCGGTTCTCGCAAGTCCAAGCGCAAGCGCCAGTGAAATGACAAGAACTCTCTTCATAGCGCCACCTCTTTCTTCCCGTTGCGGAATGAGCGACGTCGCCGTCGCTCAGACCAACCACAGCTATTCATGCAACGCGCCCTCGTTCAAACGACGGCACAGACGTTGGCGGAGGGGCGGCGCCCACCCATCCCTGCCTCATGGGGCCGCACTCTTGACGGCAGGCGTCGCGGCGGCAATCGACGGATCGGCCGGAAGCGGTTTGGCAAGAATGTTCCGGAAAACCGTGAATTTGCGTTCCGTCTCGGCTGGGATTTGGCTCACGGGGGCGCGAGGGATGTCACCCGATCCCATGAGGATATCAGGGTCTTCCTTGATCCGTTCCCACAGCGTTCTGAAATCGACGACTTCGAGGCCCGGATGATTGTAGATATACTCTAGAATCGCGTCCAATCCATGGATCGCTTCTTGGTCGGGACCCAGGAAATAACCGCGACTGCCGAATTCGGCCTCCTCCTGCGGCGTCGCGTCGCCTTTAGTCATCAGTTCGTAGCTATGCAGAATAACCATGATAACGCGCGCGCCTTGCTCATGCAGGGCGTCGAGGGCGTCGGTATGCGCGCCGTTGGGTTCGCGAGGGTCGATGCGCATGGACGCCTGATACATCGGCTTTTCGTAGACTGTGATTGGAATTTCCACCATCCGCCTATACGGGAAAGCGGCGTTCGTGACATGGTTCTGGGAGCAAATGCGAGTTGTAACCGAGTTGGGTCGGTGCAGATTGTAAGAAGTGTCGAATCGGTATCCTAGGTTCGCCAAGGCGTCAACCATCGGATCGGATATCTTGTAGGAGCCTCCGCGGAACGCGAAGGGGCGCTCTCCACCGCTCAATCTCTGTATGTCGTCGGTGAAACGGCGAAGGCAGGCTTCAACCGCTTCCTGGGGCCAGAGCTGCGGTTCGCCGTTTATTGGCAAGGGAATCCCGCAATCCTGAAACCACCGCTTGTTTGTCTCTCCGGTGAAAGGCCATATGACATGGTAGTGAAGCTGGAGTTCGTTCCCGGTTTGTTGCGTGAGATCGATAGCTTCGCGAAACTCCGCGGGGCCAAAGTTGTAGAGACCTGAGATATCGAGTAACACAACGCAAGGGAAACCGTATTTGTCAAACTCACGGAATATGAGTGGCAGGCCCGCTTCGGCTTTTTGCAGGCGTTCGGAAACGGGTATCTTCGAGGAAGGCGTCTCCGTTCTCTCGTCCTCGAAATCGCGGACTTGCTTCAGCTTCGTCCCAATATCTTGTTCGAGGAAATAACCGTGCGGAGATTTCTTCGCGATTCCGGCTTTGACAATAGCGTCCAAATCGTCGGGGAAATGGCCGTTCACGAAATAGGAGAAAAAAGAGTTTTCGTGGAGAAGGCTTGTCTCCGTATCGATCGTGAAAAGAATATAGCTCTTCCTGGCTTGCGCGGCCTGCGCAGCGACCGGCGTCTGCGCCGCGTTCGCTTTGAGCTTCGCTTCGCGTTCCTTGCTCCTCGCCTTGATTTTCTCGCGGAATCTGGCGACGCGCTCGGGGAGCGGCGGAGGCGTTCCGCCCAGCATGCTGGCAAACGCCTTGCCTTTTCGCTCGGTCTCCTCGGGAATCTGGCTGGCCGGAACTCGAGGAATCGCCCCCGAACCCATCAAGATGGAGGGATCCGCCTTCGCGAGATCGTGAAGCTGGCGCAAAGTGACCACCTGAAGGCCGGGATGGTTCTTGATGTATGCCAGCTTTCTTTCGAAATCGGCAATGTTCGATTCATTGGGACCCTGGTAGTAGCCGAGATTGCCGGCGTTGCGTTCCGACTCCGAGGCAACTACCTGTTTCATCAGCTCATAGCTATGAAGAATAAACGTCACGACTGGGACGCCGCTCCGGTGCAGGGTGCCCAACGCCTCGGCGTCACTGCCGGCGGGATCGTCTGCCCGAAAACGCATCAACGCCTGGTAAAGCGGTTTCTCGTAGATCGTTATCGGTAGTTCTATGATGTTCTTATATGCCAAAGGGGCATTATCCACCTTGTTCTGAGCGCAGATGAGTGTCATCAGAGTGTCAAGACGATATTGATTGAAAGAACTATCGAATTTGAACCCGAGCTCCGCGAGGGTGTTCATCATAATATCCGAAGCCTGATACGAGCCACCTCGATAAGCAAAAGGGCGCATCCCGCTGAAATAGGCCAAGTCGTCGGCGCAGGCTTTCAGAACGGGCTGAACGATTTCCTTCGGCCAGTTCTGGATTTCGTAAGGCTGGGGTACGGTTATTCCTCGGCTGCGGAACCACTCGAAATCGTTAATGCGGAAAGCGCTCTTCTCCTGAGGCAAGAAACTTGGATGTAGATGAAGCTGAGTCTCATGTCCGCACTGCTTGATCAGATCGGTCGTTTCGAGAAAGTCCGCCGGACCGAAATTGTAGAGTCCCGAGATATCGAGAAAAACCACCGCTGGCATTTCCCATTTTTGAAACAAGCGAAAGAAAAGGGGCAGGCCGGCCTGCGCTTGGGCAAGCCGTGTCTCCACGGGCGTGGCCGAAGTCGGAGTTCGAACTAGATCCGTGATGGCGCGCGCTCGGAAGTCCCGGAAATCGCGCACGGCTCGAATCTTGCTCGCCCAATCCGGAGTCAGTTTGTATCCGTTGGGGGACTTCACGGCGACGCCGCCTTGGATGAGCGGATCGATGTCGTCGGGCATATGGCCGTTCACCTGGTAAGACCAGAAAGCGTTCTCGTAACCCGGCGTCACCTCGCTGTCTATGGTCATAAGAACATAGGTCTTCTTTGCGGAATCCGCAGGCGCAACGGCCGTTGGCGGTTGGGCGGAAGCGCCCAACTTCGCGGCATATTGAGGGCTTTGCCGGATAAACTTGGCCAAAGTTTCCGCGATAAACCGTTGGCCCTGGGGAGACCAGTGTTCATCCACCTTGAACAAGGCGCTGTTTGTCGTCCAGTCGAGTTTGAGGTCGCTATCGGCATTATCATAGACGTTCACGAAAAGGGCGCCGGCTCCCTCAGCCATCCGCTTCATGGTACGCAGGAATACCTCGGAGTCCACTTTGACTCCGGCGTGGGTCATAATGCCCTCCGTTTTGTTTCCCCAAGGACTCGTGTAGGCGATGCAGAGTTGCGCGCTTGCTTTCTTGGCTTCGGCAACGTATAACTCGAGCGTCTTCTTATAGATCCGAATCGCCTTGATGATCTGCGGATCGAGGGAAGGATCGTCCAGCGATTTGCCGCTTTCCAACTCCGCCATAGTCACAAGCTGACGATTGGTCCAATCGTAGGGATTGCGGTTCTCGGCCTTTTTCGCGTTGGCGCGATAGAGCTCCGATTGCACATCGTGAGGCACCGACTTCAGCTGATCCGTGGTTGTCAGGTCGAAGTGCGGAACCGGAGAATGGTCGGGATCATAGCCATTGATTAGCGCCGCCTGTTCGCGGATCGCATATTCAGTTTGCACGGGCGAGTCCACGTTCAATATAATCATCTCGGGTTTCATTTTGAGCGCGCAGTTGAGCATGGGGGCCCAAAAACTGGTGAAGAACAACTGGGTCCGGGCAATCGAGGCAACTTCGACCGGTATCGCGTCTCCCCGGAAGCGGAAAATGCTTTCGATCTGATTGGAGGCCCAATCCTGAGTATCGATCTGACGACTTTCGACCAGGCAACTTCCCATGATTACGACGCGAAAGACCTTGTCTGGATTCTCGAGGCGATGATCTCGGTCCATGTAGCCGATGTTGTTGACGAAACGCTCCGCGCAGTATTCAATAGCCTTATCCGTCCTTTCCCCAATCCAAAGATCCGGTCTGCCAGGCTGAAAGTTGATGGAGAGATCTTCCGTGTTGCGCGCGTACGTAACGTTGTGGAAGCCGTCCGGCACCTTCGCAAGATGCCCCTTGTCGGTGCGAAAATGCAGAGGGGTCAGATAGGTTCCCGCTTCGAAATAGCGGCCCTCCTCGGCAAGGTGCCACTTATCGCCTTTTTTCAGAAGCGCTTCATAGCGCGCGACGCCCGCCGGCACGGTGATCTCGAACGTCCCATCGGGATTCGGAGCGGCGGTAATGCGCGTTCCATACGGCTTGATGAAATGCACGGAAACGTCGGTCGCGGCGGGGGAGACCGTTCCTTTCAACTTGCCGCCGCTTTGCGCTGATCGGACAAAACAAATCCGATCGAAAAACAAAGAAGCGTTTTTCCCGGTGTTTCGCACTGCGATTTCGATTCCGAAGATCTTATCCGCCGGCACGGAGTAGTATCGAAGACCGTCGCTTCTCTTGCGGGGGTCCGATTTCTCCGGGAACTTCAGGCCCTCGCCGCGACGGAATTCGCTCAAAGGAATGGCCACTTCATGCCACTCGTCTTTTTCGTCATGAGTGAAATAAGGGGATTCCCCTTCAGCCAACTCGAAAACCTCATTCGCCGACAGATAGAGCTTCAAATAAACAGTGGCATTGGGATCCGTCCGACGGTAGGAAAACACAACGCCCTCCAATCCTGCCCTATCCAGGTTGCGAGGAAGATAAAGCACCGAGCAAGCGTCGCCCTGTGAAAGGATTTCGCCATAGAATCGGCCGAGCGGACCTTGGCGATCAGCGGCTGCGCGACACCTTAGAAAGTAAAGCGCGTTTTCCGGCCGTACCCGTTCGGGCGTGAAATCCGAGTAGAATTCCATAACGCAGGCGGGATGATCGTAGAGATCGAGTTCGTCAAAGATCACTTCCAATCCCATCCTAGGCTTCAGAAAATCGGTGCGCGGCGCTGTATGCAAAGTCGTCGACGTCTTATCCCCGACGGAGCCGGGCCGACGGGATTCCGTCGATTTTTCTGCCCCGCTCTGCGGCGGGCTTGGCGGTTTGACCACTCTCACGGAAAGCCCGATGGTTCCCTTCGCGTCTCCGCGCGCGATGTGGTTCTCTACGATCGTGAGCAGGTCGCCTTTGCGTTGGAGCACCACCGCGCCATGCTTGACCATCGAACTCCAGTTCGCCTCGCCGTATTCATTCATGCTCGCGAGATCGATCAGTTCGACGCGGGCGCCGGGGAGGTCTTTATATTCTTCGGTGAACATTTGGGCGGCGGTCTCGCGTAGCGCCGTGGCGGTCAGGGCGGCGACGGCGCGTTCCGGGGGGAGGGCGTCGAGGGCGACCTTGTTGGGGAAGACGTTGATGATGAGGAGCAGGCGTCCGTCCTTGACGCCGGCGACGAGGTTTTCGTCCGCGATTTCCAGGGGG
>Ga0315274_10009533_pt1 | contig 14018 bp, 11 predicted proteins | sample YL17G02_20_MG_FD_203700 | JGI IMG/M metagenome (GOLD analysis project Ga0315274, IMG submission 203700) | Sediment microbial communities from Yellowstone Lake, YNP, Wyoming, USA - YL17G02_20 | ecosystem: Environmental > Aquatic > Freshwater > Lake > Sediment | place: USA: Wyoming | collected...
AAGCATGACCGACGAAAACGATTAGGGGTGGGTCCTTCTTCCGGTGAGCCTTCCGTTTAGAAAAAACCGATTAACGGGTCCGCATTTCGGTGGGGGGAGGGTCCATCCTTAGCCGGTGATAGCACGTTTATGCCGACTCGGACATCTGCCTCCATGGGCGTTATCCCTACGCAAATTTATACGAGCACAATATCGTGGAATTCATCGAAGCGGACAATGAACACGGCGCCAACGGACCGTACAACGCGTTCTTTAGAAACCGGGTCTATGAAGACAATATCGATCTTGATAACGCCCCCAACTCGGCGGTTTTGGGTTGCAGCACGAAATCTTCAACGGCATTAAAAAAATCCGGCAGCACCTCTTTCAGCATTCAAGCCTACGGAAAATCATGGCTCGTCTCCGGGAAAATGGTGCCCTACGAAAACGCTCCCTGGATTTCTTACTCGGGAGGGTCTTTCGTCTATCGGCCGAGTGCCCCGGATTTCGGGTTCTTGAAAGATATATCCTATTATTACCCTTCCCGGCCTTATTTTCTTCCAGCGAGTTATACTTGGCCGGCGGTGGGGCCGGAATACGAGAATCCCCTGGCGGAAGAGCAGGGAGGACGGTATTACCGGAAGCTTTCCCAAACGATCCCGGCGGAAGGCCGGTATAAGTCGGGAAATGAAACTTTCATATCGAAACTGATGAAATTGAGACCCTCTCCTTCTCCAAAGGATGGATTGAAGTGAATTGAGAGGTGGGCCCATACCCTGAGTTGAATAGGATCGGATCTGAGAGGTTGTATCCACCGGGATGTCTTTCCCGGCTCCCCAAAAGGAGAGGGGTGGACGGGCCGCCCCGATCGAGCGGCTTGCCTTTATCTGGCCTTTGGGGTTTTTCTGACGGTCGGTAATTTCTTCTAATGACGCTCGGGGCATTGCTCCTGAAAAGCAATGCCCCGGACTTTTTCAGCCTTGAATGTCTTTATCCCCTCCCCAATCAAACCCTTTGGTTTTCCTTCCCCGATCAGGGATTTGGTTTTCCCTGTCGGGGAAGAAGGGATTCATTTCCCAACAATAATTACGGTATACATGCTGCTTTTGTTCAGGTCTCCGGTCTGATTGCCGCCCAAGACAACGGCTCCGGCTGGATAGTCCTTCTTGAACAGGCTGAAAGGCTTGTCCGTCTGAAGGCCCAAACCCGTCGCGCTGAAGCTATTCAGCCAATCGGGCTTGGCCAACCGGTTGTCATGGGCCACATAGACCGTCACATTCTGGTTCACCTCGAAGCTAAGAAACTGGCTCCCCTTGCTCGTCTTGTCGTCGTTGGCGGTCTTGATGTAGGGGGCCCCTTGCAGGGACGAAGGGACGTTTCCATAGACAATATCTCGATCGATATAGCACTTCACCCCATTCTTTAACCCCTGCTCCACCCCATAAACCCGACCGCTGGTCGTTTTCACATTCCGGACTTCCAGGCTGGAGGGCGACGGAGTAGAAGCCTGAATCGTCACCTTTACGGTCGCCACGTTGGAGTCCGCCTTCCCATCATTCACCTTAAAGGTGAACGGGTCGGTCCCGCTGGCCCCTGCTTTGGCGGTGTAGGTGTAGGTCCCCTTAGAGGCATTGGTGATACTGGCCGTCCCCAGGGAGCCATTGGACACGATTAGATAGGTCAGGGCATCCCCATCGGAATCGCTGGCGCTGAGGGTCCCACTGACCGCCGTCCCTTCCGCAATCAGAATCGTTCCACCGTAAGCCACCGGAGGATTGTTCGTGGGAGACGAAGTTGTTCCTTTGCCCACCAGAATCACCGTGTACATACTGCTGCTGTTAATATCCCCAAGCTGGTTTCCGCCGAGGACAACGTTCCCAGCCGAGAAATCCTTCTTAAACAGACTGAAGGGCTTGTCCGTCCGAATCCCCATACCCGCCGCGCTGAAACTCTTCAACCAATCGGGTTTAGCGGTCAGCCGATTGTCATAGGCCACATAAACCGTTACATCCTGATTTACGGCGAAGCTTAAGAACTGGCTCCCCTTGCTCATCTTGTCATCATTGGCAGTCTTGATGTAAGCTGCTCCTACCAGGGACGAAGGAACTTCACTATAGACAAAATCCCGGTCATTATAGCATTTCACTCCATTCTTCAACCCCTGCTCCACCGCATAAGCCCGACCGCTGGTTGCCTTCACATTGCTCACTACTAAAGAACCGGTCGGGGGAGAAGGAGAGGAGGATTGGACAGTGACTTTCACCGTGGCCACGTTGGAGTCGACCTTCCCATCATTCACCTTGAAGGTGAACATATCCGTCCCCGTCACCTGGGAATTCGGAGTGTAAGTGTAAGCTCCAGTCTTCGCATTGGTGATGCTGGCCGTCCCCAGGGAGGCCTTGTTCACGATTGTATAGGTCAGAGCATTACCCTCCGGGTCACTGGCACTCAACGTCCCACTGACCGGGGTGTTCTGCGAGGTGCTGATAGAACTCCCATAAGCCACCGGGGGATTGTTCTGGGGAGCCGGATCCTGGCAGGTTCCGCCCACGCAACACAGCGCGCCATAATCTGAAGAGTTCACATACTGACCGCCCGCGCAGGTTTTCCCCGTCGAACAGGGAATACCCCCAAGCTGACTGCAGCTGGAAAGCGCAGGACTTTCTCCCGCCAAGACTTTCAGGTTAGAGTAGATCGTTCCCAGAGGAACCGGGTAGAAGACCGAGCCAATTCGGATTACATGATCGGCTGGATCATAGGCGTCCTTCCCGATACCGCTGTAGTCGTAATACGTGATCTCCTGGCCGTCCATGTACCAGCGCATCGCCCCATCGCCCCATTCGATTTTGAAATGATAGGTGTGGGTAGCATCCCAACTGAAGAGGGTACGAATTCCCTGGTTCACACAACTCCCCTGGGGATAACTATCGGGGTTGGCATAGCACTCAAAGGCATTGGGGTCAGTCTCCCCCCCATCCGTGAAAGCCCGGACATTCAGGCGCAATTTCAGCATGCTGTAATAGGTATAATCCAGGGTTCCATCGGCCTTTTGGTCAAATCCATAGACCCGCAGGTGGGCCTTATACGGGTTGTATTTGATCTGGGCGGTGCCGGTTTGTCCGGTCCAGGCGCCATCCCACATGCCGAAGAAGTGATATTTATGGTCCGGGTCATTGAATACCTTGGTGCTCTTGCTCCATCCTTTGACATCGAATTCCACGGAGCCTTTGCGGATGGTGGAGAGGTGGAACTCAAGATAATCGCTGTTGGAGGTGGTTTTCCATCCTTCCGAGGTGAAGGTTCCTCCCTTAACCGTGGCCGAAGCAGGCCGGGTGGCCAGAGATTCTTCCACCAGGAAATCCTGCGGTACAGGCTCGGTGGAAGGAATCGGAGTGGACAATGAGTTGGCGATCAAATAAACCACCCAGTCATTTCGATCGGGAGAAGTGAAACCGATCCCGCTGCCTCCCTGCACAGAGTCCTGGTATTCAAATTGCCCGGTCCGGGGGTTATACCAATGAACGGCAAAGGTCTTCCCCGCTCCGGCGGAGAGATCCAGGGTGAAGGACCCTCCCGAGGGGGCATAGACAGCATACTCCCCTCCCTCCTGGGCGAGGCAGATTCCAGTACTGCTCAGACTCCCCTTGGGCCTCATATTCCAGAAGCTCATCCCCGATCCATTGAAGAACCGGGCACAATGGCCGGCGTAATCATAGGCCTGATCTCGGAGAGAGGCCTTGGAAGCAGACCCCGCATAGGGGTCCCAGCCGAAACTGAGATCGTTCTGGTTGACCCAACCGGCTCCGGCCATGGCCACTTCCCATACACTCCGCCGGATCGTGTCCAGAGAAACATTGGACCCATCCCAACCCGGAACAGGCTCACTCAGCAGATAGGGCTTCGCCGGGCTCTGGTTGAACCCGCTCTGGAAATCATTAAACCGACCGGTCCAATCCCCGTGGTAAGTCACTACGTCAACCTTGGAGTCGCTGTGGGGATCATCCAAAACGATTTCATCGCTGTTGGTCAAAAGAAGATTGTCGCCGCGGGCCCGGAAAAACTTCAAGAAGTGCTGCTCATGCTTGTTGCGTGAGGTCCCGTCATACCACTTTCCCTCGTTGAACATCTCATAGATGACGTTGGAGTAGGCATTTAACTCGGTAATGAGCTTGTCGCAGAAACGCTCCTGAAAATACTGGTTCTTCTGCTGCCAGGTCCAGGAAGAGCTGAAAGCGGTCGGCATCTCCCGGTCATAATCAGCCAGCTCCACGTACTGGTAGTTATAGGTCAGGGGGCCGTTCCCCAGGGCCGGATTAAAGGGGTGGCGATCGAAGCGATCCTTGATCCACCCATCATGGACGGTAATGAGGACCATGACCCCCTTGCTCTCGGCGTAGGCCACCAGCTCTTTCAAGCGGTCAAAATAGGCCTGGTTCAGGTTGGTGAGGTCAAAGGTCCGCTGGTCTGGTGACCCTGCCCAGGGCCAGATCTCCGGGGCATTGTAGCCAATCCGTGAATCCCCCTGTTGTCCGGCCGCATGGGTGCCCATATAACTCCAGAGCATTAACAAATTCATTCCTCTGGAGGCCAGGGCATCGACATAAGCCCGCTGGTCGAAGTTGGCTCCCAACTCCACCCATCCCTGAGTGACGTTGTCCCCGATGAGGAGAAGGGGCTTGCCATTCTTGACCAGATAATGGCCGGGTTGCTCCCCCGTGCGCAGGAGGCTGATCTTCCCCGCCGCTTCAGCCTGGGCCATGGGTTCGATTCCCCAGAAGAGACCCAAAGTCAAGATAAAAATCGTGAAAAATAGGGGGCCAGAAAAACAAACCTTCCTGAATGACCCCTTGCCAGTGATGAAGGATTGAAAGAAACTTTCCATCGACACCCTCCGGTTTTTTTTGAGCACCTCAAAAAATAAAAGGGCACCCCAGGATTGATTCCCTTTCCCGAGGTACCCTTTTTTATTCACCAAAACCATGACAACACTCCCTTCCATCAAGACCGTAAGACCGTGCGCCATGCAGCCTCTGGAAGTACTGTCATGTGCCCGGCAGCCCTGCGACCGTGTCCCTGATAACCCGGGAGTTAGGCCAGTGGCTTTGCGTCCCACCCTTTCGAGTGGTTTGCCTTTATCGGAGAATGAAGCAGCGCTAAAATCATTAAAGATGAATCATTTCAATTGAATATGCTTCTGATTAATCTCCTCTTATCGCATTATTTTCCGGCCCATGGATCTTTGGCCAACAATCTTAAAAATTTTGATAATCGCCAAAACAAAAAAAGGAGCATCACCAGACCTCTATTTGATCCCCAGATGCCCCTTGCTTTGCTACTTTTTACCAATGCCTTGGACTTTGTTCAGATTTTAAAGTCCTTTTGTTTCTTCTTCGTCAAAATTCCAGAGAAAATTTAATCCTTTTTTAATCTATACCAAAAAAATCGCCAATATCAAGTTAATCACCTGTATTTATTTATGATTTTTAATGTGAATGGGGTCAGTGTGACCGGGGTCTGGATTCGGGGGTCGCATCTTTATTCTTGACATTAGTCCGTTTAAAAAAATCCCGGAAAGAAAATTTTACTCTTTCCTAAAGAATGCAGATTGGAGAGTGGGTACCGTGGAGAGTGGGTACCGGACACCTTTCATTTTCCAACCTTTCGAATTTGCTCAGGTACTGGGATGATTCCTCGTCTCCTGCCTGATGGATGATTACGTTTTAAGGAGGCATAGATGCGTGGCGAACGGGGCATGGCGATCTGCAGGCCAGGTCGAAGCGCACGATCTTTCTCACCATATAGGGTCATCGCTTCCCAATCCCCTACCCCTACACCCAACAAAAATCCCTAACCACATTTAATAAATACAGGGCCTTGCATCAACAAAGGTCTCCGGTACCTGCCTCCGGAAGATAGATCTGAAGTTTTTACTCCGCCCTTTGCAGCAAAAAAGGAAAACAATAATTTGGGAGGTTCTTAGCCCTTATTTGAAGAAATACATCGCTTCAAATGGGGAGTCGCGGGGCCAGCTCCTGCTATTTCCACGGAATCTGGTTGACATATTAGTTGAAAAAGAAAACCCGGAAGAGCTTATCCAGGCGGCAGTCCGGAAGCATTTGGCCGCAAAGAAATAGACCCTCGTGGGATATCAGATTTGGGATTGATTTATTACTCGGAGCACAATATAGTTTACATTTTTGGGTCATTATGATATCCTTGGAGCATGAGTATCAAGGATGCACGTTCTCTTCCACCGATTGCCCAGGAAGACCTTCGGCGAAAAGCGGTCCGAGCTGTTGTCGACGGCATGACCCAGGAAGAAGCTGGAAAACTTTTTGGAGTTACCCGTCAGGCGATAATCAATTGGCTCAAAAAATACCGGGAAGGAGGGGAAAGAGCCCTTCGGGCCCGACGCCGGGGAAGGCCCAAACGGGGGTCGTTGGAACCTTGGCAGGCAGCTCAAATTGTGCGGGCGATCGAGGATCGGTGCCCGGACCAATTGAAACTTCCCTTTTTCTTGTGGACGAGGGAAGCCGTTGGGGCCTTGATTGCCAAGCGGTTTGAGATTCGGCTTTCGGTTTGGACGGTGGGGCGGTATTTGGCCCAGTGGGGTTTCACGCCGCAGAAACCGATCCGCCGTGCGTTTGAGCAAGATGAGGAAAAGGTTCAGCGCTGGTTGCAGGAAGAATATCCTGAGATTCGGAAGTCGGCCAAAAGGAAAAAAGCCGAGATTTATTGGGGAGATGAGATGGGGATGCGATCGGATCATGCCTGTGGGCGGTCCTATGGGCGCCGGGGCGAAACCCCGGTGATCCTTGGGACGGGGCAACGCTTTGGTTGCAGCATGATTTCGGCAATTACCAACCGAGGTCAGATTTATTTCATGGTTTTCAAGCGGCGGTTCCGCGCCGAAGTCTTTCTGGATTTTCTCCGGCGTTTGGTTCGGCAGGTGGGTCGGCGAGTTTATCTGATCCTGGATCAGCATCCGGTTCATAAGGCGGTTAAGGTGAAGAAGTGGCTGCAAAAGCATCAGGATTCGATCAAGGTTTTTCATCTTCCCAGTTACAGCCCGGAGTTGAATCCGGATGAATATCTGAATCAGGATGTCAAGAGTAATGCCGTGGGGCGTTGTCGGCCACAGACGCAGGATGAAATGGTTCAAGGAATTCGGGGGTATCTTAGGAGTCGGCAAAGGCAGCCCCATCTTGTCCGGAAATATTTCGAAGCGAAATCCGTTTCTTATGCAGCTCTATAAAATGTAAACTGTTTAATGCTCCCGGTAATAACAAGACTGATTTGTAAGTATCGGTCCTTATTTGATAATGGGCGATAGGGCATAGAGCATGGCGAACTGCCTTTAATGTCATGCGCTCTGCGATATGTGTCATTTTCTGCGAACGCTATTCTTTTAAGAGCTCTCTGGCTATAATGATCCTCTGGATCTGGTTGGTCCCCTCTACGATCTGGCCGATCTTGGCCTCCCGCATGTAGCGCTCCACCTTGTAATCCTGCATGACCCCGTAGCCTCCCAGAATCTGCACCGCGTCCACGGTCACTTTCATGGCCATGTCCGTGGCATACCGCTTGGCCATGGAAGCGGCCAGGGTCACCGGCCTCCCCCGGTCTTTCAGACAGGCCGCATGGTAAACCAGCAGGCGGGCCGCCTGAATCTCCGTGGCCATGTCGGCCAGCATGAACTGGATGCCCTGAAAGCTGGCGATGGGTTGGCCGAACTGCGACCTTTCTTTGGCATATTGCAGGGCGATGTCGAAAGCCGCCTGGGCGTTTCCCACGGCCCCTGCCCCCACGTTGATCCGGCCTCCGTCCAGCCCGGACAGCAGAATCTTGAAACCCTCGTTTTGCCCCCCGATGCGATTCTTTGCAAGAACGCGGCAATTGTCGAAGATGAGCTCCCTTGTCGGATAGGCGCGCATGGCCAGCTTCTTCTCCGTCCTCCCCGCGGCTAAGCCAGGAGTCCCCCTTTCCACCACGAAGACGGAAATGCCCTTAGCTCCCTTTTCCTTATCCGTTTTGGTTGAAACCGTGTAGACATCGGCTTCCCCGCCGCAGGAGATGAAGATCTTGCTTCCATTCAGGACATAGTGGTCCCCCTCCCGCTGCGCGCTCGTGCGGATCGCCGCAGCGTCGGACCCAGCATTGGGCTCGGTGATGGCAAAAGCCCCGAAGAGCTTTCCCCGGGCCAGTTTCGCCACCCAGCGTTCTTTCTGCTCGGGATTCCCGAAGCGGGAGATGATGGACAGGCACAAGTTGTGGACCGCAAGATAACTCAGCCCCCGGTAGCCCCGCATCAGTTCTTCGTAAATTATGGCGGAAGTCAAGGCATTTACGGCATTGCCCCCGAACTCCTCCGGAGCCGCCATACCGAAAAGGCCAAGCTCGGCTAGCTTCTGGAAGGTCCCCCGGGGAAACTCTTCCACCTCTTCCCACTTCTCCACATTCGGGACGACTTCCTTCTCCACGAAGTCCCGCATCATCTTTCGCATGGCCTTTTGTTCTTCATCCAGTTCAAAATCCATTTTTTACCCTTTCCCCTCCAGCCTAGAACTTTTCCCCAATTTCAATACATTAGACCATGGGTCAGGTGGAGAACAATTCCTCACCTTTACCTCATTGATTGAAACAAGTTTCAGGTTTAAGAATCCAAAGCAACCCCGATACCCAAAATATCGCCAGATTTGATCTGTTTCGAAGCCTCTTTAATGGAAACCCGTCTCCTTCTTGCATTCCTCCTTCAAATCCTCAAAAGACCTCCCTTGCCGTTTGTTTAAACCTCATACTCGTTTTCATCTGCAGCCTTTTTAACATCTTTGATCTTTAATTCCGCTAGCTTCGCCAATTCTTCAATCGGTACATGAATACCCATGTCTCTCCCCATTTTATGTACCCTTAATAAAGTTCTTGGAGTTGCCTTCTTGAATTCAGCTTTAGCCTCCCTCGGCAATTCGTTTATATCTCCCCTTGTCCATATATCAATCATATTTAACCGAAACCTCACAGGGTGCAATTCATCTGTTTCCCCAACAACATGAACTAAAGAGGGTAATCCCGAGTTGAAAGACCTCTCTAACGCCGGACGAATGTCTTCCGGATTTTCCACGTACTCCGTATGGATTCCAAGTTCAGAAAACATCTTGTCATATCTTATGCCGGAAAGATTATCCCATGAACCCATGTTGGGATAGTAGGCCCTTCGATCTAAAGCCCTGCCCGCCCACGTGCTATTATTAAAAAGAACAATTACTGCAGGTAGCTTGTATCTCATTAAGGTTTCCATATCCATGCAACTGATTCCAAATCCACCATCTCCTTGCAGTGCCAATACCTGCCGTCCTGGCCTTGCAATCTGCGCACCAATGGCCATTCCGATACCTTGCCCAAGTGCCTGGTGATAACCAGCATCCAAAATCTCCCCTGCATAATCTATTTCTAATTTATCTGTCAAATACCCCGTAGCCGTATACGAGTCAAAAATAACTGTAGCTCTCTGATCCAATACCTCTGCAATGGCAGCGCCTAGTACATGAGGATGAACCTGCTTTTTGGTGCTCATATAGCGCTTTACTACCTCCTTCTGATTTGATTTAAATCTCTTCTTGGTTTCAGCTAAAGCTTCAACCCACTCCGTGCGCCCTGCTAAGGAAACTTTCATGCTTTTCGCACAATCAATCATTTGACGCAATACCAGTTTGCTCGACCCTACTATCCCAACTTCCGTCGGAAGAGAATAGCAAAATTCGCTCGGTACATGCTGAACCTGAATGTACTTGGCATGCCTGGTCCAATCGGGGGGCTCAAACCATTCTTCGAGGATTGTCGCTCTCAATCCGATAATACAAATGACATCTGCATTTTTTAAAAAATTACCCCTTGTCCCCCCAGTTACCGCAAGCAGATGATCTTCAGGCAAAGCCCCTCGACCAGTTCTTCTTGAATGAACAGGTATTTTTAATAATTCAGCTAATTCTTTTAGCTCATTTTCACCATATGACCAGTAAACTCCATCACCTGTAACAAGAAGGGGTCGTTTAGCCTCGGAGAGTAACTTAACTGCCTTTTCAATAGTTTCCAGATCACCTTGAGTTTGCGGGATGCTGATCACCCGCGATTTTTCCAACACATATTTTTGCTGATAATTTCGTCCCTTGGCATTGAGATTGTCTAAGGGAAATTCAAGGACAACAGGCCCTGGAGGATAATGCATTGAATCAAACATCGCTTTACGGATCCAGAAAGAATTCATATTCCAGTCAGTACATCTGTGGGCATATTTTGTAACCGATTTAAAAACATCAGCCGCGTACCCTTCTTGAATTGAATATAATTGGTCACCAGCTGCACCATGTTGCCCAACCAGTAAAACCACAGGACTTAAGGCTGCATTTGCTTGCGCAATAGCGGAACCATAGTTCCAAAAACCGGGAGCGGTCGATGCAAAACAAATAGCGGGCTTTCGGAGACATCGTGCGTATGCATCAGCGGCAAAACCTGCTGATTGCTCATGCCTAAAATGAAACATCTTCGCTCCCAATCTACATGCCTCTTCAACTGCCAAGTTTATTACACCATGTATGCCAAATAGACACTCGACACCTTCTTCTATTAAAGCCCTTCCTATTGTTTTACCGCCATATGTTACTTCTTCCATATCATTTCCTCCTTGTCAATCTGCTCGTTTTGTAAAAAAAATCGAGCTGTATGTCCTCGGGCCTAAATAAACAAATTCTTCTAGACTGAGGTTGCGACCTGCCGCCGTTCCAAACTCTTGCTGTTGGGTGTAAGATTGGATTGCTTCCTCCGTTCCAAGGTCAATCGTTTTTCTCTCTTCTCCACCGTAAAATCACATCCTTTCCACCCGCATACACATCGTTGGGGGGCCTCAAGCTGGTTTTGGAACACTCCTCTTCGATAACCATAATTTCAGTGCCGCTGATGGCCAACCCCGACAAGAGATCTACCCCTGGCAACAGATCAGAGACCGCCGGGATGCCATGAGCGATACCTGTAGATTCTCCACATTCGATGCAAGCCGCATCGGCATCTGGGATTCTAGCTACAGCGGCGGTCATGTACTCGTGATCGGGGTCATTGACCCGCTCACTCACCGGTCACACTTCCTGGAAGGAAATGGGGAAAGTTATCGATTACGACAGGCCAGGAAACGATCTAACTGCAAACCGTCATCACGGCAGGGCTTAAATCCACAAGAACTAAGGATAGATAAGTTGACAGATAATCTCAGATCCATATATTTATAGATCAGCTCACACTCTTTTAGCTCGCCACCGGCCTCACTTTTATTCCGCCCCTTCCAAAGCGCATTATGTATCCAGAACTGCGATTGCATCTATTTCAATCAAAGCGCCTTCCCGCAACAGTCGCTTTACCACAACTCCCGTGGCTGCAGAAAACCCATTTCTAAAAAACTCTCGTCGAACTTTAGCTGTTTCCTTATAATTTCCCATTGTAGTTATGTAATCTACTGTTTTCACTACATCATCAAAAGGGGCGCCAGCGGCCTTAAGGATTTCTTCCATCTTCTGGTAGATAAACCGAGTTTGAGCCGCTATGTCTCCCTCTCCAACCAATTTTCCTGTCCGGGGGTCTCCAGCAGTCATGCCCGAAATAAAAAGCATATTCCCTTTTTTGACAGCTGATGAAAAGGTGTAACGGGGCCCCTGATTCCAGGGATCGAAGACTTGATATTTCGCCATGTTGACCCATCAGGTGCATAAAAAATTTGGTTTAGAGATCAATAAATAATTGAAAGGTGGCCTCAGCATTGGGTAAAGTAGGATTGCATATTCACTAAAATACCCGTTGCAGGAGGCCACCCCCAGTGAAGTATAGCAAAAGCGAAATCATGAGTCGAGCCTATAAAATTCCCGACCTGAAATTTGAAGACCAGAATCTGACTTCCTTTGCCGGTTTGATCATTTTTCAACCGCTGATGTTGGGATTGGAGATTAAGAATCGCCTATACCATTGCTTTCGACATCTGAAGGCATCCCGGATTTTTGGCCACCACATCATTACGATGTTGCTGATCGTCCATCTCCTGCTGGGGTATCGGCGGCTGCGGGATTTGTCTTACTACCAGGACGATCCCATGGTCAAACGGCTCTTAGGACTGAATCAATTGCCCGACCCCTCCACAGTTTCCCGCGCTCTGAGCAGCATCGACGGAATGAGCATCGAGAGGGTGCGGGAGCTTTGCCGCAAGCTGGTCATTGAGCGCCTAAAGAAAATAGCGATCTACCGCCTCACCCTGGATTTTGACGGGTCGGTGTTGGCGACCCTGAGTCGCACCACAGAGGGTACGGCTGTGGGTTATAACCGGAAGAAAAAGGGAGCCCGCAGTTATTATCCCTTATTCTGTACCCTCGCCCAAACGGGGCAGGTCTTCGATGTCTATCATCGGCCGGGCAATGTCCACGACTCTCATGGGGCCCGGGAATTTATCCTGGCCTGTATCACCGCTTTAAAGCAGGCCTTGCCCTGGCTGAAGATTGAAGTTCGCATGGATAGCGCCTTTTTTAGCGATGAGATCGTATCGGCGTTAGATGCGATGGGCGTCGAGTTCACGCTAAGCGTTCCCTTTGAGCGGTTTGTGGAGTTGAAAAAAAGGATTCAAGACCGGGCGCGTTGGCGGTCGATGGATGAGACCTGGTCTTTTTTTGAGGTGGCCTGGAAGCCGAAGAAGTGGAAGAAGGTGTATCGGTTTCTTTTCATCCGTCAACGGTGCCCCATCATCCACAAGGAGCCCATTCAACTGGATCTGTTCATTCCTTATGAGTATGGGTATGAGTTTAAGGTGATCGTGACCAACAAATGGGCTTCGGGGAAGAAGACCTTGATGTATCATAACGGCCGTGCGGCCCAGGAGAGCGTCTTTGGGGAACTGAAATCGCAGAGCCAGATGGATTATATTGCCGCCCGGGGTCTTTTGGGAAATCAGCTTTATATGCTGGCGGCGGTTTTGTCTCATAACCTTAATCGGGAGTTGCAGATGGAGACGAAGGCTCCCGACCGTAGCACAACCGAGAAGCGGGCGCCGTTTTGGATTTTTGAAGAATTGCGAAGCCTGAGACATCGATTGATCCAGCGGGCTGGAAGATTTACCAACCCCCAAGGCAATTTGACCCTGACGATGAGTGCCAATGAATCTGTGAAATTGGGCCTGCTTGAATATTTAGAGGCCTTTCAAGCGGCTGCCTAAACTATTAATCATAAGCACTTTTTTTGCATCATTTAGGTTGACTCTCCGTTTAATGAAGAGTGAATTATTCCTCCAGCAAGAAGCTAGCGGGCATCAAAGGCTAAAGATTGGACGCGTAATTGATCTTTGCTATGCTTATATATAGACTTGCATAAATAAAGTGACTTCCTTAAGGGCACTGACCATAGGGCAGCCCTCCCATTTTTTGATTTTTCAGAAAATCTCGGGGATTCTACGCCCCTACCAGTTCCTCCCATTTATTTCTAGAAGAGATCAATTTTTCCCAAAACCCCATTCCTGAATGGCCATATCTTTTAGCTTACCTTTTTGGACCTTTCCGCTCGCTGTCACTGGAAACTCTCGAACGAAGCGCACATAATGGGGAATTTTGAACCGAGCGATTTTCCCTTTACATAAATCTATGATTTCCTTCTCAGTGCAGGTACCTCCCTCTTGGAGGAGGACTACCGCCATAGGGACTTCCGTTAACTTTGGGTCAGGCACGCCAATCACTTGGACTTGCTTAATCGCCGGGTGCTGCGAGAGAAAACTCTCGATCTCTAAGGCGGAAACATTTTCTCCGCCTACCTTTAACATGTCTTTTATTCGTCCAGTAAATTTAAAATATCCATTTCCCCCCATAATACCGGAATCACCTGTATGAAGCCAACCCGCTGGGTCAATGGCCTTAGGGATTGTTAATAAATAACATGTACAAAAATAAGAAAGTTACGGGTTGATACTGTAGTTCCATTCACCATGGAAATTATGCGCCCTTATCTTTACCCTTTTCATTTCTTCG
>Ga0315274_10009534_pt1 | contig 14018 bp, 7 predicted proteins | sample YL17G02_20_MG_FD_203700 | JGI IMG/M metagenome (GOLD analysis project Ga0315274, IMG submission 203700) | Sediment microbial communities from Yellowstone Lake, YNP, Wyoming, USA - YL17G02_20 | ecosystem: Environmental > Aquatic > Freshwater > Lake > Sediment | place: USA: Wyoming | collected...
TTGTCCGGGCCGGTTTCCTCACCCGTGAGAGCCTCGACGGCCACCCGCGCCTCCCGCGTCGCTTTGTGCGCCAGCAACACGCCGCCGGCAATGTCGCCGATGGCGTAGAGATTCGGGTCATCGGTCTGCTGCCTCTCGTTGACCGTGATGAAGCCCTTCTCGTCGCAGACGGCCTTGGTATTCTCGAGGCCAAGGTTGTCCCCGTTGGGCACGCGGCCGACAGCCACGAGCACTTTGTCGTAGAGCTCTTCGAGCTTCCGGCCGTCGAGCTCCATATCGACTTTGATCTGCCGGCCGGCGGTGGCCATGTTCAACACCTTGGCCTTGAGGCGCACCTCTTTGAACGCCTTTTTGGCATAGGTGAAGATCGGGCGGACGAGATCGGGATCGGCGCCGTAGAGGAGCGACTCCAGGAGTTCGACGATGACGACCTTGCTGCCGAGCGTGGCGTACACGGTGCCGAGTTCCATCCCGATGTAGCCGCCGCCCACCACCAGGAGCGTCTCGGGAATGTCGTCGAGATCGAGCGCTTCGTTGGAGGTCATGATGCGCGGGTTGCCGAGGTCGAAGACCTTGGGCATCGCGGGTTTGGAACCCACGGCGATGATGGCCTGCTCGAACCGGATGAACTTCTGGCCCTGTTCGGTTTCGACGCGGAGGGTCTGCGAATCCTCGAAGTAGCCGCGGCCGTGCCAGAGGTCCACCCCGCGCAGCTTGGCCAGGTTCACGACGCCTCCGGAGAGCTTGGTGAGAATGGACTCCTTCCACTCGCGCAGCTTGGGCACGTCGATCCGGGGCGGCTCGAACGTGACGCCGCGGTGGGCCGAGTCGCGTGCGCCAGCAATGACATGCGTGGCGTAGAGCAGGGCCTTGGACGGGATGCAGCCGCGGTTGAGGCAGACGCCGCCAGGCCGTTTGTCCTGCTCGACGAGGATGACTTTCTTGCCGAGGTCGGCGGCATAGAACGCGGCGGCGTAGCCACCGGGGCCGGCGCCGATCACGACGACTTGGGATGGGGTGGGTTCCATGGGAGCAGTGGGGTGATGGAGTGATGGAGTGGTGGAGTGATGGAGTGGTGGAGTGATGGAGTGATGGGCCGACTCAAGATCCGCCGTAGGCGACGTTGCTTTCCTTGACCACCAGATGGTCGATCCAATCGCCGTTCATCTGCTTTCGTTCCAGGCTTTCCACAAGTTTCAGCAATCCATTCTCCAGCTTGTACGCCAGGGCGTTGAGGCTGTCAAAATCGCCGGCGCGGATTTGCTCCGCCCTTCGATAGGCGTGCAATCCGGACACCGATTCGCCCAGCGACCCCAGAGCGATGTTGAGGAAGTTCAGATACTCGCGAAGCGACCGGCGGCAGTAGCCCTCGGCGATGTTCCGATGAACCGAGTCCGCGGAGGCAATGGCTTGGGAAGCGACGCGCTTCAGTTCATAGGGCCAGCCACGGAAGCTCCTGCAACACTGAACATAGTATTCAATGGCGTCATCGCATACTCGAAGCTGCTGATACCCGCGATTCTTGTTCTTGAATGTGCTTTCCATTCAACCACCCCCTACTCCATTACTCCATTACTCCATCACTCCACGCCGTCAGATTCTCATGTCCGCCTCCCTGAACTGCTCGAACGCCGCCACGAGATCCACAATGAACCGGGCCGCTGCCCCGCCATCGATCACGCGGTGATCGTAGGACAACGCCAGCGGCAGCATCAGCCGCGTCTCAATCTTTTTCTCGCGCGCGACGGGCTTGAGCGCGCCGCGCCCCAGGCCGAGGATGGCGACCTCGGGCTTGTTGATGATCGGCGTGAACTGGGCGCCGCCGATGCCGCCCTGGTTCGAGACGGTGAACGTGCCGCCCTTCAGTTCCTCGAGGTTGACCTTGCGGTCCCGGGCCCGCGCCGCCAGTTCCTCCACTTCCTTAGCCAGTTGGAAGAGGCTCTTCTGGTCCGCGTTGCGAAGGACCGGCACAATCAGGCCGGCCTGGGTGTCCACCGCCACGCCGAGGTGGAAGTAGTCCTTGAAGATCACTTCGCCGGTCGCCTCATCGAGACTGCTGTTGAAGAGCAAGTGTTTCTTGAGCGTGGCGACGACCGCCTTGATCGCGAACGGCATGAGCGTCAACCGCACACCTTTGGCTTCGTAGGCGGCCAGATGCTTCTTCCGCAAATCCATGATGCCGGAGATGTCGGCTTCGTCGAACTGGGTGACGTGCGGGATGGTGGTCCAGTTCTCGGTCATCCGCCGGGCGATGACCTGCCGGAGCTGCGACATCGGCTTCCGCGAAACCGGGCCCCACTTGGAGAAGTCGATGGATTCGCTGGGCGGCTTGCCGGGCGCCGGGGGCTTGCGGGCGAACGCGATCTTCTGCAGGCGCTGAATGTAGCTGCGCAGATCACCCATCCCGATGCGCCCGCCACGCTCCGTGCCTTCCACACGCGTCAGGTGGATGCCCAACTCGCGCGCCACTCGGCGCACGGCCGGCGGCGCGGCGATCGCGTCCTCCGACGTTTGTGGGAATTCAGCGGCCAGTTCGGCCTCGCTCGAGGGTGGGGCTTCGGGTTCTGCGGGCTTGGCCCTCTTTCCCGGCTGGGCTGGTTTCGCAGGGATTGGCTCTTCTTTGGGCAGGGCAGGGGACGTCTTGCCGTCGCCGCCCAAGGTTAGAATCACTTGGCCAGCCGAAACCTTGTCACCTTCCTTGACCCGGATCCGGGTGATGACACCGGAAGCGGGAGACGGAATGGGCGCAACGGCCTTTTCGTTTTCGAGTTCGAGGAGCGTCTGGCCCTCCTGTACGGAGTCGCCTTCTTTGACCAGGATGCTCACCACGACGCCGGAATCGGCGCCTTCGCCGAGCTTGGGCAGTTTGACGTCCATAGAGACTCGCCTAGAGTGCGGGAAACGCTAAAGGAAACGCCGCGACACTGTCAGCAAGAAAATCCCCACCGCCGCAGAGCAGTGCATCCCGAAGTTGTCGGTGCGGGTAGGGCGCGGGTGTCCTCACCGCGCCGTTGGGCCATAAACCTCACCCAAGGCGGCGGGCTGAGGACAGCCCCGCCCTACCTCAAAGCGCGACCGCCAACTTCGGGATGCACCGTCAACCCGCTTTGCCTGGGCTGCTCCGCCAGGATCCCCCCAACAAACGAACGAGGCTGGCGCACCCGCCAGCCTCGTCGGTGTTTTGAATCAGCCGGATCGGCTTAGTAATCCATGCCGCCCATGCCGCCGCCGGGGCCGCCCTGCATGGCTGGGGTTTCCTTCTTCGGAATCTCGGTGATCAGGCATTCCGTGGTCAGGAGCAGACCGGCGATGGACGCCGCGTTTTGCAGCGCCGTGCGCGTGACCTTCTTGGGGTCCACGATGCCGGCCTTGACGAGGTCGGTGTATTCACCAGTGGCCACGTCGTAGCCTTCGTTGCCCTTGCGCTTCTTAACTTCCTCGACGACGACGGAGCCTTCGATGCCGGCGTTGTTGGCCAGTTCGCGGGTCGGGTATTCGATGGCGCGCTTGACGATCTCGACGCCGATGCGCTCGTCTTCATTGGCGGTCTTGACCTTTTCAATGGCTTCCAAGCAACGGATCAAGGCCACGCCGCCGCCCGCGACAATGCCTTCCTCCACTGCCGCGCGGGTCGCGTGCAGGGCGTCCTCGACGCGGGCCTTCTTCTCCTTCATCTCGGTCTCGGTCGCCGCCCCGACGTTGATGACGGCGACGCCACCGGCCAGCTTCGCCAGCCGTTCCTGCAGCTTCTCGCGGTCGTAGTCGGAGGTGGTCTCCTCGATCTGACGGCGGATCTGGTTCACGCGGCCCTGGATGTCGGACGACTTGCCACCGCCTTCGACGATGGTAGTGTTTTCCTTGTCGATCACGATGCTCTTGGCCTTGCCGAGGTCGGAGAGTTCGATGCTCTCGAGCTTGATGCCCAGATCTTCACTGATGAACTTGCCGCCGGTGAGGACGGCGATGTCTTCGCACATGGCCTTGCGGCGGTCGCCGAAGCCCGGGGCCTTGACGGCGCAGACATTGATGGTGCCGCGCAGCTTGTTGACCACGAGGGTGGCGAGGGCTTCGCCTTCGATTTCCTCGGCGATGAGGAGCATCGGCTTGCCGACCTTGGCGACCTTCTCGAGCAGCGGAAGCATGTCCTTGAGACTGCTGATCTTTTTCTCGAAGATCAGGACGTAAGCCTCCTCCATCTTGCACTCCATCGTCTCGGCGTTGGTCACGAAATAGGGCGACTGATAGCCCTTGTCGAACTGCATGCCTTCGACGACTTCGAGGGTGGTCTCGATGGACTTGGCTTCCTCGACGGTGATGGTGCCGTCCTTGCCGACCTTGTCCATCGCGTCGGCGATGATCTCGCCGACGGTGGCGTCCCAGTTGGCGGAGACGGTCGCGACCTGCTTGATCTCGTCCTTGTCCTTGACCTTCTTGGCGATCTTGTCGAGGTGCGCGACGGCGGCCTCGACCGCCTTGCCGATGCCGCGCTGGATGCCGATGGGATTCCCGCCGGAGGTCACGAACTTCAGACCCCCGCGGTAAATGGCCTCGGCCAGCACAGTAGCGGTGGTGGTGCCGTCGCCCGCGGCGTCGCTGGTCTTACTGGCGACTTCGCGGACCATCTGAGCGCCCATGTTTTCATACGGGTCTTCCAGCTCGATTTCCTTGGCGACGGTGACGCCGTCCTTGGTCACGGTGGGAGAGCCGAACTTTTTGTCGAGGACGACGTTGCGGCCTTTGGGGCCGAGCGTGGCGGTGACGGCCCTGGAAAGCTTAGCCACGCCGCGGAGGATGGCCTGCCGGGCGGCCTCATCGAAGAGGAGTTGTTTTGCTGCCATAGTTCTTGGTTTCTGGTTGATGGTTAAAGGCTGGGGGGTCAGCCGACGATGGCGAGGAGATCGTCGGAACTCATGATCTTGTATTCTTTGTTGTCGATCTTGAACGGCAAGTCTGTGCCGCCGTATTTAGTCACTAGCACATGGTCGCCGACCCTGACCTCGAACGGGATTTTCTTCCCGTTGTCGTCAAGCTTTCCGGTGCCGAGCGCACGGACGACGGCTTGCTGTGGTTTTTCCTTGGCAGTATCGGGGATGATGATGCCGCCCTTCTTGACTTCCTTCTCTTCGACCGGCTCAACCAGAACCCGGTCTCCGAGCGGTTTGATGTTCAGTGCCATAGTTTTGTCTCTGTTTGGTTTCGTTGTTTAACGGTAATCAACTCCCGCCGCACTCGCACGCGGGAAAAGCCTACTTCTGCTCATCGACAACTTCGGCGTCGATGATCGGGCCTTCGTCCTGCTTGTCCTTCTTCTCATCGGACTTGGCCTCTTCGCCGCTCGGGCCGGATTGCGTTTTGCCCGCGCGGGCCTTTCCCGCCGCGGCTTTGTAAAGTTCAGCCGACACGGCCTGCCAGGCTTCGTTCAGCTTCTCGCTCGCGGAGTTGATCGCGCCCGTGTCGCTGCCTTTCAACGCTTCCTTCACGTCCGCGACGGCTTTCTCGATCTTGCTCTTGCTGTCGCCGGAAATTTTGTCGGCGTTGTCCTTGAGCATTTTCTCCGAGCGATACACGGCGTTGTCCGCTTCGTTCCGCGTTTCCACGGCTTCGCGCGCTTTCTTGTCATCTTCGGCGTGCGCTTCGGCGTCCTTGCGCATCTTCTCCACCTCGTCCTTGTTGAGGCCGCTGCTGGCGGTGATGGTGATCTTCTGTTCCTTGCCGGTACCGAGGTCCTTGGCGCTGACGTGCAAGATGCCGTTGGCGTCGATGTCGAACGTGACTTCAATCTGGGGCACGCCGCGCGGCGCCGGCGGGATGTCGGTGAGGTGAAACTTGCCGATGGTCTTGTTGTCGCGCGCAAACTGACGTTCGCCTTGCAGGACGTGGATCTCCACGCCGGGCTGATTGTCCGACGCGGTGGAGAAAATCTCCGACTTGCGGGTCGGAATCGTGGTGTTGCGCTCGATGAGGCGCGTGAATACGCCGCCCAGCGTTTCGATGCCCAGCGACAGCGGCGTCACGTCGAGCAGGAGCACGTCCTTAACGTCGCCCTTGAGCACGCCGCCCTGAATGCCGGCACCGACGGCCACGACTTCGTCCGGGTTCACGCCCTGGTGCGGCGGCTTGTTGACCAGGCGGTGGGCGGTTTCGACGACCTTCGGCATGCGCGTCATGCCGCCGACGAGCACCAGTTCATCGATCTTGTCTGTCGCGAGGCCGGCGTCTTTCAGGCAACTCTTGACCGGGCCGACCGTGCGCTCGAAGAGCTCATCGCAGAGCTGCTCCATCTTGGCCCGTGTGAGCTTCATGCTGATGTGCTTGGGACCGCTGGCATCCGCAGTGATGAAGGGCAGGTTGATCTCGTACTGCTGGGCGCTGGAGAGCGCGATTTTGGCCTTCTCGGCTTCCTCCTTGATGCGCTGGAGGGCATCAGCCTGCTTGCGCAGGTCCATCCCCTGTTCTTTCTTGAACTCATCGAGAATCCAATCCATGAGACGAGCGTCCCAGTCGTCGCCACCCAGGTGGGTGTCGCCGTTGGTCGCTTTGACCTCGAACACCCCATCGCCGATCTCGAGCACCGAAATGTCGAAGGTGCCACCGCCCAGATCGTACACGGCAATCTTCTCGTCTTTCTTCTTGTCGAGGCCGTAGGCCAGCGAGGCGGCGGTGGGTTCATTGATGATCCGGAGCACCTCCAGGCCGGCAATGCGCCCGGCGTCCTTGGTGGCCTGACGCTGGGAATCATTGAAGTAAGCGGGGACGGTCACGACGGCTTGAGTGATCTTCTCCCCCAAGCGCACCTCGGCATCCGCGCGCAGCTTGGACAGGATCATCGCAGAGATTTCAGGCGGGCTGAACACCTTGGGTTTGCCATCCACTTCCACCTCAACGGCAGCGTCGCCATTGGCGGTACGCACGACCTTGTAAGGGACACGCTTGAGCTCCTCCGGGACCTCCTCGTACTTGCGGCCCATGAAGCGCTTGATGGAATAGACGGTATTGCGAGGATTGGTCACCGCCTGGCGCTTGGCGGCTTCGCCCACCAACCGTTCCCCGCTCTTGGTGAAGGCCACCACGGATGGAGTGGTGCGCTTTCCTTCGGAGTTCTCAAGGACAACGGGATCTCCCCCCTCCATGACCGCCATGCAGGAGTTGGTGGTGCCCAGATCGATGCCGATGACTTTGGCCATAATAACGTCGCGTCCAGAAGTTCGCTAACCATCCAGCAGCGCCGATGCCATAGGGATGAGCCAGATATCAAGCGATTGTCACACAACAACTTGTCGAAATGAAGCCATTGTCCGTAACTTGAAAATCCCGGGCCAGCCGGGCCACTATGACACAGTGAATCATCAAGGAGTCGGCGCACCGTGGCACACCTGAGGATTCGCACTCTGGCGTCGCGGAACGACCCGCTGCGGGACCAACGGGCCTCCTGACCGGCAGCCGGGAATGCGGTCAACCGACGCGTATGGCGCTCACGGCGCCTTGGGCTCGCCCGGCTTCGTCTCGCGACCGTAGTACGGGTAGTAGTCGCCGTAGCGTTCTGACTTGGCTGCGCTGAAGTCGTTGAGGATCGCCCCCAGCAATGGCGCGTCCGCCCGTCGGAGCATTTCCACGGTCCGAAGCACCGCCCGCCTCTGCGTTTGGTGGGCACGAACCACGAGGCAGACGGCCTGGACTTGATTCACGAGCAACAGCGTGTCACTGATCCCCATCAGGGGGGCGGCGTCGACGACCACGCGATCGAATCGGCGCAGGGCCTCGCCGAGGAGTTTGCTGAGGCCCTGTCGGGCCAGAAGTTCCGCCGGGTTGGGCACGGGCGTGCCGGCAGAGACAAACGACAAACCGTCGATTTCGGTTTTCTGCAGGATGTCGTCCAGCGTCAGGCTGGAGATCGAGGGGCGTTCGGCGGGGCGGGTGGGAGCGGGCGAAGCGGCGGCGGCCTCAGCCACGGCCTGTTGTTTCTGGCGCAACTCGGCGAAGCTCAGTCCGCCCTCGTTACGAGGTTTTTGCTCCGCGGGCTGGAAGGTGAACGGCGCGGGCTGTGCCTTCAGGTAATCGGAAACGCCCCGACTGTCTTGCTTGATGCCCGAGAGCGCCACGGAAGCCATGGGCCGCCGCAGATCGCACTCAATCAACAGGGTGCGGAGCCCCTGCTGGGCCAGGCTCACGGCGTAACCCAGGGCGCAGAGCGTCTTGCCTTCCTTGGGCGTGGCGCTCGTAAACAGGAAGCTCTTCAATTCCTTTTCCTTGGCAATGACCGAGACGGACGTGCGCAACGATCGGAAGGCCTCGGCCACAGCGAAGTGCGCTTCGTCGCTTGGTCCCAGCGGACCCGGCTTGGGCTGTTTCGAAGGAACCCGGGGCACGGCGCCCAAAACGCTCAGGCCAAGGAGGTGCTCGGTTTCCTCCACAGACTTCAGGGAAGTGTCCACCATCCCCAGCGCCAGGGACAACAGAAGCCCGACGGCCAAGCCACCGAGCAAACCCAGCACCGCCACTCTCGCTCGGTCAGGCCGGCTGGGGTCAAGCGGAACTTCAGCTTTCTGGGCGATGCGCAGCGGATTGCCGAACAGATCACGCGTCATCGTGGCCTCCTGCAGTTTCTGCATGACCCGGTCATGGACCGACCGCTGGAGCTCGATTTCCTTGGAGACGATACTGTTGGTGCTCTCCATCAGGCTTTGCGTGATCTTTTGGACCTCCGTGCTGCGCTCGTCGAAGCGTTTCTGCAGCGCGGTTTCGTTGGCTTTGGCTGTTCCCAACGAAACCTTGAGGCCTTCCGCAGCCTCCTGCGCCGACTGGGTGAGTGATTGACGGAGGCTCGCGAGTTCTTGCTCCGCCTCGATGAACTTGGGATGCTTCTGTTTGTAGCGCTGTTTCAGATTGTTGAAGCCGACTTCCTTTTGGGTCACCGCGCTGCGGACGGCCGCCACGTTGGGGTCGTTAGCGATGGAGGGCACCTTGAGCAGAGCTTCGGCGTTGGTGCCGTGCCGCTGGACTTCCAACTCCTCCGTCTCCAACCCGATGCGCTGCAAGGTGGCTTCGAGCACCTTCCGGTTCAGGTCCCCGAGTTCCCGAGAAACCTCCTGCTGGCGGGCCTCCAGCCTGAGGGTCTCCCCCCGGGCAGGCCCCAGACTCTTCTCGGACGTGCTCAGGCTGTCGAGAATCTGCTGCAGCCGGTTGGTGGTCATCTGGATGACCTCATCCCGCGACCGGGTGTTTTGCCGCACAAGTTCGTCCACGAGCGAATTGGCCAACTGGGCGGTCAGCTCCCGGTTGGGATGCTCCACGGTAACATTCACGAGCGTGTCCTTCTCGGGGATCTCGATGATCAACAGGCCGGCCAGACGGGCGGCGAGCACGGGCGTGCTGGAAGGGCCGCCCTCCGGGGTCGGGGAGAACCTCGCGTCCCGCGCCAAGGCGTTCGTCTCCACGACGCGTGCCAGCAGGGCAGGGCTCAGGAGCATCCTCCGGACTTCCTGGAGTCTCGAATCCGGTGCCGAGCCGACGACGTCCGCACGCAGGGTGTCGGGGAGGTCGAGCACCAAAGGTTGTTCGGCCCCGACTTTGACCACGGCTGTGGCCGTGTAGATCTTCGGCGCGACGTAGAGGTACAATGCCGCCAAGAGTCCGCCCACCACCACACTGCACAGCGTCAGCCGCACGTTTTGGCGCAAGGCCGCGCCGATCTTGCCAAGGCGGCGGGATTCGGCGGGGCGCGTGGGCTCGTTAGCAGACTGCGGATTCTGGGCGGTCATAGCGGGAAGAAAGGCAAGGAATGCGAGCCGCAGCGGTGCTTTGGCCCGCTTCTCCGGACGAGGAATGGACCCAAGCTGCCCGGCGCTCCGTCGGCCTCAAGTTCTGTTCCTTTGGCTTTGTATGTTGGTTCACTGGCCACGGCGTTCCTTGACCCCCTGGAATCGCCATTCGCTCTTGTCCCCATCAGGTCAATGCAGAGGTGATAGTCCGAATGGTCGCGAAAGGCAACCTGTTTTGGCTTTCGCGGCTTTCGTCCCCACGGTCAGCCGGAACCAAAGGGGAGGCTACTCTCCCCGCCCGGCGGCGCCAGGGGAGGGCCGGCGGAGCAGGCAGAATCCCACCAACAACAGGACGGCCGCCACCAGGTAGATGGGACCGCAGTAGGCGATGGCGTGGCTCATGTTCTCCACTTTGTTTCCGTACCCGCCGTGCGTCGTCCAATAGCCGACGAAGATTGGCCCCAACGCTCCGCCAGTCCAACCGACGGTGTTCATCAGCCCCGCGGCGGTGGCGCGAACGTGGGCGGGCACCACGTCGTAGAGCGCCGCGAAGATGCCGGAATCATAGAAACCCTTGCAGAACCCGAACACCGTCATCGATAGGATCAGGGTTCCCAGGTCGCGGGTGGTGCCGACGAGGAACACGAACGTAGCCCCGACGAGGAGCCCGGCGGCCTGCACGAGCATGCGCCCGCCGTGCCAGCGACGGGCCAGGCGGTCCGCCAGCCAGCCGGCCAGGGGCACACTCAGGGCACTGGCCAGATGGATATAGATCGTTCCGTTCAAGCCGGCCGCGGCCAGTTTGAAGTGGAACTTCTCGACGAGGAACATTGGCGTCCAGGCGAGGAAGATGGTAGCCACAAAGTTCGCCCCCACGAATACCAGCATCAGCACCGCGGCGGTCGGGGACCGGAAGATGGCCCGGAGCGCGTCGCGGATGGACGGCGGTTCCGGTGGGCGCTCCGCGGTCACGGTTGTCCCTTCCCTGGCCGGTTCGCGCAGGCAGCGGTAGAGCACCACCGCCAGCAACATCCCCGACAGACCGAAGCAATAGAAGCCCGCGCGCCAGCCGAGCGTCTCGGCGAAGAGCGCCCCCACCCAGCTCCCCAGAATCGTGCCCACATAGACGCTCGACTGATGGAAGGCCATGGCCCGCGACCGGGTCCGGGGCGAATGGTAGTCGCTCACCAGCGACATCGAGGCGGGAAAGTAGAACGTCTCGCCCAGACCCTCGAGCGCCCGGACGGTCACGAAATGCCAGAACCGGCTGCACCACGACGTGGTGACGGTCACGAAACTCCAAAACAGGCAGCCGCCCAGGATGAGGTCCTTGCGTCGAAGGCGATCGGCGAGGAAACCGGCGCACGGCGCGCCGGCGGCGTACACCCACATGAACGCAGAGAAGATGTAGCCCAGTCGCTCCTCATCGAATCCAAGTTCGTCCCGGAGCCGCGGGGCCACCGCGTAAATCGCCTGGCGGTCGGCGTAATTGAAGAAGCAGACAAACCATAGCATCAACACCACCCACCACTTGTAGCCCGGGCGGGGGGGGGATGGCGCAGACGAGTAACTCGAACGAGTGTTCAGATGTTCACCTTTCCAGGAACCATGTCACCGTAGCGGCGTCTCGGCAGAGCGCCGCTGACGGTTCTCGCTGCCACCCCACCTGCACGCTTCGCCAATGCGGCAAGCTGCAACCCAGCCTCACGCGCCCCAGCCAGAGCGCCAGATCCCGGCACCAGTCTCCTTCCACCCACCCGCCAACCTCCGGAGCGTCCAGTCTTTTCCAGAAACCAGAGATGTGACCCCAGTGGCCTCTCGGCTCCGGTAAATGAACCGGGGTATACTCCTCGACCTGTGCCCATGGGTCGAAGTGCCAAGCGGACGATTCGGTTGGGCCTATGCCCAAACTCGACGGGACCGTGCTCACGCCCGGCCCCGCTTGGCTTGACTCGAATCCCGTTACGGCCTCACCCGGTAGAACTTCGCTCCCGGGCTGGTGCCCACGGTGACGTTGTACGGACTTGCGGGCTGGCCTGGCACGTCCGTCCAAGTGCTGAGGTTGGTCGACTCCTGGAGCACCCCGGTGCCAGTCCAACGGATCGTGACCTGGCCACTCGACAAGGTCGGCGGATCAAACTGCGTCGGAACCGTAATCGTAGTATAGGCCTTGACCAGGCCGGCGCCGTCCGAGTTAAGCAGGACGCGATCGGCGTTGGCGAAGTTGCCCTGCCACCACTCGACGTGAGCCCCGCCGCCGCGTTCGTACCACACCATGCGGAACCGGTAGAGCCCACTTTCGCTCACGATGAAGTCGTAGCTCTCATCTGCCGGACCGCCGTTGTGAAAGGCCAGCGGGGCAGTGTCGCGAGCACTGAAGTCGGCCACCGCCTGTACCTTGTAGCCGTCATCGCAGGTGGCACCGAAGCGGTATTTCCCGGCGGCCAGGTCCAGGTACGTGGTGATCTCCATGGCGACGTCGTCAGTGCCGTAGAACGGATCCAGCCCCGGGATTAGCTCATCCTCGCCGAAGATCGCATTCCCGGAGGTCGCGGGTGGGCCATCCTGGGAGTAGTTGATTTTCTGGGCCACCACCGTGACATCATAATTCGTGAGCATCGTCGTGCCCGGTCGCAGCAGCGTCTCGGCGAACGTAAGGCTGTTATCCGTGTTTTCGCCGATCTGGGCCTGGACCACCCGGACATTGAACCCGCGATCCTTGCCCGAGCCGACAATCCGGAGCGCGGGATCGACGCTTCGGTACGAAATGACGAATTCCCAGCTCGTGGAGATGTCGACGCCTTCGTTGTCTTTGAAAGTCAGCCGGGCCTGGTTGGTTGCTCCCGACGCAAGTAGCGGGGTCAGGGTGTAGCTGACCGTGGCTCCCGAGGCGTTGGGCGTCACGGTGGCGGAAACCACCTGGCCGTTCACCTCGAGTTGGACCGTCGCGGTGTTCACGGTCGTGTCGCGGTTCTGAATCGTGGCTAACACCCGCGGCTCGACGGTTTCGACCGTGGAATTCGCCGCCGGTTCCACCGCGCTCACGGTGGCCCGCTGAACGCCGACGTCCGCCACGGGGATGAACACAAGGTAATTCAGAAGCCGGGCGCCGTCGTCGGTATCCGCCGTGATCTGCCGCAAGCGTAGGGTCGTGCGGCCGCTGAGGCGCAGAACAACCTTGTTTTGGCCGCTGGCATCCGTCAACGGGAAGTTCCGGTAGGTGAAGCCAGTCAGGGTGCCCAGGAAGGAGCCCACCACCTGGGTGGTTTGATTCTCCTGGGAGGGATCACTCGTGACCTTCTCGAGAGCGCTCTCGGCCGTCTGCAGGTTGGCGATCGACTCGCGGAGGTAAACTTCGTAGCTGGCCGCGGGGAACGTGTGGGTATAGTTGAGCCACTCGCCCGCAGCAATATCGCCCACGTCATAGTCATAAATGCCGGCGTCGGGGCCCCCGGCAGCCACGTACTTGGCGCGGAGATTGTCGCGCGTCCGTGCCGCCCGGACCTCGTCATCGGGACGATAGGGGTTGTTGCCCGCGCCCGCCGGAGCCGTTTGGGTGTCGCTATAATCCACCCCGTCGGTCCCGATCTGGAGGCTGTAGGAGCTTGCGTGCGACCCCCCTTCCGCCACCAGCACCACGCTGTCGATGAATTGGCCGGAGCCGAAGTTAAAGTCTTCGACCTCGAGCGCCAGGCTGTTTGGGGCGAACGTGTCGAAATCGAGCGCCCGGGTCGTGGCTTCGCCGTTGGAATCCTCCGCCCGCAGCGTGACCACGTAGTTCACGTTCGCGCCGAGCCCGCCCAACGAAGCAGTCCGCGTAGTTCCCGTCCCGCTCACCACCAGCCCGTTGGCGGTCGTGTAGTTGGTCCCGTTCACCGTCACGGAGATCTTGTCGTCGCTCAGTGCCTGGTCGTCGGTGACCTTGAAGGAAATCTGCGCTGGCGCACTCAGGAAATTGGCGCGGTCGGTCGGCAGAATATCGCTGATGATGGGCGGCGTGTTGCCTGCCTGCGGGAGAGTGGCGACGACGGCGTTGTCGAAGGTTGCGAAATAGGGATCCTCGGGCGCGCTGGTCGAGTAATCGGCGTAGAGCATGAGCACGAAGTTGCCCGTGCCAATATAGGGCGCCGCCGGGCTGTCCGTGCCACCTTCCATCAGGTCCGCCGCGCTGGTGTCCTGGATTCTTCGGTGCCAGATCACCGCGTCGTTGGCATCCTTGTCCAGGATCTTCGCGTCGATCGTCACGGTGCCGCTCCGGGT
>Ga0315274_10009535_pt1 | contig 14017 bp, 10 predicted proteins | sample YL17G02_20_MG_FD_203700 | JGI IMG/M metagenome (GOLD analysis project Ga0315274, IMG submission 203700) | Sediment microbial communities from Yellowstone Lake, YNP, Wyoming, USA - YL17G02_20 | ecosystem: Environmental > Aquatic > Freshwater > Lake > Sediment | place: USA: Wyoming | collected...
GGGATGCGGATCGGCACGTCCACGTTCAGTGGCACCGTCGTGGAGATGTCCACCGTCTGGGAGATCGGCACGCTAAAGTTCAGGTTCACCGGAATGATAGTACGGATGGGCACGTCCAGGTTGTAGGAGATGATGCCGAGGTTGATCGGCACGACGACGGTGGTCTTGATCGGCACGGTGGTCTTGATCGGCACCGTCACCTCTTCGTTGATGGGGATGCTGGCCGCGATCGGAATCCGCTGCCTGACTTCCAGGGTATAGGAGAAGGTATCGTCGCCGGCACCGGTGACGATGGTGCGGGCATCGGCGACGGTCGCCAGCACGACCTCTCGCGCCCGTAGCAGCCCATAGATCACGACTCCGTTGAGCGCCAGCGACACCAGCGTCAGCATGGACAATATGACCAGGAGGACAACATAGCCTTTCTTCATCGGTAGACTCCTTCTACGTATTGCATACTGCGTGTTCCGTATTCCGTCTGGCACTCACGCACCACGAAACACGAAACACGGACCACAGACCACAATATCCTCTAGAACAACGGTATCTGCGCCACTTCCTGCTCGGCGATCGGGTCCAGCCCCAATACGGTCTTGAGCGCGTGGCGGTCGAGTTCAGGCTCGGCGACCAGGTGACGCAGGTGGCGGAACTTGATGAACCGCCAGCCTCCCACAGTGACGGCCTGGGCCAGGCGCGGGTCGCGCTGCAATTTGAGGCCGGCCAGTTGGGCCCGCCCACCGGGCAGAACCAGGCAGCGGTACGCCCGCTCGCCAGCGGGCTGGCCCTTGCGCTTCCTTCCTGCAGTCCGGCCCAGCAGGTGGTGAGAGAGGACCGCCGTGGCCGAGACGGCGAAGAGGTACGCCTCCCGCCCTTCCTCCAGCCAGCGCACGTCCCAGCCACCACCACGCCGCTTGACGCTGAACCCCAGCCGTTTCCCCAACGCCGCCAGGGCATCGCGCACCGCCTCGAGTTCAGCCGCACGGCGCTGGGGTTCGTCCTCGGGGCGCGGGTGGAGGGCCTGGCCCTCCTGGGCACTGTACGAGGTAATGCAGACCCGCACCAGCGCGAGGTCGGGCGTGAGCGAACCGGGAAAGCGGGCGTAGACCGCGTCCGTCAGTTCCTCCAGGCTCCACGCGGGCCGCTGGAGGAGCAGGTCCCGCACCGCGAGTTCGACCCGCTCGGCCAGTGGTTCGGCCGCCCGGCGCGGGTCTGCCATCCACCACAGTGTACCCTCTGCCTCCTCTTGCTCCGCCAGTTTCACCAGCGGGGCGGCCTCCAGCGCCCGGCGAACCGCGCCTTCGACGAGCGAGAAGGGTTGGGGACCACCCTCTGGGACCGCCGCCGCGCGCGCCAGCAGTCCCTGCCTGGCAAGTTCGGTGTACACGTTGCCGTGTAGAAACGTCCAGGCCGCCGGCTCTCCCCGCTCCCGTAAGGTGCTCACCGCCGTATCCGCCGCCACCGCCACCAGTTCACGCTCCAGCACCTTAACATCGGGCGCTACCAGTTGCCGTCCGCCGTCTGCGGTCTGCAGTCTGCGCTCCGCATTCCGCATTCCGCATTCCGCATTCCGCCACACCAACCGGTAGCCGACGTCAGGGCTATATCCCCACCCATCCAGAGCGTAACCCGCGCTGCTGGCCGCCAGGCAGACCGATTCCAGCAGCGTCGGGTCGGGGTCGGAGAAAAGGGTAACCAGGTGGCCACCAGCAGCCAGCAACGGCCCGGCCACGCTCAACGCTGCCCGCAGCACGTCCCAGTGCCAGTCCCACTCGAAGCGGCGCCGGCTCAGGAAAGGGTGCAATACGCGGGCCGCGGGCGACTCCCACAGCCATCCCGCCCACAGGGCGGAAAGCGCCCAGAAGACCCCATCCGGTCGAGGAGGGTCGGCGAAGATGAGGGCGACGCTCCCGGGCGGCATGATTTCCCCCACATCGCGGGCTGAACGGTTGGCCAGCGCGTACCCTTGCGCCTCTCCTCGTACGAGCGAAGCGACGTCGGTCGCGCGAAGGGGCACACCGCCGTAAACAGGCGGTGCTGGGGCCGAGGCCGCACCGCCGTGAACAGGCGGTGCTGGGGCCGAGGCCGCACCGCCGTGAACAGGCGGTGCTGGGGCACCTGCCGAGGCCGCACCGCCGTGAACAGGCGGTGCTGGGACACTTTCCAGCACCGGCTCTTTCAGGCCGGTGCGGCTTACACCAGACTCGTCCCAGGATTGAAGCGTATCCCCCGCCAGCAGGCGTGAGAAGCGCTCCTCGAAGCAGGTCCAGACGTTGCGTTCCAGGTAGCGCGCCGGGAGGCGCAACAAACGCGGGCGCGGCCGTTCCTCGCCGTACGGATCGAGGCTAGAGCACACGTCGAAACAGTCGAGCAGCGCGGCGGTCAGCGCCAGTCTCACCTCCTCGCCGGCCTCCAAGCCTGCCAGCCGCATCGCCAGGTCCATCAGTGCAGAGAGGTTGCGCGGCGTATAGAGCGCGACCAATTCGGCTGCCCGCTCCCGCACCGGGTCCGCCGGCGGCGCAACGCGGTCGAGCGCGTAATAGTAGGCCAGGCCGTGCGGCTGGATGCGGCGGGCGGCCTGCAGGTCTTCGCCATCCGGCACCCCCTCCTGCACAGCCGCGCAGCGGGAACAGCGGACCCCCTTCCTGAACGGGCGGTTTTCATCGCGGTCCCAGGCGAACCACTCAGCCACGCCCGGCACACGGCAGGCGGGGCAGGCCGAGCGGTAGAGGGAGGCCAGGTAGCGGCGCAAGGGGACGTCCCCCTTGGGGCTATCGGCCAGGCGGGTGAAGGCGGCGTTGAGCGCGGGGGGCTGTGGCCGGTCTAGCCCCAGGCGCGCGGCGACGAGGAGCAGAGGGTTGACGCTGAGCCCCAGCGCGCGGCGGCCCGCGGCGACCGCCTCCCGCACGACCACCGGCCCCTGGCAGAACAGGTCCACGACCAGGTCGCCGGGGCGGGTGAAGCGCTCGACGTACAACCCTGCTGCCTGGACTGGCTGAATGGTCCGGTAGCGGGCCAGTGGCGCAGCGGGGATAGCAGGTGCACCAGGTATGAAGAGGCACCTGGAGGTTGAAGGCCGGCGGTTGAGAATCGAGAGTGTGACACCCGGTCTACAGTCAGTCACGGTCGTTGCAGGATCTGTCATGATCTTCTAGTTTCAACGCTCTGGGAGCGCGTGGGGTCCAGGCTTCGGAAGTCTCAACGTAAGCTGGAGAGAGATAAGCACAGCAAATCAGATTGTCCGGCAGGTTACCTCAGGGCCGATTGCCTCCCACAGATATATCGTAGCACAAGAGTTCTATTATGTCAAATGTCGAGCTGGAGGCGACTCGGGCATGGACTTGACAGCAGGGTATATCCATGGTAGAATATGTTCATCAATACAGAATGGTGTTCAGCAATGATGAACAACTCAGGCCAATTACCCGCCAAAGGGTCCCATCTGGTTCACTCTGTGCTCAAGGCGCTCGATATCTTGGAGGCGTTTGTCCAGGACGAATACGTCTTGGGCGTTACCGACCTGAGCAAACGTCTTGGTTTCAGTAAGAGCACTACCCACAACCTCCTGGCGACCCTCAGAAGCCGTGGCTATGTCGAGGAGGATCCCGAGACCAGGCGCTACAGCCTGGGGGTCAAGTTGCTTGAACTTGGCCAGGCTGTGCGAGCCAACATCGAAATCCGGGATCGGGCTGCACCGTTACTGCGCCAGCTGGCTCAGCACAGCGGCGAAGCCGTGTACCTGACAGTGCTGCACGATGATCATTCCATCTACATATACTCGATTGAAGCCTCTGGCCGGTCGGTAGCCCGCTCGGCCCTTGGCCAGCGAGTACCCCTCCACTGTACGGCTGTGGGAAAGGCAAAGATGGCTTGCCTGCCGCAAGAGGAGGTAGATCGGATCGTCCAGCACGTTGGGTTGAAACGATTCACCCCCAACACAATTACCGATCCCGATCAACTCAAAGCAGAGTTGGCATTGATAAGACAGCGGGGTTATGCAGTAGACAACGAAGAGCACGAAATCGCAATCCGCTGTATGGCAGCGCCTATCCTGGACGAGGCAGGATCTGTGACAGCATCTTTCAGCATTTCTGGACCGGCAGGCCGGATGACCGATGAGCGTATCGCCCAACTTGCACCTGAGGTGATGAGGGTTGCTGAGGCCATCTCTCGCCGTCTAGGTTACAGTGGCCCGCCACTGGAGTCAGCAATGAAGACTACGCAGCCATGGCAGCAAGGCGGCACGTTTCAGAGGACATCGCACAGTTAACCATTCACTGAAGGAGTCTTTCATGTTTCATGAGCAGTTTGTATCGGCCCCGATTCCGAACTTGCCTTACAGTCATGCCTCGACCTTGATCGAGTTGCAGAATGGCGACTTGCTATGTGCATGGTATGCGGCCACTGAGGAGAAAACTGCCGACCAGACGATCTTCCTGGCTCGCCTGCCGCATGGGATGAACCACTGGGAATCCCCGCGTGCATTGATCAGTGGTAGGCTGGCGCAAGGGAATCCTGTCCTCTACCAACGCGCTGATGGCCAGCTTTGGCTCATCTACGTCGAGATGGTACTGCCGCTGGATTGGGAGAAATGCCGCATACACATGGTCTATTCAAATGATCACGGCGTCACGTGGGGTGACCGGCGGGTGCTGGTAGAGTTCCTGGGGTATATGCCACGCAATCACCCACTTTGCCTACGCGACGGTAGCATCATCTTACCGCTTTATGACGAACACAAGGGCCGTTCGGTATTCCTGATCTCTCGCGACGGTGGTGCGATATGGGAGCTAGGCGGCGACATTATCACAAGACCAGGCAATGAGCAAGCAGCACTGGCAGAGCTAAGCGATGGCTCACTCATAGCCTTTATGCGAACACGCGAGGCACCCGCCTACATCTGGGAATCACGGTCGTCAGACGGCGGATGGAATTGGTCACCAGCCGTACAGATGCCTTTCCCTAACCCTGATGCTGCCGTTGATGTGACCCACCTGGCAAATGGACACCTGGTGCTGGCCTTCAACAATTCGGGCATATACCGCACTCCTCTGCGCGTAGCACTATCTACAGATGATGGCAAGACCTGGACCGCTGTAGCAGACATTGAGACAGCAGAGGGAGATTTCGACTATCCGAGCATGATTGTGGACCAGGCCGGGATCATTCACATCACCTATAGCTACCAGGCACATCACTGCATCAAACATGTAGCTCTGGACGAGGCATGGATTTTGCAGAACGCAGCACGCTCTGGCATTTGAAGGAGACAGGCAATGCGGCCCGATCAAGACACTCTGAACTCTCTTGAGCAAAGCCTGAGTGACCGTACACGTGCTCGCCTGGACCAAGCCGTAGCGACCATCGTGCGCACCAAGGAAGATGGTGGGAAAGTAGCCGTAGTTGTGGGCAGTGGGCCAAACTTGCATGAAGGTGTCACCACGCTCATCGCTGCGCTCATCCAGAAGGGGATCGTTGATGGGGTCATAACCTCATCGGCGGTGATTTGCCACGAGATGGGTGGTGCATTGGAGCGAGTGCACCGCGTTCCCATGAATCACGTGCCCACAGTGAATCTGACAGCACCGCACAACAGCATACTCGAAGCGAGTATCATGTCCGAAGGCTTACTCGAAGAGGTGCGCACTGAAATACCATTCGATGCAGTGTATTACCGTAACCTGCTGGCAGCCCCTGGCACAGACATCATCAAAGCTGCCGCCAACCTGGCCTATCCCCTGGGGCTTCGCACGGAGCGATTGGCACGAGAAGCCCAGGCATTGGCCGTGGCCGCGCGAGTGCCATTGGAGACCATAGTTGGACTGGGGGCTGATCCGATGACCATGATCGGCGCAGGCGCCCGCTACGGTGCACCCGTTGTCGTGGGGGTACCACAGCTCATTGGCGGCGGAGCGGTAGGACTTGCCATCGGTGACTGCATGACGATTACCGAACGGTCCAGCCGCGTATCGCACATTTTGGATAGTGCCGATGTAGTCATCGAATCCGCAGTGGCTCTCACACAGGAAATCCACGACGGTCCCTTTGAGACGTACACAGGCCATGGCATTTGGGCAGAGTGGAGCGGCCAATGGACCTATTCGTTGGCTGAAAAGAAACTCATCCGCATTGATCTAGATCCTAACCTCGAGTTGGCCTGGCAAGACGAACGTTCGGAGGGTTCCGTCTCACGCGCAATTGCCGAGGGTTTGCCCAAGACGAAGCTGATGGGTGTACCGTTCCGCATGGAGATGTCCGGGTTCGCCCGGCTGCCTGGCAGCCTGCCGGTAGTAGCGGACATCGGCGTAGCCTGGCCCCTTCTAGCAGCTCGCGTGACACAGGCGCTCGGAGTCGAGCTGGATTTCTTGTCCTATCCCCAGTCCACGCCACAGGGGCAGGCCATGCGTGAGGAAATCGTACGGCAGATACGCCCAGTCTGCCGGGCGCATATGTTGGTGGCTGCCCGCAATCTTTGGAAGGAGAGAGCGGTATCATGTGCAGTATGATGAATGTCATTGGAGTCATTCCAGCCCGTTATGGTTCGACACGTCTCCCAGGGAAACCATTAGCCAATCTGGGTGGCAAGCCCGTCATCCAACATACCTACGAACGAGTTTGTCAGGCGCTTGACACTGTGATTGTAGCGACTGATGACCAGCGTGTAATTGATGCTGTCGAGGCTTTCGGGGGACGTGCCATGATGACACGTACTGACCATCGTTGTGGCTCGGAGCGGGTAGCAGAAGTTGCAGCCAAGTTCGATGTCGAGATCGTTGTAAATGTGCAGGGTGACGAGCCGTTTATTGACCCTTTGATGATCGAAGAAGTAGTAGCCCCTCTCCTGGCTGATTCCGAGGCGGTGATGTCTACGCTCAGTCGCGCCATCGTTGACGAGGAAAGTCTAGGGAGCCCCGGTACGGTCAAGGTCGTGACAGATCAACGTGGTAACGCCTTGCTCTTCTCCCGTTCCGTTATCCCCTACCCCCGTCACAGAGAGCTGTGTCAGTGGCGTGAGCACGTGGGGCTGTACGCCTATCGCAAGGCGTTCTTGCTTGAGTACGTGCAGTGGCCCCCAACTCCATTGGAGCGGGCCGAGGACTTGGAGCAGCTGCGGGTACTGGAGCACGGGTTTCCTATCCGCGTGGTTGAAACGGAGCATGGCCGCGGTGCCCCCTGCATTGATACACCCGCAGACCTGGTCCGAGCGGATGAATATCTCAGGAAGACTCTACGGTGAGAATGGCAATCACGTTCTATAGAGAGGAGGTGATATGACGCAAATGGATCAGTGGAAAAGGACTGAACTGCAGAGAGAAGGGATCAGTCTTGTCATCGCGCGCTGAATTCGATCAAATTACCAGGAGGAATAAAATGGGAAACAGAACTAGGCTGTCACGTCGTGACTTCCTGAAAGCAAGCTCAGCAGCATTCGCAGCGCTTTCTTTGGCAGCGTGTGCACCGGTGCCACCTAGCCAACCGACAGAAGAAGTGCCTGCGGAAACAGCGCAAGTGCCGCCAGAGCAGGAAGCGGTTGAGGTTATCTTTTGGCACAACACGGGAGAAGCGCCAATCCAGCAACGGATGGACAATCTGGCTGCTGCCTTCCATGAGGGGCATCCCAACATCACCGTCAGATGTGAGTACATGGGTAGCAGCCGTGAGTTCCTGGAAAAGGTGATCACTTCCCTGGCAGGGGGTGCGCCTCCCCACCTATCCTTTGGTTATCCGCATTGGGCTACCAAGTTCCAAGACGAAGGTGCCACAGTGGCACTCGATGCATACATCAGCGGTGATGCGGGGTTCGATAAAGACGACCACCAGGATGCAAGCTGGTTCCCCGCCACGTGGAAGGGACAAATCGTCGCCATGCCGCAGACCTATCACCCTTACATACTATACTACAACACGGATGCATTCGGCGAGATGGGGGCGCAGGTCCCGACCAATTGGGAAGAGTTGCTAGAAGTTGCCGCTCTCTTGACCCGAGATGCCGATGGCGACGGCAAGGTGGATCGCTGGGGCATTGAGCTTGCGACGGATGACGCATGGCACTGGCTGGTCTTTCACCGCAACAATGGCGGTGAGTACGTGAACGAAGCCCGGACAGAGTTCTTGTGGAACACACAGGAGGGTGTTGAGGCCATGGAGCTTTTGGACACTCTCTTCAATGATCTTCAGGCTGTCCCGCTGGGCTCTGTGGAACAAGGCTTCGAAATGGGCCTCATCGCGATGACGATAGCTGGCCCCTGGCGTATAGAAAGATACATGGCTGCCAAAGCTGCCTTCGACGTCACACTCATCCCTTGGAAGAAGAGGCCCTTGGCCGAAGCGAACGTTGACATGGTGCTCATGTACAAGACGAGTGAGGCCGAACAGGAAGCCGCCTGGGAGTGGCTCAAGGTCTTTGTCGGCCGGGATTACCAGAAACAGGTCGCCATGAACGGGTACTATTATCCGCTCCTGAAATCGGTTGCCGCCGACCCAGAATACGCATCCTGGCTGGACAGCGTCCCCGTGATGAAGCACCTGGTCGAACTAGAGGGCCAGTGGACTACTATGGAGACAACCAAGGCAGGAGAGGAGCCCGTAGACATCCTGCAGCGAGAAATGGACCTCGCATTGCGGCGGGAAAAAGGCTTACAGCAAGCCCTCGATGACGCGACCGCTGAAGCCAACGCACTGCTGGTGTAAAAGTAGCCGGTCGTGCCATCATCGTGACACGTATGAAAGGCGAACCAGCCTCATAGCACCCGTGGCACGACCAGCACGTTGCATAGGCAGACGGATCATAGATGCCGGAGTTGTCGTGCTGGTCGTGCTGCGCTTCGAGAGAGCACTGGATAGTGTTCACAGAGGCACTTCCATTACCCACTGAAAGGTCTGGAAGTATATGCAAACTCAAGCACGTCGTGCTAGTCGCGACATAAGGAGAAAAGGGCTCCGCGAGGAGGCTGTTTTGGGTTATCTTCTTCTATTGCCCGCGCTGCTCCTTTTCGGCCTCTTTTCCTACTATCCGATTCTCTACGCCCTGCGGATTAGTCTCTTGGACTGGAATGGCATTGCCAAGTTCCCAAACTTCGTCGGCCTGGATAACTATGCCCGTGCCATCCAGGACCCGCTCTTCAGAAGAGCTTTGCGCCAAACTCTCTACTATACTCTTGGCGTAGTGCCAGGGACTATGGTTGTCGGCTTGTTGCTGGCACTGTTACTTAACACACGTCTCAAAGCCAGAGCACTGTACCGCACAGTATATTACCTGCCCAACGTGGCCCCCACCGTCGCCGCCTCGGTTGTCTGGAAGTTGATACTGGATGGTAACTGGGGAATACTGAACTATGTGCTCAGCAGACTCCACTTGCCGACGCCCAACTGGCTGTATGAGCCCGGTTGGGCCATGGTAGCGATCATAATCATGAGCATTTGGGCCAATGCTGGTTATCAGATGATTATATTTCTGGCAGGGCTCCAGGGGATTCCTGACATATACTATGAGGCTGCCAAGATTGATGGCGCCAACCGCTGGCAGCAAATCCGTTTTGTCACTCTACCATTACTCAGCTACACCACCTTCTTCGTACTCATCACATCCATCATCGGCTCCTTTCAGGTTTTCGGTTCGATCTACATATTGACAAATGGCGGTCCTGCTCAAAGTACCACGGTCATGGTATTCCTGATTTACCAGCGTGCCTTCAAGTACTTTCAGATGGGATATGGCTCTGCCCTTGCTTACATACTATTCGGCATTATTCTGGTGCTAACGCTGTTCCAGTTCTGGGTCGGGCGTCGCTCGGTTTACTACGAGGTCTGAACAGGAATATGCCGGGCAAGGCAATGTAAACGGGGGGAGGATCTTGAGGATGAGAAGGTCCTGGGTATCGGCAATCTCCAATGGTCTGATCTACGCCCTGTTGACGGGCATAGCCATTATGATGGCAGCACCTTTCGTCTGGATGCTTACTACTTCTCTCAAAAGCTACGACCAGGTGTTCATCTGGCCGCCCAAATGGATTCCCCAGCCGATTGTGTGGGAGAACTATCCCCGTTTCTGGGAGGCAGCGCCTTTCGCGCGCTACTATCTCAATACGGCCATTCTGGCTATGGGAGTGGTCTTTGGCAGGCTGATAGTGTGTTCGTTGGCTGCCTATTCTTTGGCACGCCTGCAGTATCCGGGGAGAAATTTCTTTTTTGCACTACTTCTCTCCACGATGATGCTCCCTGATCAGGTCACCCTTATTCCATTGTTTCTGATCACCAAAAGGCTGGGCTGGCTCAATACCTATCAAGGGCTCATCGTGCCCAATCTCGTCAGTGCGTATAATGTCTTTTTTCTCCGGCAGTTCTTTCGAACAATCCCAAAGGACCTGGACGATGCCGCTCGAATTGACGGAGCCGGGAGGTTACGCATCCTTACCAGCATTGTGCTGCCTCTGTCCATCCCGGCCCTTACGGTGGTCGCTCTGTTCTCTTTTACATCCGGCTGGGGTAGTTTCTTGTGGCCCCTGATCGTGACTACTCGATCGGAAATGCGCACGATCGAGGTAGGCATGGCCTTCTTCCAAGATGCACATCAGGGCATTGAGTATCCTTTGTTGATGGCAGCCAACACGGTTGCTCTGATCCCAGTGATCCTAGTATTCCTACTTGGCCAGCGCCAGTTCATCACTGGCATCACCTTGACAGGACTGAAAGGCTAGGGTAGCAGCCTAATGAATACATCCTTTGTTATTCGGGGTGTCATTCCACCCCTCGTAACCCCACTCACCGACGGCGGTAAAGATATAGATGAGGATGCACTCCAGGCTCACGTAACCTGGCTGATCGAAAAGGGAGTCCACGGGGTGATGCCATGCGGCACCACCGGAGAAGGTCCATTACTGGCCACTTCAGAACGCAAACGGGTACTCGAAGTGGTGAGTGAAGCAGCGGCGCATCGGGTGCCCGTAATCGCTCACGTGGGTGCGGTGACCACTTACGAGACAGTCGAGCTGGCATGCCATGCGCAGGCACTGGGAGTGGAAGTTGTCTCTGTTGTCACGCCCTACTATTTCCATTTGTCCGGCGAGGCACTCACCGAACACTTCTGCCGAATAGCCGATGCTGTGGCAAGCACACCCGTATTCCTGTACAACATTCCGCAGAACACCGGTAACGCGATTTCCCCACTAATCGTGGAGAGCATTATCACACGCTGCCCGAATGTAATCGGTATCAAGGATAGCGGGGGGGACTTGCGTACTTTACAGGGCTTCACTAGCCTGGATGGCGGCAGGTTTCAAGTGGTGTGCGGCAACGATCAGCTTCTCCTGAGAGCGCTGCAAGCCGGTGCCTGTGCGAGCATATCTGGCAATGCCAACGTATTTCCAGAGGTCGTCGTCGAGTTGTTCAACTGCTTCTGGCACGAGGACTTTGCCAGTGCTCTTCGACAGCAGGAGCAGTTGGATCAAGTTCGGGAGTTATTACAGAATGGACAGAGCCTATCTCTGCTCAAGCGGGCGTTAGGGTTCCGTGGATTGCGGGGAGGCAGTGTACGTCCTCCACTGCTCGAAGTAGCACCGGAGATAGTTGCCAGTGCCGAGAAAGGGTTACGATCACTCCAACTTCTTTAGAGACATTTGCCTGGCAACGGAATCGGCTTATTGAGAGTCCCTTTGACAGCGCAGAAACTGGTAGAGCGGGAGGTATATATGCGAGTTGCGATAACGGGTGCGGCAGGCCGTCTCGGAGGGCATCTCTGCAGCCGTCTTGCCGAGAGCAAGGAATGGGATCTCGTACGAATTGATCTGCTCGATCTCCCTGAAGGACCGGGCGAGGCAAGGAAGGCAGACCTCAGTGACCTGCAAGATACGTATGGTGCCCTGCTAGGAGCCGACGTTGTCATCCACTGTGCATCTATCCATCCCTCAGAAGCATACACGGATGAGCAATATCTTGATGTCAACGTAAAAGGCACATGGAACGTATATGCAGCCGCGAAGAAATTGGGCATAAAACGGGCAGTTCTAACAAGTAGTATCGGCGTTGTGGGACACAGCTTTCCTCCGGAAGTATGGCCTGTCACCGAAGAGACCGAGACAACGCCCTACGATCTCTATTCGCTGACCAAGCATTGCCAGGAGCTGGTGGCGAGGCATTATGCCGAGTATGGCGGGATCTCGACGGTTGTACTTCGCCCAGCCTCATTCATGCCTAAGGGTGAACTTGAGACGGGGAGACGGCTTCTGGGTACGTTTAGCCTCATTGAAGACGTAGTCGAGGCACACGTTGCGGCGCTGAGAGCAGAAAACCTGCCTTCAAGGTTCGAGTCTTTCCTGATCACGAATCGGCTACCCTATGGTCCAGAGGATGCGGATGTGGCCGGTGACCCGTGGGGCCTTGCGGAACGGTACTACCCGGGTGTGCGCCAGTGGTTTTCCCAGCGCAGAGTACTCCCTCCAGACATCTCAGTGGTCTACTCTCTTGGGAAGGCAGAAAGATTTCTAGACTGGAAGCCACAATATAGTTTTGACTGGTGGTGGGAGAAAAACCGGAATCGGTTATAGGAGCGATAAGGGAGACCAACACTTGACAAGAGTTCTGCTTTCCAGTATAATTAGTGTACAAAATACACTAATGGCACATGACACGTTCTTCTTTTTTGTCGCCCATTAGTGTCAAACATACACTAAACAAGGAGATCTCTTGTGAAACCTGCAACGAAGAGTCTGCAGTGGAACGCACTGGCCGCGGCCGACCAGCGCTCGTTCCCGCCTGAACTCGTGTTTGAGGCTGGGCTACGCCACCATCACATCGCCAACACCGCCTACCCCATCCACCACCAGACGACCATGCGCCCCTATCACGTCCCCGGTGACGAGGCCGAGTCTGTAGCCATCGCCGCCTGGCAGAATGTGGACACGCTCGGCCTGTACGTGCACGTGCCCTTCTGTAAGGCGCGCTGCAAGTACTGCGAATACACCGTCGTAGAGCAGGCCGGAAGCGGGGCCGAGGAGGCCTACTTTGACGCCCTCTTGCGCGAATTCGACCTCTACCGGCAGCGGGTGGACACGGTTGGCAAGGCACTCATCGGCTTCGACGTCGGCGGCGGGACGCCGGCGTTCGTGGACCCGGCCCACATCCGCCGGGTCGTCGAGGCCGCGCGGGCCTCGTTTCGCTTCCAGCCCGGCATGGCCATCAGCATCGAGACGACGCCCATCATCGCCGAGCGGGAGCCAGAAAAACTCCACGCCTTCCGCGACATGGGCATCGAGCGCATCAGCATGGGGGTGCAGACGACGCACTTGGGGCTGGCGCGCTCCTTGAACCGCGAGTACGAGGGGCTGACCATGCTGGAGCGGGCGGTGCGCAACGTCCGCCAGGCCGGCTTCCGCCGCTTCAACGTAGATCTGATGTACGGCTTTGCCGACCAGTCGCCGGAGGCATGGCGCACCACGGTCGAGCAGACCATCGAACTGGGCCCCGAGTACGTCACACTCTATCAGATGCGCTACAAGGGCACGCGCATCCAGGAGCAGGCAGCCCGCGTCACGCGGCCGGCGGTCAACGAACTGGCAGCCATCGCCCGGGACCGCCTGCTGGCCGCCGGGTACGCCGGCACGCCGGGCAAGAACACGTACAGCAAGGTGCCGGGCGACGTGGGGACCAGCGATTACCTGACCGAGCGGGTGGTCAAAGGCACGCCCTACCTGGGCCTGGGGCTGGGCGCACAGTCGTTCTCGCTTTGCACGCTGTCGTACAACCTGGGTGCGGCCACGAAAACGCTCAAGCCCTACCTGCAGGCCGTGGATGCCGGGCGGCTGCCGATCCAGGACGTGCACCACCTGCCGCTGGACGTGGCGATGGCCAAGATGATCGCCGTCTCGTTCTACTTTGGCGAGATCCACCTGGAGCACTTGCGGGCCAGGTTCGGCGTGCGGCTGGAGGAGCACTTTCCCCGCGAGGTCGCCTTCGTGCTCCAGCGCGGGCTGATGGAATATGTCGGCCCACACCTGCGCCTGACGCCTTACGGCGCTGAGCACTT
>Ga0315274_10009539_pt1 | contig 14013 bp, 13 predicted proteins | sample YL17G02_20_MG_FD_203700 | JGI IMG/M metagenome (GOLD analysis project Ga0315274, IMG submission 203700) | Sediment microbial communities from Yellowstone Lake, YNP, Wyoming, USA - YL17G02_20 | ecosystem: Environmental > Aquatic > Freshwater > Lake > Sediment | place: USA: Wyoming | collected...
TCGGCGGGTTCAGGGTGTTCAACGCATCTCCGCTGGGCAAACTGCGCGATACATTTCCTGCGGCCATCCGGCTCATCAAGAAGAAGGTAATCGATCTGAGCCCGCTGGTGACACATGTGGTGCCGTTTGAGAAATACCCTGATCTGCTCGAACGGGTCACGGCAGGAAAGCAGAATGGCTACATCAAAGGCGTTGTCTCGATGAAGTAGACAACCAGATCGCGGCGGTTCAGCTTTGGCGGAAGGCGCTGGACGAAAAGGGCCTTGCGCTGACCTCGGACGACTTCGCCAGTGTTTGGATAGAGGGATGTTGGTACCCTTTCAACGAGTACGATGCCTTTCGTGGGAATTGGCTGTACGATCTGACGCGGGCCGTTCCGGGCCTATGGCTTCAACGCCTGCGACTGGTGCGTTGACTTGGCGGACAAAGTCTATTGAACATGCTTCTTCGCAGTGGGGCTGCAACCGATGAGCTTTCTTAAGAAGCTCGCCATCGTCTTCGCCTCGACCTACGTCCTGATTTTCATGTCCGAACACGTGTTCTGGTCCAAACCCGGCAATGGGTACGGATCGATACTCCAGCAGGTCAATCCCCTAACCTGGATTTCCTACTATTTGGCCACGTATTCGTTTCTCTGCATCGTGCATTTTTTCAGGGTCAGGGACATCTGGTCGATGTTCCTGGCCGGCGCCCTGTTCGGATGGCTCATAGAAGGCGTCGTCGTCTCCACTACATATGATCAATTGCCCACGAGCATCTGCGTCACGGGGCTGTCCTGGCACAGTCTGTTGTCCATATGTGTCATGTGGTATCTCCTTCGGCGCGCGCTGATCGACAAGGGTTATGTCAAAGCGGCCTTTCTCTCGACGGCCCTTGGCGTGTTTTGGGCTACGTGGGGCGTCTGGTGGTGGAGCAATGCCGAGGAAAGCTGGGTGGCGCCGCTTGACCTTTGGATTCCCTACACGTTCATACTCAGCGGTGCACTGATGGTCGCCTACTGGATCTTGAGCAAGGTCGCTGCTGAATCGTTCAAGCCTACGCGGGCCGAGATATTTGTCCTTGCCCTCTTGAACATCGGGTGGTTCTGCTGGCAGGTCGTGCCTCAGAAACCTATTGCCTTGGCCATCTTGCCACCCTTGTTCCTGGTCACATACCTTCCCCTGAAGTGGAATCGCCAAGTTGAGCCCGCCGCTAACGCTATCGTCGCGCTTCAAGCGCCTATATCCCCGCTGAACTATCTCATGCTGGGGCTGATGCCTGCCACTGCCTCCATTACATATGCCTTGTTCGCGCTGGGTAGACACGTGCGGACCGGACCACCGATTTTCCTAACACAAGGGCTCGTCGGGTTTGCCATGTACGCCACCGCTTACATCATTATCTTTGTAAGAAAGGCGCGCTCGGCAAGCACGTGTGTCGCACTAGAACAAGAGAGGCCTTGATGCTGCTTTCTCGACGCGTCTCGCCACGCCAGTTGGCGTCCGACGAGAGGCCCGAAGGTTGGTCCGCTTCTTCGGACACGACTGCGCGCCGTGGACTGCTGCTCAGGCAGCCGCACGGAAAACGCCTTGCTTTAACACGCCGCCTTCTTCCACCAGTTAAGCGACCGCACTGTCCATAAGGGGATTGGTTTCGTCACGAGCATCAAAAGCCAATCGGTCATCGACCCATGTCTGGAGGCCCGACGCATGCGTGCGGCTATCTGTATTGTGGCCAAGATTCCTCTCAGCAGGAGCCTTGCCGCCCTCCAGCACCTTGATCAAGCTGACCGCGCCGTCGCGGCAGATGAGTAGCGCGCAGTACCGCCGCATTGCTTGCACCCGCACGCCGATTCCTGTTGTTTTCGCCAGGAACTATGTGATCGTCGCGTTGGCGTCCATGTTGGTCCATTTCCGTGCGTCTTGGATGAACAGACCCCGCCCCTTTCGGCTCGAACTAAGTAGCCTCTTTGTTTGTGCGTATTTCCCTATGGCCATCAAGTGAGAATCAGCACCCGTGGTTCAGTCCGGGGATTGCTGTCCGAGAACTCGCTGTCGAATTCCACGCTCTGGACGAGGGCTTCTGGCATAAGAGTCGCGTAGTGTCTGCGGCAGATCTCTGGCGAGTTTCCCATGAGGGTGGAGATCTTGTAAAGGCTTTCGCCTTTCATGGCCAACTGGCTTCCGAAGGTATGACGGTATACCAGGGAACTCCAAGAGAGGCCCTCCGCCCAGTTGACTGCACGTAGCGCCTCGGAAAAGTCCGGATCCCAACGTTTTCCGCGAGGCGACGGGAAGAACCAGGGAGTCGGAACATCCGGTCTCGCATAGGCATCGAGAATTGCACGCAATGCACGGTTGATTGGTACGACGCGGTTAACCTTTGTTTTCGGCTGCCAAGATTCCCCGTTTAGCGTCTTGGCGCGAACGCGGATTGCGCCCAACCTGCCGATGGCGAAGTCCAAGTCCTCGACGGTGAGCCAGATTGCCTCCTCGCGACGAAGACCTGCATAGATGTACGTGGCGACCATCGCATGAATCACAGGGTGTTCCCAAGGCCGTGCATTTCGTTAAGGATGTTTGTGTAATGAGCATCGATTTGTGTGCTGGGTTGAGGCAGCGGTGCGGTTGTGCAGATCTGTGCGGCGGCCAACAACGGGCTAATGACTTTGTTGTAGAGAAGGTCAAGGGCCGTCAAGGTGGAGAGGCCCTCGGGGAGAAGTTCGTATCGGCGCGTACCTTCGATCTTGCACACAAAACCTTTTGCACGCAGTTTCTTGAGGTCGTAGGCGGCGTGGCGGGGCTGATAGGGGCAGGTGTGCGTTGGCCGGATCGTGTTGACTTGGGCGGCAACGTCGGAGGCGCAGAAGCCCTGGGGGTTTGGGGCAAGTACGACAACGGCCTTAATGACGGCCTGGGTGCGCGGGTCCGTGAGGTCCAACCCGGCCATGCGGGTATGCCCCATCATGGATGGACGGGACAGGTTTTCCCACGTGTCGCTGTCTACAAACGCGGCATGCATGGAATGCAGGACCTCAAGGAAATGCTCGACCATTTCTTTGAGCGCCAACATCATCTCGGGGAATCGGTCAATCCGCCTGCCGCAGCGGAGATCCTCGGTGTTGTGTGCTATGGCCTCAATCCGGAGGACGTGTTCGCCTTTGCTGTAAATCTTCACGGTGAGGCGTCCAAAGTGGATCTTGAACACCGTGAGATTCCAGGCAGGTCTCTCGACCACAACCTCGATCTTGGGAGGCTTGCTCTTTTTGCCGCGCTGGTTGAAGGGACGATGCTTGTAGCCGAAGATCGTCTTGACCGTTCGTATGTTCAGCGGGGCGCGGGTGCGGTCGATCACACTGTCGAAGACCTGCTCCATCTGGCGCCCTCGCGTAAAGAGGAGGTTGCGGCTGTACTCGCCCTGATAGACCGAATACTCGTAGCGGAAGCGCGTACGCTCCTGTTCTTCACGGGTGAGGGCGAAACACAGGCAGGCCGAATAAATCCAACGCTCGCAGACCTGAACCAAGCGCCCTACAGCACTCGATGTGCTCATGGTATCTGCGACTTTGGCCAGGCCTGCGGCGTCGGAAACCTCGGTAAAACAGTTGCCTTCTTTGGTGAATTCGATCCCCTTGCGTTGCGCTTGACGGGCGACGTACTCGTGTCCATTGAGAATGATCTGCGCGTTGAACGGCGGGTGCGGGCACAGTTTGATGATGACATGGCCCCACTGGGCGTCCATGATGTGAAACGAATAGTGGTTTACCCACGGATACGGCTTCCGCGTCTTGATATCGATGCCGCCCTTGCCGAAGCGCTTCACTTGCCGCACGGGCGCGGGAGCACGTCCCACAAGAATACAGAACACGCCGCGGAAGCCGGGCTCGCAGGGAACGTGCGCCTCGGCGACTTCATGCTTGCGCTCACCTCGATCACAGAAGATCAACGGAATCCCGCTCTTCTTCGCAAACGCTTGCACCCGCCGACTGAAGTGTCCGGCGAACCTCATCATGTGCGTGTCGTCCAAGGTGTCGTCGTCCCCACACAGGGTGCGCCACCAGCAGCGAAAGCCGCCGGCCGACTGCGCCAGCGGAAAATAGGCGTTGAGCACGATGCGGTCTACACAATCATACGTTCCCGCAAGCAAGCCCTGATACCGCGTACTGAAAGCATCTGGCATCTTCATGATAAGCATCCTGTCCTAAAAACGACAGCCGTTATACTACACATCGCTTCGGTGCAGCTACGCCGAAGGCGTCCCCTCTTCTGGGCGAAGTCCCAGACGAGGCGTAGCGCCTTAGTACATCTATCCGCAAGTTCGATGACGTTTTCTCGCATAGTCCCCCTTCAAAGGGGGACTCGCCCGAGGACGTCCAAGAACTCTGTTGTCGTGTGACAATACGTCACCGGATTTACGAACAGGACGCCTTAGCGCCATATGTCCAGGTTCACGCCACTTGCCGATAGCCGGCAGGCCAACTTCCCAACATGGTGTTGACCATGCCTCAGACCGTACAGGATTCTCTGCAACACCACATCGAATTCCCGCACGTCCGCACCCTCGCCGAAGCGATCCTCTTCCGCCAAATCAACGTCCGTCATGTCCGCGAGCCGCTGGGCGACGTGGCCTCTCGAAGCCGAAAGAAGATCCAGCAGATCATTCTTGCCAAGCGCTTTCCCGGGGTCCCGGAACAGGCGCGGGTCTATGTCCACGCCAACGGGACATCGCTCGAAGCGTTTGTCCTTGTTCCCGACGAAATTGTCACACCAGAAGAGGGCATGGTACGCCTCATGCCAATAGGCTGGCTTCGTGTCCCGGTCTCCCCATAAGGCATCAGGGCACTTCTCCACGGCGGCTTTGAGCATCTCAAAAGCGGCCTCATATTGCTGGCCGAGGCAGTCTACCACGAATCGTGGATTCTGCATTTGACTCTTGTCCTCCATGGTGTGGCGCCAACGCCATGCCGATCAACGGCGGCCGAAGGCCGTCCGCTACAGCGGCGCGTGCAGTTCGTACCCCTCGTTCCCGAATTGTATTTGGGAACGCGCTTCTCCCCGAAGTTCCACTTCGTTATCCCGCTCCCATCAGCGGCATCCGCTCGGCAACCCTGGCCATGATGGACGCGGCCTCGCCACACACCTACCGGACACATCTTCAGCAGACCCGCGCACGGCACAACAAAGCACAGCTTTCCGGACAAGTGCGATGCCAAGTGCAATCAATCTTGCGAGCGGGGCAAATCACTCCAATTCGCGGTCAATTCATCTCCAGCCAAAAGTGGCGAAGCTCGATCGGTGGAGCGCTTTGTCTCTTGTGCGACGAACGAAATACGGCCAGACGCAGCCTTCGATTGTCGCTTTCAATCTGAAGCTGGTCGTTTATTGTCCAGCCGGGCGCGCGAGCCTTCGCCAGATCTCCGATCCATCCCGTGACTCGCTCATACCAAAGCATGGCAGTGTCTTCCTGAACATATCCGATCATCGCACCAAGCGTGTGGGCCGCCCCATGGTACCCGGCTTTAAAACGCTGTAGGCCGCCGGTCGATGCATACCGATTAGTGACGTATTCCTGCTCGTCTCGGTCTTTGCCCTTAGGGGTCGGCAATCTCTTACATTCGATCGGCAACAGTGAGTCGAAATCCGTGTAGCTGCGGCCCTCGATCCAGATGGTTGCTCCACAGGGCGCTGGCACGAGATCAACCTTGCGACCCTTGTGCCGCTCATCCATCTCTTCAACCCGAAACTGAAGGATGTCCCATCCAACGGCATGCCGAGCCGCGCTGTTAAGGTGCGCGCAGAGTTGAGAGGTCAGGATGGTCTCCGCTGTCTCAGCCTTTCGGTCAGGACGATCCCGCCAGCCCGGAAGTTCATTGGCGATGAAGTTGAGCAATGCATGAATAAACGTCGCTGGGAGATGCACGTCTTCGCTAAGAGTACCCGACCGAGTGAGGTTTTCTGAGAAGTTGGCCAGCATGATGATGGACCCCTAGAACCCTTGTGCCCGGAGGTCGGCTAGTGTTTCGTCGGCGTCCCGTAGCGCCACAGAGCGTAGCCAGTAGCGCAGGCGATCCGGCTTCAGCAGAAAGACAAAGGTGCCATCATAGATGCGCGCGAGACGGGTGACATGAAGCGTTGTGCCCTTCCTCGCGTGAAGGAGTCCGTCTAATTTGTCTTTCAATTCGTCGGCTCCATTCCAGTCCACATTACCTTTGCCGAAGACAAAGGGTTGGCAGATGACGCCCGGCCATATCTGCTGTTCGAGGGCTTGCAGCGGATTCTTCCTATAAATCGCGTTGATCTGGCGGGTGTAGACGCCGGTGAAGTCCGAGAGCGCCTTGTGACCTCTTTCCTTCATCGCTGCCGAATCTTCGCCCAATCGGATGAGGTCACGATAATAGTCAATAATGTCATCCACAAGGATCTGCTCATTAGGAGAGAGATCGAGTGTGCTGGTTTGAGGATAGGGCAGAGAGAAGATATCGTCGGCAGAGACTGCAGTGGCTTTTCTAGAAAACAATCTTGAGCTTATGCCAGCAGAGTAGGCCTGCAAGGACTTCTTAGCAAGTTCTATCCACTTGCCTGTGGCTCTCAACTTGCGAATATCAGCCATTGGGGCGCAAAAACCGACAATTGGATTCTTGTAGGTGAGGTAGTGACCTTCCCAAACAGCGTGAGGCAAGTCCATGTTTTCTCGAATGAGTAACATTGGAGGGGTAAAACGTCGTTCCGAACGCGGCCCTTCGATGGGCTTGTCTGCAGCTTTGGTTATCGCCTTGGTCTCGATTCCATCAAATGTTAATGCTTCCGATGGAAGAAGTGGCTTTCCGATGATGTGATCTGCTGGTTGGGAGACCCCTCTCTTACCTTCAACAAACCCTTCACCGTAATCCCAGCGTTGATCCTTCGCATATTGCTCCAGTGTCCGGAACTTCCGTAGCCTGTCCACGAAGGCCAGAACGCGCCCACCGCTAAGCAAGTTGGAGCGCCAGACGGAGTCGTTACTCAGCGCGAGCTGACGTGGTAGCCAGTGCAGGTCGTAGTAGTCAATGTCGAAGCCCTGTTCGGCATCGACACGTCCGCTGCGGCGGAATGTGGCATGGAGAATCTTACGATCTGCTGGGGGCGTGGAAGCTTCGACCACGACGACGAGCACTTTGGTGTCAGCCCCCCCTTTATGGAAAAGGCCTCGCACCGAGATGAAGTCGAGCACTTCTTGCACATCCCATCGGCCAATGAAATTGCGGCGGAAGCCCAGGGACTGCTGGTTGTAAAGGAAGTTGTATTGCTGGAGCATGCTGAGCACGCCACCCCCGGCAACCATCCCCATGGCCTCGTGCAAGAAGAGATAGGCTAATTGCTTATCCGGCAGTGGACCGTGTTCTTTCTTGTAGCGTTCGTAGCTGCGCTCGGCCCCACGCGTACTGAGTTGCGACTTGAATGGCGGATTTCCCACCACCACCCCGATGGGTGCTTTGATTAGACCCTTCTCTTTAGCCTCGAAAAAGCAGGAACGATGTATTGTCTTACCTACCAGCGGAGGGAAAAGCTTGATGCTGGCGCGGATCGCCTCTGGCCCCAGAGCATCGCAAAGCGCTAAACACAAGCTGAAGGCGGCGAGTTCCACCGCGCCTGGTTCCAAGTCAATACCGTGAACCCTTTTCAACAATCCCTTGAGTACCTTGACGTTCGGCCTCTTCCATTCATTGTGGCTGCGCCAGTGCAACACAAGTCTTTTGTAAGCCTCGACTAGAAACACGCCTGAGCCGCAGCAGGGATCCAGGATAATTTTGTTGTTTCGCTCCAGCCGGTCCAGCCTATTCCAGCTTAGCGCCTCGTCCAACATCAGCCTCACCAGGAACGGCGGCGTGTAGACTGAACTGTCGGTATCGTCGACGAACAGTTGATAGATATGGCTGATGAGTTCAATCGGCAGGTCCCCAAAGGAATAGAGTTGCCACAGGGTGAGTTGACCGCTCTCTTCTTCCTTACCTTCCACCAGGCGGGCGAAACGGGCCAACTGGCCATTACCCCTGAGAGATTCGCTATCTGCATCATCAAGAACAAAGACGTGGCCATTAAATCTGTTTTCCAATTCCTCCAGCAGCGCGATGAGCGACTCGCCATTTGCCAGCACCTGAAAGAATCTCGTTGCACCATCGAGAAATCGGCCGAAGTAGTCCGAGGGGAAGACGCCGCGCTCTTCCAGATAGGCAATGAGTAGCGATAGGATCAATAGTCTTCGTCTGAGATGGTTCCTGAGGATTGCTTTTTGATCCAAGTCGGCATGGAGTCGCTTAACCGCATTGATCAGCCGTTTGTGGGCTGCCTTGTCGGCGCTTAGCATTTCACGGCAAACAGCGGGGTCGTCCCAGAGAGTTCCGTTGCGCAGTCGCGCGGCATCCCACCAGGGCTCTATTTTCAGTTGGTCACTAATGGCGCCCGCGGTCTCGAGCATCTTAAATGGCTTGCAGATTATCCCCTCACTCTTGGAGACGAAGTCTGGTTTGTGGGCGCAACGGAAAAGCTGCACAAGCCCTGGCGTCTTACGATAGAGTAGCGGAACGCCTCCCCAGCTCCAGAGTTTACGATGCCGTTCCCCAAAACTCGGATCGTTGGCTTGCCCATCCGAGACGAATATGAATGCTTGTGCCACAGCCGGACGACCGTTGCGCTCCCCTTCGAAGAACACCGCTTGGGCGCCGTAACTTTCGGCTTTCTCCATCATGGCAACTTCTTCAGGCGGTCGACCATTGCGGTCGTACCCATGTACATGAATAAGCCCGTCCACGGGCATCCCTGTTTCAGGGCCGTCCAAATCCAAGAGCCAATTCGCGCCGCCAGCCATCTTAGATTGCCTTGCTCCCAGAGAATTCATGCTCGCTTTTCCAGGCCGTGGGACATAAGCCTTTGTGCCGAGGGACACCACTAAAATGCACCCCGAAGGGGATAAGCCGCCGGGCCGGTGTAGGGCCTGCCGCACAGACTACATCCGGCGCTCGGCGAAAGCAACACTGCCGCGTTGTCGGTAAGGCCAGTGACGATGCTCTTCGGCTTCCGCTAGCCGCGTCTGCCTTCCGCCGCCCGCGTTCAACGCAGTGACATGAACTCCCTTCCCATAGGGTTTCTCGTCCTGGGGCGTTTCTTCTGCCTCGGTCTGGTAGGGCTTGGATTCCTTTTGGTGGAGGTGAGAGGCCGTGGTATACTTGCTGGAGAGGTGGAGGTCATATGAGCTTTCGTTTTGACGCCAACAAAGTCGCACAGGCGACAGCCTACATGCTAAAGAGCATGAACGAGAAGCGTCATAACTTTATGGCGTTGCTCAAAATGCTCTACATCGCGGATCGTCAAAGTCTGAAAGAGACGGGATTCCCGATCACGGGTGACACCTATGCGGCGATGAAACACGGCCCGGTGTTGTCGCGCACCTATGACCTGATGAAAACGTCGGAGGATTGGCCGGAAAAGGACTCAGAGGAACGCCTCTGGACAGAACACTTCAGGCGTGACAATTGCGACTTGTGCTTGCTGAGAGATCCCGGAAGCGGTGAGCTCTCTGAGTATGAGATGGAGAAGCTGCAAGATGTCTGTCGCCGGTTCGGAGCGAGGGATCGTTTCGAGCTTGCCGACTTTACGCATACCTTCCCGGAATGGAAGAAGAATGACCCCGGCGATTCTTCGGTGACGATTGAGTTGACGGATCTTCTCGACGCAGTGGACAGGGGCAACGATATCGAGGCCATTTTGCAGTCGGCGCGCGAGGACCGTTACTTCTCTTCGCTTTTTGCAGGACGCTGACCGCTTTGGGCCTTCAAGCGGGGGACGCCTTCTTCAATCGTGAGGCAAGGGGGATACGGCGTTACCTATGGATTGTCGTTTCTGACCCCGCGAAAGACCCGGCCCGCGTTCTCATAGTAAATGTCACGTCATGGGGAAGTGGCCGCGACACCGATAGTAGCTGCATTCTCCCACTTGTAAGATGTGGCGCCGCTTAACGACGTCGCCTCACCCGCGCGGATCAGCTCTTCTTGGATGTCTTAACCCCAAACGACCCTAAGTGCTGCCGAGCCTTCCGACTGCCGCACTTCGGACATTTGACCCGCTTCTTGTCGTGTTCTGCTAGGGTCATTTGCTGCGAGAAGGTCTTCCGGCAGGCTTCGCACCGATATGAATAGGTCGGCATGGTCAACTCCTCCTATGAGGGCGGTCAGCCCAAGACCCGCTCTCCTACTTATTATTATACAGTTTATTATACAGTGGCACAATTCGAGGATTCCCGCCACTTCCCGCCGTGTGCACGCCACGGTCGCAACCGCACAGCGCGGGGAACGCTGCAACAGCAGACGGAAGTCGTTGCCGCCTGACCTAGTGTAGTGATTCATCCTGTTGGCAACTTATGGCAAGGGCCTCGATCATGATATATTCCCCCTTTGAAGGGGGGCAGGGGGATGTTAGGGCGGTTGCATAGATCAATCCTGTGCTAGAAGAACATCCCCCTACCCCCCTTCAAAGGGGGAATATGGCCGATAGTTCGTACTCAAGCTTCTCAAGCGCCACCGGCGCCATCGCTTCATTGTGATGCCTCCATTCTGACTCAATACACCAGCCTAGAAGCACACGGGGCATTCTGGCGCGTCCGTTCCTACACCCCGCGATCACGTTACCGGGTAGGCTACCCGAACAGGCAAACAGGGGCAATTCACAAGCTGGAGGTCGCGGGTTCGAATCCCGTCGCTCCCGCCATTTTCCCTTCCTGCAGCCGCGGCTTCCCCGAATTTGTGTAAACGACTGTACCTGCATTTCGTGGGTCCGAAATGATTTCGGACCTACACGGCGCAATCGCGCCACAGGCTCTCAGGCGTCCAACACCTTGTAGTCAACCGTCACATGTGTTGGGTGCTCGATTTTTCGGGCGAGCATGTAGAGGAAGTCGCTCAAGCGGTTCACGAACATGAACAAGTCGGCCGTTTCGAACTCCGGCACTTGCTCCTTCAGTCGTACGAGGTTCCGTTCGAGCCGCCGAACCACCGTGCAAGCTACGTCCACCTGGCCGGACAAGGCGTTCGAGGCCGATACGATGAAGGAGTGTGGGAGAGGCGTCTGCTCCTCGAGCCACTGCTGTTCCGCTTCGAGCTTCGCCAGGTCGCTCGGCTGGATGTCCCGCTTGCGGTATTCCGGGTGCTTGTTCAAGGGATCGCTGCACGCGGCCCCAATCAGGAAGTATGCGTGAAGCAACCACAAGAGGAAATCGGCCAGCCGCTCGTAATCCTTGGGCTTCTCGTCCAGCAGCCGAAGACGGGCCAAAGCCGTGTGCGCCCGCAGTTCGTCCACGGCGCCGACACACTCCATGATCGGGTGCGATTTCGGAAAGGAATCGCCGCTCAGCGCCGTCGTCTCACCCTTGTCGCCTCGCTTTGTCGTCACCTGCGAATGCATACGCCGCCTCATGCGCGGGCCCGGTTTCGGAGAAACCGCGCCCGAGAAGACTCCCAATCACCTCCGAGACCTGCAAAGCCAGCCCGCAAGGGCCGGTTTCGGAGAAACCGGCCTACCTTATTTTTATCGCCACGGGGCAGTGATCCGAGCCGGTTACCGTCGAGAGGATCACCGAGGACTTGACCTGCGGCATGAACTCCTTGTTCGTGCAATGATAGTCGAGCCGCCAGCCGACGTTGTTCGCCCGTGCGTTGCCTCTGTATGACCACCACGTGTAATGTCCGCCCCTCTTAGTGAAATGCCGGAACGTGTCTACGTATCCGGCGTTGAGGAGCTTCGTCATCGCGGCACGTTCTTCCGGGAGATAACCTGGGTTGTCCTCATTTTCCTTCGGTCGCGCGAGGTCGATCTCCGTGTGGGCGATATTGTAGTCGCCGGAGAGGATCACGTTTTTTCCGCTTCGGCGCAGCCCGTTGCACAGCTTTGTGATGGCGTCGCAGAACGCGAGCTTATAGTCGATCCGCGCACGCTCCGGCTGGCTGTTCGGGAAATACGCGTTGATCAACGTGAACCCCTTCAATTCAAGTATCATGATGCGGCCTTCCAGGTCGAACATCTCTATGCCGGACGGGCGCACCGACAACGGCTCCTTCTTCGTGAACGTCGCCGTTCCGCTGTAACCCTTGCGTTGCGCGGCATGCCAGAACGCCTTGTAGCCGGGAGGTTCGCGCAATCCCTTGTCGATCTCGTGAGGGCTTACCCGCGTTTCCTGGAGACAGAGGATGTCCGGTTCGGTCTTGAGAAACCAGTCCATGAATCCATTCCGAACCGCGGCCCGGATCCCATTCACGTTCCAGGAGATGATCGTCGTCATGCTCAGGTTCCCCTCCGCATGGGTCTTGCCACGACCGCAGCATACGACGCGTTCCCTGACCGTTGCAAGGAGACGCCGCTCACGCACGCTCCTTCCGAATTCCCTGGCTCAGGGTGCGGTTCAGGTCCGGGCTGCCCTTGACGTGTTTGCCCCACTTGGGCTTCAGTTCCATAGCCTGGGCGCGCACTCAACCCCCTTCGAACGTTTTGTTGAGCGCTGTGATGGCCGTAGTTGGGAGTCTTCGGGCATTGAACGGAATCGGCGAAATGTGCTACACTAACAAGGTTTGAACGTGGTGTTTTCGGACGAGTGGGTTCTTGCCCACTCTTTTTGTTGTGTGAAGTATGGTTGACATAGCGCAGAATGAGATCGTCCGCCGGGTCTGGGATGAGCTTGAGCCTGAGCTCAAAGAGCAGGGCTATGAGCTGATCGAGGTGCAGCATGCGTTTGAGTCCGGGCGGAGGATCCTGCGGTTGTTCATCGACAAGGAAGGCGGCGTGACCCTGGATGACTGTCAGACGGTGTCGCGATGTGCGGGTTCGGCGCTGGACGTGGCGAATTTCATTGGTGAACGTTATTACCTGGAGGTTTCGTCGCCGGGTTTCGACCGTCCGGTCCGTAAACCGGAGGATTTTGAACGGTTTGCGGGCGAGCGAATCAAGGTTCAAGTGAATGTGCCCATTGGCGGGCGAAAGCAATTCAGGGGCGAACTGAAAGGGTTCCGGGATGGTCTGGTGCTGGTCGACTGTGACGGGACTCCGTTTGAGATTTACATTGAGAATCTCAAGAAGGCGCACTTGGTAAGGTAGTTTTGAGAGTCTCGTTCCCAAGTTGGACTTTGGAACGAGCGGCGAGCGGCAGGTAGTTTTTCTCTCGTGCGGGAAGGGCGGCGGTTCCGTTCCCTCCTGTAAGGAGTCTGCTGTGGATGCAAATCTTCGCGTGATCCTGCAACAGCTCGAGTCCGAGAAGAGCATAGATCGTGCAACGCTGCTCGAAGCGATTCGCAGCGCCATCGAGACGGCGGCGCGAAAGGGGTTTGCCCACGCCGCGAACGTAGCGGTCGAGATAGATCCCGACACACTGGCCTTCAAGGTTTTCGAGATACGCGAGGTCGTTGAGCAGGTCACGGATGAGATGGCGCAGATTGGCCTGGCGGACGCTCTCGCGCTGAACCCGGACGTCGTGGTGGGCAATCGCCTGAAGGTCCCGACGGAGCCGAAGGACTTCGGGCGGATCGCCGCGCAGACGGCCAAGCAGGTCATCATCCAGAAGATCAAGGACGCCGAGCGCGAGAACGTCTTCGAGGAATTCAAACAGCGGCGTGGAGAGCTCGTTACGGGCAGCGTGAAACGCATCAGTCACGGAAACATATTCGTGACCATTGGAAAAGCGGAGGCCGTGCTTCCGTATCGCGAGCAGTCGCCCCGTGAGAACTACAAGCCGGGCGACCGGGTCCGCGCGTATGTGCTCGAGGTGGAAAAAGGTCCGCGGGGCGCTCAGGTGGTGTTATCGCGCACAACCACGGAGTTGGTCCGGGCCCTGTTCGAGCTTGAGGTGCCTGAAATCTATGATGGGACGATTGAGATCAAGGCCGTCGCCCGCGAGCCGGGCAACCGCACCAAGGTGGCCGTCCTATCGAAAGACCCGAATGTGGACGCCGTTGGCGCATGCGTGGGCATGAAGGGATCGCGTGTTCGAGCCGTGGTGGAGGAGCTTTCAGGGGAGAAG
>Ga0315274_10009541_pt1 | contig 14010 bp, 15 predicted proteins | sample YL17G02_20_MG_FD_203700 | JGI IMG/M metagenome (GOLD analysis project Ga0315274, IMG submission 203700) | Sediment microbial communities from Yellowstone Lake, YNP, Wyoming, USA - YL17G02_20 | ecosystem: Environmental > Aquatic > Freshwater > Lake > Sediment | place: USA: Wyoming | collected...
GGGTCGGGATGAGCTGGATGCCGTATTTCCGGGCCGACTCGGGATCCTTCCAGACGTCGTAGAAAACGACCTGGACGCGGTCGGCGAAGGTCTCGGCGATCTCCTTCATGATCGGCTGCATGGCCTTGCAGGGGATGCATCGGTCGGCCCCCAGCTCGATGAACGTGATGAGGTGCTTGGAAAAATCGATATCCAGCCGGTTCGTGACCAGGACCTTGCCGTAATCGGGGGCGCTCGGCGCCTGCTTCGCCTGCACCGTCTGCTCAGCGACCGCCGGCGACGGAGCGGAAGGACTGCGGTCCGCCCGGGACTCATTCCCGCAACCGACTACCAGGGGCAGGGCCAAGATCAAGGCCGAGAGGGCGATGCTACTTCGCTTCATGGAAAACGCTCCTTGCTTCGACGAGTTTCATCAGTCCGCTTCCTGAATCCAGGCCTTGATGTCCTCGACGCGGGGGATCCGGCCGGTGGACTTGATCTTGCCGTTGATGACGAGGCCGGGCGTTGCGAGGATGCCGTAGGACATCATCTTCTTTATGTCGGTGATCTTCTCGACGTCGGCGGCGATGTTGAGCTCGGCGAGCGCGTTCTTCACGCGTTTTTCGACTTCGCCGCACCTCGGGCATCCAGGGCCCAGGACTTTGATTTCCATTTTTATCACCTCTTACTTACCGGTTTCTATGAAAATGTCCGGTTCGATGATGACTTTGCTCTTGACGGAGTTGGCGACGAGGCTGAATTTTTGCGCCGATTCGAACGCCCGGCGGACCCGCTTCTCGACGGCCTCGGGGAGTTCGTTCCCAGCGCGCACAGCGATGCGGGGCTTGAGGACAATCCGGCTGAAGATCTCGGTCCTGTCGAGCTCGATGAGCTTCGTTCCCTCGGCCCGGCACTCATAAGAGACAAGGTCCAGGCGGAAGCGTTCGGCCGCCCAGATGAACATCAGCATGACGCACGTGTTGACGGCGCCGACAAAGGCGTCCTCGGGCGTCAGGACTCCCGCTTCACCGTGCGAAGCCGGCGGCGCGGAAAAATCCATCTCCGGGCCGTTACCGAGCTTCAGATGTCCCCGGTGGCCGCCCGTCCAGGCAACGGAGGTTTCGTAGAGTTCGGTTTTGGCCATCAGCGTCCCTCCCGGCCGGCCGCGCGCCTTGCGTCCCTGGGCTTCCTCTTCAACAGCCGGTCCGTTTCCTCCACGATCTTCTCGGCGACAGTCTCGGCCAGCCGCATCCCGGAATAGTTCAGCCGCCGCGCCGTGCCGATCGCCCCACAGCCGCTTCCCTTCGCGATCTCCGTCACGACGACGCTCACAGCCGGCTTCGCGCTGTACTTTTCCGTGGCCAGGGCGGCGCACCGCTTATCGCACCCGTCGACGGCGATGGTCGGATAATATCGAGCGAAGGCCCGTTCTCCCTCGCCTCCAGCCAGGAACAGCGGCAGACAAAGCGTCACGGTGTCGTCGGGCCGGAGCGTCTCGAGCACTTTCCGGACGGCCCTGCGGGTCACCGTGCCCTCGGGCAACTCTTCGCCCGAACATGAAATCAATCCCACTTTTTTTCTTGGCAGATTAGGCATGGCCGCCCTCCGCATCGATTTCATCGACGATCTTCGCGGCCTCATCGGCCGTCGCCCGGGCCAGCCGCAGGCCGTCCTCGTTGAGGTCGCAGACGCCTTCGGGCTTGAGGCCGCGATGGCGCCGGACGACATCGAAGACGGCGACTTTGTGGACATTTGAGGCGCCCGAACAAGCTAGCCCTTTAGCGGCGCACTCGAGCTTACACCCGTCGATGGCGACGGCCTCGCCGCCGACGACTTCTCCTCTCGCTTCCTCGTCGCCCAGAACAAGGAGGGCAAGGGCGACGATTTTCGTTTTGTCGGGACGGAGGTCCTCAGCGAGGACATAAGCCGCCTCACGGGCCGCGGCCCCGAGGCTTTTTCCGATCCCGCTGCAGGGGACGACGGGGATTTTGCGCTTCATCGCAGGATCTCCGCTTCCGCCTGGACCTTGGCCAGGGCCAGATAGTCGGCCGCCGTCTTCAAAGCTCCGCGCGCCGCTTCGCTATCCTCGACCTCGAGGACGGCCAGCCAGCCCTTCCCGTACGGGTCCTGGTTGACGAGCTCGGGAGCTGTCAAGAGGTCGCCGTTGATTTCGACGACCTTGCCTGCCACGGGCGACGGGATGCTGAGGTTGACCTTGATCGTCTCGACGACGGCTATCTCGTCCCCCAACCGGACCTGAGTGCCCTCCTCTTTCGGCTCGGCGAAGGCCACGTCCCCGTTCCTCTGCTGGGTGAAATCGGAAAGCCCAATGCGGGCCAGCCGCCCCTCGAATCTCACCCAGATCCCGGCCTCGCTGTAATAGAGGTCAACGGGAAAGCGGAACAGGAATTTGTCGACGGAGAGTTCCAGGATCTTATTGATGAACGTCTCCTTGAACCAAGCGCCGATCTCGTCGCGGCTGCGGCGGAAGCAGGCCAGGACCTCCTCGTCCGTTCCTTTGCAGGCCGCCGGGTCGTCGAACGCGTGGTGGATGTAGTCTTTGCCGCCGGGGAAAAAGGGGCAGTCCGCCTGGGAATCGTCGCAGACCATGACGACATGATCGAACCGACGGCCCTCGAACACGTCGATGTTCTTCGAATGATGACTGCTGATATCGATCCCGACCTCGGCCATGGCCTTGATCGCCCCGGGATGGACTCTCGTGGCCACCGTCCCGCCGCTCAAGGCCTCGAACCGGTCGCCGTATAGGGCGTTGACCAAACCCTCGGCGATCTGGGACCGGGCCGAATTGTGGACGCAGATAAAGAGGATCGTTTTCTTCATGGTCCCTCCAGCCGGGGGCGCGCCTCGCAGACGCGGCCGCGGATATTTTCGCGGACACAGGCCTCGAGCTTACGGACGTCGGCGACCACCTCACCCGAGCCCTCGATCCGTTCCCGGAGCGCGCCGGCGAAGAGGCCCTCGACGAGGCCGCGCGAGGCCTTCGGAATCCGGTAGATGATCCAGCGTCCCTCGCGGACGTCCTCGGCGATGCCGGCGTCCCGCAGGACGCGCATGTGGTGGGAAACCCGGGATTGCTCCATCTCCAGGATGAACATAAGTTCGCAAACGCAGAGCTCCCGGCGCCGGAGGAGGAGCATGATCCGAAACCGGTTAGGGTCGGCCAGGGCCTTGAAGATCCGGACGACGTCTTTCATGGGCATTGGATGACTCCCTGGGCCCAGAGGCAGCCGCCGCACGCCGGGAAAGTGTTCCCGTAGCAATCCTCCTCGTTCGACTCGAGCATGGAGCAGCCGCCGCAGACGTGACAAGGCGAGAAATCGAAGGCCTTGACCTTCTCCCGGAAGTCCGCGTAGGCCTTCGAATTCCAGATCTCGAAGAGGTCTCCCTCGCGCACGTCGCCGAAGGCGTGCGAGCGGACCCGCCGCTCGAGCCCGTAAAGGTAGGTCCGGTGGGAATGGAGGAGCCCCATGCAGGGACCGACCTTCCCGTCCCAGCGGACGAAGGACGCGCGCTCGTGGACGAAGCGGCAGCGGCGCGAATCGACGGCGATCCTGTTGCCCATGAAGGTCAGGTTCTCGAATCCCTGGAGCAGGCTGAAGAGCGTTTCCTTGGTCGTGTTGTTGACATCGATCCGGGGCAGGCTGAGCTCGGTCTTGCCCGGGGCGAAGGTGAAGGTCTCGAGGGTCAGCGTTTGGAGGCAGAGCATCTCTTTTTCCATCGCCTCGCTGTACGGCAGGACGTGGCTGACCAGGATGCGGCGGGCCCCGACGGACCGGGCCAGGCGGTCGAGGTGCTTGACGTCGTGGAGGTTCGTTTTCATAACGACGAAAGCGATGCCGATGTCGATCCGATGGCCGTCCCGGCCGTTTCTCCGGCCGAGCCGTTCGACGTTCTCGAGGACGAGGGGGAAGCTCGCGCCCTCGCGGATCGTTTCGAAGCTCTCTTCGGTCGTCCCATCGAGGGATATCCAGAGGGTGTCGAGACGCTCCCGGAGCAGGCCGTCGATCAAGGCATCGTCGAGGAGCGTCGCATTGGTCGTCATCTCGGCGCGGAGGCCCAAGGCCTTGACGGCGCGGATCATGTCGAGGATGCGGGGATGGGCCGTCGGCTCGCCGAAACCGCCGAACATGACCGTTTCGAGATGGGGGAAGCGGGAGAGTTGGCCGGCGAGACGGTCGAAGATCGTCTCGTCCATGTCGCCCATCGGCTCGTCCCAGGTGTTACGGGTGCAGGTCCGGCAAGAGAGGTTGCAACGAGAGGTGGGCTCGATGGTGAGGCGATTTAAGCTGTGGATGTTGGGCAGGATCTCGACGCGGCCGCGGTCGGTGACGACCTCGAGGCGGGCGCCCGGGGTGAGGCCGAGCTTTTTCTCGAGTTCCGGGGGGACGACGAGTCTTCCCTCCTCAAAGCGGAGCTCATGGACGACCTTGGCCGGACGCGTGCGGCCGGCGGCCGGGCCCCTCTCGCCCTTCTCGAGATAGGCCAGCAGTCCGGTTCCTTCCGGGATGTTCAGGGCGAACTTTTTCTCAATCATGGCATCAATATATGAAGATATATTCATATATTATCGGATGGCGCCTGTCAAGCCGCGGACGAGTTCCCGGATTTGACTAGGGACCCCGGAGTTGTTATTCTTCTCGTCATCTGATCGGAGGGGAAATTGGGGGATGTCCCAACCAAGACACTGAAAATCGCCGCCGCCGAGGTCCAACCCGGGCAGACCGTAGCCGGGAAGTACCGCATCGTCCGCAAGCTCGGCCGGGGTGGCATGGGGGTCGTCTACGAGGCCGAGGACCTCCGCCTCAAGCGGACGGTCGCCCTCAAGTTCCTGCCGCCCGGACTGACCGCGGACGCCGAAGCCCGTGTGCGTTTCATCCATGAGGCCCGGGCCGCGTCGAGCCTCGACCATCCGAATATCTGCACCATCCACGAAGTCGACGAAGCCGAGGACGGCGGCCTCTACATCGTCATGTCCTGCTATCAGGGCGAAAGCCTGAAAGACAAGCTCGGTCGCGGAGCCCTGGAGCCGATCGAGGCGATCAGGATCGCATCCGAAGTCGCCGAGGGCTTGGCCAGGGCCCACGAGCACGGCATCGTCCACCGCGACATCAAGCCGGGGAACATCATGGTCACCTCCGACGGGCTGGCCAAGATCCTCGATTTTGGGCTGGCCAAGCTCACCGGCGAGGCCCGGATGACCGTCACCGGAACGACCGTGGGCACGGTGGCCTACATGTCTCCCGAACAAGCCCGCGGCGACGAGGTCGACGCCCGGACGGACGTCTGGTCACTCGGCGTCGTCCTCTACGAGATGGCCACCGGCGCTCTCCCCTTCGACCGAGCGAGCGACCGGGCCGTCCTCAACGCTATCGCTCACGACGAGCCCCGTCCAGTCAAGGAGCTGCGACCGGGCTTCCCGGCCGAGCTCGCCCACGTCATCCGCAAGGCCCTGGCCAAGGACCCGGATAAGAGATACGCCTCGGCCCGGGTGATGGCCGGCGAGCTCCGCGGCCTGAGAGAGGCAATGAGCGCCCGCGCTTTTCCGACGGCGAAAAAGCTATCGTTCCGCCGCCGGCCGAGACCCGTCTGGATTGCCGCCGGGGCACTTTCTTTGGCCGCCATCGCGGTCGCCGTCTGGCTTCTCGGCCGGCCCGGGCTGGCCTTCGAGAACCGCGACAAACTCATGGTGGCCGACGTCGAGAATCTCACCGGCGACCAAGTCTTTGACTTAGCCCTGCGAACGGCCATCGAGGCCGCCCTCCAGCAATCGCCCTACGTGGCCATCTTCGACAAGCCCCAGATCAGTGAGACCCTGCGGTTGATGAGGAAGGATCCCGCGTCGAAGGTCGACGAGGCCCTCGGCTACGACCTCTGCCATTTCGGCGGGGTCCGAGCCTTCGTCCTGCCGCGCATCCTTTCGGCCGGCGACGCCTACGAGCTCCAGGCCATCGTCGTCGACCCGGTCAAGCGCCGGCACGTCGACCGGATCCGCGTCACCGCCAAGGGCCGGGAAGAGGTCCTGCTCAAAGCCATCGACGCGCTGTCCGACAAGCTCCGTTCCCGGCTGGGTGAGTCGATCCGCAGCATCGAAAAAGCTAACAGGCCCGTCAGCGAAGTGACGACCTCTTCCTGGGAAGCCCTGAAGGAATTCTCCCTGGGCCAGGCTAGGTGGCAGGAGGCAAAGCCCCAGGAGGCGGCCAAGTTCTTCGAGCTGGCCCTCGAAAAAGATCCGGAGTTCGTCGAAGCCCGCGGCTCGCTGGGGCTCGTCCTCATCCAGTTCCTGCGGCAGGAAGAGAAGGGTCAGGAGATGCTCCGTCAGGCCTTGAAGAACGCCGAAGCCCAAAACTATCCGCCGCGCGACCTGCTCAAGCTCAAGGCCGTGAACAAGCAATTCGTGGACAAGGACCTGGCCGGGGCGCTCGAGGAATACCGGATGCTCCGGGAACTCTATCCCGACTTCATGCCGGCCTGGAACAACGCCGGGAGGATCCTGCAGGCCCTCGGCCGCCACGGCGAAGCAGCGGTGATGTTCGAGAAGGCCGCCGAACTCGCCCCGCGCAATTCCATCCCCCTCATGAATCTCTGGTTCAGCCAAAGCCTCTTTCTCAAAGACATCCGGGCGGCGGAAACGACGGCCAGACGTTACGTGGCCATAGCCCCCGAATTGGCCAACGCTCATTCGACCTTGGGATATACTCTCGCGGTCCAGGAGAAATTTCCGGAAGCGGAGAAAGAGCTGCGAAAGGCCGTCGAGCTCGAGCCCGGACATCCCTATGCCCTGCCCAACCTCGCCCACACGCTTCTCGCGGCGGGGAAGGCGGCCGAAGCGGTACCCATCTATCGCAGGGTTTACGAGCTTGGACCCCAAGGCGGGATGACCGGCGACCCGGCGGTGAACGCCTTCGGCCTCGCCATGGCGCTCAAGGAGGCCGGGAACCGGGAAGAGGCCAAGGGGGTCGCAACGGAGGCTGAAGCGTCAGTGCTGAAGGAGCTCGGGAAGGGCAAGCTGAACGCCAAGAACTACTACCCATTGCTCGGGATGTTGAACGCGGTTTCGGGAAAGGCCGGCGAAGCCCATGCCTATCTGAATAAGGCGCTGGCCGCCGTGGCTAACGACGCCAATGCCCTCCTCGATCTTGCCGGACTCTACGCCCAGCTCGGGCAGGTCGAGCAGGCCGTCGGCTTGCTGAAGAAGGCTTTGGATAAGGGCTATGCAGACCCCTTCTTTCCGATCATCCTGCCGGATTACTTGCCCATCAGAAAAGATCCGGGATTCCGGGCCTTGTTCAAGCTCGGCAATTAAGAGGGGGTCAAACCTACCTTTTGCAGCAAAAGGTAGGTTTGACCCCCTCTTATTCTTTCTCGCCGGCCGGGACGCCCAGCATGCGTTTCTGCGCTTTCTTCTCGGCGTAGGGGCGCGGGACGTAGACGCTCTCGCCCGTCTGGGGATCCTTGCCCGTGTGGTACATGCAGGTCGAGCGGGTCATGGGCGTCGGGGTGAAGATCTGAACGCCCTCGACTGTCTTCTCCCCGCTTTCCTCGAGCTCCCGGAGGAAGGCGGCGAGCTCGCGGGCTTCCTTTTCTGTCGTCCCCGGATGGGCGACCATGAAGTAATACTTGAGGTGCTGGGGCCGGCCGGCCAAGCGTCCGCGTCTGGGCGCGCCCCCCCGCTTCCCCGAACCTGCCGGGCCTCTCTCCGCGGTCACCTCGGCGAACATTTTCCGAAACTCCTCCAGACGACGACGGCCGCCGCTCTTGTTCATCAGCCGCAAGACGGTCTCCGAAACGTGCTCGGGTGCGATCTTGAGCAGGCCCGAAACGTGGTGGCGGACAAGCTCCCAGATGTATTCCGGGCTTTCGAGGGCCAGGTCGTAGCGGATGCCGCTCCGGACGAAGACCTTCTTGACGCCGGGGACCTTGCGGGCGGCGCGCATCAGTCCGACGAGCCTGCGGTGGGCCGCTTCGACGATCCCGCGTTTGGCCCGTTCCGGCTTTCTGTCCTTTTGGTCGCTTTCTGCTTCCGCATCGCCCTCGCAGCGCACCTCAGCCGCCGCCCGGTCCATGCCGTACATGTTGGCCGTCGGCCCGCCCAAGTCGTCGACGAAGCCGCTCCACTCCGGGTGCTTTGTCATCCACCGGATCTCCTCGAGGATGGAGTTTTCGCTCCGGGAGACGATCCGGTCGCCCTGGTGGAGGGACAGGGCGCAGAACGAGCACCGCCCGACGCAGCCCCGGTGGGTCTGGACCGAGAAGCGGGCCATGCCCAGCTCGGGGAAGGCCTCCGGGATGCGGCGCGTGAAAGGCAGGCTGTAGACCCGGTCGAGATCGGCCGGCGTGTAATCCGGGGCCGGGTACTGGACGACGAAGCGGTTGGCGTGTTTCTGGACGATCGCCCGCCGGTTCGACAGGCGCTTCTGCGCCTCGCAGAATTTATCCTTGTCCGCCTTGACTTCCTCGAACGAGGGAATGACGAGCGCTCCCTCGGGCGCCTCGGCCCGCATGACGCACGTCCCCCGGATGCCGTCGAGATCTTCGCCCCGGTCGAGCCGCTTGGCGATCTCGACGACCTGGAGCTCGCCCGGCCCGTAGACGAGGATATCGGCCCGCGTGTCGAGGAGGATCGAGCGCCGGACGTCGTCGCCCCAATAATCGTAGTGGGCGAAGCGCCGGAGCGAGGCCTCGATGCCGCCGAGGACGATCCGCGCCCCTTTATGGAGCTCCCGGATCCGGTTGGCGTAAACGATGACGGCCCTATCCGGCATCCGCGACTGGAAGGGCGCATTCGGGTCGACCGCCCTCTCCCGCTTGAGCGGCGTGTAGTTGACGAGCATGCTGTCGATCGAGCCCGAGGTGACGCCAAAGAAGAGCCGCGGTCGGCCGAGCTTGAGGAAATCCTCTGTCCCCTTCCAATCCGGGCATTCGATGACGCCAACCGCGTATCCATCAGCGTCGAGCACCCGGGCGATCATCCCGACCGGCGAAAGCGGGTGGTCGGCGTAGGGCTCCCCGCTGACGAGGATGACGTCGAACCCGGTCCCCTTCGTGGCGATCATCGCGCTTATTCTACCGCAAATTGGGGACACAATACCCATTTCCGAATTGGGCGGGACCGCCATGGCCGACGAGTTAATATTTAATTCGGAAATGGGTATTGTGTCCCCGAATTAATCGCGGGGCAGGGCGACCAGGCTGAAGGCGGCGTTGGCGATGAGGATGAGCCCGGCGACGACCATGGGCACCTGGAGACCGGCGCGGAACCCCAGCCAAGAGAAGGCCAGGGAGCCGGCCATGTGGCCCGAAGTCTGCAGGGCCGTGAGGATCCCGGCGCTCCCGCCGATCGTCTTCTTTTCGAAGAGCCGCGAAATGTAGAGGACGGCGAACGCGCCCATGAGTCCGTCCCCGGCCTCGTGCATGAACCGGAATAGGAACGACACCCGGACGTCTCCTCGTGTCATCAGGACGAGCCCGAGGCCCGAGAGCGTCATCCCCAGGAGGAAGAGACGGCCGTTAACGATCGGGTCGTACTTCAGCCGGCTGACCAGGAAAGCGGCCAGGGCGAGGGCCAGGTAGGCCCCGGCCATGTAGAGCGCGACGCCCGAATCGCTCAGCCCGAAGCGGGCCCTCAGGAACGGGCCGTAGACGGTCCCTTCCGTGCCCCAGTGGAGGGCCAGGACGAAAAGCAGGATCGAGAAGACGAGGGTTTTTTTATTGAAAACGCTGTATTTATAGTCGCGAATCGAAACGGCCGCGAATCTCTCGTGGTCGAAGCCGCGCATCGCGAGCGAGGTCACGGCCATAACCGCCGCGAAGACCAGCAGGAGCGTCCGGAAGCCCGCGAACCGGATCAGGAGGCTGCCGAAGAAGAGCCCCGCCGGAGGGCCGAGCGAGATCCAGAAGATGTAGATGCCGTACTTCTTGTTCGGGTTCGCCTCCGAGCCGTCTTTGTAATAGAGGCTGTTGACCGAGACGTTGAGGGCGTTGTTGGCGACGCCGATGAGGAGGAACAGCGCGGCCATGACGGCCACGCCGCGGACGAAGCCGGCCAGGACGAACAGCGCGGAGATGAGGAGGAGCGCGCCGAGGATGACCTTTTTCATCGACAGCCGGTCGTTGATCCAGCCCGTCGGGAAGGAGAAGACGATGGGCGCAGCGGCGTAGAGAGAGACGATGAGGCCGATGGCCAGGCCGTCGAACCCGAGCTCGAGGAAATAGAGCGGGGCCAGGAAGAAGACGGTCGTCACCGTCATCGTCCGGACAAAGTTGAGGGCGTGGATGCGGCGCATCCCCGCTATTATACAAAAAAAGGGGCGGCGTCGCCGCCGCCCCTGTCTATCGTCCCGGAAAGACCGCGCCTCAGCCTTTCTTCAGTTCCACGTTGCCGCTGAAGCTCTTGAGCTTGACCGTGGCCCCGCCCTTGCCGACCGTGCCGTGGATCTCGCGCGGCGAGATCTTGCCGACGACCTGGATCTCGAAGTCGCTGTCGATGTCGCCGCTGAACGTGTTGGCTTCGAAATCGAAGGCCGAGTCGGCCGGGATGGTCATCCGGACGTCGCCGCTGTGGGTCTTGAGCTCGTAGCGGCCGCCGGCCTTGATCTTGCCGACGTAGGTGATGTTGCCGCTGACGTTCTTGGCGTTGACCGTCTGGGCCTCGGAGACGTCCCGGAAGTCGATGTCGCCGCTCACGACCTCGGCTTCGACCGAGCCCTTGACCCGGGTGACGTCGATGTTCCCCGAGACGGTCTTCAGGTAGGCGTCCCCGGCGATGTTCTCCAGAGTCACCTCGCCGCTGACGACGTCGATGTCCGCCCCCGCCGCGCCCAGCAGGTCGACGTCCCCGCTGACGCAGCTGACGCGGGCGTGCCCGCCGATGGCCGCGACCCGGACGTCGCCGCTCACGGACTTGAGCTCGACGGCCGCCGTGTCCGGGACCCAGAGCTTGTAGTCCACGGAGACGCTGATGGAGTCGCCGCCCCAGAAGCCGCCGCTGCGCTTGGGGTATTTCGTCTCGACCCGGACGAGATCGGCGTCCTTGGTCACTTCGATCGTCACCAGGGCTGCGTTCTCCTTGGCCTTGGCGAGCGTCGCCGCCTTCGAGGTCTTGATCGCTTCGATCTTGACCTGGGCTTCCTTCCAGGTCGCGATCTCGATCTGGCCCGAGATGTTGTTCAAGTACAATTTCCCGTTCTTGGCCAGGGCCTCGGTCTTCTCGAACTTCTCCTGGAACTTTTCCTCGGCCAGGGCCGGGGCGGCCACGAAGGCCAGGATGAAGGCCGCGCCCAGCAGGGCGGCCGTCCATTTGCTGTTCAGTTTCTTCATCATGATGATCCTCCTTCTCGGTATCTTAGAGTATTTTCTTTCTCTTGCCCGCCGCCTCCCGGTCTTGTCTCTGCAGATCCAGGGCCGAATCGAGCAAGGTCACTTTTACGGTGTAAGCAGACAGCAGGTAGCTCCTGGCCTGGAGGTCGTCCGGTTCCTCGAGGACCGCCCGGCGGCAGGCCTGGATCGTGGCGTCGATGACCGACAGGTTGCGGTCGAAGAGTTCCACGACCTGGGGGACGAGCGCGCCCTTCTCTGAGGCGAAGGCTTCGCTGAGGGACTTGATGGCCTGCTGATAGTGGCGCTCGGCCTCGTCGAGCTTGGCCAGGGTGTATTTCTCGCCCTTGTCCGATCCCGCCGGAGTCCCCTGACGTCCGAGGCGTAAACCGACGATAAAGCCGGATGCGACGAGCACGACGGCCAGTGCGGCGACCCCCGCGTAGCGCAGGACCGGGAGGCTAAACCCGAAGAGAGGACGCCGCGCAGGATCAAGTCCTTCGCGCGCCGGTTTCAGCTCCGCGGCGGCGAGCCCGGTCCGGATGTTGCGCCAGACCCGGTCGGACGGCTCGGGCGAGTCGAGCTTGGCGGCGTCGCCGGCGATCGACCGGAAATCCTCGAGGAGCGAGCGGCACTCGCCGCACGATGCGAGGTGGCGCTCGAGCCGGACCGCCTGCCTTCCAGAAAGCTCGCCATCGATCGACCGGCTGATATATTCGTGGGCTTTACGGCATTTCATCGTCGTTCTCCCTCAAACAGCCTTTTTGGCCCGCAGGTATTCGCGGATCTTGATCCTGGCCTTGAAGAGCTGGGACTTCGACGTCCCGACCGCGCAGCCGAGCGCTCGCGCGATCTCCTCGTGCTTGAACCCCTGGACGTCGTGGAGGACGAAAACGCTCCGCAGACGCGGCGCCAGCGCCTGGATGGCCTCGTCCAAGGGCTTCCGGAGGTCCCTTTCGACGGGCTCGCCTCCCCGCTCTTCGAGACGGCCCTCGAGGTCGGACAGGGGGACGAGCTTGACGCCCTGGGCTTTTTTCTGGCGGAGGTAGCTGTAGCTGGTGTTGAGGGCGATCCGGAAGACCCAGCCGGGGAAAGTCGCCGCGTCGCGGACGTTCCGGAGATGGCTGAAGATCTTGAGGAAAACATCCTGGAGGAGGTCCTCGGCGACGGCCTGGTTCTGCGTGTGTCTGTAGATGAGGCCGAAAACCGGCCGCTTGAACATTTCGTAGAGGGATTCCATGGCCGCCAGGTCGCCCTCACGGCCGCGCTCGACAAGCTCAGCCAGGCGGGCCTTGTCGGCCGTCCCCCAGACGGGCCCACCCCGGGTGTCGCGCTCCATGTCTAGAGCCTCCGCCAGGAAAGATTCATACTCCGCACGGAGGGTATTATCGCCGAATTGGCCTTGGATCGCCAGAAGCAGGCTGGAAGCGCTCATCTCGTCCACACCCGTATAGATGAAAAAGCCGGGCAAAAGGTTGCCCGGCCGGGCTTGTTTCCCCTATCCGCTGTTGTTATCATGAGTCCGTGAATATCCAAGACGTCCTGACAAAGATCGGCGCGACCGAAGCTCCCCTCGCCCGCCAGATGCTGATGACCGGTTTGATCACCCGCGTTCTGGAGGACCGGGGCAAGCCGGCGCCGGTCCTCATCGGGGGCCTGGCCCTTTCTTATTACACCCGCGAGGTCTATTTCACGGCCGACATCGATCTGGCTTACGCCGACCGCGAGGCTCTGGATACGGCGCTGCGGGAGCTGGGATTCGTCAAAAAAGGCCGTTATTGGGTCCATGAGGGACTGGACATGGCCGTTGAGGCTCCGGCTTCCGAGCTCACCGGCGAGGATGCCCCGCTCGAAACGGTCGAGCTCGAAAGCGGCTTGCGCTGCGTCGTCATCGGCCTCGAAGACCTGATCATCGACCGGATGAACGCGTGCAAACATTGGAAATCCGAAGTTGACTGCGAAATGACGGAGCTTCTGATCGTGCGCTATCGGGAGGAACTCGACTGGGTCTACCTCGAGAAGAGGGCGGCTCTTCCGGCAAACGACACTCTGGCCGAGCTTCGGGCCCTGAAAGACCGGAAAGCCCCATGAGACCTGCAGGTAAAACACGACAACACGCGTCCGCCACCGAGATGTTGCTACTCCGCGACCGCCTGGGACTCCGGAAATTCAAGAAGACGGCGAAGAGGGACCCGGAGAAGAAAGAGCTCCTTCTGCAGTTGGCCTTGAAGAAGATCGAGAAGGCCGAACGCGATAATTTTATTCCGGTAGGATTTCGGAAACGCCGGGTTCGATTTCCCGTCGCGTGACGGATCTTTCGACCGCAGGCGAAATAGTTCGCCTCAGGCCGGGCCCCATTTCATGAGTACCGGCGGGATGAGGGTTAGCGCTATCCGCTTCGCCCACTTCAGCCTGGCGCCTAATCTGCGATCAGCACCCTCACCGGGCCCAGGAGCCCCGAGGGCGCGAGGGGCGAGTCCTTGGTGAAATAATTCCAGGTGGTGAAAGTCAGGCGCTTCCCGGCAGGTCGAGGTTGCCCCTTCAGGAACCAGTCGGGAAACTCCTTCAGAAAGCCGCCGAACCCCATATGCCCCGGCATCCAGACGCAGTCGGCCGGCTCCTGTTCGTCGCCGATAAGCCGGTTGGCCCAGACGTTCGTCACTTCAACGATGATCTCGTTGCCCACGGTCTTCA
>Ga0315274_10009544_pt1 | contig 14009 bp, 12 predicted proteins | sample YL17G02_20_MG_FD_203700 | JGI IMG/M metagenome (GOLD analysis project Ga0315274, IMG submission 203700) | Sediment microbial communities from Yellowstone Lake, YNP, Wyoming, USA - YL17G02_20 | ecosystem: Environmental > Aquatic > Freshwater > Lake > Sediment | place: USA: Wyoming | collected...
CCCTGATCAAGAACAGCCTCAAGCACATCGGCTCCGTGGTGGAAACGCCCTTTATTTCCGGCGAAGAGCTCGTCTTCCACATCGAGATCAACGGCGAGAGCGAGGGGCTGGGCAAATACAGCCATTACTCCAACAGCGAGTTCGCCCAGGTGGAGCGCACCGACCCCTTGAGATATACCGTCGGGTTTGAGGAGCTTCCCGATTCCCAGGCCGACTGGGACTATGACGACTATATCTTGCTGGTGGAACTGATCGGCAAGGAAGTCAACATCCATGAGAAAAGCAACTATCTCAAGGAAAAGCAGACCGTGGTCAAGACCGTGAAGGGCGAAGACACCGAACTGACGGTCATTGTCCACAACGGCCCGGCCGCGCATGCCAAGGCCACAATCCATGGGAACGGATTGAAGCATGACACCTATGCGATTCTGACCGAAGGCGAGCCGGCTCTCTACGACTCGGAGTTTATCGGCGCGCCGTTTGATTCGAGGAACACCTTGCTCAAGCTGGAACTGGAGAACGGCCAGACCAGCCTGCTTAACGGCGAACTCATTGATCTGCAGATTACGCTTGACCCTGCTCTGATCCCGGCCGAGGATAAGCCCGAAGATTACGCCATCTACCGCTTTGACACCGAGAACCTGGCCTGGGTGCAGTTGTCAACCCAGTACGACCCCGCAACCAGCACGGTCAACGCGCAGACAGGATCAATTGGATTCTTTGTAATGGGAGTGCCGCTTCCCCCGTTGTTCGCAAACCTTCCGCCAATGACCTGCAGGCTGGCGGGAAGTCCAGCCATTGACGCTTCAGGGGCCGTCTCGTCAATTGCTCTTCTATTCCTGCCCGTGGCGGGGTTGCTCTTCTACCGGAGACTTCGCCGCCGCTAAAAAGCATTAAGCTCAGGCGCCCTTCCTTTCCGGGAAGGGCGCTTTTTTTTATTTATGAGAGCCGAAGCCGGCCGAGGATCCGGGAAAGGGAGCGCAAAGCTGGTGAAGTTCTTGCCAGGGCAAGCAGCGAACGGCCGTGAAGGTCGAGCTTGGTAATGTTCCGGTCGGCAGGGACTGCGCCCAGGCATTTGAGCCTTGCCGAGCAGAGCCGTCTCTTCAGTTCCCGGCTTGGAGCGCACCGGTTAAATATTACGCCGACCGGCTTCAGCCCGCAGGTTTGAACCAGGGCGGTCCTTATCGCCTCCGCTGTCATGACTCCTCGGAGGCTGTTGTCGCTTACGATCAGGGGATGGGTGACCTTGGCGATCACTTCCCGGCTCACCTGTTCGATCCCGGCCTCGGCGTCAATGATCGTGCATCCGAAATTTTCCGCCAGCGCGCTGATGCTCTCGCGCAGCAGGCTGTTCACCGCGCAGTAGCAGCCTTTGGCCTGAGGCCGGCCCATGGCCAGCAGGCTGAATTCCCGGGTCTCAAGCAGGCACTCCAGCAATATGTAATCGAGCATCGCCGCCAGCTCTTCCTTGTCCGATTTGCTTTTGGCCGAGCGCGCGCCCTTGATCAACTGCTCCCGGGCATCGGCAACCGTACTCCGCGGCTTGAGCGCCAGCGCGCAGCAAAGACCCATCGCCGGGTCCGCGTCGATGAACAGTATTTTCTGCCTGCTTGCAATCAGCGCCCGGCCGCAGAGCGCGCTCAAAGCGGTCTTGCCCGTGCCGCCCTTGCCGAGGAAAGCGATGATTTTTTTATTGGAGCTCAACCCTGCTTTCCCGCCGGAGTGGCGCTCAGGAGTCCCTTGCCCATTGATTCCAGCGCGGCAACCAGGTCGAGTTTGGGCGCGAGGTGTTTCTTGAGGAATCCGAGGGAGTAGCCGGCGAGGAAGGCGAGAACGGAAACGATTCTGGTCATGGTATCCTCCGATCTAATTTCACCGTGGAGCCGCGGTCTGGGGCCGGGAAGAATCAAATCTTTCCGACCGATGGATTCCAGGAAAAAAGGATATATGGCCGGGGCCAGGTAAAAAAGCGGGACGCCGGCCATGAGGTTGGCGACCGATCCCCGGAGCAGGATTTGCTTGTTATTCACCGCCGGGCCGATGGGCAGGATTCCGAGCAGGAGTTGATGAAAATGATCCGCGCTGGCGGTCATGGCGATGGTTCCCTCCGGATTGGTTCCGAACCTGACTTCCACCGGGAATTGACGGAAGTCAATCTCCGCGAGCAGGTTCGGGTCGGCAAGTTCCAGCTTGAGCACCATTTTCTTTTGTCCGACCGCCTCGCGCATCAGCGGGTCCATCCTGGGAAAGGTTCGCAGGAATCCTCCGATCACCAGGTCAGCTTCCTGGGCGTCCCTGAAATATGCCATCAGCTTTTCCCTGCCTTCCGCTGCTTTTGCGGAATCACGATTTCATTGACAAAGCGCCTGAGTTCAAACTGAAGTTCCTTGCGGGTCAGGATCCGGGAGTCGAACATGTCGAACTCGAAAACCAGGAGCGGGATGCCGGCCTTCTTGCAGGCTTCCTTGAACAGGCCGATGCCGCCCCAGGCGTGCTTGCAGGCGATGTGTCCGGCCATGATCCCGCAATCGGCATGGAAGCGCTTGTGCAGATGCATGAAGTCGTCAATGTATCTTTTGATATTGATGCGGAACTGGCGGGACATGGGCCCGCAATTGACCATAAGCCGGGCCAGGCCGAAAAGGATGGAATCCTTGCTCTTTGTGTCAATCAGGCCTTCGGAGGCGTAAAACCCGAAAACATCCATCGGGATCACCAGTCCGAGTTCGGCTTCCATCCAGTCATAAAGCTGGATATCCCACCAGACCGGGTCCTGGTACCAGATGGCCCGGACCTGCTCGTCAAAATAATTCACGCCCCCCTGGGCCTTGTTCCGGGCGTCTTCGGCCAGGCCCCGGGCAATATTTTCCCCCCAGGGCGATCCCAGCAGGGCGATCACCAACACCATGGTGAAGGCGCAGAGCTTGCTTGGCTGCCGGGTGGGCGAGAGCGAGCGCCATTCCATCCATTGCCAGAGCCATTCGCTGGTGCGGTTGATGGTTTCGCAGACCTCTTTCAACCGGTCCCAGTCCATTTTCCGGCCGGTGTTTTGTTCGAGGAACGGGATCATCTCGCCAAGTTGTCCGGCGATATATTTCAAGGTGCGCTCGTCATCGTAAGAGGGCGCGTCAACGGGAAAGACCGGGACCCGGTTTCTAAGCTCGGCCATGGCCTGGAAGGCGGCGACCTGTGAGTCGCAGGGGGTGTTGATGCCCACGATGCAGCAAGGCTCGGGATACAAGCCCTTGACCACGGCGCCGATCCCGGCCTTGTCCGCGGAACAGCACTCGGCGGAATAGCCGGCGGCTTCCGAGGCGTCAATCAGGGCTTCGGTATCGGCTTGGTCGCCGATGATGCTGCAGAGCGCGGACATTTCCGCGAGCGGGACATTGTTGACGTCTCCCAGGGCGTAAATCAGGGGCGGGCCGTATCCAATGTTATACCAGACCGCGGGTTTGCCCGCGTCCGCTTTGCGGAACTGCTCCAGGATAAACTGCTGGATGTTGTCCAAAAGCGTGTTCAACCCCAACTCCTCGGGGTCGCCCGCAAAAAGGGCCCGCATGCCCGAGAGGGTCTTCCACACCGTTTCCCATTCTTGCTGGCGCGCTTTTCCCAAGATCGGCATAAGTCCTCCTCAGGCCCCCAGCTTTTCCAGGAAGGCCTGGACCCGGGTCTTGATCTGGCCGGTGGATACGGTCCCGTATTCGCGGTCCAGCACCAAAAGCGGGACCGGGTTTTCCTGAAAACGGTGCCGGAGGTTGTGCGCGTCCCCGCTCCAGAGCTGGCAGAACTTGATCCGCTGGAAAATCACGCCTTGGGCCCGGCAGTCGCGGTAAAGGTTCATGAGGTCCTGGTATCTTCGCGGGAACTCGCTCATCATCCGGGCGCAGGGGGTCTGGTAAAGATAGGCGCGGGCGAGCGATTCCAGCGGACGGTCATTTTGCTCAACCTCCAGTCCCAGCCCGCGGGTCCCGAAGCAGAACAAATCCCCGGCGATATGCACGCCCTGGCTTTCAATCGCGCGGATGAAGGCCGGATCATCCAGGGGACCTCCGGTCAGGACCAGGCGGGCCCGGATGTTTTTGATCGGCTCGGAATCTTTGAGCGCGGAAAGCAGATGGTCGGCGGTCTGGACAAATTCCCAAGGAGGCAAAATCCGCGCCGCCACGGTGATGGTGAGCAGTTCGGCCCCGGAAAGCCTGGGCGGATCGGCTCTCCGCATCAGGTCCAGGGACTTGATCCGCTCACGCGCCTGATTGGTTTGCGCGATGGCCTGGTTGAGCCCTTGGTCCGTGATCCGGACCTGGAAATGGGATTCCAGCGATGCCTTGAGCCGGGTCAGTTCCTCCAGATACCAGGGGAACAGGCTCTCGCGGAAACTGCGCGGAATGGTGAGAAAGCCGTGATAGCCGAGCTCGGATTTCGCGACCAGGACATCGTTGGCCCGGCGGACATGGTCGCAGGTGTTGACCGAGATTTGGCCGGCCAGATAATCATAATGACCATCCAGCACCGCGGCGGTGACATGCCGGACAAAACTGCAGGTGAGGTGGCTGAGATAGGCGTCGCCGCTGGACGAGTCATCAACCCCGAGCCCGGTCAGGCGGAGCGGATACAAGTTTCCGGCCAGCAGCAGTTCGGGCGGAATAAATGAGCAAAAATACCCGACCACCGGCCGGCCGGAATTAACCGCGGACTCCGGTCGGGAGCTTTTCAGAAGCGCTGACCATTGGTTCAGGATTTCAGTCTTTTCCAAAATCTCCCCTCAGGCCTTCAGATCGCGTTCAGTTCTCCGCCGGATGGCCTTTACTTCCCGGATCATATCACAAACCGGTTTTTCTTCACAATTCCCGCAGTTCAACTCTTCGCATTCGTAGTCGCCGTTTTTTCCGACCGCGATCCGCTGATGCACGCCGGCAAGAATTTTCGCCTCGGAAGCAAGCCCCTCAAAGGGTTCCACTTCCTCCCGGCTCCCGGTCACAAATATGGATTCCACCCCCAGCAATTGCGGGAGCTGGCCAAAGCCGGCGTTCCGGATCGCCGCGGCCATGATGGAAAAATTCAGCCCGGCTGCGACCGCGTCCCTGCTCGCCCTGAGCCAAAGCCGTCCCGGAACCATTCGCGCCATTAGCCCGGGCAAAACTCCGGGGAAATATTGGAGCGATTCGAGACTCCAGGGATCAAGGCTCGCGGTTTTATCGATCGCGAGAAGAATCAACTGGGCATAGGGTCGAGAGGTTCCGGTCGACTGATCAAAATCCGGTCCGATCAGGGAGAACTGATTGTCCCTGACCAGATTCTTTTCGCGGGTATGGAGCACGGCCTTCACTGACCGCTGGCCGGGCGCGCCCAGTTCCACCGCGGTATCCTCGGCCGTGACGATTTTGCCCCGACCCCCGTCTTCTTCGGCCATGAGTTTACGGTATAGGTCCAGGCCGGGGGAGGCCTGGCTGATTTTTCCGTGGAATTTTTCCGCGAGCAAATGCGCCCGCTCGATCAGTTCGCCCATGTCAACCGGGCCGGATGACGCGGTCATTTTGCCTGGTCCCGGGCGATGAGCGCGGCCCCGAGCGCGCCGATGATCTGGGGGTCAATGCCCTCGGGGAATCTGGCAAGTTTCATTTTCAGCCTGGACTCCAGCGCGTCAACCACTCCCCGGTTCTTGGCCACCCCGCCGGTGACCACAAGGTCCGGCTCGATCCCGATGCGCTTGACCATGGACGCGACTCGGCTCGCGAGCGAAAGATGCAGGCCTTTCACGATCCTGGGCAGGGACGCGCCCTCGTTCACCAGGTTGATGACCTCGGACTCGGCGAACACCGAACACATGTTGCCGATCACGCAGGGCTCTCCGGGCTGGAAATGCATATCGGCGAGCTGGTCAAAGCTGAGCCCGAGCACCCGGGCCATCATTTCCAGGAACCGGCCGGTGCCCGCGGCGCACTTGTCGTTCATGGCGAAATCGAGCAGGCCGCCGTTTTGGTCAACGCTGATCACCTTGGTGTCCTGGCCGCCGATGTCGAGCACGGTTCTCGTAGAGTTGAGAACATGGTGCGCGCCGCGTCCGTGGCAACTCAACTCCGAGATGTTGCTATGGGCGAAAGGCACCCGGGCCCGGCCGTATCCGGTGCCGACCACGCATTTGACCTCGGACTCGGTTTTCCCGGCCTGGGCGAGCGCGCGTTCGTAAATCTCACGCGCGGTCTTGGCCGGATTGGTCGAACTGGGTCCGATCACCTGGGCCAGGATTTTGCCGTCCACCATCACCACGACTTTGCTGGCGGTGGAACCTATGTCAACTCCCGCGAATATGCTCATTGCCTTCCCCCTGCGCTTTTCAGAATTTGGTTTGACCCGGCTTCAGCTCTACCCCGGTCTTGATGTTATCCACCGTGACTGCCACGTAGGCCTGGGGGTCGTCGTATCCGGAAAGCTCAATCACCCTGGGCAGGCTGGTTTCGGGGTCGATCACGAGGTTGATCCTGCCCGGGGTCCGTGGCGGCAGCTCGCCCGGTCGCTCAAGCTTGAGTTCGTGCATTTTCCTGCCCTGGTGGTTCACGGTCCAGGCCTCGGCCTTGGCAAGGTTAAAATCAGGGAGCATGGCCTGGATATGCGCGAAGTCCAGTTCGTAAGGGTTATCGCCCAGGGAACTGTAAAATTTGTAATCGCTCTCCGAGAACACCTGCTCGCCCAGGATGCGCTGCACTCCTCCGCCGATGATGTGGAAAGTCCGGGCCGCGGGATCAATCCAGAGCACCGAGCCCGCGGAATGGTTGAGTAAAAGATAGTCCGCCTTCTGCGCCGTGGTCACCAGCACAAAATAATAAGGGCTGCGGTGGTAGGCAAAGCGGTCCGCGCGAAAGAGACGCAGGCGACCGTAGCGGAAACTCATGGTCAGGTCCGCGCGGTAGGACGAGATTGCGTCCGCGGCCTTGCTGAAACTTCCGACCAGGGTCTTTGCTTCCGGCGCCGGCTCAACTAGCCTCGTGCGGGGCACGGGCTTGAGAAAAGGGTCGATCTCTTTGGCCAGCGGGCTCTTGATCAGCGAGACCGGGTTCTTGAAGCCTTCAAACGCGATCTGCCCGGGCACAAGCCCGGTGTTGGCCTTGAATTCCGTCCACTCGGTCCAGGTCGAGGCCTTGCTTTGCCCTGGAAAAAATTCCTCCAGACGAACCGGCAACAGCGTTTGCGCGTCAATCAGCAGGCGCACCCGGCTAACGTTCGGGTGAAATCCAACCACCCCGCTCTTGGTAACGTCAAACACCAGGCATTCTTTGCCCTTGTGCAACGCGGTTTCAAACCGGAGCGTGCCCTTGCGCGCCATCTCCGCGACCCCGTCCATCACGTCCCACGGGGCCATGTTCTTAAGACAACCGCCGTTCATCCCAAAGGTCTTCGGGTCTTCCGGATATACCCGGATCACCCCCAGCGCCCGCAAAGCGCCCGGCATCAAGAGCTCGACCATGTCGGTGTCGCTCCGATAGATTTCCTGAAAACCAGCCGTGGCCTGCTCTTTGTAATTCGCCTCAACCTTGGTCCGCTTCTGGTAATAAAGCAAAGGAGAGTGAAGGTATTTCGCGTCCTCCTCCGCGTATAGACGCAAATCCTGAGACCCGCCCGAAGAAGTGCTGAGCTGAAACTTGACCACGCAGTCCTTCAGACCGCTTGAGACCTTGACCGCAGACTTGAACAATTCTTCCCCGCTCCGCTGATCAACCCCCGCGGAAAAAGAACCCAACGCCAACACCAACGCCATCAACTTCATTCGCATGCCGGTAATCCGGTTCACATGTCTTTCATGACTTTGTACATTTCTTTTTCGGCTTCGATCACCTCATCCGGGAGGTAAGTCAGGCCTCCGAGTTTGAGGGCTTCCACGTAAATCTTGGCCGCCTTCTCGACCAAAGCGCAGAGGTTGAAGGCCTTGAGCAGGTTCTTGCCCACGCAGAGGTTGCCGTGGTTGGCGAGCAGGATTGCGGCATGATCGCCCAGGGCCTTGACCGCGAATTTGGCGAGGTCATCGCTGCCCGCGGAGGCATACTCCGCGACCTTAACCTCGTCTCCCACATAGACCAGCAACTCCTCTATGATCGCGGGGATGGGCTTGCGGACCACGGCCAGGATGGTGGAGTAAATGGCATGGCTGTGGATGATCGCTCCCACGTCCGGCCGCGCCTTGAAGATGCCCACGTGCATGGGCGTTTCCACGCTCGGGCCGTAGTCAACGTCGATCATGAGGTCCCCTTCCCCGTCCACCACCACCACCTGCTCCGGCGCCATTGATTCATAAGGCACGCTGGTCGGAGTGATCACGTAACGGTTGGCCTCGTCCGGCACCCGCATGGAAATGTTCCCGGCCGAACCGGTGACAAAACCGGCCTCATGCATCTTCTTGGCGAACTTGCAAACCTCGGCACGATACGCCAGATAGTCCTTCATGCCTCTCTCCTTGTCAGCTCTCCGCGCTGAATCTTCCTCCTTCGCCCCGCAGTCGGCGGGGCTACGGAGGACTTCGCAAATCTCAGATCTCAGATTCGCTGTGCGAGCGAATTTATTCGCGAATCCTTATTACCACTCCTTCTCGAACTTATCGTAATTTTCGCGCCAGATGTCATAGGAGCTTTCGTATTCCTCCACCCACTCCGGAACCGGCTCAACCTCGGGGTCGAACCCGCCCATTTCAACGCTGGCGGTTTTGAGCTCGGGATAAATTTTCGCGCCCACGGCCGCGGCCATGGCAATGCCCAAAGCCGAGGCCTCCTTGCACCTGGCCACCTTTACCGGCCGGTTCAAGACCGAGGCCACGATCTGGTTGAACAACTTGATCCGGGTCATGCCCCCGCAGAGCAGCGCCTCTTCCGGCTTTTGTCCGACCGCGTCCACAATCTGACCCAGGTTGCCCTTGGCCGAATACGCAATCGCCTCCAAAATCGCCCGCGCAACATTGCCCGGGCCGGAAGTGTTTTCCTCCGGCGGAAACGGGAACAGGATGGCCGCGGGCTTATTGGGGTTGGGGTTGGTGAGGTCCCAGATGAGGTTCCCGAGGAAAGCCCTTGCTCCTGCGGACCCGGCCGGGACTTTTTCCGCCAGCTTGATGGCCTCCTGGTATTTCTGATCGTTGTTTTTCATGCCCCTGCCGAAATGGCCTTCCACGTATCCCCGGAAAATCTTCCCGGCGTCCCCGCCCTGACTCTCAACAAGATAGAGGTCGTCCAGCATGTGGCAATCTGACCAGAGCTTACAGGCCGGGTCCTTGAACGGCTTGGTAATGGTCATCATGACCGGGAGGGTGGTGCCCGCGACCAGGCCCAGCTGCAATGGCCTGGTCTGCTGGCAGGCGAGCAGCGCGGCCTGGGTGTCTGCTGCGCCCGCGACCACCAGCGTCCCTTTCGGAATGCCAGTCTCCTTTTCCGCCTTGGCCGTCACCTGGCCGGCGATTACGCCGGATTTCTCCAGCCTGGGCAGGGCGCTGCGGGGAAGGTTGATTTTGCCGAGCAGTTCGTCGGACCAGTCCTTCTTGTCCATGTCGTAAAGCATGGTCTCGCAGGCGTTGGTCGGCTCCGCCACTTTCTCGCCCGAGAGCATGTACAGAATCCAGTCGTTGATCATGAGCACGCCGGCAATCTTCGCATAGACCTCCGGCTTTTCCTCCTTGAACCAGCGAAGACGCGACGGCACAAACATCCACGGCGGCCAGCGGCAAGTGATCGAACAAACGCTTTCCTTGCCCAACTCTTCCTCCAACTCCAGCGCGTAAAGGATCCCTCGCACGTCCCGGTTCGGACCCGCGTAGAGACATTGTCCGTCCGCGTCAAAAAACAGGCATCCCTGGCGCATGGAGGTTGAGGAAACGGCTTTCACATTTTTGGGATCAACCTTGGAAAGGGCTTCCTTGGCGCACTGGCAGATTTTTTCCCAATACTCGGCCGGGTCAAACTCCTGAAGGATGATGTCTCCCGCGGGACTCGAATAACCCCAGGAGCGGTAGGCTCGCGCCTTGATCTCGCCTTTGGCGTTGAAGACCACGGCCCGGCCCCCGCCCGAGCCGGCGTCAATGGTCATGAGCAATTCTTCTCTGCTCATTTGCCTTTCTCCAGGACCTCGGGGTTGTAGATGTGGCGCGGCCGCTTGCCGCCAAGATACGCCTCAATGTCGTCCACGATCATGTTGGTCTGGTGCACGACCACTTCCGCGGTCGCTCCGCCCAGGTGCGGGGCCACTATGCAGTTGTCCAGGTTGAGGAAAGGGTCGTCTTTCTGGGGCGGCTCGGACATGAACACGTCCACCGCGGCGCCGGCGATCTTGTGGTTCTTGAGCATGTCTATAAGCTCGTCGCAGTCGACCAGTTCGGCCCGGGCGAGGTTGAGGAAATAGGCGGTTGGTTTCATCCGGCGCAGAAGTTCCTTGGTGATCATGCCCTCGGTCTTGTCGTTGATCGCGGCGTGGATGGTGATGAGGTCCGCGCTTGAAAAAAGCTCTTCCAGGCTGACCGATACTGCGCCGCATTGGTCAAACGCTTCCGGTTTGAGGAAAGGGTCATAGGCGATGATCTTGCTCCCGAACCCATCCAGCCTGCGCGCCACCCTCCTGCCGATCGCGCCAAAGCCCACTATGCCCACGGTCTTGGCGCCCAGCTCAAAACCGGTCATGCGCTTGAGCATCAGCATGTGGTCCTTGGGCTCCTCCGGGTTGTACTCGCCCCGAACCAGCATGTTATGCGCCGGGATGATCTTGCGCGCCAGGCAGAGCATAAAGCCGATGGTGAGGTCCGCGACCGCGTCCGCGTTCCGGCCCGGCGTGTAAAACACCGGGATGCCTTTTTGCGTGGCAAGCTCGACGTCAACGTTCAAAGGCTCGCCCCGGCACACCCCGATCATCTTCAAATTCACCTGCTCAAAAACTTCCTCGTGACAAAGGTCAGTCTCTATCACGATCACGTCCGCGCCCAATTCCTTGAGCTTCTCCGCCAGCTCGTCCGCCAGGTACAGCTTCTGGTTCTCCCCCCACGGTTCATACACGACCTCCATGTGCCTGCCCAAACGCGCCAGGCCTTCCTTGGTGAAATTAGCCGTGACAAACGCTTTCATGTCCACACCTCTGCCTTGATTAGCATTTCCAAGCCATATAATTACCAGAATTCGTCCCGCAGGGCAAATCAAAATGCGAAACATCGCCTGCCGCCCGCAACACCGCCAAACCTTGTAATTTCAAGATAATGAGCTAGAATGCTGGCACGGGCTTGGGCGGGATTTACGGCCCTGGATTCTGAGGAGGGAACGGAAATGGACGCCAAAGGGGTACTGGAATTTGCGAGCAAGAACCAGGTGCGGATGGTGGACCTCAAGTTCATGGACCTGCCCGGTCTCTGGCAGCATTTCAGCGTGCCGGTCAGCCAGCTCAAGGAGTCGAGCTTTGAAGAAGGCTTCGGGTTTGACGGCTCGTCCATCCGCGGCTGGCAGCCCATCCACGCCTCGGACATGCTGGTCATACCCGACCCCAAAACCGCCAAGATCGACCCTTTCATGGCCGGGCCCACCCTCAGCCTGGTCTGCAACATCGTTGACCCGGTGACCAAGGAGCGCTACACCCGCGACCCGCGCTACGTGGCGCACAAGGCCGAGGCCTACATGAAGAGCACGGGCATCGCGGACACCGCCATGTTCGGGCCCGAGGCCGAATTTTTCATCCTCGACGAAATCCGGGTGGACCAGAATCAGCACTGCGGGTATTACTATCTGGACTCGAGCGAAGGCTTCTGGAACTCGGGTCGGGATGAAAAACCCAACCTCGGGTACAAGCCGCGCTACAAGGAAGGTTACTTCCCGGTGCCTCCCACGGACAGCCAGCAGGACCTGCGCACCGAAATGGTCATGACCCTTGAGGCATTGGGCATGGTGGTTGAGGCCCAGCACCACGAGGTCGCCACCGCGGGCCAGGCCGAAATCGACCTCCATTTCGGGCCGCTTCTGGAAATGGGAGACAACCTGATGTGGTTCAAATACGCGCTCAAGAACGTGGCGCGACGCCGCAACAAGACCGTGACCTTCATGCCCAAGCCCATTTTCGGAGACAACGGCTCGGGCATGCACGTTCACGTCTCGCTCTGGAAGAACGAGAAGCCCTTGTTTGCCGGCAAAGGCTACGGCGGGCTCTCGGACACGGCGCTCAACTTCATTGCCGGCATCATCCGCCATGCCCACGCAGTGTGTGCGTTCACCAACCCGACCACTAATTCCTACCGCCGCCTGGTGCCCGGATTTGAAGCGCCAATTAATTTGGCCTATTCCAGCCGGAACCGCTCCGCGGCCATCCGCATCCCCATGTATTCGCCGTCCCCCAAGGCCAAGCGCGCGGAAATACGGTTCCCGGATCCCAGTTGCAACGGCTATCTCGCATTCTCCGCCCTGCTCATGGCCGGGCTGGACGGAATCGAAAAAAGACTCCCGGCCGGAGAGCCCCTGGACAAGGACATCTACGGGCTGACCCCGGAAGAATTGAAGGGCGTGCCCAGCACCCCGGCCTCGCTCGAGGTCGCGCTTCATGCCCTGGACGAGGACCACGATTTTCTGCTCAAGGGCGACGTGTTCACCGAAGACCTGCTCGAAATGTGGATCGACTACAAAATGAAGCGCGAGGTCACCGAGATGCGCATCCGGCCCGCGCCCTGGGAATTCGCGCTCTACTTCGATTGCTAGCCAGGAACCTAAAACATCCATAGGGCCGGCCCCCGGGCCGGCCCTTTTCTTCAGCGTCCCCTCCGCCCACAACTCCCAAACCACACCCGATTCCGGAAACGGTGATACATTGTATCACCATCATACCGTGCCCCTTGATCCCTGCTTGCATGGGGCAGCGAACGCGATGAAGCCCGATAACCAGCCGTGCGTGAACTCCCCCAAACCTCCGCACTCCAGAGCAGACAGTGATACATTGTATCACCATGATATCGTTGCCCCTGTGATACATGAGGTCCCAGTTGCGTAGATAGTGATACGGTTTCCCCCCTTAGTTAATGCCAGACTGGTTCCGAAGCCGGTGACACATTGTATCACCATCTACTTTGCCGGCCGGCGGGGAAGTTGCGGCGTCGGCACATGGCGCTTGACCCAAGCCCTGAGGGTGATACATTGTATGACCAGGACGGGAGGTGAGATGATTAAGGTTCTGGTGAAACAGGGGAACAGCTTTGCGGTGGTGCCGGAGAAATGCATCTTGCAAGCCATGCGGATCGAGCACGAGGAGCCGCTCGAAGTCAGCTTGGAGGGCAAATCGCTCATCCTAAAGCCATCGGCCGTAAGCGATCGCGACCGGGGGCGTCGCGACTTCAAGGTCAAGCGACTGACCCGCCACGGGAACAGCGCGGCGCTGGTCATAGAGAAACCGCTGCTTAAGATCTTGGGGATCTCGCCGGGGGACACCCTTGAAGTCGCCACTAACAGGGTGTTGAAAAAGCCGGTTTTGGCACGGTCGGCCCAAAATTGTTTCCTCTCCCTCGGAGGGGAGAGGAACAAGGAGAGGGTGGTCGGAGCCTTGATTGGCGCGGGTCTGCGGCCCTTGCGACTGCGATTCCAAGAAGCGACCCTCTCCCCGACCCTCCCCCCTCCCAGGGGGAGGGAGATAATTTTTCAACAGCCTGCTAATGGCAAAAGGCTGCGCATAACCCCGGCGCCTGGAAAAGCACCAACCACCAAGCCCCGCCTGCTCCCCAAATTCAAATCGATAACCCACCCCAGCGCCTAGGCAGCGGTTGATTGACCGCGCCGCAGCCCGCGCCCCGGCTTTCGCGGTCCCGGCCAATCCCCTCACGCCGAACTCTGAGTAACCCGCTCATCCCCAATCTTACGGTGATAAATTGTATCTCCCTGACACCGCTGCCTCCTTGGTTATTACCCAGAACTTTATGTAGTTGACATTTTATCATATTAGTTCATCGCATACCGCACCTTGGGAGCCTCAAAAAACTTTTTAACGATTTCCGGCTGCCTCTGGGTGCTCCGGCAATATCCCCG
>Ga0315274_10009546_pt1 | contig 14009 bp, 12 predicted proteins | sample YL17G02_20_MG_FD_203700 | JGI IMG/M metagenome (GOLD analysis project Ga0315274, IMG submission 203700) | Sediment microbial communities from Yellowstone Lake, YNP, Wyoming, USA - YL17G02_20 | ecosystem: Environmental > Aquatic > Freshwater > Lake > Sediment | place: USA: Wyoming | collected...
TTTTTTGTTGGCGCTTGCAGGGATTCTTATAATGCAAGGTACAGTGTAGGAATGTATTTTCTCAACCTCGGTTTTAACTTTTTCAAAGTTCGCTTCTCCTGTTTTTGCAATCAATACGAATTCCTTTTCATCGACAATTTTACCTTTCCACCAGTAGAGGCTGCTGATTGGAAAAATATTCGCGCAGCCGATCAATTTTTTGTCGAGCAGATGTTTGGCAATTTTTTTTGCCTCTTTCTCGGTTGGATTTGTTATGTAGATTAAAACTAGGTTCAATCAGACCAACCTTGCCTTTATCCTTCTTACGCCAGCAGCCACTGCTTCTTCTTTTATGATTTCAAATTTACCAAGCTCGCCAGTATTCTTAACGTGCGGGCCGCCACATATCTCGACTGAAAAGTTGCCGATGAAATAAACAGAAACTTTTTCGCTGTATTTGTGCTCGAACATTGCCTGCGCGCCCAGCGTCTTTGCTTGATCGACGGTCATCTCCTCTCTTTTGACTGGCAGAGATTTTTTGATTTGCTCGTTCATAACTTTTTCAACTTGTCTCAATTCATTCTCAGTCAGCTTCCTGTCAAAATTAAAATCAAACCTCAGTCTTTCTGGTGTAATATTCGAACCCCTTTGCACTATGTCTTTTTTACTCAGAACTTTGCGCAGGGCTTCATTCAGCAAATGCGTGGCTGTGTGCAGCTTTGTTGTCTGTTCTGTTGTATCCGCAAGGCCGCCCTTGAATTTTTTCTCCGCGCCCGACCTCGAGAGTTGTTGGTGTTTCTTGAATTCTTCTTGGAATCCTTTTTCATCCACGAGAATTCCAGATTCCTCTGCCAGCTCTTTTGTGATTTCTATCGGGAATCCAAAACTTTGGAACAGCAGGAACGCATCCTTGCCATCAATCTTACCATCAATTTTTTTTGCGCTCTTTGCGATTTGTCCGAACTTTTTCAAACCCAGCTCCAATGTTTTCCCGAATTTTAATTCCTCTTTCTTTACCTCGTCCAAAATGAATTCTCTATTCTCGTCTAAAATCGGATAAGTTTTTTTGTATACGTCGATGACAATTTTTATCAAGACGCCAAGGAATTCTTTTTCTATTCCAAGAAGCCTGCCATGTCGCAAACTTCTTCTTATCAACCTGCGCAATATATATCCTCTTTCTACGTTGCTCGGCGTGACTTGCTCGGCTGTGATAAATGATGAAGCTCTCACGTGATCCGCGATGATTCTTATTGACTTTTCCTGCTTTTCGTCTGGTGATTTAATTTTTGCCAACTCTTTTATTTTTTCGACAATTGGCTTGAACGTGTCAATCTCATAAACACTTTTTTTATTCTGCAACACAGCTACAGTCCGCTCCACACCCATTCCAGTGTCGACATTTTTCTGCTTCAGCAGCTCATACTTTCCATCAGCGGTTTTGTTGTACTGCATGAACACATCGTTCCATATCTCAAAATATTTCCCACAGCTGCAGCCTGGTTTGCAATCTTTGCTGCATGGCTTTTTTCCAGTATCGTAAAACATTTCCGTGTCCGGACCGCAAGGACCAGTCTCGCCAGCAGGACCCCACCAGTTGTCTTTTTTTGGCAGGTAAAAAATTCTTTCCTTTGGTACGCTCAAGCTCTGCCAAACCTTGGCGCTCTCTTCGTCTCTTGGCGCGTCCGTGTCTCCTGCGAAAATTGTGACGCATAATTTGTTTTTGTCTATGCCTAGCCATTTCTTGTCTGTCAAAAATTCAAAGCTACATTCTATAGCTTCTTTTTTAAAATAATCTCCTAGTGACCAGTTGCCCAGCATCTCAAAGAATGTTAGATGAAACTCATCGCCAATTTCGTCAATATCATCAGTGCGTATACATTTTTGATTATTAACAAGTCTTTTTCCAAGCGGGTGGGACTGGCCAATTAAGAATGGAACGAGAGGATGCATGCCTGCTGTTGTGAAAAGCACTGTGGGATCTTCTTGCGGCACAAGCGGAGCATTGGGGATAACATTATGCTTTTTTTGCTTGAAAAATTCTATGTAAAGCTCTTTCAATTTCTTCGAGTCTATCATTTTCGAGTCTATAGTTGCCATATCATCAGCCAAATACATCTCTCATATCTCTAATATCTCTATATCTAGAAATTTAAAATTGAAATAATTAAAGGATTCAGTCCTGAGAAAAAGAGTATTGTGGGAATCAGCAGGCAGCCCATGCAGTGGCTACGCCGAATTTCCAAATAGTTGCAGAGGATGCCGATAGAGGTCGATGTCACAAGCACGAGAAGCCCTAAAAATCCAGTCATCGCAAAAACCATTGCAACAAGAAAAATTATCACACTCAGAGTTAGTTTTTTGTAGTTGATTCTCGCAAGCAGCCGTGGTAATTTTTTTCCCAGCCACAGAGTAAGCACAGCAGCCGCGCCAGCCGCAAGACAAATCACACCAACCAGCAGTATCACATCATAGAACGTAAGCTCATTCATCACGCTCTGTATGGCCACACTCGCGCCGCTCCGAGGATTGCCAACCAGATAAAGCGACATCAGAGAGAAGACCTCGTTGCCCACGTTGATGCCGCTGATTGTGACCAAAAAACTTCTTGCTTCGCCAGTGCCGCCTGCATACTGCACTATTGTTGCTGCCTCTGAAATTCCGATTGCCGGCAAAAATCCGACCACAATTCCTGCCACTGATCCCAAAATTATCGCGCGCAAAATCTCTTTTGTGGAAATTTTTACGTCTGTGCTGTTTGTCTGCTCTGGTATGCTCGACCTCTCTGAGATACTGATGATGAGTATGCTGAGGCCAAACAATCCGCTGAGCACAGGCAGAAGAGTTTGTTGCTGGGGTAGCAGGGAGGATTCCAAAACAAAAATTCCCAACAAACCTGACAATCCTAAAATCAGAATCGACGCCAAAATTTTTCTCAACTTTTTTTCCGAGAGAATCATAAAGCAAACAACAGCAATAATCGCGAAATGTATGTAGGGCCGAGACAATTCGTAGACAAACTGAAAGCCTGATGCAAACACGAAAATAACCAGCAAGCTCGCAATCAACGCACCTATGCCACCGATCACAGTCAGCTTGATTGCCTCGTATCCTCTACCCTCGATGAGCAGCCTGTGGCCTGGCAATACTGATAAAGCAGTATCAGCCTCTGGCGCGCCCAAAAAAATCGATGGGATGAAGTTGAAAAATATCTCACTGATACCTGTGGCCACAATCAACACAGCGATTTCTTGCGGCTGCAGGCCGAACAAAAAAACAAACGACAACAGCAGAGGGATCAAAGTATTTATGTGCATGCCGGGCACTATGCCAGCGAACAATCCTATGCCAACTCCTGCAGCAGCGAGCAAAAGAATTGTCAGCAGCAAATTAATCACAACTCGTTTGGTAAAAAATTAATCTAAATTATCTAAATTAATCTAGCACGAATTTTATATCGCTGGGTTTTCTCGGCACAATCTGCAAACTCTCCCTGTATTCGTCTACCGTGCCTGTAACAACAATTGTGCGACCTGTTTTGAAATCGCTCGGCTCGATGTTGATGTCTTTCAAGCTGTCTAAAAATCCGGCAAACAATGGCACCTCCATCTTAACATTACGCTCCGTGTCGTCTGCGATTGTTAAAAACAAATGGCCGCTCGGATGCGTGCGCTTGTATGTGATGTAGCCAGAGGTTGTGACAAGCCTGCCCACAAATTCTGTATTAATTTCTCGCAACGGCAAAATTTTTGCCTGTATGCTACTTGCTGCGAAATAAATCAGCACTAGTCCGATTGCAGATGTGAGGCCGCAAATTATTATCAGCGAATTTTTTCTTAGTTTGAATTTTTTGTTTTCCCCAGCTGGTTTGTTTTCAGTTGTTTTAATTCCTTCAAGCTCCATGCTAGAAATCTGGCAAAATGCTGCGTATATGCCTTTGATACCACTTTGGGTGGGAAAAAATTGAGCAAAAAATCAAAAAGTCAAGCGCGATCAAACTTTATCGAGATCTTTTTGTTGTTGAACTCCAGGATGCCTTCGTGTTTGCCTTGCAACTTGCCGACAAGAATTTTTTTTGCGCCCACTTCTTTTGCCAACAGCTTTATGTATTTGCTCAGCAACTTGTTTGTTTGATCGTCTGAGTTTAGAGTTAGTGTGATTTTTTCCTTTACTTGGAGACCAGACTTTTTTCTCAGCGATTGTGTCTCTCTTATCAATTCCCTTATCAGTGCTTCTTCCATCATGCTTGCCTCGATTTTTTTGTCAACCAAAACTTTTCCAAAATCAAAATCTACTTCAGCAAACTCTCCTTCTGGTTTTTGCTTGACGACCTTGACTGATTTTGTGTTGCACATTTTCAGCAGTATGTTGTTTAATTCTTTGACTGCTCCTTGAGCTTTTGTGTTGTCTGAGACTATAATCAACTGCTTGATGGGCCATCTCAGTTTTATCTTTGCGGCTTGCCTGGCTGCTTGGCACGACTCGACAATCTTGCTTGTGATCGTCATGCTTTCTTCGAGTTTTTTGTCGATTAATTTTTTATTTGCTGCGGGCCATTCAGTGAGGTGAATGCTCTCCTTCTTTTCGAATGTTTGGAAATAATCTTGGTAGAGATAGTCAGTGACAAATGGAATGAATGGAGCTAGCAGTTTCAGCAGGTCGAGCGAGACGGAGTAGAGTACGTTCAAAATGATTTGCTTGCTGCTTGATTCTTCGCCTGGTTTGACATCGGATCTGATAATGTGTATGTACCAGCGTGAGAAATCATAGAGCAGAAAGTTTTCAATCTCTCTGGTTGCGGTGTTGTATTCGAGATTTTCCAAGTTGCTGGTGACTGATTGCTTGAGCGATTCCATTCGAGAGATTATCCATTTGTTCGCTGCGTCAAACTTGGTGATTTTTTTTGGTTTGAATGAATTTGCTTCGCAGTAGGTTTTAACGTAGTTGATGGTGTTGAACAAAATGTTTAACACTTTGTAAACTTCCTTGGCAGGTGTGTAGCCAAAATTAAGGTTGAAGCGTGGATCTTGCCTCGTGTACATCCACCTCATTATGTCAGCGCCCATTTTTTCTGCTGCTTCGTCAAACCAGATTACATTGCCGCGAGATTTGTGCATAGGCTCTCCCTTTTCATCCCTGACCTCTTCGTAGCCGAGCACACTTTTGTAAGGAGCCACACCCTCGAGCGTGACGGCCATAAATAGCATCGAGTAAAACCACAGTCTGACTTGCGCGCGCATCTCAATTACCAATTCTGCCGGAAACCAAGCTCGCCAGTATTTTTTGTCTTCAAAATATTTCAGAGTCGAGAACGGCACAATACCAGCATCAAGCCAGCAATCTCCAACTTCCTTTATCCTCTCCACAGTTTTCTTGCACTTGGGACATTTTATTTTTATTTCGTCAATCCACGGCCTGTGTAGCTCGGGCAGCTTGTCAACTTTTTTTGGATCAACTGCTTTTTGTCGCAATTCTTTTCGCGATCCGATGACTTCGAGGTGGCCGCACTCGCATTCATAAAATGTCAATGGCAATCCCCAATATCTTTTTCTGGAGATGTTCCAATCTTCCATGTTCGTGAGCCAATCCTGCATTAGCTTGCCTACGTGTTCAGGATGCCACTTTACTTTTTCTGCTGCTTGCTTCATCTTTGGCCGGATTTTGTCGCAAGAAATAAACCACTCATAGTCGAATCTGAATACCAACTCTTCTTTACATCGCCAGCAGATTGGATATCGATGCTGATAAGGTTCGGTTTTGTAAACAAATCCGCGCTTTTTCAAATCCTCAATTATTTCTGGGTTCGCATCCTTTGCATACTTGCCAACCAGCCAGTCATAGCCTTCCATAAATGTTCCATCACGCTTCAATGGAGAAATTGCAACGAGCTTCTTTTCTTTTCCAAGCTCAAAATCTTCTGGACCGCAGCCCGGAGCGATATGTATGACCCCTGTACCTTCCTCGGCAAGCGCCAACTCTGACAACACAACAGCATGCTTCTTTACTTCTTTCTGCGCAGGCAAGCTCGCATACGGCATTTCGTATTCAACACCTTCAAACTCTCTACCTTGCTTTTTCTCTATGACTTCGTAGGGCCCGCTTAATTCTTTCAGTGCTTGCTCTGCCAACCAATAGCATTCGTCGCTCTGCTTGACTTTTACGTATGTGATGTCTGGATTGAATGCGAGCGCAGTATCAGCAGGGACTGTCCATGGTGTTGTTGTGAAAACTAAAATAAATTCATTCTTTTTTCCTTTCAGCGGCAATTTCAAAAATAGAGCAGTGTGCGTGAGCAGCTCGTAGCCCTCATCACTCATTTCGTGCTTGGAAGAGCTCGTACCGCAGCGTGGACACCAAGGCAAAATATTTTTTCCCTTGTATAGCCAGCCGTTCTCATGACATTTTTTCAAAAAATACCAGATTGCCTCTATGTTTTGGTCAGACGATGTGTGATAATCCTCACCCCACTTCATCCACTGGCCAAGCCTGATTGACTGCTCAGTCTGCTTCTTTGCAAATTTCGCCACGCTTTCTTTACAAGCCTTTGTAAACTTGTCTATTCCAAATTTTTCAATGTCTTGTTTCGAGTTAAAGCCGAGTGCTTTCTCTACTCCTACCTCCACATGCAGTCCCTGCTCATCAAATCCATTCTGATACCGCTGCTCGAACCCCTGCATTGCTTTGAATCGTTGCATAACATCTTTTAGAGTTCTCCCCCACGCATGATGCACACCCATTGGATTGTTTGCAGTTATTGGTCCGTCCAAGAAGGAGAATTTTTTTTTGCCCTTGTTTTTTTTAATCAGCTTTTCAAAGATTTTCTTTTCTACCCAGAGCTTCAACATCTGTTTTTCTATGCTCACTGGATTGTATGTTGTATTTTCATTGTTCATAAAATCACCTTAGAAGTCGAAGTAAATAAAAGTTTAGAATGCTCGGATCCGGTCATAACTCACATTTATCACTCTGCTTAAAAATATTCTTGTCAGTAAGCTATTTAAACATAATTTTATTTTTCTTTATCAAAAAACATTTGACTTGGATATAGCTCTGGTCTTGCCGTGCACGCCGCGTTTTCTGTCCCTGATTTTCAGCAGGCCTATGCTCTCCAAATGATTGACAATCTCTCTAAACCTTCTCTCTGTCAGCGGCGTCTCAACTTTTTTGCAGTATGCATCATACAACTCGCCTGACAACCACTCTTTTTTACTACAGTCATCTTTGACAATCTCCATCACGATTTTTTCTTCTGTGTTGATTTTTTCCTCGAGAATTTTTGGCTTCACCTTGCCAACTTCCTTCACAACCTGCCTCATGTGATCAACCTTTATTTTATCGCTGCCCGACTGCTCCGCGAGTCTGCCTGCCTTGAGCAAGCACTCTATCCCAATCCTAACATCACCACCATTCTTCACAGCATGATTTGCCACGAGCAGCAACACGCCTTCTTCTGGAGCATTGCGCAACCCCAGCTTAACCCTCTCTTGCAAAATATCTTTCATCTCATTCAGGCTGTATGCTTTGAATTCCAGGTTGTCGATACTCAGACTGCTCTTGATGCGTGGCTCGATGTTCATGAAGATGTCTGCATGATTGGAAATAAAAACCAGGCCAACTGGATTTTGCACGTATTGATTTATCCGCAGCAAATCATACAACGCCTCCTGCTCGCGGTACACAAGCTGGTCCACTTCGTCGAGGCAGATGATCAATGATTTGGCCTTCTTTTTCAAAACTTCCACCAGCCGTTCGAGAATCTCGTCCTTGCTCATGCCGCGTCGCTGGACGAATGCTTCCATATCGATTGCAATCTTCGATAGTATGCTGTGGGCAGTCTTGTAGTCCCAGCAGTTGATGTAGATTGTTTTGACTCGCTCACTGAAATCCTCGAACTCGCGGAAAACAAACCTTGTCGCTGCTGTCTTTCCAATGCCAGGCGGACCAAACAAAAAAGTATTCTGAGGGTTGTGACCTTTGCTTGCAGGTAGCAGGTTGTTTGCCAATTCTTGAATCTGCTGCTCGCGGTGCGGAAGTATGTCTGGCAAATACTCTGACTGCAGTACTTGTTCGTCCTTGAAAATTCTCGACTCGCCAATGTCAGAAAAAACACTCATACATATTTCTTAGATGGTTCTATTAATTAGTTTTAGCCACACATTATTTTATAGGGAATACAAAATCTAAAGTGTTGAGTATGAATGTAAAAACAAGATGGGCCAGACTTGCTGATGCAAAAGAAATTGCAAATCTTTTCAAAAAGCCAGCCATAAGAAAATATTTTGGAAAAAATGAATATTCTTATCGTCATATAAAAAGATGGATTGGGTATTATCCGAAAATGAAAACTGTTGCAATAGTAGATGGAAGGGTAGTCGGTTTCATAAGTCTTTACCAGTATATGTTCAACTACATGACTGGCTATGAGCACATTGGTCTTTTTGACATAGCTGTTGATTCTAGATACCAAGGAAAGGGAGTTGGCTCATCGCTTGTGAAATTTGCAATAAAACATTTTAAGAAAAAAGGTTTTAAAAAAATAGAAATATGCGTGGAAAAGAATAACAAGAAGGCGATTGGGTTCTTTGAAAGCTTAGGATTCAAAAAAGAAGGTATGCTTAGGAAGCATCATGATAAAGATGGAAAGTTTGTTGATGACATTTTAATGGGTATGCTATTATAACTTAATTTTTTTTATCTTTTTGACCATAAGTTTTTCTTCAAGAACTTCTCCAAATCCCAATTTTCTCCAAAAATTTAATGCTGGGTTTTTAGAATTGACCCAAATATAAACATTATCTTGATTTTTTGTTGCTATCTCGAACAATTTTTTTCCCACACCCCCTTTCTGATAGTCACGCCTTACTACAACGTCGTTGATCCAAAGTTTTCCTTTATGCATTTCAACTATCAAATAACCAACTATTTCGTTATTTTCAACTGCCACAAATGATTTGAATGGCTCTTTCAAATGATTTTCGATATTAGTTAGATTATCTTCAAGGAACGATTTTATATCATAGTACGGTCCGGCTCCACTAGAATAATTTGGATCGACTAGTTGACTGGAAGAATAAAATTCTCCTGCTCCAGCATACGTATCGTGGAAGGCGTCTCGTAGGACTTCCTTCATTTTGTCAATATCTCCAATCGTAGCCTCTCTGATTTCCATAATCTTTCCTATTAATAATTTATCGAGAACTTAAGTAATTTCTAACTATTTCAATAATCCTGAAAATAAACGCTCTACAGGAATATGACCCAACTCTAATCCACCTTCTATTTTTGGTAAGAGAGGTTTTAATAAGTCTGGGTTTTTCCACGTAATTGATTGAGTTTCGTAAGGAAAACTCTCGAAATACAATTTTCTTTCATCCTCTTTAAATTTTGTCACGTCTGGTTCATCGTCCAAATCTCTACCTTCTATAGGAACAAAAACAGCATAATGCAGATGATGTTTTAAACATGCTACGTAGCCTGTATCACCTGTGTTTGCTATATATTTACCACATTTAACTTCGTCACCAACATTGACAACAGCACTATTTTTCTCGAGATGTTCATAAACAGAAAACTCTCCTCCGGGATGTTTAATCATAATATAATTTCCAAATTTGTCATACCACAATTTACTACCACCTCTATCATTTTTTATGCTAAGTCTACTCACCACACCTTTTGCAGAAGCATACACACGTACACCTTTTTTTACGACTAAATGTTCATGGGGGATGAAATCGATTGCCTCTCCTAAGCATCCTATGTGTGCAGGTGACTCTCTATAAGTCACTTTCCTTACATTCTGGAGGCATATTGGGAAATCATAAATGTTTCTTGACATGATTATGGTATTCATAATAAGAATTAAATATCTTTCTATTTCGGCAATTCTATTCTATACTATAATCCTAACTCAGTAGCAATGTTTTGAAGTGCTTCCAGTGCAATCTCTGCAAATTTTTCTCTGCCAATCCCAATCTTCTCGCACAGGTAAATTCTCTCCCTATTGCAATTCCTGGCGAAATCTTTTTCCTTATATCTCCTTACTACTGACTCTGGTTTGACATCAACCAATTTTTTAGAAGGCACAACCAATGCGCAGGCAATTACCAGTCCAGATATCGCATCTGCTGCGACTAATGCAAACTCCATTTTACTTTCGGGCGTCACGCCTGTATTTTCAGAATTGTGTGATTTGATAGCGTGCAGCATTTCTTCGTCAACCTTGCCAGCAAGAATTTCTCCTGCGAGCACGCCATGCTCTTTTGGATCCGACATTTTTTCATAATCAATGTCATGCAAAAGCCCGAGCAGTGCCCATTTTTCTTTGTCTTCGGCCAAAAACTCTGCCGTATGTTTCATTATCGCTTCCACAGCCAGCATGTGCTTGATCAAATTTTCCTTTTTTATGTTTGATTTTATCAGTTCGAGTGCTTGTTCTCTGTCCATTTCACACCACACCCTTTCTATTTTTCCAATTTAAATCTCTTGACAACAAAATCTCGGTCCAAGCTTTGAATGAGCGGGATTAGTCGTGGTCCATGATCTTTTCCTATAAGAACAATGTATGCAATTTTAAAAATGTCCGTTGTTGTCATAGAATGCGCGGATGCCAATTCTTTTATTTTGTTTATTATTTCATCATCTTTTCTACGCTTTTCTAAAAATTTCCCAAAATCTTTCAGCGCAGCTCTTTGCTCATTGGAAAGCTCGCCTTTTATTTTTTCATCCAACTTGTCAACTATTTTGAATTTGAATCTGTCAGATGCATATTTCTCCAGCCAAGTTTTTGCGAGCTCGAGTCTTTTTTCTATCCTATCTTTTTCGAATTCTGTTGGTTTGCCTTTCAACTGTTTTATTTTTTTCAAAATTTCTATAACACTTTCGGTTTTCTTCTTTTCTGGAAATATCTGAGTTAGTTGCGCAGCAAAACTGAATGCAAACTGGAACTGCATTTTACTCGGTATTTTTCTAATCTGCGACAGCTCGAAACTTTTCTTTATGTTGTACTCTTCTCTTTCATCTGTTTTCTCTTTTCCGTAGAATATTCTCTCGCCTTTGTTATAGTCATCGTAATAATCTGGAATTTTGTCCATGTCCAAAGTCATCTTCGTATGCGGTCTTGTTCGGATGTACAAATATTTCAGCACCTCTGGCTCTGCAATTTCTAGCCATTGCTTGGGTGTAATGCCGACAAACCCGGAAGCAGTCATCTCTCCCTTATCCTCACCTTTTATTTTTATTGCGACCCACTCATTCCACTCACCCAATGGCGGCTCATATCCTAGGATTTCTTTTGCAAACCTTCCGCACGTTTCCCTTGAACTACCAGCAGATGCATGATCCTTACCATACGGCTCGAATTCTATATGCAAAACTTTCCAAAGAGTTGGCCATTCCAATCTCCAGTTCAATTTTGATTTTTCCAAGCTGACTGTTCCTTTGTCGCTGCATCTTTTGCATTCATAATCAACAGTATATTTTTTCAAATCAAAGCCGGTGGCTGTTGTGTCCATTATGCTTAGGCATTTATTGCAGGTGGGGTTGATTGGTATGAAATCTTCTGGCCACGGATTCCTTTCTCTAAACTGGTTAATAAATTTCACAACTTTCTCTCTGTTTTCAAGAATATACTTTACAACCTTTTTTGTTTCGGGCATTTTGTAGAACTCTGATGTTTTGACTATCTCAACTTTAAAACCAAAATCTTCTAAGTAATCTCCGAAATCTTTCCAAAAATGCTCCTGCCAATTTTTACAACATCCATAAGGGTCTGGTATGTTGAACAAGCTGACTCCGGTGTATTTTTTTTGTTTGTCTGGATCGTTTGGAAAACCAATTGTCACCCCATTTGGTTTCATACCGTCCATATCATAAATCACAATGTAATGCACAGCCTTTTTCTTATGTTTTTGCTCGAGAATTTTTTTTACAGAACTGGGTATACACAACTCTCCTCGTAGTCTGCCTATGTGCTGCGGCCCGCGTATCGACAATCCGCAACTTAAATGATAAATTTTTTCCTTCGTATGTTTTTCCAAAATTTGCTCGGACAATGTGTCTAACCAGAATTCATTTTTCTCTTTTTTGTTTTCCATATAATCACAACTCTTTAATCATTTTTATTTCGTCAACATATTTTCCTTTATGTTTTATAAATTTTGGTAATCTACCAACTTCTTTGAATCCAAATTTTTTATACATATTCAATGCGAGTTTGTTATTAGCAAATACTGCTAAATATAGTATTTTGAATTTTTTATTTCCATATTTTATAATATTTGAAAATAATCTTTTACCAATTTTTAAACCCCTATAATTTTTTGAGACTGTTATGCCGATTGTTCCTACATGACTAGAACGTTCTTTGTTTTTAATAAAAACTCCTGCATCACCCACAATTTTTTTATCCACCTCTGCTACTAATAAAATTCCTTCATTATTCTTAATTTGATCTAGAGTTTTTTTTAACCAATCTTTCTCTTCTTTCCTACTCTTTCTATTTTTTGTCATCACAAATGTGTCTTCATACGCTATTTCATTTATGAATCTTAGCAAATCATCCAAGTCTTTCATGCTCGGAGTTCTTATTACAACTCTTTTTCCATTTTTCACTACAAATTCATCTGTTTTTTGTCCAGGCCTAAATTTTGCCATACTATTAATTAGGAAGAATATTTTTAATAAATGGGCCCGGCGCGATTTGAACGCGCGACCGCTCGCTTTCCTAGACGGAAAGTGCCATATAAGGCGATTCAGCGTAGTTTGCTACTGTGCTACTACCAGGCTGAGCTACGAGCCCATCATGCTTATATTCATTATTTCCTTTTCCTTATTTCTGTTTTTGCTTTAAAAATTTTGCCAAACTTTCTTTTTCCATTCTCTTCAAAAACTTGTCTGCTTTTTCCAAGATCACTTTGCTGTTGTCGTATGTCATCATGTCGATTGCCTCGTTGAATTCGAACCAACCATAATCCTCATGCTCCCACGATACTGTTACCTCCTTCTCTTCTGTCTCTGCCAAAAAATAAATCACCTCTTTGAAAATTTTTTGATTTTCGCGGACGTAGACCCAGCTTGTTGTTTCACGAAAGCCATCGACAAATTTTATGTCAGCCAAACCAGTCTCTTCTTTTACCTCTCTCAGCACTGTCTGCCTCTCCTCCTCATTTTTCTCGATGTTGCCGCGCGGCAAATCCCAATACTTGGTTTTCTGCTTGTACTGCAGCAGCAGGTAAAAAATTTTGTCTTCATCTCTACGAAAAATTACTGCTCCCGCACTTTTTTCTTGCATAATACTAACCTCTGTATACTCACATACACGCAATTTATAAGTTTATCCATCGCCAAATAATTAATAAAGTAATTGTTGGGTTGCTGAGTATGTTTAATAAAAACTTTTTGGTCAACAAACTAGTTAACTCTTTGCTTTCCAAACATTTCGAAGTGATGGTGAGCTCGGGTTGCTTCGACATTGCTGCGCGCAAGGACTATCTGATGCTGGTGAAGTCTTTGATAAATGTGGACAGCATGAGCGAGGATCAAGCACAGAGCCTACGAGCAGTATCATATTTTCTATCTGCGTATCCAGTTGTGGTCTCGGTAAAAAACAACCGCGATTTTTTGAATGACGAGATGATTTATTCGAGATTTATGCTGCCAGTGGTGACGCCAGAGCTGTTTGGTGCGCTGGTGGAAGAAAATGTGGTGCCGGCTGTGCAGTCAATCCAATCTGCGAAGGGCAGGCATACGGTAGTAATCGATGCAGCGATGTTGCGTGAAAAGAGGAAGCAGATGCAGATGAGCTTGGAGCAGCTTGCAGAGGCTGCGGATATTTCCAAGAAAGCACTCTATGAAATCGAAAAAAAACGGGTGAATCCAACAGAGGAGACGGTGAGGCGGCTAGAAAATTTGTTAGGCATAGAGTTGCGAGACAGTTACAAGCTGCATGTGGCGGAGCGTACGTTGGTCAAACCAAAAAATGAATTTCAGAGCAAAGTCAGCAAAGAATTCGTGCGCATGGGGATTGACAA
>Ga0315274_10009548_pt1 | contig 14006 bp, 9 predicted proteins | sample YL17G02_20_MG_FD_203700 | JGI IMG/M metagenome (GOLD analysis project Ga0315274, IMG submission 203700) | Sediment microbial communities from Yellowstone Lake, YNP, Wyoming, USA - YL17G02_20 | ecosystem: Environmental > Aquatic > Freshwater > Lake > Sediment | place: USA: Wyoming | collected...
AATCAGCTCCCGCACCAGCAGCTCGCCGCCGAAGTACGCATTGGGAGGTTCAGGCGTAAAGCCGACCATGATGTGGCGGCCATTGAATTCGGCGGTTTGGGAAACCCTGATGCCATCATTGAGCGTTCGGTGTGGAGGAGCGTCCCACTTCGCGGACGGATCTTCGATCGGTCGCGGCGACGTCCACTGCATGCCGCACGCGGTGAAGTAGTAATGGCCGTTCCACTCCCAGTAGGTCGTGCAGGGCCACCACTGCGGTGTCGTGATGTCCGCGCGGGGCTCGAACTTCCTCAGATCCCGCGACTTGAACACCTTCCAGTTGCACAGGCTCAGAATGAAGCCGCCATTCGTCTTGTCGGGGTGGAGCGCGGGATTGATGTCGTTTTCGCCGAACCAGCCCGGCACCATCAACGGACTGGACTCCTTCTTGAAGTGGATGCAGTCGTCGCTCGTGGCCATGAAAATGGCATCGCCGAAAGTGGGGTTCTCCGCAAACCATGCCCGCCGGTCGTGCTTGATGTAGATGAGATAGTAACGGCCATCGTGCCAAGCGAAGGTTCCCGTTCCCAGGCAGCATTCCCACGGCTCGGTGATGTCGAGCGGGCAGGGGTGCTCCTCCCAGTGAACGAAGTCCTTGGTGCTGACGTGTCCCCAGGGCAATGCCTGCAGGCCCCATTTGCTGCCCCCGTGGCGGCGGTCGGAGAGATAGAAGATGTGAAACGTTCCGCCGTGCGCAAAGACCATGCAGTCGCCGATCGACGTGTTGAAGCCATGAGGCCGCCAGTATTGTCCGACCGCCTTTCGGGCGCCGAGAATCTCCGCGTCGCGCCGCTTCGCCTCTTCCGGGCCGCCGCTCAGCGCCGCTACTTCGTCATTGCTCAGCGCCCGGTCCCACAACGCCACGTGGTCAATCTGCCCACGGAAACCCGACAACAACTTCCCATCCTGAAAGCCCGCCCCGATGAGGAATGGCCCGATGAACTTGTGAAGGCTGCCGTGCGGCCACTCTTCATCCACCAACACGCCATCCACGAACAGATCGAGCTTCACTCGATTGAAACGCACCACGATGTCGTGCCAGCGGTCCTGACCGATCAGTTCCGTTGGCGCATCCAGCCGTAGGAGTCCATTGAGGAAGTCGCCTTTCCTGGCGGGCGTCCACTTGGCCTCCCAATCCGAGTGCCACCGGAGCAGGTTGGGCGACTCGCCTTGTTTGAAATACTCCGGGCGAACCCGCTCCTTGAGCGGCGTCGTTCGCCAGAGGAACTCGATGGCTTTGCCTTCCTTGATCCGTTGAAACTGGGAGTAACCAATCACGTCCACATTCAAAGGTGCGGCATAGAGGATCTTGCTGCACTGGTCGTCCGGAGCGTGCCTGGCAAACAGCGGCGCGGCCCACCGGCCCGCCGAATCCCGGACTCGCATGCAGAAGGTCATCCTGTCACCGCCAAGCTGCAGCGCCTCTACGACTTTCTCACCGGCGATCAGGTACCCACCGTCAAACTCTGCAACCCGGCCGTCGCCGCCACGGCGTAGCGAGGCTTCCCGCTCCGGCCCTTCGAGGTTGACACCCAGTTTGACGCTACCGTGGACCGTCAAGCGGGCACGTTCGCCCGCTGCCCCACCTTGGTCGGCCATGTGCCAAACGGCCACCGCATCTTCGAACGGCGAAGGCTTGGCCGCTACTGGCGGCGTCCGATCCGCCGCCCGGGCCGTCGGCAAAACCAGGGTAAGTCCGGTCAACAACGAAGCGAATAACAGGTTCTTCAACAGCTTGGAGAATGTGTTGTGACTGAGGGCCTTCATTGTTGTGATGTTCCTGGAGGAGGGGAAATACTCCGCGCCGCGCTCGCGCAGCTCCGGCGTGTTGAGCGGCAGCTTGCTGTGGAGGAACGGCGTATGCCGCTTCCACCCGGTCGGATCCTCCGGGCACAGCGTTGTCAGCATGGAAATCCCGTTGGCGGCCGCCGCATCGTAGGCCTGATCGTAGAGGTCAAACCGCCACTGGCCCGGCTGGCGTTCGATGTGGTCCCAGATGATGAACATCCGGGCCACCGACAGCCCCACCTCCTTCATCCTCCCGAAGTGCATCTGGATTTCCTCCCGCGTTTGGTTTGGATCGAGGAAGATCTCCGCACCGGTTCGTACTTGGCGGTGCACGGCATCGAGCGAATCCAGCGGCCCGGCCGCAGTTGCGTTTTCCGCCGCCGCAGCGCGCGGCCCGGTCCAAGCCAGCGTCACGAGCAGACTCATGCCAAACAGCAATCGGACCTTGTTCATGTTCATGTCAGCGGGCAGGACCACGGTGCGTGACAGAAAGCGCCGGGTTAGACCGGCACAGAGTCAGGGATGCGAGCCATCGGACGCGACTCGGAGCCCTGGCTGCCAGCAGCTCGTGGCTACAGTCTACCCGCCGTTACGTGGTGCCGCAAGCCGATCTGCCTGTTCGATGGCTGGTGGGAACGAACGGCACTCGCCGAGCAGACTGCCGGCTTGCCCCGCGCCGACAGAATGCCTATGATCGTGGCCCATTCGTCGACCCGCGCGTCCCTCGGGCTGCCGAGCCGAGGACCGAACTGGAGGCGGCGACCCCGAACGAAAATCGGGCATGCGTAGGAGGCAGAACGTGGCATCCAACCGCTGCGACTCGCACGGACTGTTCCTGCGAGGGATCGGCACCGCCGCCGCAGCACTCGTGGTGTTGGCCATCAGCGGCAACGCCCCCGCCGGCGAACCAAAGGAGCAGAGGCGCGAACTGCTGGCCGGCGCGACCGTGACGTCGCAGGCGATTCAGGAAGCGGTCCGCGATGCCCTGACGAAGAAGTGACGTGGCCGATCGGGCGGCGTGGACGCTCTCCGCGGAGCCGCGATTCTGCAATTGCAGCCCCACGATCCCAAAGGAGCGGGAACAATGAAACGTGAGTTCGCTGCGGTCGTCGTGTCGGCGATCGTGTTGGCCTGCTGCGGCCTGGTTCGCCGCTCCGAGGGCGGCGAGGCGGCTCCACCTTCAGACGACGGCGGCTTTCGCCTTCCGTTGTCCGACGACGGCGGGCTCGACTTGCGCACGCTCCTGGTCGCCAGCGACGGCAGCCGCCGCCTGGGCAACCATCGGGCCAGGTTCAACGATTCCCGCGACCGCGGCAGCAAGATCCTCTTCTTCGACCCCGTCAAGGGCGACAACGAGACGGCCGACGTGTACTGGCCAGTCGGCCGTGGTGCGGAACAACGTCCAGCTCGTCTACGCCTACCCCACACCGCGAGATCCCGACACGGCGAAGCAATCCTCGGTTGCGGCCCAGCCCGCGTGGGGGTACACGCTTCAGTCCGCATCGTTCGGCGCCCTGGTCGAAGGAAACATCATCAGCCACGCCATGCTGATTGACGAGCTGGGCGCCGCAGAGGGCGGCCGGGGGTTCGGGATCGGCCTGACGACCAAGCCGGAAACATACGAGGACGGCAAGACCTACTCGCAGCAGAACAACACGATCCGCGGCAACATCGCGTACCGAACCGGCGCAGGGCTTCAAATCACAGGCGACTGGTCGGGCGTGAGCGGCAACGTTGTGGAGGGCAACGTGTTCGTGGCCAGGAATTCGGTCCGCAACTCGACCACGGCAGTCGACGTCCCTAAGGGCCTGGCCTTGCGCAACAATCGCTTCTACACCGACGGCGGCCTGCCGCGGTACTAAGCGAGCCATGCGATGCCCGTCGCAGTGACTGGCAGCGTAAGACCGTGAGAGGCGCCGTGAGAAGAGCCACCCGCAGACCCCGCCGCGGCGGAAGAACGGCCATGACGGCTGCTGCCGGAGTGGCGTTGTTTCTGGTGTACTGCGGCATGCTGCGCGGCGCGGAAGCCGCCCCGAAAGGCATCCCCGCGCCGGCGCCGGCTGGAGAACGGCACATGAGAGAACGCACCCTGGGCCAGATCACACTGGTCTACTCGGCCGAGAGCGAGCCCCTCGCGGAACAGATCCTGCCCTATGCCGCGAAGTGCAGTCAGCACCGGGAGAAGCTGTTCCGCCCGCCCGCTCCGATCCCCCAGAAGGCCTTCTGGCTGGCGAAGGCCGACTGGCGCGGGAAACCCGCGACGTACGGCTTCCCTTACGCCAGCGGCAAGGACGCCTATCTGGCCGCCGCAGATGTGGACATGCCGACCCAGCTCGCCCTGATCGCCGACGCCATGGACATCGAGAAAGGCGGCGCCGACGTGGAACGCATCGCCGCGCGGCTCGGCCTGCCGAAAGGCAGCACGCCGGCGGACGTCCACAGGCGCCTGAAGGAGTCCAAGGAGTTCTTCGTCGTCTTGACGGCCTGGTATATCCTGCCGCACGAGCTGACCCATGGCTACTGCAATGCGCTCCGCCATCCCGCCCAGCCGCGATGGTTCTACGAGGGCCTTGCGCAGTGGGCCGCCTATTGCGTGCAGCAGGAGCTTCGGTCCCCGGACGAGGCGGATCTCATCTACGAGTACTACCAACTCCTGTGGACGCGCGGCGCCCCGCATCTGCGCGTGACGGACTTCGCTAAGGCCGATCGACTCGGAGCCGCGGGGCTCGATACGCCCAACTACGCCTGGTATCACGGCGGCCTCTTGCGCCTGTTCCACGACCTGGAGGAGATGAAGGGCGAGAGGCTGTTGCCCGACCTCGTCCGCCGCGTCGGCGACAGATGCGGAGGGAGGTCCACCGTCTCAGACCAGGAGATGATCCGGGTATTCTCCGAGGTAATGGGACGCGATCTGGGGCCTTGGTTCGCGGAACGTTGGGGGTTGGGGCGCGTCTCCGACGTGCGCCCGTGATCCGGCCTTCAGAAGCTCGAAACGCCTGGCCTAGAAATAGTTGATCGTTCCCTCTGGAATCCAGGCGAAGTCCGTGGTCAGGACCACTTCGTCCACGTCGAGGCCCGGGGTGATGTTCGAGAGCGTGAAGTCGTGCTCGCCGGCCGGGAGGGTCACGCGCAGCGCCCGCGGATCGAGTTGCGTCCAGCCCAGCGGCACCTGCGTCCAGAACCAGCAGTAGGCTTGCTCCACCTTGCCCCACATGCTCTGCGCCACCCGCGCGTCATACCAACCGACTTTGACCTCGACATGCTCCGGCATCAGTGACTTGCGGTCCAGTGCGAAGTCCGGCGATATTTCCGACGCGCGGCTGCGCACTCTGATCCACACGACGTAGACGCCGGTCTCCTGCGCCGTGACCTTCCAGGTCAGCGCGGCGCGCTTGGCCGGGAGCTTGATCCGCGCGCCGAGAGCATACGGGTTGTTGGGGAACATGGCGTCGTTGCCGGGCACTGCCACGCCCACAAAGCGTCCGCCGGAGCACTGGGGGTCCTTGCCCATCACTTCCAGCGACGGCCCGTCGCCCCGCATTTCCAGCTTGGCGTTCGCGGCCGCCAGGCGCAGCGTGCGGATCGTCTTGGCGTCCGTGGCGGCCGAAGCCGGCGTGCCGGCGCTCTCATTGCCGTACCGGTCCACCGCCGTGACCAGGTAGTCGTAGGTGGTGCCGGCCTTCAGTCCCCAATCCACGAACCGGAGCGCCGAGGGGGAGCCGACGAGGTTCCTCTGAACCGCGGCGACGTCCTGACTCGTGGAGGCGTATACGTTGTAACAGGCGGCGTCGGCGTCCGGCGAGGGCTGCCAGGAAAGCAGGATCGCGCCGGAATCGGCCTTCGCCGCGCGCAGGTCCTTCGGCGGCTGCGGCGGCGCGTTGTCCACCGCGCCTTCCGGCCGCGGCCGCCCGTTGGCATCCGTCGTCCAGGCCAGGCTGTCGATCTCGATGGAGTGGTTGCGCAGCGTGAGGGCCGCGTCGATCCGGCCGTCGCGCGGGGCGAAGCGAGCCGGTTTGCCGGCGTCGTCCCCGGCGCAGGCCCAGGTCCAGTTTTCGCTCGCCGTGCTGGCGGACGCTGCCGTCGCGCCGGCCTGGATCGAAGCGCGCCCTTCGGAGGCGCCTTTCGCCCGGCGCGCGCGAATCCACAGGGAGAATGCCTTACCCTTGAGCGGCGCCGGCACGGAGAAGGTCCAGGCCAGGCGGCCCTCCTTTCCCAGCTTGACGCTCAGGTAGGGGTCCTGCGCCACGTAGTGCCATCCGGTGGCCGACATTTCCCGGCGCTCCACCACCGGGGTCTCCAGCGCCAACGTCTCCGCTTCGGCGTAGAACCAGCGCGGGGCGTCGCCGGCATTGACCGCCGCTTCCGCGCTGTACGGGCTCGCCAGGCCGGAATGCTCGACGGCGGAGACGACGTAGAAGGCGGGCCTTTCCGTGGCGGGGAGCTTCCAGCGGCACTCGCGGATCGGCTCGCGATGGGCCTGCTCGTAGGGGCCGCCGCTCGTCCGGGAGCCATGGACGAAGTAGCCTTGGGTTTCGGCGCTGAGCGGCGCGGGTTCCCACACCAGGTCGCCGCCCTCCACGCGCGGCCTGGCCGGCGGCTGCGGCGGAGCGACGACCATCATCAGAAGGTCCGGATTGTCCAGTAGCGTCGTCTTGCAGGCGATCTTCGTCCCGTCGGGGCTCACCTGGCCCCAGGCCATCGAGTAGTAATCCAGGCTCTTGGCGAAGTGGAATCCAAGGAAGTCCTGCCCGCGGCCGTCGGCGCGCGCGCGCACGAAATGCTGGCCGTGCTCGATGGTGAACCAGTCGTCGGTGGGTCCCCAGGAGGCGTAGCCGTTGTGGCCTATGTGTCCGCCGAGATCCATGTAGAGCGCGGGATCGTAGACCTTCGCCTCGCGCCCGTCCGGACGCGTCACGGTCCCGCTCGGTCGGGCCAGGTACTTCTCGGACTTGCTGGCGTCCGCGTGTCCGGCGCGCGCCATGTTGGCCCAGTGCTCTCGATCTCCCATGTTACCCACGCGATTGACGGCACCGTCCTTCTCCAGGCGATAGACCCCTTCGCGCGAGTAGAAGATATTCGGGAATCCGGTGCTGAAGTACATTTCACCAATGGCCTTGCTGGCCGGCGGCTCGAATACGACATTCTTCCTGTCGGAGCCGTCGCGCCGGATTGTGAACCCGGTGTGCAGGTCGGGGTTGACGATCACCAGGCGATTGGACCACGCGCCCGGGCGGACCAGGATGCCCATTGGCCTGACCCAGGGGCCGAGTTGCGCGAGCACCGTGCGCTCGCCGGTTTCGACGTTGGCCGAGCACAACTGGCCCGGATTCGCCTGCACATCGTGGTAGTAGACATCGGGATCCCAGGGGGACCAGTGATGGCTGAACGTCCAATACTTGACGAGAGGGACTACCGCCGTGCCGTCGGTCCGGGTGGCCCACAATTGGGTCTTGGGGTAGGAAGACTCCAGCCGGCTAGAGGAGGAGGCAAGCCACTTCCCGTTGAAACTGAAGATCCATTCGAGGTTGTGATAGTAATGTCCTTCGCTGGAGCGGTCGCGCGTCATCAGGCAAAGCGGCGTTCCTGTGGACGTGTCCCTGAAGACGACCCGCTCTCCCTGGCAGTTGCTCCTGGCGATCAGCTCATACGGCTTGATTCCGAAGCGCCGCGCCCGCAGCGCCCCCAGTCCCTGGTCGAGAAGCGGCTCCTTGATCTTCCAGGTCAGGTAGTATGGCTGGGACGACGAGGTCTCCTTGACGACCTCCATCCGGCGGAAAAAGGCTTTCTTGCCCGGAGTCTTCTCGTAGACCCCAAAATAGACGCTGGCCCCGCCGGGACCCGCCGTCGAAAAAGGAATCTCCACCGGCGTCCAGTCGGCGAAGGAAGGAAGCCTTTGCTCGATCGCCATCGGCACCCGCACGTAGAGCGCCGACGGCGCGTCCCCCTTCACCTCGAGACGGTACCGGTAACTGTCGCCCTGGCGCACCTGTATCCCGGAGCTCATCCATCCGCTGGCCCTGTCGGCGGCCACTTCCATCACGGCCTCTCCCCCCTCGCGCAGGACGCGGTAGCGGGTGGCCGCCTCCCGATCCCCGCTCCACCCTGGGTAGAATCCTGCGGCATTCGGCTGCCCTTCGAACTCCGGGTTGGGGAGCACGTTCTTGCGAATCAGGTAGATGCGGCCGAAGTCCCGCCCGCCCGCGTTATAGACCTGGCGCGCCGGCCACACGGCGTAGCGGACCGGGTGCTGGGCGTCTACGGGCCGGAAATCGCTCCAGATTTCGCGGCCCACCTTGAGCTCCAGGAAATCGCCTGCCAGCACCGGCTGCGGGGTGCCCAGCTCCTTCAGCGGGATGCGAATCTCCGTCGTCCACCCGTCCTTGAGAATCTTCGTCTTCGACGTCCATGACGGGCTCCATTTCGGCCCGGGAGAGTTCGAGTACATGTACTCTTCATGAACGTCCCGGCTGTTGCAGATGAACTGCACGTACTCGCCCGCCTCCTTCGTGTGGTGGAAGAAGAGCTCGAGGCAATCGTCTTGCCAGACGTCCTGGCCGGGCTTGCCGATGGCTTTCAGCTTCTCGGGATTCGGCTCGTCGCACCGGGCGCCGATGTACAGGCAGGAATCATCGGAGACAAACTTCAGGCTGGTCTTGCGGAACGGCGCGCTTCGCCCGTCGAGGTCGGTGAACTGCTCGGCGGCCTGCGCCTTCTGCCAGCAGGCGTCGGACAGGTCTCCGTCGAGCACGGGCGCCTGCGCCGTCTTCAGCGCCACGCCTTCGGCGCTGCCGTATCGATCTCCTGCCGGCTGCGCACTGGCCACACCGCCCAGCAACGCCACCGCCCATCCGACCATCAGCGTTTTGTTCAGCATGGATTGGCCCATTCGATTCACCCTCCTCACTTGAATGCCGACAAGACTCCGGCTACGGAGCCGGGACGATGTTGCGGATCCGCCGCAACTGCTCGGGTCCGGACAAGTAGACATCCCTACCGACGAACGTCGGGTAGCCGACCGGAGCGATCTTGCCCACGACGTGCACGCTCGCGTCTTTCGGATCAATGCGCACCAGCACGTCCTTCAGGTATGTCCAAACGAAACCATCAAGCCCGCGCGTCAAGTTCTCGTACTCATAGGAAGGGTCCACCCAATGCGGCCAATGGGCGTCGGTCGAGACGGGCGAGGGCAGGGCCTTGCGGAACAGCACGTCGCCTGTGGCCACGTCCACCCTGTAGAGGACGCCGCTGTCGGGGTGTTCTCGGTCTGTTGTCAAACCGAGCAGACGCCCAGGCGCAACCTCCGCAATGAGTCCGGTGGTCCGTCCTTTCGCTATGGGCACGATCTCACGCACGATCTTCGCCTCGGCCACGCCATAGATGAACAGCTTGGCCTCTTCCGGCGCTTGATTGTGATTCAGTTCGTCCGCCGCCGTCGAGGTCGAAATCACGATCAGCCGGCCGCCAAGCGCCGGGGCAATCCAGCGTACGGCATAGCCACTGAGCGGCTTCCAGAAACCGTCCAGCTTCTCCGTTTTCGGGTCATACCAGCCCAAGCCGCCGCCGGTGTAGCTCCGCTCGCCGAATCCGCCGAAGTAGACCTTGCCATCGGCGCCGAGCGCGGAACTGTGCATGATCGCAACCCGCGTGACGCCAAAGCTCCCTATGCGCCGGGGGTTGCTCGCCGGCGCGTCCGGGCCGGGCGCCGGTTGGCCGGGCGGGCCGCCTTTGCCCAACGTCCACGGCCGCTTGGGATCGTACACGACGAGCGGGCCTCCCGCGTAGCCGCTGAGATAGAGCTTGCCGCCGCACACGATGGTCGTGTAGGGCGCCAGTCCCGTGCGGGGGCCGAGGTAGGTGGTCTTGTCGGTCCCGGGATCGAAAATGAACGAGCCGACGTAATCCTCGCCCGTTCCGTACAGCCGACCGTCAGGCAGCAGGGACAAGGGATTGATGCGGTGAGGATAGGTCGGGACCCCCTCCAGCCGGACCGATTTCCAGCCCAGTTCTTCCGGCTTCTTGCTTGCAGCGGTTTGGTGGGGCGCCTTTTCCTCCGCACTGGCGTCCTCCCGCGACCGGTACCACAGCGTAGCATTGCCATCGGCGTCGGGGTCAATCTGGTCAAAGTAAGCCTGCGGACTCCTCACGGCCTTGTCCCATGGCGATGCCCGCTTAGGCCAGGGCGGGGTGTCGTTCACCTTCGGAATCGCCTCGCCGTGATAGAGCCAGTACTCTTTCCGGGGCGCGCCACCGCCCTGGGGTACGATCGCCCACGCTCCCGGAAAGCTCTCGACGATATCCATCACGCGTTCTGTCGGCGACTCCAGGAGCACCTTCTCTTTGCCTGTCTCAAGGTTCACGGCCACGAGATGCCACGCTGGAGTCATTCCGCTGGCGATATACGCGTGCGTATCATCCACGCCCATGACATAGCGGCTCCAGGCGCCGTTGGGATGGCTCGGTCCCACTGGGCCGAAATCCTTCACCACCTTGCCCAGCTTCGGGTCGTAGATGTACAGGCCGACTCGATTGCCCCTGGTTCCCGTGCCGTAGATCCGTCCATCCGGCCCGACCGCCAGTGGGCGGACCTCGCCGCCAAGACCCGGAACGATCTGCCCTCGGTCCTCCAGCGTGTTCGTCGCAGGGTCGTACACGAACATGCCCATGCTCCACGTGAGCCGCGACGGGGTGGCGATGTAGTACTTGCCGTCGAATCCGAGTGCCCGCCCTGACAGGTAGAGCTGGTGATTGTCCGGCAAACGCTGCTGTTTCACCTGGCCTGTGCCCAAGTCGATGGCGAAGAGCCACGTCGGCCCATAGTACTCCTTGAAGTACACTTGAAGCACGTCCCAAGTCTTGCCATCCAAGTTGGGCACCATCCAGCGCTCCCAAATGTTCACCCCGCGCGCCGGCTCGCCCAGCGACTCGGTCCGCAGGAGAGGCGCCTGTTCCAACGCCTGCTTCAGCTCCGGCTGTTCGGCGGCGCGCCAGGGCTGTCCGGCGGCGGGGCACCGGCTAGCCACAAGCATCACTGCTGCACACAATCCCATCCTGCAAACGGCGCTCGCGCTCATGTTCGGTTCCTTTCCTGCTTCCTTGCGTTCCCGCTCGGCTAGATCGGGGCCGCCGCTCTTTCATCGCGGGTTGGCGCCCGGCGGGGCCTCGTGCAGGCCACGGACGATCCAGTCCTGGGCTTCCTTCCACATGGCGTCGCTGACCCCGTGTCCCGCCTCGGGGAACGGCAGGAACCGCAAGTGCCCGCGGTCCTCTCCATAGAGGGGCTCGAGGTCGGCCACGAAGCGGCGCACGGACTCGATGTCAATGTACTCGTCGCGACCGCCGTTCGCAAGGAACACCGCCTTGGGCGGGATCCGGCCCAGGCGGGGTCTCGGGTCGATCGAGGCCACCAGCTCGCGAAGGCGCGGGCCATACGAGGCTATCCGTGCATCCCGCTCTGGGCCGGGCCGGAGCTTCGTCACGTCCCACCAGGAGTCCACCGCCCCGACGATGCTCGCCACGACGCGGACCCGCGGCTCCCGCCAGGCGAGAACCATGGCCGTGCTGGCCCCCATGGACACCCCAGTCGCGGCGACCCGGGACCCATCCACATCGGGCCGCGGGGCGAGTGCGTCCAAGAGGACCGGGACATCCATCGCCGTCCGGGCAATGGAGGTTTGATGGACCCAAATGGCGTACTCCCCGCCCAGGGAGGCAATGCGATCGCCGTGGAAGACTCCGGCGACGGAGCGCTCGCCGTGGAGATGGGCGTCGAGGGCGACGGCGAAGACCCCCCGCGCGGCGAGGTCGCGGCACCAAGCCTCCAGATTCTCCTTGGCGCCGCGGAAGCCATGGAGGACGATGGCCACGGGGAACGGACCGCCCGAGGCCGGATGGATGGCGACCGCCGGCACCGCCTCGTCGGGATCGAAGCCCGGGAGACGGAGGCTCTCGCGGATCAGTCCGCCGGGCAGATCACTTCGTTCGAGGATCTGCGCCTCTGCGGCAGAAGCAGCGGCCGCCGCGGTGAACGAGGCCGCCAGGAAGATCAGTGGGACCACCGTTGTCCACGAGACCATCTGCATGGCACGTCCTGCTGAAAATGGGCCGCCCCTGAAAGGTGGACTCAGGGGCCTCCGATGCTTCGTCCCCATGCAGGGCGTAGGGACGAGCAGAGTCACGGTTTGGTGGCCCGTGGCGGCGGGGAGCGCCGGCGCGAACCTGACGATCGCGCCATCGCCCTTGGCCGCGCAGTTGGGCTGGAAGGCGTTGACCACCGGCCAGCCCGGACCAAGCACCTCGCCCGTGACGTAGAGATTCCCGTTCGCGTCGGCGCAGCACGCGCGGGCCTCCTCGCCTCCTCTGGGAAGAGCAGCGCTTCTGCGGCTCCCAAGGTAGGTCGAGTAGAGGAGCTGCTTGAAGTCCGCCGAGAGCTTGGCGGCGTAGAAGTTCTGTATCCGTCCGGCCAACCACACCCCCGTTGTGAGCATGGTGCGGGGACACGGTTTGAGCCCTGTGTGAGCTGCTGTGCCGGTGCTGGGAGAGAGGTGGTTGCGGGAGGAGCCGCGGTGGCCGTCGATTACGGCAGTGAGTGTTCCAATGGGCGATGTGCTGAATGTAAAGTGGCTTTGGGGCCTCACCGGCAGTCGCCGTAAGTCCCTGGGGCGCCGAGGCCCGAGGGGGCCGATGCGTCCTATAGTGGCGTTTCCATGACGGGGCTCGGCTGGGGAGGCAAGACGTGGCCCAGCGCCTGAGGGACCGCCGCCCATCGACGAGACAGGGCCCGGTTCGCCGGCCGTCTGGTCAACAGGGTCCAAGGTGGCGAGGGGAGTGGCCATCGCGTCGGTGCGGCCTGACGTGGCGCGGTGGGGTGGCGGCAGGGGGGCGTCGGCAGGGCCGAGACGGAGTCACGAGGTGTTGGGCGGTGGGTCGGGTGTCGCCGGTGCGGCAGCCCGCTGCCGCTGGAGGGCCTCCTGCGCCTTCTTCCAGTTCGGGGGCAGGAGGGCGGCCATGTCCTTGGCCGGGTGGGTGGAGATGCGCTCGAGGACGTCCCGAAGGTAGGCGAAGGGGTCCACGGCGTGGCGCCGGCAGGTTTCGATGAGGCTGTAGAAGATGGCGGCCCGCCGGCCGCCGGCGTCGCTGCCGGCGAATAGCCAGTTCTTCCTGCTATGCCAAGCTTGGCATAACGGGAAGACCCGGATGCTTGCCATTTGACGATCCGGTGCATTCTGAGCCGAGGGTCGCTATGGCCGGTTCTGGCGTCTCGGACCCGAGGGTCGGGGCGGCCGGTTTTGCCCCGTCTGTCTCTTGCTTGACGTACCGGGTGACCGTCCCACGGTGCACGCCCACCATGCGGGCGATGCCGCGATACGAGCGCCCTTGCGGCCATAACCCCAGAATTGCCTGAGCGTTAGCCACTTTGATGCGGTTGGCCATCCAGCACCTCCTTTGGGCGGAGATGCTAAACGACCTGCCCGCCTCCGTTCAAAGTGGCCCATTGAACTAAACCGCTTCGCGGTGGTCGGAATGCCGGGAGAGGGGCGTTCTAGCGGGAGGGTCCGGCACTTCGGACGTTTCCGGCATCATCTCCTATACTGCCTCCGTGCGGGTGTCCGCTGTGGATACCCCGTTTGCCCTCTGTTGGAGGCGGGACACGATGAGTGCGCTCAGGGAACGGATGGTGCGGGAGATGCAGCTTCGCCGGTTCGCGCCGGGAACGCAGGAAGCGTACGTGCGGCTGGTCGCGGAGCTGGCGAGGTTCTATCGTCGTTCCCCCGACGCGATCAACCACGAGGAGGTCAGGAGCTACCTGCTTCACCTGATGACGGCGCGGAAGCTGGACTGGTCCACCGTGAACGTGGCCATGTCGCCTGATGAGCGGCTCTTCCGCGTGCCTGCCGCCCTTGTGAAAATCCTTCTCAGCAAACGCGACCCATCGCACCGCAACGACTTGCTCGGAGTAGGGCTCCCGGACTTTCTCCACGCCACGCCGCGCGAATTCCACGTGCCGAGCCGGATCTTCGCGGAGATGTATGGCCTCCGTCGCCATATCGGCGGGGCCGACGGAGGTGCGTCGGCACCACTCCCCCGGCGGATGGACGAGGACGGCTGCAGGGACGGCCACTCCGCAGGCGTCGACCAGCTCGTGGGCTCGAAGACATCGGGAGTCTTTTCTTCCGAGAAAA
>Ga0315274_10009551_pt1 | contig 14004 bp, 9 predicted proteins | sample YL17G02_20_MG_FD_203700 | JGI IMG/M metagenome (GOLD analysis project Ga0315274, IMG submission 203700) | Sediment microbial communities from Yellowstone Lake, YNP, Wyoming, USA - YL17G02_20 | ecosystem: Environmental > Aquatic > Freshwater > Lake > Sediment | place: USA: Wyoming | collected...
GCAGGGGCCGACGGGCCCAGGGACGATGCTGGTGATCGGAGCGCTGAGCCGCATCGAGGCGCGGAGCGCAGAGGTTCAGGGGACGTTTTCGGATGGTTCGCCGGCGGTCACCGTGAAGAGGACAGGGAAGGGTTCTGCGACGTACTGCGCGTTCCTGCCCGGCCTCAGCTACTTCAAGCCGGCCATGGAGCTGCGGCCGAAGGAGCGGGGCACCAGCAGGGATGACTCCATGGGGCACTACGTTCCCACGGAGTTCAGCAGGGCTGCCGGTGAACTGATCGGCTCGCCGGCAACCGATGTAGAGCGCCCCGTCCTTTGCTCGGCGCCGCGTGTGGATACGAGAATCATCAGGGCCAAGGAGGGCGTCTTGATTCCGCTGGTCAACTGGAGCGGGGCTCCGATCAAGGGGCTGACCGTCACGGTGTCCGTGGAGGTGCCCACGGCCGATGTCACTCTGGCAAGCGGCAAGCCCATCCGCGGTTCGATGTGCGACGACAGCAAGTGCGTCTTCATGTTTGACCTTGACGTCGCAGACGCGTTGATCCTGCGATAGCCGTTTGCGTTTGCCGCATTGCGTATCAGGAGCGAGAGGAGCAGGTATGAGACTACTGCCGGTGTGCAGGTGGTTGGCGGTGGGCATAGTGGTTGTGTCGGGCTGCGCCGTGCTCGCACCAGGCGAGCTGAGGAACCCCGCAAAGTCGGCCCAAGCCTACGGGCGGGCGAATCCCGTCGTGGCGCCGCTGCCGGACGGCACGATACTGTGCGAGGCGGAGGAGTTCCAGGTGCAAACCCCCGGCTGGGAAGCCAAGAACTGGGGCACCAACTACTATGCTGCAACCTTTGCCAATACGTTCCTGAGCCGTAAGGCGTATCTGGGCGCCCCCGAGCAGTGCGAGGAGACGGTCGCGACGCGGGAGGCTGAGGTGCCGGAGGCGGGGCGATACCTGGCGCTGGTGCGCTACGAGGCGGCGTATCGCTTCGAGACCCAGTTCAGGCTTCGCATCGAGCAGGGTGGCAAGGTGTTGCTCGACCGGCTCTACGGCGCGAGAGACAACGTGAAGATCTGGGCCTTCCCCTGGAGTTTCGGGCATGAGCTCCAGAAGGAATTCGCATGGCGCTGGGGCGCTGTGGAGAACGTCGTGTGGGAGGGTCATGACGCCTACGTCGACCTCCACCCCGGCACGGTTAAGCTGACGTTGATTGCGGGCAGGCAGCAGGGCAACGCCGCCAGGCGCAACGTGGACCTGGTCATGCTGACCACCGACGAGGAGCAGATTAAGTATCGCATGGCGAACGAGGGTCATCTCCCGCTGGACGGCATGCTCACGCAGGCGGGTGATGTCTACATCAAGCTGCACAATCTGCCGGACGGCGTGAAGATGACGCTGAACGTCCCCCCTGGCGTCGAGGACTCCGGGGATCACATACGGAACTGGACACCCAGGACCCTTGAGGCCGACCCGGGCCAGTCCACCGATTGGGTGGAGGTCGGCAGCCTGCTGGACTCACTCTGCGACGGCGGACAGTCGCTGCCTCAGCCTCCCTGGCCTATCAGCGCTAAACCGGTCGAGGAAGGTGGCGCGCTGCACTATAAGGTGGAGTTCGGGCTGAAGGCAGCGGACGGGGGAGTTGAGTCTGTCCGGACGTTCGAGAGCCGCTCGGACAGGGTCGAGCCGGCCTATGACGCCAACATACGCTACACAAGGCGCATCCGCCCGGAGACGGAGGATTTCTATACTCTGGTTGATTACCTCAAGACGCATCCTGAGCGCGGCACGCCGCCTAAGCGCACGTTCATATTCTGTTACACCTTTGACGAGTATAGAAATAGGACCGACGACCCGAAGCACATGGCGGCCCTGAGCGACTTCATCGGCATTATGGGGCTGACCGGCATGATGCGCGACAAGCCTGGAACGCCGGTCAAGCCGCCGATACGAACCGGTTACATCGACGTGCGGGGCAAGCCACCCGAGAAGTTGGAGGAGTTGCTGAAGAGGTTGCAGGCCGAGGGGGCTGCGTCTATCCACGCGTGGCCGACAAGCCCGCCCGAGAGCTCGGAGTGCGAGCTCCGCTCGGCCAGCAAGGCGGAGGACATTGTGGTCGTGAGCCTGGGCGATGAGATTGACCTGGCCTCGCCGCCAGCCGACGACCACGCCGGGTTCCGCGACTGGCTGCGGGGCAAGGGCCTTGAACCGTCCGATGTAGACCCGTCCGCCGGCGAGTCCTGGGAGAACGTGATGTACTGCCCTCAGGACGAGACGGCTGAGGCCAAGCCGGAGCTCTACTACTACTCCCAACGGTATCTCCACCACTACGGCATTCACGCGCAGAAAGCCCTCACTGATGTCATCCGCCGCTACCTGCCCAACGCCGGAATAGGCGCCAATTACTCGCCCCATGGCGTCAGGTACGTCGGCGAGGTTCACAAGTGGGTCACGATGTTCCGCGCAGGTGGAATGACGATGCCCTGGAGCGAAGACTACATCTGGCAGCTCCCCATGGGCACGCAGCAGATGAACTTCATCCTCCTGGACCTGTTCCGGGCGGGGATCAGGGGACAGCCCGACGCGAAGATCCTCTTCTACGTCATGCCGCACTATCCCGGCAACACGCCCAGAAGCTGGCGGCGTCAGTTCTACGGTGACGTGGCCCACGGCATGAAGCACATTGATCTGTTCGCGTTCCGACCCTTGGAGACGGTGTATAACGAGAATCACTCGAACGTGGCGGAGATTGGTCTCGAAGTGCGCCGGGCGTTCTACGAGCTGGGGCTGTTCGAGGACGTCATGCAGGATGGAAGCGTCGAGCCAGGCGTAGCCGCGTTGTGGTTCAGCGAAACCAGCGACATCTGGAACGATCGTCGGCCGCCGTTCGACACCGCCAAGCGTGCGCTCTACATCGCCATCCTCCACCAGCAGCTCCCCCTGGACTTTGTGGTCGAGGAGGACGCCCTGGCCGGCGACCTCAAGGACTACAAGGTGCTGTACCTCACTGATGCTCACGTGAGCCTGCCGGCGTCGAAGGCCATTGCAGATTGGGTGGCCCAGGGCGGCGTCCTGTTCGCCACGGCCGGTGCGGGGATGTTCGACGAGTTCAACCGCCCCAATGGGGTCCTGCGCGAACTGCTTGGCGTGGAGCAGACTGCACTCGAAGAGAAGGGCGAGATGAAGTTCATAAAGCAGGACATGCCGTTCGCCGAGCCGATGGACACCGTGACGTGGCTGGAGCCGACGGGCGCCGTGCAGATGCCGGTGATCGCGGCGCGCGGCAGCATCGAGGCACGCGGCGCAGACGTGCAGGGTACGTTCTCGGACGGCTCGCCGGCGATCACCGTGAAAAGAACAGGCAGTGGACAGGCGATCTGCTGCGCGTTCCTGCCGGGGCTGAGCTACTTCAAACCTGCGATCCCTCTGCGGCCGGTGGACCGGGGTGCGACGGACGATGCCATGTCGCACTTCATTCCCACCGAGTTCCACGCTGGTGCAGCGGCTCTCATTGGCGCCCCCGCATCGGATGTGGAGCGGCCGGTGCTTTGCTCCGAGCCGCTTGTGGAGACGCGCATCATCAGGTCCGAGCACGGCGTGCTCATTCCATTGGTCAACTGGAGCGCCGGCCCGGTCAAGGGGCTGACCGTCACGGTATCCGTGGATGTCCCGACGGCTGACGTCACCCTGGCAAGCGGCAAGCCTGTCCGCGTTTCGACGGCTGAGGACGGCAGGTGCGTCTTCAGACTCGACCTCGACGTGGCGGACGCTCTGATCCTGCGATAGCCGTTCGCATACGCGGGGATTGTGGCTCGGCGTGACGCGCACCGTCGCAGGCGAGTTGTGCCCTACAGCCGGGAGTGAGCTGCTGGGCGACGAAACGGTGCAGGGAACGTCGGGAAAGAAGATTCCGGCGCCTCGAACGGGCGCAACGCCTGCGGCTCGACGCGTCAGCAATACCGATTCCTGTGGGGCCTGAATCTCGTAATCTTGGGCGTGGCGGTAGATTCCTGTGGCAAGACTTGTTGCCTCCCCATCAACCTGCGCATCTACCACAAGAGGCAGGACTGCCGCAAGGAGGGCTGGCCTTACCACACGCGGAGCGAACTTATGCGCGAGATGATCCAGGAGGCGCTGGATGCCTTTGCAGGGCGGCACCTGGTGCTTCCGGTGGACTGCCATTTCGCCACGAACTGTTCACCGACAGAACCAGAAGCGAGCCGAATCGGCAGGAGACAAGCCGATATGTCAATGTGCGCAAGCCCAGGAACTGAAAGGGCTTAGGTCATAATCCTTTGACCAGCAAACGCTTAGGGATCACCTCGGTTACGGATTACAGAACCGCTGCTATACCGTTGAGCTACACTAGCTTCGGGCGCCTACCACGGCAGGTCTGGCTTGATCCTGCGGTCCCGCCGGGCCATTCTCGTACCTTATGCCAAATCCGCCAGCTTTTTTGAAGCGGACGGGGGCTCTCCGCGCGGCGAGGTCCGTGTGGACGCTTCTGCCAAACGTTCACACGACTCCGTCAGCAAAAACTTGATAATCGCCCCCTCTCATTCGTACTATACCGTTGGCGCGGGGACCTATCTCAACGTCTGCAATTATCCGATACGGAGCGACGAGAATCGCCGGGGCACAGGCAGGCGCGGCGTCCGTCGTAAATGCGGCCCGGCCGCCTGGACTTGAACTCGGCGCTGACTCCGCACGGCGGTTGCATTCGGGGGAGGGGAATTATGGAGCCGGCCGAAGCGTCCAACAAAGAGAAGTTCATGGCGGTACCGCTGGCTGTCATGCAGGCGGGCACGCTGGCGCCGGTGGACCTGTATATCCGCGTGCGACCGGGGCGCTTCACGCTCTACAAGAAGGCCCAGGCGCCTCTGTATGAAGAGACACGCCTGAGGCTGCTGGAGCACGGCGTAAAGTCGCTCTACTTTTCCGTGGCCGACGTGGACGCCTATCATCAGTATGTCGAAGAGAACATAGTGGCAATCGTCCGCGACGATCTCCTGAGCGGAAGTCGGCTGCAGAAGAGGCAAAAGAGAATATCTGACACCTACGAGACACATGCGAAGGGCATCCGAATACTGCCGGGACAATGGCGTCCACACTACCCCTTTGAGCAGATCGCCTGGATAAGTCCTCCATGGCCCAGCCAGGACTATATCTGGTTGGATTTCCCAGAAGCGATATTCTCCAGTATTGGCCTGCTCTACCTGAGTCATGTCAATCCGAAGTTTCCCTCGGTGTTTCCCAACCTGCCGAAGGTCCCCTGGCAATTGACCAGCAACGGAATCTGCTTTGAACGCAGACTCCCCAATGGTTTTGTGTTTGGGGGGACCTTGCGAAAGGGCGGTCCATCGGTTGTCGAGATGGAGCTGTATATGCGCAACGCCACACCACAGCCGGTCCGTGACATTAAGCTCCAGACCTGTGTCTACCTCAGGGGGATTCGAGAGTTCTCAGCTTTCTCAGTGAGCAACAAGTACGTGCATGTCGGCGACAAGGGGTGGCTGCCACTTGAGACAGCCGCACGCAGCACAGCGACGCCCGGTGAATACCGCCTGGGCGGGCGCGGCGGCCCGAAGATTGTCGACCTCCCTCTGATACTAACGGTTTCGGATCAGGAGGATCGGATCGTCGCTGTGACCTGGCATGAGCACACCTACTCCCTGGTAGGGAACCCTCGCCATCCGTGTATGCATGCTGATCCGTTTTTCCCAGATCTTGAATCAGAACAGGAAGCTCGAATCCAGGGGAAGCTAATATTCCTCGAGGGTTCGCGCGAAGCCTTTGGGGATTGACTGGAACACGGAGAGAACTATGACCAGCAAGACGCTTCACCGGGCGCGGACGAGGCGCGGCCTCATTCACCTCTTTCCACGTACGCATGCGGCCCCCCGCATATCGGAACACGCCTGACAGGACTGCCTCAAACTGCGTGCCCCCGACCGTCTCGAACATGCCCTTCATACGCCGAATCGGAAGGTGATAACGTCTCCGTCCTGGACCTCGTAATCCTTGCCTTCCAGGCGCAGCTCGCCCCTGGCTTTTGCCTCCTTGGTGGAGCCACATGCCTTGAGATCGTCAAAGGCGACGACCTCTGCGCGGATAAACCCCCGGGCCATGTCGGTGTGGACCTTGGCGGCGGCGTCCACTGCGTTCCCCCCCGCGTGCACTGTCCAGGCGCGGACCTCATCGTGCGCATAAGTGAAGAAGGTCCGCAGGCCCATCGCTTCGTAGCATGCCCGCACGAGCCGGAGTGCCGCAAGATCGGTGAGACCCGCGTCCTCCATGAACTCGGCCCTGTCGGCTTCGTCCAGCTGCGCGATCTCCATCTCAAGCTTGCCGCACATCTCCACCGGGGGCGGCTCCAAGCCCTGTAGTTGCGGGGCAGTGGACGCCTTGCCGAGCTGGTCTTCGCCAACGTTCAGCACGCAGACCAGAGGCTTCAGCGTAAGGAACGCGTAGCTGCGAAGCATCTTCTCCTGCGCCTCGCTGAGCTGCACGGAACGGATGCCGTGCTGCTGCTCTACGGCCTTCCGGCAACCCTCCAATAGCTGGAGCTCGTGTTGAAGCTGCTCGCGCTCCGCCACAGGTTTCCGCTTCACCTCCCTCAGGATGTGCTCCGTGCGGTTCTCCACCACGCTCAGATCAGCGAGCAGCAGCTCCTCGTCCATCCGAGCGTAGTCCCGCGCTGGGTCCACGCTGCCGAGCACGTGCGGCACGGCGGGGTCGCTGAATGACCTCAACACCATAAGCAGCGCGTCCGTGTCGCGCGCGATCGCAAACGCCCTCGCGCTGTCCTCGCCGCCCTTGCCCATGTGTGTGAATATGCCGGCAATGTCCGCGAGCTCAATCGTAGCATGCACCGTCTTCGTCGGTTCGAACAGGGAGGTTAGGAATTCCAGGCGCTCGTCGGGCACCCTCAGCACCGCCACGTCGGCCGCCCCGCCCGCGCGATAGCCCCCCACCTCGCCGTGCGCTCCGGTGACCGCATTGCATACCGTCGTCTTGCCCGTCTGCGGCAGGCCGACAACTCCGACCCTCATGAGTCCCTCCCCGCTTCCCGCAGGTTCGGGAACCCCGGCCGCCCGCCGAGGGAGTTCCCTATTTCCCGGCTGCCTCCGCTTCTCAGCGTCGAGCGACAGCATAGCATATCGGGCTATGGGCCACAAGGGCTGCGCCTCGTTGACGCTGCCGAGCAATCCATGGTTGGAACTCACGTCCCGCAAGGCTACAATGCACTGTGGTTGAGGACGCACTGGCAGTGAAGGTGATAGAGGCAATGAAGATAGAGGACTACCATTTCGGCAGCATCAAGGTCGACGGGGAGACCTATACCTCCGATGTGATCATCTCCCCGGAGAGCGTAGACGCCTCCTGGTGGCGCGAGCGGGGGCATGAAGTGTCCTGCAAGGACCTGGAACCTGTCCTGGAGGCGCGGCCGGACGCAGTGGTCATCGGCACCGGCGCCTATGGCGTGATGAAGGTGACGGCGCAGGCGGCCGAGCTTCTGCGCAAGCGCGGCATTCAGGCGCACGTGCTGCCTACCGCTGAGGCGTGGAAGCGGTACAACGAGCTTGTTGAGAAGGGCCACAGGGCAGTGGCTGCGCTGCACCTGACTTGCTGACGGTCTGACGGGGACGGCAGGGCGGATGAGGATGCTCGCGCAGAGCCGCGCCATGCATCAGTCAACGGATGGGGCGAGGGAGTAAGCGTTCACGCGTCCGTCTTCGAATCTCAGCTCCTTGTGGACTGCGGGGAACAGCTCCGGATTGTGTGTCACAAGGAGTATCGTGCGCTCGCGCCCGAGCCGCATGAGCTGCTGGGCCACATAGTCTCTTGAATCGGGGTCCAGGGATGTGAAGGCCTCGTCCAGGATGAATATGCTCGGCTTTTTCAGTATGGCCCGGGCGATGCTGATGCGTTGACGCTCCCCGTAGGATAGCTGAATGCCCTGCTCTCCGATGCGCGTCATGTATCCCTGTGGCAGCCCCTGAATGAAGTCGTGGGCGTGGGCCAGCTCTGCTGCCTCGACCACTTCGGCGTATGTGGCTTCAGGGTGGGCATAGCAGATGTTCTCGAAGACCGAGGAGTTGAACAGGAAGGATTCCTGAAACACGAAGCCTATCTGTTCGCGCAGCGAAGCGAGGGTGAAATCCCTGACGTCAATGCCGTCAACAGCTATGGTTCCCGACTGGCAATCGTAGAAACGGGGAATCAGATTCAGCAGGGAGGACTTCCCGCATCCGCTGGGCCCCGTGATGAGGACGTGCTTGCCCGGTTCAATGGTGAAGCTGACGTCTTCGAGCAGCTTCTGGTCCCCGTAGGAGAAGTGGACGTTGCGGAACTCGATCTTTCCCAGTTCGATCTTGTGGGGCCGGGCGTGAGGAAGCACGCGGACCTCCGGAGCCGTGCGGAGGATCTCGTAGACCCTGTCCACCGAAGCACTGGCGGATGAGAACTTGCCGGCATCGGCCACCAGGCTTGTGGCCAGGGGATAGAGCATGTTCATGTAGGCATAGAGCATCACGAACTTGGCGATCTCCAGCGCTCCGGCTATGAGGAGGTAGCCTCCAATGGAGAACAGCAGAACCAGACTCAGCCCTACAACCATGTCAGCGGATATCTTCTGGAAGAGGTAAAAGCGCATTTCACGGATCTGGGCCGACATGCCTTTGCGCATTGAGGTGGCGAATTTCTCCTGCTCCATGGACTCGGAGACGGAGGACTTCACCGTTTCCACCCCCGTGAACTGTTCCACGAGGTCGCCGCTTATGTTGGAGACCTGCTCCTTTGCTGCGTGCGCCGAGCGACTGATCGAACCTCGGAACACGAAGTAGATGAGGACGTTCAGGGGCAGCAAAGAGATGGCGACCAAGCCCAGAAACGGATTGGTGTGCATGATGATGACAACCGCCACCAATACTTGAAGGCCGTTGGTGGCAAGACTGGTCAGCTCATTACCTATGAACTGCTTGATGGACTCCACGTCCTGGATCAGGCGGCTGGATATCTTGGCGGGCTTCTGACGCTTATAGTAGTTCACCGACAGCCGATGCAGGTGAGCTATCATCTGGTTGCGCAGATCGAAGGCAACACGCTCGGCCAGCAGCACGATACGGCTCTTTGAGAAATAGTACACGGTGTTCCTGGCCAGGTATATGACGAAAACCGCCCCGGCGATGTAGTAGAGGAAACTAAACTCCTTCTTTTGGATGTAGTCAATGGCGATCTTCAGCGCGATGGGCACGGACATGTTCAGGCAGGATAGGATAATAGTCGAGACGAGCACCACGGCGAGGGTGAACTTCTGCGATTTCAGGATGTAGACAAGCTCGCCGAGGGCCGACAGCGTCTTCCTGGGTCCTGCGGAGGCCATGGGGTTCTCAGTCTCCTGCTATCTCTTCGCTGCGTGCAGCGCCCGATTCGGCCCCCTCCGGACGCCCCGTTGCAGATCCCTCCCGTGTCGACGGGGGATACTTATACGTGACGCGCCCGTCTGCCACCATCACCACACCAAATTCATAATACCATATTTCACCTGCAGGCACCGCCTCTTTTCTGTGCGGCGCTCCGACCAGGCGCGTCAGGCTTTCCACGTCCATGCCCACGTAGATGAACTCCTCGGGGGGCAGATCGAATACGCTCCTTGCCGGGGGTCGCCCCACATGCGCAGACGTAGTCACAGTCTTTGTGCACCCGACTGCGATGGATGCCAGGGCCACGCACGCCGCGGCGAGGCCCAGGGCACTACTTCTGGTACTTGTCGAGGATTTCACGGATCCCCTTGTAGTAGGCGAGGAACTCGTCCTGAAACGCCGCATAGTAATAGTCGCTCTGGAAGAACAGGTCGGCGACCGTGTGATCGATCAGGAATATCCGCTGCCCGGTCGGATCGATCTCCGGCACGACGATCCTGCGTCCAACCTGGAAGTTCTTCAAACTCAGAATAGCCGCCAGGTCATTCACTTCTATCACCTCGCGCATGGCCACAGCGGCCTGCAGCCGATCGAGGTCCTTCTGATCGGCGATAAGGATTGCCGCGTGGGTGCGGCCGTAGCCTTCCAGCTTGCTGTATTCCTGGACCAGTTTATCTGCGTCCGCGCGGCTCTGCGCCAACGGCGTCTCCACAGAGGCCACCGGAACCAGGCTTGTCCGGTCAGCAACCACATCGGGATGCAGTTCGTAGCGCAGTACCAGAACGTTCTTGGGGTAGTCCTTCTCCAGGTAATCCCTTACGCTCTTTCTGCCCGCGAGCTTTTCCAACGTATCCCGCAGGAAAGTCACTCGGAACCCGGCGGGTTTGCCCGGGTCGGGAGCGAAATAGATCAGCCGGTCAGCTGCAACTCTTTCGTCCAGCTTCAGCTTGTCCTTGGTGATCTCGTAGAGCATCCTGACCACGAGCGACTCTTCTCCCGGCACCTGGCCGCGCTCGATGGCGTCAAAGGGCGGTGCGCCGCGGTATTCCGGGTGGGTCGCCAGGAACTCCAGCGCTTGGCGGTACATGCTCTGAACCTGCTCGATTTGCGCCAGGAACTCGAGGTTGAAGACATCCTCGCCCTTCAGCCGGTAGGACTCTGGGAAAAGCACAGTGCCATGAATGTCGAACATGCCACTGTCCTTCGGCAGGATCTGACGGTTGGCGCTTTCGGTCTCAATCACGCGCGGCGTGAGCACAATGATGACCTCGCGCTTCTCGTGGGTGTCGGAGCGGACCTGGAAGAGATTCCCAAGGATCGGGATGCGGGAGATCAGGGGGATGCGCGAAACCGTGTTGGTTTTCTCGTCTCTTATCAGGCCGCCGATGATGAACGGGGTGTTGTTCTTGATCCGAGCGATGGCCTCGACTTTGCGCCGGCTAATAACCGGCGCGACCTTCTGGCCGTTTATTTCGATGTAATCCGCGAGGGGGGCTTCGCTCACTTCAGTCTGTACCTGTAGTGCAACCCATGAGCCGTCCTTCGAGATGCGCGGCTTGATGTTCAGCGTAATGCCGGCCTGCGTGAATGTGACACTGAGTGACGTCGTTCCTCCCGTGACGGTGGTGCTGGTAATGATTGGCAAGTCCTGCGTCACGCTTATGCGGGCCTGGCGGTTGTCGAGCGTGAGCACCGAAGGACTGGAAAGGACGTCCCCCCGATTTTCGTCAATGATGGCCTTCAGGGTGGCCTCGAACTTTCGAGCGTTCGCCGTGACCCCCTCGTACAGCCTCTGGCCCACCACCTCCAGGGCGGTCTTGCCGGTAGTGGCATTGGTCTCGAACGACGCCGTCCAGTGGGGGCCGCTTGCGTCATACTGGAAGCCCAGCTCCCTCGCCGCCTCCTCCGAGAGTTCTATGAACAGCGCCTCGATGAGGACCATCCGGCTGGGCACGTCCAACTCTTCATTGAGTTCCCTCTTGAGCTTCGCCAGTTCCTCCATCTGTGAAGGATGGTAGAAGATCATCAGCCTCTGCCGGGGGGAGTAATCCGTGGTGGCTTCGAGCGTCCCCTGTTCCCTAGCTACAACGGTGGTTGAAGCAGCGTCGGGCAGCGCATACACCCAGGGCAGATCCTTCAGATGCAGCTCGGCCGCAGGCGCCCCGGTCTTGTAGCCCATGGCCGCCAGAGTCGTCAGCAACTGCGTCGTCTCGATGTTGCTGACCCCGTAGATCTCGCTCTCCAGCTCCCGAGCCGTGTATATCTTTTCCGGCTCAGGAGCGGGCTGTGGGGCGGGTGCCGGAGCAGGCTCTGGGGCGGGTGCCGGCGCGGCCTCCCCCGCCAGCGCCGTCAGGGCAAGCGGCAGCCAGAGCGCAAGGGCAAGGAGGACAACCGCCCGCTTCCCAGTCACGCGTCGAACGTGCGAATGTGCTGAAGCCATGGTAGCCCACCTGAATCGCGCTATGAGGATCAGAACTTGTTTCCCTCGAACAGGGGTTGAGAGGGCGGGCGCTCCGACACCCCGGAGAGCGTCTGCGGAGCGCAACAACCCCTCCAGCGAAGAATCCAGTATATCCCGGAGCCCCCCTGCGCTTCAACCTCCCGGCCGGTTGCAGACCCTGCGGGGAGCCACGCTGCGTCGTCACCGGGGTAGTTCCCCCGTCAGGCGGCGGCAGGCCTCCAGGTAGCGCTCGCTGGTCTTGAGCACCACCTCCTCCGGCAGGGCTGGTCCCGGCGGCCTATGGTCCCACCCGGATTCGTCCAGCCAGTCGCGCACGTACTGCTTGTCGTAGGAGAACGGCGAAGTGCCGGCCTTGTAGGTGTCGGCAGGCCAGAACCGGGACGAATCCGGCGTCAGAACCTCGTCCACCAGGATCAGTTCGCCGTCGCACAGACCCCACTCGAATTTCGTGTCGCTGATGATAATCCCGCGTGAGGCGGCATACCCGCTTGCCTTCCGATAGATGGCCACAGACCTCTCGCGCAGCTCCATCGCCGGCCCCTGCCCGACGATCTCGGCGGCGCGCTCCGCAGTTATGTTCTCGTCGTGCCCGCTCGCGGCCTTGGTGGCCGGCGTGAAGATGGGCTCCGGCAGCTTGCTTGCCTGGCGCAGGCCAGCCGGGAGCTTGATGCCGCACACGTTGCCGCTCTCCGTGTACTCCCGCCACCCGGAGCCGGCCAGGTAGCCGCGCACCACGCATTCGATGGGAAGGACCTCAGCCTTCCGCACAAGCATAGAGCGTCCCTGGAGCAGGTCCCGTTGCGCCGCGACCTCCGCTCCCATCCCCCTGACGTCCGCGGTGATCAGATGGTTCGGCGCGGTGCCCTTCAGGAAGTCGAGCCAGAACAGGGTGAGCTTGGTGAGGACCTTGCCCTTCCAGGGGATGCCGCTGCCCAGGACGCTGTCGTAGGCGCTGATCCTGTCGGTGGCGACGATCAGCAGGTCAGGCCCGAGGCAGTATATGTCGCGCACCTTCCCCCTGTTGAACAGCTCCAGCCCCTCCAGATTCGTTTCGAGAACGGCCTGCGGCACTTGCATTCTCGACTCCTCAGCTGGGTGCCTCTGCGATCTCTGAGTTGCCCCACGGGACCCCTGCTGCGGGTTTGAGCAGGGGGAACCCGAGCCGCTCGCGCATCGCCACGTAGGCCTCGGCGACGCCCCTTGCGAGCTGGCGCACCCGGCCGATGTAGCTCGTCCTCTCGGCAACGCTTATCGCCCCCCGCGCGTCGAGCATGTTGAAGGCGTGCGAGCACTTCAGCACGTAGTCGTAGGCCGGTATCACCAACCCCTCGTCCAGGCAGCGCCGGCACTCGGCCTCGTACTGGTCGAACCGCTTAAGGTGGTCCTGCACGTCCGCCACCTCGAAGCTGTATCGCGAGAGCTCCACCTCCTCCTGGTGGCGTATCTCCCCGTAGGTGATCCCGTCGGTCCACTGAAGATCGAAGACGTTGTTGACCTCCTGGATGACCGTGGCGATGCGTTCAAGCCCGTAGGTGAGTTCCAGGCAGACGGGGTCGAGGTCGATGCCGCCCACGCGCTGGAAGTATGTGAACTGTGTGATCTCCATGCCGTCGAGCCACACCTCCCAGCCCAGCCCTGTCGCGCCGAGTGTAGGTGACTCCCAGTCGTCCTCGACGAACCGCACGTCGTGGCCCTTGAGGTCTATGCCCAGGTGGGCGAGGCTGTCGAGGTAGACCTGCTGGGCATCGTCAGGGGCAGGCTTGAGGACGACCTGGAACTGGTAGTGTTTGTGGAGGCGGTTGGGGTTGTCGCCGTAGCGGCCGTCGGTCGGGCGTCTGGATGGCTCCGTGTAGGCGACGCGCCATGGCTCCGGGCCGAGCGCGTGGAGGAACGTGGCCGGATTGAAGGTGCCGGCGCCCGTCTCGACGTCGTGCGGCTGATAGAGCAGGCACCCGCGCTTGACCCAGTAAAGCTGCAGGTTGAGGATCAGCTCCTGGAAGTTCACGCATCGCCTCCTTGCCGCCAGAAGTGAGGGGGCAGATATGCTACCACGCGTCGGCAGTGAACGCAAAGACCGGGAGTGGAGCTGTGAGGCGCTGGCATGGGATTCGTTTGCACTGGCCGAGGGCAT
>Ga0315274_10009552_pt1 | contig 14004 bp, 14 predicted proteins | sample YL17G02_20_MG_FD_203700 | JGI IMG/M metagenome (GOLD analysis project Ga0315274, IMG submission 203700) | Sediment microbial communities from Yellowstone Lake, YNP, Wyoming, USA - YL17G02_20 | ecosystem: Environmental > Aquatic > Freshwater > Lake > Sediment | place: USA: Wyoming | collected...
CCAACAAGTTTTAAAGGGGATACTTAAAAATGACCTCTGGGAAATATAAATGTGAAGATAAAGATATGGTAGAATAGGTCCTATTGATGTCTCAAAAACCTCTTTTGATTTCAGTCATCTTGCCCTGCCTTAATGAAGAAAAAACCGTTGGCCGGTGTGTTCAGCAAGCCAAAAACTCCCTCGATAGACTCGGGGTTAAGGGTGAAGTGGTAGTTTGTGATAACGGCTCAACTGATAATTCAGCTCAATTCGCCCGCAAAGCCGGGGCAAAAGTGGTTTATGAGTTAAAAAGAGGTTATGGCAGTGCCTATCTTACCGGTATTAAGGCCGCTAAAGGGAATTGGCTGGTGATTGGCGATAGTGACGGCACCTACGATTTTAGAGAAGTAAATCGCTTTATTAACCAACTTCAGGCTGGCTATGACTTAGTCGTTGGCTCGCGCTTTAAAGGCCGCCTTAGCCGGGGTTCAATGCCTTTTTTAAATCGTTTTCTGGGAACGCCGACCCTGAATTGGTTTTTAAATCTTTTTTATCATCTGAAGCTAACTGACAGCCAGTCGGGCATGCGGGCGTTTACTAAAAAAGCTTTTGCCAAACTCAAACTAAAATCTGTCGGTATGGAATTTGCTTCGGAGATGCTCGTCCGGGCGGCCCAAGAAAATCTGAAAATCAGCGAGGTACCGATTAGCTATGCTAAAAGAATTACCCCCTCTAAGCTTTCTCGCTTTCGTGATGCCTGGCGCCATATCCGCTTTATGTTTCTTTTTGCTCCGACCTACTTATTTATAGTCCCGGGCCTGATTCTTTTAGGCATCGGCTTGGCTGGTGTTCTGGTTTTGTTTCGCGGGCCATGGCTTGGTTTAGACTATCATTCAATGATATTGGCCAGTATGCTGGCCTTACTTGGTTATCAGGTAGTGATGATGGGAGTCTATGCGAAAGCTTTTTCCTGGACGCAGAGATTTAACCAAAAAAGCCTTTTGCTGGAAACCACCCTGCGCTATTTCAAATTGGAAAAGGGGATTATTTTAGGCGCCTTGCTTTCTTTAGTGGGGCTAGTTATTGGCTTGGTGGCTTTTATTAATTGGGCTAAAAAGGGTTTTGGAGAGCTTTCGGCCATCCGGCCGGCAGTTTTATCTATGACTTTGGTGGTTTTGGGAATTCAGATTATTTTTTCCTCCTTTTTTTTGTCAATCTTAGGGATTGAAAAAAAATGATAAAGGCAGTGATTTTTGACTATGGCGGGGTAGCCATCTATGTTAACGAAGAGGCAACTTTGGTTGATATGGCCAATACTTACGGCGTGGATATTACTACTTTCAGGAAGCATTTTGAGCCTATCGCCGCGAGAATGGAAAAAGGGATGATTAGCGAAAGAACTTTATGGAGGTTGTTATCCAATTCTTTGAACAAACCCTTACCTAAAAACCGGTTTATCCTTTTTAATCGTCAGTTTATCAAAAATCTCGTTTTTTACCCGGAGATTTTTGCTTTAGTTAAAAAACTGAAACAGAGGCGTTATAAGACAGCAGTCCTCTCTAATAGTTGTTCTGCCAATACCCGGTTAATCGAGGAACGTGGAGGCTATGATGTTTTTGATGAACAAATTATTTCCTTTCGAGTTCATTTAAGTAAGCCTGACCCGAAAATTTTTAAATTGGCGGCTAAAAAATTAGGCGTTTCTCTTTCTGAGTGTCTTTTTATAGATGATGAGGAAAAAAACCTAATACCGGCCAAGAGATTGGGGATGAAGACACTTTTAGCGGTCAGCCCAAAGCAGGTGGTAAAAGAAGTTTCTAGACTACTTGAATTGACCGATTAAAAAACCGATTCCGTAGCCCCAAAACCAGCAGTTGAGAATCAAATAGTGAACCCAAGGCGACGCGTATTTTTTGCTCATGCTTAAGTAAACAGCCAAAAGTCCAAAAACTAAACTGGCTGGTAGTAGGCCGGCGATTGATAAAATCGTGAGAGTAGGCACAAAATGAAACCAGCGGGCCATAGGAGGATGCAGTTTTATCGCCTGGGCCCGGCCGATGGCATAGCGGTAGGCCTGAATGTAAATTTTTTTATAAGTTAACCGGCGGTAATGGTCAACTGTCGGTCGGGGAGTAAATAATAGTTTATAACCGGCCTGTCGCAACCGAAAATCCAACTCCTCGTCCTCGCAGGTTAGCAGTTGGGGGTTGAAATTGCCAACTTTCATGATTGCCTGTTTCCGATAGAGAACATTACAACCTGGATTATGATAAATTCCCACAATTTTCTTGCCCGTATATCCATAGCGTGCGCCTGGAATGGTGAGTATTTTTAGCACTTCACCGGCGGCTTTGCCAAAATCAGTTTCTTTTTTTGGAGTAATATTTGGTCCGCCGACGGCGGCTATTCGCTGGTCATCGCCGATTGGGGCTAACAATTTTGTCAGCCAATTTCGAGGGACAGTACAATCCGCGTCGGTAAAGGCAATTAGGGAAAAGCGGGCTTTTCCCACTCCGATTTTACAGCCAGCACCCCGGATTCTAAGGGGATTGTCATAAACGCGAGCACCTGCTTTTTGGGCGATAGCCACCGTGTTATCCAGGGAACCGCCATCCACCACAATCAGTTCAAGTTTGCTTTTGGGATAATTCAGTTGGCACAGCGATATCAAGAGTCGGGGCAGGTTCTTTTCCTCGTTTCTAGTCGGAATGACAATGGTAATTGGCAGTAAATTCATTGTTTTTTGCAGGTTAAACTAAATTGAGAGCTGGAATATTTGATTATCGGTAGCTGGCACCAATATTTATCAATGGTTTCCAGCAGTTTTAAAATAAATCCGGGTATATCCGGCCATAAATAGATGGTCTCTGAAGAACATAAGTCCAGAAACTCCAATTTTTTCAGTTTAAAACCGGATTTTTGGCAGATTCGAATTAACCAGCGGTAGTCTAAATCATGCTCTTCGGGGCTCCGATAGCTTTGGTAAAGTTTTTTGAAAAAATTTCGGGCAATAATTCTTAAAATTCCAGTCGCGCTTGGGTCAATCGTATAAAGCTGGCCGCCCGGCCTTAATACCCGATGGATTTCTTTTATTAAAGGTTTGATTTGCCTAAGCTTAAGATGATGAAAAATCCCCAGTGCTAGAACAATGTTAAAGGAGTTATTTTTGTAAGACAATCCTTGAGTGATGTCTCTGGCGTAAAAATGGGCGTTTTTTATCTTTAGTTTTTGGCCGGTTTTCCTGGCATTAGCGATGGCTTTGCTGGATATATCAATCCCAATAATTTTATTGACCAGCGGTGCCAATCTAAGATCAAAGCGGCCGTTGGCACAACCCAGGCTTAAAACTGAATCGTTTTTTTTTGGCCGAAGAATTTTAAACATTTTGGCAAAATAAATTTCCGCCTGTCTTAAAAGAGCCGGATTATATTCAAAGGCTTGAGGATGTTGGGTATAATAATCGTCAAAATAGTCTTTTTCTAAATTCTGGGCCCTTTTTTTCATTTTCTTACTAAATTAGGAATAACAAATTTAGCCGTTCTAAGAAGTCTTTTCAAGTCAGACCAGGAATTGATATTTTTTAAGGTATTCCAGACAAAGACTGGCGATAAATAGATTTCTTTCATCGCCCGAAAGCGCCAGTAATTAAGTTTTTCCGAACTAATTTTAGCTTTGGGTGCGGTAAAAAGAGGTGTGCCTTGATGAACCTGGGGGATAAAGAACTGATAGCCTTCGATATCCAGATTTTTGGCCCATTTGATAGTCTTTGATATCGTTTGTTCGGTTTCTCCCGGAAGCCCCAAAATAAAATCGCCGTGGATTCGCAGGCCAACCTGGCGAGCATTTTCCGTGAATTTTTTGGCGGTTTTCGGAGTTACGCCCTTGCAGATGTTCTTTAAAATCTGTTCGTCGGCACTCTCGTAACCAACGTGCAAGAATCGGCAACCAGCTTTTTTCATCAGTTTCAGGGTGGCCAAATCCAAATCTGCCCGAGCGTAAGTGGACCAGGTAATTTTTAATCCGGCTTTTAAGATCGCTTGCGCCAGCTGACGGGCCCGGAAGGCCGGTAGGGTATCGTCCTGAATAAAAATTTCTTTAACTTGAGGCAGTTCTTTTTGAATAAATTTTAGCTCGGCAATGACATTGACGATTGACCGGAGACGGTAGGGCAGATTTTTATGAATCGTGTGCGGCCAAAGACAAAAAGTACATTTACCCCAGGAACAACCTCGGGCAGTAAACAAATCAACAAAAGGATGCAGTAAACTAGCTTGGTAGTATTTAGCAATCGGCAGATGTTGCTGATAAACCTTGGTTACAAACGGCATTTCGTCTAGTTGTTTAGGGGTTAAAAAAGAATTGGTGGGTTTAATACCATTGGCAATTTCTAATACTGCCTGGTCGAATTCTCGGGGAATGACATAATCAACTTCTGAATTGTCAGATTTCAGTTGACTTGGATTAGTTGCACACCAAGGACCGACTAAAACCAACTGACAGCCGGTGGTTTTTTTAATGGCCTTGCCGATTGTTAGGTCGCTTTTTAGGCTGTCGGCAGAAATATAGAGTACTAGCATTTCCGGTTTAAATTCTTTGGCGATTTTTAAGGTTTGGTCAGCAGAAATTCCGGCCACTTGAGCGTCAACTAGTCGGCATTCATGGCCGTGCTTTTCCAGCCAGCCGCAGCAATAAGCCAAAAAAATCGGGTACCAGTTAGAGCCGGAAATCGAGGGCCAAGTACTTCTGGCCGATCTGATATAATGAGGACGAAAGTAGGCATTGAGAAGTAAAACTCGCATAAACTGATTTTATCATATGTCCAAAAGCGTCATTTTAATCCAACCCAACTATCGGGTCAAAAAAGATGCCAGCTACTGGGCGGCCAATCCGCCCCTGGGTCTTTGTTATTTGGCCTCTGTTTTGGAAAAAAATCATATTTCCGTGGAGATTCTTGATTGCCATGTCCGGAATTTGTCGGCTAGCCAAACCGCCCGGATTATCCGCCAAAAAAAGCCGGATTTTGTCGGTTTCAGTATCCTGACGCCAGCCGCAGATTGGTGTTATGCCGTGGTTAAAAAAATCAAAAAACTGCCGCTGACCATAATTGCCGGTGGCCCGCATGTTTCCGGTTTACCTCAAGAGGCGGTTAAAAAAGGCTTTGATTATGTTGTCGTCGGAGAAGGGGAGCAGGTTTTATTGGATATTGTTCAGGGTAAAAAAATGACAGGCAAAATTATTATGGCTAAGCCCTTAAACCCCAATCGCTTACCTTTGCCGGCCCGTCATTTATTGGTCAAAGGCGGCACCGATAAACCATATTTTTCTTCAGGGACACTCTATTATCCCTGGGCACCGATAATTACTTCTCGCGGTTGTCCTTATAACTGTTATTTTTGCAATAAAAAGACTTTCGGATATCAATTTCGGCCGAGAACTCCGGAAAATGTTTTGAAAGAAATCGATTCGCTCGTGGCTAATTACCAGGTTAGGGAAATCGATTTTTATGACGATTGCTTCAATTATGATATCGAGCGGGCGGGAAAGATTATGGATTTGATTGCCGGCCGGCGATATGATTTACATCTGCGTTTTTCCAATGGCTTACGGGCGGATAAAATTACCCCTAGGCTTTTGCGAAAAATGAAAAAAGCCGGGACCGAATATATCGCTTATGGCATCGAATCCGGAGACGAGAAAGTCTTGGCACAAATTCCCAAAGTTGAAACTCTCAAGCAAATCGAAAAGTCTATTAGAATGACCAAAAAGGCGGGTATAACTATGGTTGGTTTTTTTATTTTCGGGCTTATCGGTGACACGCTTACCAGCATGCAAAAAACAATTGACTTTATGGTTAAACTTCCTTTCGACCAGGTGATATTAAATATCGCCACTCCTTTTCCCGGCACCAAAATGTGGCAAATGATTAAAGAAAATAAGGGTAAATTGTTTATTAAAAACTGGCAAGACTTTTTCAACACTTCCGGCAAAATGCTTTATCACCTGCCGGGCATGGCGACGCCGTCAGAGGTGGAGATGATGTACCGTCGGGCGAATCGGGCATTTTATTTCCGGCCAAAGTATATAATTAAACAAATGCCTAAATTATTATCTTTTAAAACCATGCCGGTAATGTACCGGGGTTTAAGACGAATTTTATACGCCTTAAAAAATGAAAAAAATAATTAATTTTTTTTCGCAGGAATACGTTTTTATTCTGCTGGTTTCTTTTGTTCTTATCATCATCAGTTTTGCCCCGACAATTTATGAAGCCTTTCAGACAGGCCGGTTAGGTGATTCCCGGCGAGTCATGCTTTGGGGAGAACATAATTACACTTACGATTACAATGTTTATTTGGCCAAGATGCGCCAGGGTGCCGAGGGCCGTTGGACGGTCATCAACAAATATACCAGTGAGCCGAATTCTGGAGTTTTGCTTCAGGAATTCTACCTGATCTCGGGCAAAATTGGCCATTGGCTGGGCTTAACGCCGGCCATAGCTTACCAAATAATGCGTCTGATTTTAGGCTTTGCCTTTTTACTGGTCATTTATCAACTGATTGCCTGTTTTCTAAAAAATTCCTGGTTGAGAAAAGTCGCTTTTTTGCTGTCGGCAATTTCTGCCGGCTTTCCGGGGTTTGGCTTTTGGCAAGGTAGTTGGCATCCGCTGATTTGGTTTGGCTGGTGGCAGGAAGTGGATGTAATTAAGCGCGCCACCTACGTCCCACATTATCTTTTGGGTCATATCCTGACGGTTTTGACGCTTTTATTTTTGTTAAAAAGCAATTCCCAACCCGCCAAACGCTATCTGCTATACGCGATTATTGCCGGTGCATTGGCCGGATTTATCCATCCGCCCAGTCTGCTGATTGTCTGGGGGATTTGGGGTTTTTGGACTCTTTTTAATTTTAACCTAAAAAACGCGATTCGGGGAATAATTTTTGTTTTTGTTACTAGTTTGCCGTTGCTCTATATTAACAAAGTCACCGCCGTTTATCCTTGGAAAACGCTGGTGGATTTCACCCGCAGCGTTACCTGGGCGTATTCTTTCAAAGAGTATTGCCTGTCTTTGGGCATGACTTTGGTTCTCGGTACTATCGCGGCGGTAAAGATTATTTATCAGCGGCAAAAAAATTATTTACCCTTGGTTTTTTGGTTATTAGTGGTTCCTTTGGGAATGGTCTTCTTTAAACTCACTAAGCTATTCAGTGACACTTATTTTATGCAGGTAGCGATTCAGATTCCTTTGGCGATTTTAAGCGCTTTGCTACTGGTTAAGATTTCCCCGAAGTTCCGGAATTGGGCCGTCTTGGGCGTTTTGCTTATTTCCGCCCCGACCTGGTATGCTTCGTTATCCGGCCAATTCCAATTTGTTAACCAGCGGACAGCGGCGGTGATGCCCTTAGTGCCGTATCCGTCGCAAGTAATGTATCCTTTAAAAGACTGGTGGCAGGGGATTAAATGGCTGGAAAGTAATACTCCCCGCGATGCGGTAGTCTTATCGGCAGTGACCGCAGGGAACTACATTCCCGCCTATGCCGGCAATACCGTTTATTTTGGTCATCAATCGGAAACGGTTAAATTTAATGACAAGAAACTCCTGGTTGATGCCTTTTTTGCCGGAACCACCAAAGAAAAAGAGGCAAGAGAATTTTTAAAACAGGGGAGAATCAGCTATGTTTTTTACGGCCCGCAGGAAAAAGAGCAGGGTAATTTCCGGCCCTTCTCTTTCCTAATATCGGTTTATCAAAGCGAATATGCGACGATTTATCAAGTAGTTTATTAAAGAGGAATTGGGTATTGACATTCTGTATTAATATTGTATGATTGATGTATGACTACCATAAATATATCTCTGCCGGAAAAGTTAAAATCTCAAGCCGAAACCCTGGTAGATAACGGCTACTATGTTTCTTTCTCTGATATGGTTCGTGCCTCTTTGCGCTGGTTGGTTGAACGGAATAAGTACGACCTCTGGGCCGAGGAGGCCAAAAAAGATTTGAAAAAAGGTAAGGCGGTGGTTTTAAAGTCAGCTTCCCAGATTGATAAATATCTGGAAAAGTTATAATTATGAACGAAATTATTTTTTCTTCGGCCTTTCAGCGTCAGCTTAAAAAAATTTCTAAACAAAATTTCCGGTTAAAAAGTAAAATTAGAAAAATCTTGAATTTACTTCTTGCTGATTTAAATAATCCAACACTAAAATTACACAAACTATCAGGAGAGAATAACTGGTCTGTTTCGGTTACCCTAGATATCAGGATTGTTCTCCATTGGGAAAAAGACCGGATTTTCTTACTGCGTATCGGCGGACACGATGAAGTTTATTGATTTTTAAGGATGGCAAAGACAAAAATCTCGGCAGTTTGTTTTGATATGTGGGGAACTTTAGTGGAGGGTGGTGGTCAGGCACAGATAGACGATTTACAGCGGATTTTGGGCGCGCAAAATATCGACGGAAAGAAATTTTTGGCCCAGGTTGAAGACAGTCTTTTAATTCATCCTTGGTCGCTTCAAGAAGGGGTGGCCGACCTGGCTAAAAAGTTGGGCTTGAAAACCAGCCAAGCAGCAATTAAGCATGGTTACCGCAGCTGGTGGGGTTATGTCCAGAAGGTAAAACCCTTTCCCGAAACAGAGGCGGTTTTGAAGAAACTGACTAAAATCGGGTTGAGAAAAGTAGTTATTTCCAATACCGATGTCCCTTCCTTTCAATTTAAGATAAAAAAACTTGGTTGGCAGAAGTTTTTCGAAAAGTTTTTTCTTTCGGCAGAAATTGGGTTATTAAAACCCCATGCCAAATTTTTTACCACCATAGAGAAATACCTGAAACTGCCTAAAAAAGAAATTTTGATGGTTGATGATTCCTTATATCACGGTGTTTATCCGGCACGTGTTTTCGGTTGGAAAGCTTTGTGGGTAGCTCGAGGAAAAGGAGGGGAGGATGCCGAAAGAATCGAAAATTTAAGAGGTATTTTAAAATTCTTGTGATAAAATAGCCTCAATGGTTAATTTAAATTCTTGCCCGCTTTGTCAGCAGAAGAATTTCCAGCGCGTTTTTAAAAAAGGCCGGCGACAGATTGTCAGATGCTTAAATGACAACTTGGTGGTGGTTAATCCAAAGCCTACCCGAGAGGAAATTGCCCGACTTTACTCTCCCAAATATTTTCGCAGTTTAAATCCTTATCTTAAAGACCACCAAGCTCACCTGAAATATTTTCGCCAAAAATTGGACCAGATAGAAAAAAGAATTAAAAAGGGATCGCTTTTGGATGTTGGTTGCGGTTGGGGATTTTTGTTAAGCGAAGCTCAAAAACGCGGTTGGTCGGCCTTGGGAATCGATCTGTCATACTCGGCGGTTGCCTCATGCCGGCGCCAAGGATTAAAGGTTAAGCAAGGAACGCTTAAAACCGCCAAATTGCCCAGCCGTAATTTTACCGTCATTACCAGTTTCCAGACGATAGAACACGTTACCAATCCGCTCGTTCATCTTCAAGAAATTTATCGCCTTTTAAAACCGGGAGGTTTGCTGGTGATGACTACCCCTAATTATGATTCTTGGACCAGAATTTTAATGGGGGAAAACTGGTTTGGTTACCGGCACCAAGAGCATTTATTTTTTCTCAACCCCGCCGTAGTCCGTTTACTGCTGGAACAAGCCGGTTATGGCAAGATTGAGATTCGTCGGGATGATCAGAGGGTATTTAGCTTAAGTTATTATTTGACTCGCTTAGCCGGTTTTTATCCAACCAATATTGTCAAAACCGCCTCTGATGTGGTAAAAAGAGTATTAGGCAATCTGCCTTTGCCTATTTTAACCGACCCTTGGGGAGATATTTTGGTTTTTGCTTGGAAATGAAACGACCGTATCTTTCGATTATTATCCCTGCCTATAAAGACGCCGGCATTTTATCGCGCCTATTGGATTCGATTTTTGCCACCCATGATTTTAAGGATTTTGAAGTTTTGGTAATTGATGATTGTTCGCCGGATGACACGAAAAGAGTGGTGGAACTTTATAAGCAAGGCTTGCCTGCCGGAGGAAGGGGGTTAAAGTATTTTCGATTGCGTAAGAACTCCGGCCCGGCGAAAGCCAGGAATGAAGGTGTTAAAAGGGCCAAGGGGAAAATAATCTTGTTTTTGGATGCCGACGTGCAATGTTTTCCGGATACGATTGTCCGGGTAGCCAAGCGTTTCCAAAGGGATTCGGATTTGACGGCTTTAACCGGTGTTTGGGGCAGATCGCGACGGACCAAAAAGTTTTTTGCCAATTTCAAAGCCCTGCGGGATTGGAGCTTCTGGATAAACGAGCGCTCGAAAAAAAGCTTTTACTATCTTTTTTCCACCCGGATTGCCGCTATCAGAAAAGAGGTATTTTTGCGCTTAGGCGGATTTAACGAAAAATTCCGAGGAGCGGACATTGAGGATATTGAGTTTACTTACCGGATTGCTTCCCGTTACGCGGTGATTTTTGACGAAAAAATCCGGGTTAAGCACGAATTTGAGGATTTTTGGCCGGTGGCCAAGAAATATTTTCGAAGGAGTTTTTTCTGGAGCCAGCTTTTTGCTTCTCGGCTTAAATTCGACGCCGTGGCAATGACCCCCCGCGAGACACTCTCCGGTCTTTCGGCGGTTTTATGCCTGCCAGTTCTGATAATTTCTATTTTCTTTCCTCAAATGCTTTTAGCGATTTTGTTTTTGCTTTTTTTGATCGCTTTTGGCAATCGTAAATTTCTTGTCTATGTTTATCAGCAAGAGGGGATGGGTTTTGTAATTAAATCTTTCTGGACCAATTTTATTTTGTATTACGTTATTTATGCCGGCGCGGCCTTAGCCGGCATTGCCTTGATGGTTAAAAAAATCTTTGGCCCTAGGGTGGCCAACTACTTTAACCTCGCTGTCTCGGAACTAATTCGCTAGGAAACATAACACCTGCCGATAGCAGCTCCCAGTTTGGGTTCTGCATCTATGGCTTGCTGAAATATTCTCATAAAAAGAATCCAGGCCGCTTCATTAGCAGCTTCGTGAGCGTCTTGCTTTTGTTCGTCAGTTGATCGAGGACTCTCAGCATATAATCGTGCTTCTTGGCAGTATTGGAGTAATTCATCCCGCGGCCACCTCCTCATATCATCTCCAACTTGTGGACACTCAACGATTTCTCTTCTTCGGCACATATTTCTTATTATAGGTGTTTTTCTGTTCTTGACAAGTGATTTTCTGATTGATAAACTAATAATCAAATGACGAGAAATAATTCTTCCAAGAATCTTTCTCTTCTCCTATTGGAGTAGGGTAGTCTTGGGAGATTTTTTTAATTCGGAAGCTCCCAAGACGGGAGCTTTTTTAATGGTATAATTAATAATATGACTAATTATCATCCGCAAGATATTGAGAAAAAATGGGCTAAAAGGTGGGCGAAAAATTCGCTCTATAGGGCCGAGGATTTTAGTAAGAAACCCAAATATTACGTTCTGGAGGAATTTCCTTACGTCTCCGGTGAAGGGTTGCATATTGGCCATGCGTTTACGAATATCATCGGCGATATTCTGGCGCGTTATAAACGGATGGCTGGTTTTAATGTCCTACATCCGATGGGGTGGGATTCGTTTGGTTTGCCTACCGAGAATTCTGCCATAAAAACCGGTATTCAACCAGCAGTTTTAACAAAAAGAAACACGCAGCGCTTTCATCAGCAAAATAATAGTTTAGGGATTAGCTACGACTGGAGCAGAGAAATCGATACAAGCGACCCAAAGTATTATCGTTGGACCCAGTGGATTTTTCTGCAACTTTTCAAGCATGGCTTGGCCTATAAAGCCCAAACTCCGGTTGGCTGGTGCCCAAGCTGCAAAATTATTTTGGCCAACGAAGAAATTGTCGGTGGTAAGTGTGAGCGTTGCGGCGCGCCGGCTGAATATCGCCGGCAGTCGCAGTGGTTATTACGGATTACCAAATATGCTGACCGGTTGGCGGATGAACTCGATTTAGTCAACTATCCGGATTACGTTAAAAAATCCCAGCGCGATTGGATTGGTCGTACTGAAGGAATAGAGATTGATTATCCCGTGGTTGATTCCAAAGTAAAAATTTCTTGTTATTCCACCCGGCCGGACACGAATTTTGGGGCAACTTTTGTAGTCATTGCTCCCGAACATCCCTTGGTAGAAAAGTTAACCACGCCGGAAAATAAAGCGGCTGTATCAAAGTATGTCAAAGCATCTAAAAAGAAATCAGAAATGGAGCGGACCGAGTTGGCCAAAGAAAAAACCGGCGTTTTTACCGGTTCATATGCTTTAAACCGGCTAACCGGTAAGAAAATGCCGATTTGGGTATCCGATTTTGTAGTTCTGACCGCCGGAACCGGGATCGTCGTCGGGGTACCGGCACATGATGAACGCGATTGGCAATTTGCGAAAAAATATAAATTAGAAATTATCCCGGTGGTCCGACCATTGAAAAGTGAGTGGGATTTTAAGAAAGAACCCTTCTTAGATATCGATAATGCCAAAGTCTTTAACTCGGGCTTTCTGGACGGCTTGGCGGCCTTAAAAGCGAAAGAAAAAATCATTAGTTACCTGGTTAAGAAAGGCTGGGGTAAACGAGCCAAAAACTATCATCTGCGCGATTGGATTTTTAGTCGTCAGCACTACTGGGGCGAACCGTTCCCGATAATCCATTGCCCCAAATGCGGGATGGTACCAATTCCGGAGAAAGATTTGCCGGTGGAGTTGCCGAAAGTGGAGAAATACCAGCCGACCGATACCGGTGAGTCGCCGTTGGCCAAAATTACCGAGTGGGTTAATGTCAAATGCCCAAAATGCGGCGGGCCAGCCAAGCGGGAAACCGATACCATGCCTAACTGGGCTGCTTCTTCCTGGTATTACTTAAGATTTTGTGATCCGAAAGGCCAAAAGCAATTAGCCAATCGCCAAAAGCTAAATTACTGGTTGCCGGTAGATATTTATCTTGGTGGTGCCGAGCATAATACTTTACATTTGCTTTATTCCCGTTTCTGGCATAAGTTCTTAAACGATATTGGGGTAGTTCCCGGCAAAGAGCCATATATGGCTCGGCGCCAGCATGGCATAATTTTAGGTGAGGGTGGTGAAAAAATGAGCAAGTCGCGGGGGAATGTGGTAAATCCGGATGATGTAGTCGGTAAGTTTGGTGCCGACACTTTGCGAGTTTATTTAATGTTCATGGGACCGTATGACTCAACTATGCCTTGGAATACTAAGGGCTTAGAAGGCAGCTTCCGGTTTCTGTCCCGTATCTGGCGGATATATCAATCCGCCAACCAGCGGACCAAAATATCTCAAAAGACATCAGTTACGTTAGCTCCTTTACTGGTCAGATTAATTAAAAAAGTCGGTTCGGATATTGAGGTGCTCAAATACAATACCGCCATTGCGGCGATGATGGAATTTATTAATGCCTGGATGGCCGATCCAGCGGCAGCTGGATTATCCAAAGCCGACGCCAGTAATTTCTTAAAGTTGCTGGCACCTTTTGCCCCGTTTACCGCGGAAGAATTATGGCATGAGGTTTTGAAAAATAAATCTTCAATCCATGTCCAAGTATGGCCCAAATTCGATCCCAAATTGATTAAAGCAGAAAAAATCACGATTGCGATTCAGGTCAACGGCAAACTCCGCGGGCAAATAGAAGTGCAATCGGCAATCGGTAATTCGCAATCCGAAATCGAAAAGTTGGCCAAGGAAGAGCCTCGGGTGGCTAAATATCTAGCCGGGCAAAAAATCAAGCGCACCATCTTCGTCCCCGGGAGATTGATTAATTTTGTGGTTGAACCATAGTTAACTATTGACAGATTAGTTAACCCATGTTAACCTAAGACGATTAGGTTAACATAATATGACTCAAACAAAATATCTTTCGACAATACAATTAGCCTTGATATTAGGCATCAGCCGGATTGCCGTTTTTAAAAAGATTAAAAGCGGAGAAATAAAAGCCATTCGAATTGGTCGCAATTATGCGATTGATTCAAGCCAGCTGGGCGGAATTCTTAAA
>Ga0315274_10009553_pt1 | contig 14003 bp, 14 predicted proteins | sample YL17G02_20_MG_FD_203700 | JGI IMG/M metagenome (GOLD analysis project Ga0315274, IMG submission 203700) | Sediment microbial communities from Yellowstone Lake, YNP, Wyoming, USA - YL17G02_20 | ecosystem: Environmental > Aquatic > Freshwater > Lake > Sediment | place: USA: Wyoming | collected...
TCAGGGCGGAATATTACCATAAACTGGATGCCAGAAATTGGGGCTTTATTAAGGGCATCAAAAATCATCATGTTTTGTTATAAATATCATTGACTTATAGGTTTTTTCGGAACAGTCTCTATTAAGGCAGTAGTCGATGTCTGTTTAAGACCGGACCGGGCAAGTATGGGAACTTATATAAAAGCAAAGACCGAGGATAAGGGCATCCAGCGCCTTTTGGCAGAGGGAGGAACCGAATATTTTTCCCTGGTGGAACTGGGAAACAAGTTCCTGGGCCAAGAAGACTGGCGTGAGCAATATCGGGAGCTCTTGGATAAGGATGGGGACTTATTGACTGAGCCGCTTCTACATATACCGACTCCCTTTTGCCTAATGTGCGCTGAGAAGTCATCTGCTAAGTGCCATCGCCGAGAAATTTCGGATTATCTTGCCAAGAAAGGTCATGAAGTGGAACATATTGAATAATTGGTGAGGCCATAAACTGAGCGGACGAGGTGGGAAAAGGGGCTCCTCAGAATAGTGCCCAAAAAGATAGATCAAACTGGACGACAGGGATTGTATGACTGTAAGACCGAATCTGCATGACAGTAGGACAAACAATGTATTACTGTATGGCAAAATCGTCTGACTGTATGACCAAAAATTTGCATTACTGTTTGACTGTCCGGCAAAATCGTATGACTGTTTGACAGCCAGTGTGTGACTGTCGGACGCGAACCGCATGACTGTATGACAAGGCCGTGTGACAGTCATACCAAAACGTCGTACTGTAACACTCGGACCGTCTGACTGTAATGCATATTCTGTATGACAATAATACTTAAATACAGGTTCCGTGTATGACAGTATGAATGAAGGACACCCTAAGTATCAGGGGAGAAAGAGACCTCTGGATCGAATTCGTCCACAAAACCAAAAAAGAAAAGAGAAGAGCCTGGGACGTCCTCAGCCCATATTTGAAAAAATACATCGACACTGATGAAGAGACCCGAGTCCTCCTGCTCCTCTTCCCAAGAGACCTGGGCGATGAATTACTGAAAAAAGAAGACCCAGAGGAACTCATAGAAGAGGCGATTCGGGAATACTTGGTCACGAAAAAATAGGTTCTTTGGGCGCCGCTTTCTGAGGGACAAGATTGGATCATCACAACCCAAGAGTTTTTTCTTGATCTAGATTCCATGACAGTCCGATACTATTAGATAATCAAGTCCGACAAAATATCTAGGAAAGAGGTGGAGAATGGAGGCAAATAAGGTTGTCTTAGGGATTGTGGGTAGCCCGAATCGGGAAGGCCGCACGCACCAATTGGTTAAAGCTGCCCTGGAGGGAGCAGCTCGGGCGGGTGCCCCCACCGAACTGGTGCAAATGGCTGATCATGTCGTGGCCGCCTGCAAGGACTGTCTGTCGCGGGTGTGCCAAGAAAATCAGAAGTGTACCTTCGAGGATCAAGCCTTCGAGCATCTGAGCCAGAAAGTCCTGACCTGCGGAGCCCTGGTGCTGGGCACTCCGGTCTATTGGTGGGATACGAGTGGAATGGTAAAATATTTCATCCTGAAGATGTTCCGTGTATATGCTCCCTCGGCCCCTCTCAAGGGGCTCCCGGCGGTAGGGACCAGTATTGCTGGAGGTACAGGTAACGGCTTGATCTCGGGGTTGCGGCCGGTGTACCACTTCTTCCAGATGCTACAAATGCGGGCCCTGGAACCACTGCCCGCCACCCGCTTTAACTTTGACGCGGCGCTTCGGCGTGCAGGCGAGCTCGGCGGTCATCTCGCCCCCATGATTCAGCAACGGAATCCTTTCACCAGTCTGGAGGAGCGTCTGTTGTGGTACGATTCACTCCCTTACCTCGGCTTAAGCCGGGCTGGGGAACGGCGTCTTCTGGCGGACTTGACTACCACGGCCTTGCCCTCCAATAAGCAGGCCACTATACCCTTGGGCCTTGCCCGGGCCGACGCTTTGAGTGCTGCGGGCCGGCAGCTGGAATCTTTGACCGAAGTTAGCTGGGTATACGAGGCCGGAGTTAAGGCTTTCGAGGAGAAGTGAGAGACGCAATTTCGGATGGAATGAGAAGCATAAAATATAAACGAGCCTGGCAAATAAGCCATATTTAGCCAAGGGGATGACGGAGCATTTCATATAAAACACCTTCGGAACGACTTATATCTTCCGATCAAAACACACTCATCGAGACTGATAAACTCATGCGTATAGACCAGTCCAATTTAAGCCAATCTTGTTGCCATATCCACAGGGTCCAACTGGCAGGCGCAACTGCATTTCGATAACGGCAATCCTACCCGATTCCAGACGGTTGCTGATTCCTTGCAAAGGGCAATCGGGCAATCCGAATACTTCCGGATCTCATTGGTCACGAAGCCGAAAATCTCGGCCCTCTCTTCTTCAGAAAAACTGTACTTTCCGGATTTGGGTCTCTTATAACCAAGGAACGTCTTGGGGGAGAACATAGGCTTCATACCTTCTACGAATCTGGGAAGGTCGGAACCCTTCGTGAAAATCTTCTCCCTCATTTTGTAAAACCCTTCCTCGAATCGCAATGTCCCTATCGTAATGCTTTCCGGAGAAATCTGCTCAAAGATCCTCTTAATGGTGGCAGCATATTTCTCCTTCCAACCCTCAAAAGGGATTATCGGGTCTAGCCTTACCCTCACCCGATACCCTGCCTCTTGACTCTTGCGGGCAGCCAAAAGCCTCTCCCCAAAAGGAGGAGCCCCGATTTCGTACTTCTGGGAGACCAACGCATTGTTCATGCTCCAAGCAACAATCGTATGGCCGTTGTGCGGTAAATCAAGGATATCATCCACATTTTCGCTCTTGGTAAGCATAAACAAGTACCCATTTTTCGATAGACCAAACCATGGAATGAATTCCCGGCCAGCACGGGTCAGATGCTCCATCGAAAGAGAATCGGCGAGTTCCCCAGAATTAAAAATGACCGGCGTCTTTGATTCCGCGAGCCTTTTCCAGAGCTGATCCTTGATCTTTTCATACTGGACCCGGACTGTGATGAAGGGAAACGCAGCCCGATAAGTCAGCTTGAGGTAGCACCACTCGCACCGGTAAAAGCACCCGTTGGATGCCAGTTTCAGGCGTTCGAAGTGGGGGCAGACCATTCGATCATCAGGCATGGAAAAGACGTCCAGGACGTCGGATGCCGGGCCAATGTATACCACCTGCTTCCCCAAGAGAATTTTGTTAAGCATGCCCCCTTTTGCCAGGGACAACACCCCCGAGGCCTTAACAATTTCCATAGGAATTCCGCTACTTACATACTTGACGCCAACGCTTGGGCACTGGCTGAGGAAATGTATAGTTGCCGGGTCATCTTTCACCGAATTATGAATTATTATCTCGCTGGGCCTCCACATTTCCGCTATTTCCCCTCCACACTTCCAATTGTGGGCCATCAACGCCAATTGCCCACTTTATGGTTTTCCCTATTATGCCATTGAAAGACACTGAAAGTTAATAAAAATATTGGCATGAAAGGCCCCCCCTTATTATGTTGAGAGAGAGGTAGGGTATTGAACCGTTCCCAAGAGGAAAAAATGTGGAAGGCGAAACATGGATAACAGCTCTAACGCATTTGGCCTGCATCGAAAAGTCAAGAGTAGAAAGAGGGACGAATATAGGGAGGGCCGTTCAGGAACTGACCTTGGCGGAGGCCTCATCAGAGCCAATAACAATTGCGTAATCGCCAAAATGATTGACATTCTAATAAATAATCCTGTAAAATTTCCACACAATAACCCCATTAAGCCAAAAAACATGCTATTTTCCCCGAAGGCTTGATGTATTGAAATTCATTATAAAGTCAAGCATTTTCATAGCATTAGCGATAGGACAGGGATGTTTTCCTGGCAGATAATCTCTTATCCCATACCCTCTATCAAATCAGAGTGCGATTTCTGCGTCCATCAGATTAAACTGGGGCAAGACATTCACAGAAGAACAGGTCCGGCAGCCAAAAAGTTCATGCTTGGCCGGTTGGGGTGCACGCCAAGGAATGCTCTATGGGGAGTCATTAGGAGGGAAAAATGACTGGACAAAATAAAATCATAAAAATTCCGAAAAGCTTGAATTTTAAGAAGTTCGACACCCAATTTTTACCTGATGTTAATGCCTTTCTAACCTCATTACCTCGTGATTTCTCAGAAATCGTCTTTGATTTGACAGGGACTACCTGGATGGATTTATTAGAGGCCGCGTGCCTACCTATTGTAGCTGAATGGATAGAAAAGGAAACCGACGAAGTATGTAAGCCCAGGTTCCTTTTCCGCTTTCCCCTTAAATTCGCTAAAGGATCCACAGAGCAAGAATCCAACCTTAAGAAGAGCAATGATTTCTATTTCCATTTTTTATCTTGGTGGAGGGTGTTGGATATTCTATTAGAATTTAAATTTAAGATTGGCGGCCTCTTGGGTAACGAAAAATGCTTTTCCTATGGCGAGATAAACGATTTTCTAAAAATGGAAGATTATCAAATTCCCCCTGAACTTAGAGACTATATCACCTGGCTCAGAGAAGAACGGGTGAAAGAATCGGACCTAAGGCAAATGGGGCGCTCATCGAGGCTGCTACCTTTAACGCCAGTCCATAACAAAAATACCATAAGTGTCTTTGTTTCCTCTCTAAAGAAACGCCTGGAAAAACTGCAGTGGATGGACAAAGACGAGCGAGGTACCCTGTGTGACTCCATAATCTATGAACTTTGCGAAAATATAATCGATCATGCGTATAACCCAACCGATGCTTTGCCAAAGACTGGGTTAGTTGCAGTCAGACTTTTATCCGATCCGACGGGTGAAGGAGAAATCATAAATAGGAGAATTAACGCAAAAAAAATCAAAAACCTAATTACTTATCGTATTAAAAGCGTTCCTGAAAGGTACGAAAGTTTCTTTGCCAGCAACAGGTATTCCGGATTTCTAGAGATTGTGGTTGCTGATGGTGGCCAGGGTTTTCGTTCAACCCTAGGATCTCTTTATGAACAAGAAAAGAAGCACAAAGCCACAGAGTGCGAAATAATCGATTACGCCTTCTCAGAAGGAGTTACCCGGAGAGACAAGCAAATTATTCCGACGGCAGGCAAAAGTTTATCATTGCTAAAGAGGAAGGTCATGAATTGGGGAAAATCACGTGAAGAGATTCCTAGTTGGGGTGGCCTCCTAGAAGTTCGAAGCTTTGACGGCAGAATTACATATCTCCCCGGGGGCGCCCCTATCCCCACGAATAATCTTCCCAAATTGCCAGGGGTTCAATATCGCATTTTTCTTCCAACCCGGACACAAGAATCTCAGTTGCGGCGAAAGCACCAAATCGATGATCTGATAGGGTTAGAAAAACAATTTCCACTCTTTTCCAATAATAATACTGAGTGACATTCAAATGACAAATGATAAATTAACTTTTATTGATGTCCGAGAGCTGCTTCGTTCCAACCAAATTGAAAATCAGATGGATGAAATACTCCAGGTAACGGGCACTGGCCAAACAGTAGTCATAAACTTCCTAAAGCTAAAATCAGCGGCTCCTGCAAAATTTCGAGAAATTCTATTCTCATGGGTCAATTCCAAATATTCCAACCGGCCAATGATATATATTAATATTAAGGAGGACTTCAGGGTAAATCTTTTAGAGGAAGAGGCTGCGAAGATTCTGCGCCCAGGATTTCGCGTTATTCCAGCCTTTGACCAATATTTTGAATTAATGGGATGGGTTGGGTTAACCGAAAAAGAGGATCCAATCGGTAAACTTTTAAACAAAATATTTCTTGTAGGAATTATGCCAGAGCATTCAATTAGCGACCACCCTAGACTTTATGACATTCTCAGGAAGAATACGGGACTTTTCAAGGCGGATAGAAAATCTTGGTCTGGCGCATTAAGTCCGGAAGACGTGTTTGAAGCAGAAATAAAGCAGGAGATTAGTAAGAGAGGCGCACATATCAAAGGAGATCACATCGAGTTATCTCCAACCATGCATTCGGAAGAATATATAGAAGGAATCCGCTTTATCGAGGATCAGGATCTAATCGAAAGGATAAGCCGGCAGCTATACACTAAGATAATATCAAGTATTGACACCCTTGAATGTATTGTGACATTTGGACACCCCGGTGCAATATTAGCCATGGCATTCAGCAATCTCCTTAAAAGCCATGGAAAACAATTGCCATATATTGTATTTAAAGATGAAGATTCCCCTTTTGCTATCAATCCGGAACCATTGAAAGGGAAAATGGTTTTGCTACTTTTAGATGTTATCTGCACGGGAAGGCTGGCCAATAAGATATGCAGGCAAATAGAAGCAGAAGGGGGAATAATAGGAGAGATAGCAACCGTTGTAAAAGTCAATGTTCCGAAGGAAGACGGGGTGATGGATAAGATCCATCGACTTTGCCAGTATCAATTTAAAATCTGGCCTCCAGAAAAATGCGAGCTCTGCAAAAATGATTTCATTTCTAAAAGACCTGAGCCTTATTATAAAACAATTCGGTCGATTCCAAGGCAGCAGATCTCCTATTTTAGAGATCTTTTTGGAGAGTATCGGAAGGACTTATTTCCATTCTGGGCGATGGTGGATAAAGCAGGCGCATTAAGAGAGCACGTAAGAATAACTGACAAAGATCGCCATTTTTTCTATTACATAGATGCCTATTCAATTTTCAAAACCAAGGAGCATATAGCTCTTATTTTGGAAAATATCCATCGGAAGCTAAGCACATATATACACCCACTCCCAGAGAAAATTACTCTTCTGCATCCTCCTAATCTTAGCTCTCTATTATTAGCTGACGAGCTGAGGCACTTCTGGGTTGATCAAAAATCACCGGATGGAGTCTTGCACCCGCAAGACATCTATATTGTTGGCTCTTTTAGGGAGGAAGGAAGGCTTAAAGTCGAGGAAAAGGATAACGCATTCATTAAGGGAAGCGTGCTGATTTTGGACGATGGCGCAAATACGGGAGAAACTCTTCGATCCCTGATGAGCATCTGTAGCGGAGATACGGTTGAGAGAGTTGACGCATGTATTTTTATGGACCGCCTGCCTGCTGAAGAAAGGTTTTCTATAAAGAGACTCCTCGCCGGAAAAAATGGAAAACTAATCTCACTATATGAAGTTCCCATCGCAACCTATATTCAGAACCCCATTGATTGTCCTTATTGCCGGGAGTTAAAAACTTTAGAGCAGCTCAAAGAGTCTTTAACGACACCGGAGGCCATAAAGTATTGTATGCAAAGAATTGAGAAGCTAAAGCCACTGGAAAAGGAGGAAAAATCTCTGGCTATTGAATATTCAAAAAAGCAGAGAGGGTCAAAAATAGAGCTGGGGAATATAAAAGTATCGGAGGCGATCTTTAAGGCGATAGTTCTCCATCTGAAATGGAAATTACGCCGGGAAGATAGAGCATCTATTCCTCTGCTTGATGTATTAGACGAAACCCTTGATCCGTTGGTGAAGATCGCCCTAATGGAAACTCTGGATGAAAAAGAGATCCAAAATCCAAGAGTATTCGAAATAATGATAAATGTATTTGCTGGAACAAGAGACGTTAGATTATTTGAAACCATAATTAGAGCGCTTGTGAATGTTCAAGATATGAGGTGTCTGTACAAACTGAAGGATACCACAATTGAGAAAATTCCGAAGGAGGAAATACCATTTTTTGCCTTTTTAAATGAAATATGCCAATTAAGGAACGGAAGGGACTTTGATTCATGGTGGCCGAATTTTAGAAGAAGAATAGAAGGTGGAAAAGAAGAAATTGAGAAAATAGAAATCATCTCAAGGGTAGGCGGTGGATTAATCGGTAAATCCGCAGCAATTAAAGGAATCCTTGAGTCCATCAAAGAGATAGCAGGGAGAAATTCAGATGTTTTAATAACCGGAGAAAGTGGCACGGGGAAACAATTGGTAGCCGAAGCCATTTACAAGAATAGCGGGCGAGCTTCTAAAATCTTTGTGACGATCGATTGCGCGGGTTTGGCTGAAAGCATTATAGACAGTGAGCTTTTTGGGCATGTTCGAGGCGCTTTTACTGGAGCAATGGCCCGAAAGGTTGGTCTTTTCGAACAAGCAAATGGAGGAACCGTTTTCCTGGATGAGGTTGGAAATATTCCTTTTTCCACACAAGCCAAACTGCTGAGGGTTCTTCAGGAGCGTGTGATCAAACGGGTTGGGGATACGGGAGATATCAAGATTGATGTCCGCATCATCGCGGCTACCAATAAAGACCTGAAGCAATTAGTAAGAGAGGGCAAGTTCCGAGAAGACCTCTTCTACCGCCTGAATGTGGTACCCATCCAAATACCTCCTCTTCGCGAACGTTCTGAAGATATCCCCGTATTATCGAATCATTTTTTGGGAATATATGCTGCGAAGAATAACAAGACCCTTGACAAAATTTCTTCCGAGGCGCTAGCGCTTCTGACCCGCCATGACTGGCCTGGAAATGTCCGCGAGCTCCAGAATTGCATTGATTCTGCTGTTGCTTTCGCAAAAGGGAATACGTTGGAGCTAAAAAACCTTCCGGCATCGATGATCCCCGAAACACAAAAAACTGGGAGAAAAGACCAGGAGACTCTTAAGGAGATGGAAAAGAGGGCCATCGTCGAGGCGCTAAAACAATTCGAAGGCAACCAGTCTAGGGCGGGGGAATTATTGGGGCTTACTGAAAAAGCCTTAAGATCTAAGATGAAAAAGCACGGAATATCGAACCCATATCCGACTAAACCAGGCCGCCCAAAGAAAAATCGACCAATATAGAAAAATTCTGCCTTTATGACGAATTTACAAGTCTTTATTAATTATAAGTTTTATTTGTAGCATATTAATAAATTCGGCCCTAAGGTCGAATTTATTAACCTGGTTTAGCGTACTATTTATCCTCTTCCGTTTCAAATACTTATAAAAACGGGTACTTAGGTAATTTCTAGGTACCCGTTTTTTTTGGGCATCAGATTTGCCTAGAAAGGAAGTGGCTGCGAAGATTCGCCAATTCCGGAATCGAATGGGCAGATGAAAAAAATAGAGGTTTCGGGTAATCCTGGGAGTATTTTAAAACCCCTCGGGCTTCAGAGTCGGCGAGCTGGGCTACCAAATTCACCCTCTTATTTGGTAACGCGAATTGATGAGGCAAACAGTTTTCGTGTTTATCAAAATGGGGATTCCTGAATGCATGAAGAGAACGATTTCTAGTTTAAACGAAAACAGGGTGAGGGGGCGAAGATGGATGAAGTTATGAATGCTGCAATCCGCGACCATGAGATCCAAACCGAAGATTGGAAGTTTTCCATGCTCGCCAACCAGCTTTATACATGGTTCGATCGGTTCAACGAGCGGTTCTTTGACCACACGCTCCAGCCACCAGCGATCAGCTTCCGAAAAACCAGAATGAATACCTTCGGCCATTATGTCATAGACCGAAACGATTTCGGGCTCAAATGGAATATCAACATCAACCGACTCTACGTGGACCGTCCTCTGATGGAAGTTCTCAGCACGTTTTTGCATGAGATGACCCACGAGTAGCAAGAGGGCTTCGGAAAAAGGAAGAAAAGGGGCAGCTACCACAACCTGGAGTTTAGAAAGAAAAGCATGGAATTAGGCATTCCGAGCAGTGAATACGGCGCGACAATGGGCTACCGAGACCCATTCGTTGCTCTTCTGAGGGAACACGGGGTTGATGCAGAAACCACAATAGGTCGTGTTGTTCCACTTCTGATACCAATCCAGGGAAAGTCCAAGCTTAAGAAGTGGTCATGTGGCTGCACCAATGTGAGGGTTGCGGTGCAGGACTTTTGGGCTAAGTGCTTGAAGTGTGAGAATGAATTCAAATTAGTCTTGTGATTAGGATTTGCCATGGAAATTCTTCCCTACGGACATTATGGCCAAAATCCTGGCTTCATAATAAGGAGAACGAGATTAAAAAAACAATCGACACCGGGCCTATCAATGAGGACGCTTTGATCAAAGCATGCTTCGGCGACCGACCTGAAAAGGAATTCGTCCTTTTGAAGCAATATATGAAGGATAGGGAGGCCCAAACTGCTCTTAGATTGGACATCCCGATGCTTTCGGATCCGAGGAAAAGTTTCAGCTTGAGCTATGACTACTTATCCAGAGGAAGGTTTATGAAAAACAATTTATGGATTTCGGGTAATCCCAAAGGCGCCTCAAAGGAATGGGACCATAAAATCGAGCAGCATTTCCAACCCTACATATCGATTTGGGAGAGTGAAATTTGCTACATGGCGGGTTTGGCGGCTCGGTGGGGCTGCATCGAAACCGGGGGCGAGGTTTACGGCCTCATTTCCCACGCCGGTCGTCCAGTGATCGTTCTGGCCACTCCCCCAGGTCCCAATTCCGTTCATGAATCGGCGCAATTCAGGCAGGACATGGCTTTCTTTCAAAAAGTCAACGCTTTTTTGCGAAATAAATTTGGCATTTTTTACCTTGGGAGCGAACACAATCATCATCTCCTGGGCATCAATAGGCCCAGCCGCGTAGATATCCAGAGCACCAACTCCATCGCACAGAGAAACGGCTTTCGCCGCTTGGTCCAGTTTATCTTGACTTTCGAAAAGAGGCCCACCGCCGGTCTCCATCGATTTAACGGTCGACTTCCTGGAAGGTCTCGCATGCATTGGACGGGGGAATCAGAGGTGGAGGGCAGGTATCTTTCAGAAATATACGCCAGGGGCATGGGCCGTTTTCAGGCATCTCGTCAGTTAAATTTTATTCGGATCCGCTCGTTTTTTTTTCCGGACGCTGCCCCCGGGGGGCCGGTCCAGTGCCCCATACAGATCATACCGGGAACGAGTCCATTTAGAAGGGCCTTAGTGAGGAATTCTATGATCCCGGAGTTGACAATCCCCTACTGTTTTCCCATGTCCCGTATCCTTTTTGAATCCGTTAAACTCCAGGAACCTGCCCAGCACGTTCCAGAGTTGCCAGAATGGATTTCCAAGCAGTGCTCTGAACTTCCTAGGGATGTCCGAAAAAACATAAGCGTGGTTATTAAGGACGGGCTGGTTATATTTTCCTTCCCTTTACCGTTGGTGGTGGGAACTGCTTTTGTAGCCTTTAATCAAAAACCACCACATGAACTTCAGGGGATTTATTTCAGCCAACCCGGGAAGGAGGACGCCCCCAACGAAATCAGCCTGGGGGCTTTCTGCCTCGGCGGGAATACGGGTAATTTGGGCAGAATTTACAAAGGGGTTGTAAGGCTAGCAAAAGGCGAAGGGCTGGCAGGGCGCCCGGAGAAACTGATAAGGAACGGTGAGATAGGTAATTCACAAGAGGGGGGCACAGGGGAACAAGGTGCCGCCTACGGCGAAGAAGATTAAAAGCCACGGAAGAAAATAGGAGGTTCAGTGTTTCCTGACCTGACACGCCTTTTATTTGAAAGGGATGAGATGGCCAGAATACATCCCTGGTTTACCCTTTACCGAAGGGGAGATGATTACTATTTTAGGGGCTGGTATATCTCTACTACTTTGAACTCCCCCTTTGAGCTCAAACTCGATATCCCGCCGTATTATCCCCATCAACTACCGGCTCTCTATATTATTTCCCCCATAACTTTATGGAAGTATGACGGATCCACCATCAATTCGGAAGGAGTATCCCATGCCTTTCACACCCTTCAGAACGGCCCAAATGGATGCGTGCAAATCTGTCATATCAACACCGAAACCTGGGATGCGTCAAAAAATTGCCTGGGAGTGGCTTACCTTGCAATGTTATGGGTCGAAGCGTATGGGGTGCATCTTGCAACAGGAATGAGCATCGCCTCTATTTTAGAGAAGTGGAGAAGGAGGCAAGCGGCAACGAGTATAACCGACATTCTGGAAGAATGGGAGAGAAAGTAAGTAGGCATTAGCATTGAGAATACTTTAATCAAAAAGGAGGCAAAAATGAGCGAAAAAGACAGAGTCCGACAGACAATTATTGACATGACTATGGGTCAAGACATTTCACACAAGCTAAAATATGACGACAAGACTCGAACGATTCGGACCGTTACAATCGAGGATCACGACCCCGATGGTGGGATGGCAGTAATCCCGCAAGACCTCGAGTTTGCGGCCATGAAGGGAGGGAATTAGAAAATGATCATCCTATCCGGCGAATGGTTAGAAGAGCAGCCGGCCAGAGAAGGACCCAAGGATGTATTTTTTCTTCGCCAGGATGATGGCGATGTATACAGTCTTCTCAGCCAAAGACCTCCAACGGAGACTGTCCAGGGCACCCTTTACCTCACAAGCGCAAAAGAGGACCCGCGGGCTTCGGCTTTTGGCAAAGCAGAAGACCGTGTAAAGGTTTTCTGCCGAATTGCTAGGACCCCGGGAGGGGGTTCGCCTGTGCCGCCCACGACAGTCAAAGGATACACCCTTCAAAACGGGAAGTGGGAGGAGACGCCGGTGGAAATCGTTCCCGCCAGGAGTGAGATCTTCTCCCGGATCAACGGGCTGATCGAAACGGATGTTCTTGCCGGAAAAAGGATTTTGATAATTGGCCTAGGATCAGTCGGCTCGCATGTAGCAATAGAAGTGGCAAAGTCAGGGAGCACCATTTTTTTCTTCATCGACCATGACCGCTTGGAGTTAGGGAACGTTTTCAGACATGTAGCAGGCCTGTCCCACGTCGGGATGTACAAAACCAAGGCCGTGGCCCAATTAATAAAGGATAAGAATCCCTACGCAGAAATCCAGACCCTCGAGGAAAGAGTTACGTGGGGAAACTTTGAGAAGATTCGGAAAATCGTGAAATGGGCCGATATTGTGGTCTGCGCCGCCGACAACAGGCCTCCCAGGCTCATCGTGAACATGCTATGTGTGCAAGAAGGCAAGCCTTGCCTATTTGTGGGGGCATTTCGCCGCGCCTATGGGGGACAAATTATATTCGTCCATCCGCGAGTATCGATATGCTTCAATTGTTTTTGTATTCTTCTACCGGATCAAGCCCAGGATGAAGAGATCTCGAACCGCGAACAAGCGGAGGGGCTGGCTTATACCGACCGTCCCGTGCCCATCGAGCCAGGTTTGTCAACAGATATTGGGCCGATTAGCCTCATGGCAGCAAAGCTCGTAATCCAGGAGCTGCTCAAGGGTACCGAAACCACGCTGCGGTCGCTCGATGAAGATTTGAAGGCTTCCTGGTTTTTGTGGCTAAACAGGCGGGAGTCCGGCACCCCGTACGAGAAATTAGAGCCGCTTGAGTTCAATGTCGGCGGGATGCACATTCTCCGATGGTACGGCATCGATGTCAAGCGCGATCCGGCTTGTCCCGTTTGCGGCGACTACGAAGGGGAACTGACCAAGCGGGAGGGCATCCAGCTGGTGGATTCCACCGATTCAGTCACCCCGCTGAAAGGATAAGACGGTGCAGGAGCAGATTCTTTCATACCTGATTCCCGAAATTCCTGACCCCTGGTATGCACAGTATCAAAGCGCAGCAGGCGGGGATGTTCTGGCGGCAGTTGGCCATGACTGCGAAAATCTCTTGCGGACCGTGGCTAACATGCCACCGGGATCCGCCTCGGTGACTATCAGGTTTGTATTCGACCCGATGCCTAAAAACGCGGATATCCAGTCTCGCCTCAGCATCCATGTGATAGCTCGAACCCAAGACAAATGCCTGGCTGACATTCTGCGTCTCATGTTTGAGCGGGGGCCACTAGCCAGATTTTACAAGCTTCAGGGCACTGAGCGATCGGAAACCTTACGGGCAGAACCACAGGCCGTCTGCGAAATCTTAAGGCGGGAAGACGCGGTAACGCCACTGCACTCGCCTGAGTTTAATGATCGGATTCCGGAGGCCTACTACACAATTGATCCTTTTCAACTGCTACCCCCGATCAAGAATGGACCCACATTAGCGATAGAGATGGACCCACCCCGAAGTTGCATGTTTTTGAGTTTGGGAGGAGATAAGACCGGTTTAGAGACCCTCCTGTGTTAGGTTGATGTTGT